>BCSF01000108.1_pt1 | contig 35634 bp, 60 predicted proteins | sample 1016431 | NCBI WGS metagenome assembly BCSF01 (sample SAMD00045685;SAMD00045686;SAMD00045687;SAMD00045688;SAMD00045689;SAMD00045690;SAMD00045691;SAMD00045692;SAMD00045684;SAMD00045690;SAMD00045691;SAMD00045692;SAMD00045684;SAMD00045685;SAMD00045686;SAMD00045687;SAMD00045688;SAMD00045689, study... | reverse complement strand
CATTGCAACGCAAATAGTATAGCAATAGCAACAGGTGAAGATGCTCAAATTACACAGGCGTATGATTTAGGGGTTGTTAAAACTGCTACTGCTAGAAATGCAGAAGTAAGTGCGCCTTAATAGGAGAATAATATGACCAGAGCAAGAGACTTAGCAGCATTTGTATCTAATGCTGACGGTGACATAAAGTTTGATACAGATACCCTCTTTATCGATAGCTCTGCTAATCGGGTGGGTATAGGGACAGATACCCCAGATACTATTCTCGAACTAAAAGGTGCAGATCCTATTCTTACAATTAGAGATAGCGCAACTAGTTCAGGAGCGGCTAATGCTACACTAAGATTAGCTGAAACTGGTGCGTCTGATACGTTAGATCAATATTTTGATATTAAAGCTAATAATGGTCAGCTTGAAATTATTGATAACTGGAATGAGGGTGGTGGTACTGGTACTAGAGTTGTTATTAATGACAGAGGTAATGTCGGAATTGGAGTTGTACCAAAAACAGGTGGATCAACTTGGCAACACGTTCAGTTTGGTGGTACTGGTAATATAATAGCTAGACATAGTGATAGTAATGTAGATGCAATATTTTCTAACAACTATTATGTAAACTCAAGCGGTACAGATAGTTACATAGCTACTGGTGATGCAGCTAGAATGTTTTTTAACGATGATGTTATTACATTTAGTAATGCAGGGTCAGGTTCAGCCGATGCAGCAATTTCTTGGAATGAACGTATGCGTATCGATAGCAGTGGTAATCTGTTGGTGGGTAAGACAGCACAAAACCACACTGATGTTGGTCATACTCTTTACCCTTCTGGTGGTATTTCTGTTGTTAGGTCAGGTGGGCAATGTGCTGTATTAAACCGCACATCATCAGATGGAACAATAATTGATTTTCGCAAAGACAACACCACATGCGGAAGTATTGATTCACGCAACGGTAATGCTATAGTAATAAGCACTAACAATGGGTCTGGTATTAACTTTGGTAGTTCATCACTTAATCCTTGGTATCAAGGGGCAATAACAGATAATACTACGGATCTTGGACAATCTGCTCATCGTTATGACGACATCTTTGCAACCAACGCAACCATCCAAACATCTGACGAAAACGAAAAGCAACAGATTGCATCACTAACAGATGCAGAGATTACTGCCGCTACAGCTATTAGCAAATTATTTAAAACATATAAATGGAATGATAAGGTCGAAGCTAAAGGTGATGCTGCTCGAACACACACTGGCGTTGTTGCTCAACAGGTAGAACAAGCCATGACTGATGCAGGGTTAACAGCTTCTAACTATGCTTTTTGGTGTTCAGATACTTGGTGGGAAACACAGACAGAAGTTGCGGCTGTTGAGGCAGACGAAGAGAATGGCATAGAAGCGCAAGAAGCTTACACTCGTACTGATACTTATTATACAGCAGAAGAAGCACCAGAAGGCGCAACAGAGCGTAACAGAAAGGGTATACGTTACCCAGAGTTACTAGCATTTATTGGTGCAGCAACAGAGCAAAGATTAACTAGCATTGAAGCTAGACTAGACGCATTGGAGGCGTAATAAATTTAACAAAGGAGAATGACAATGGGAAAAAATGAAAAAACCCCTATCGTTATAAACGACAAAGAATACTTAGTAGAAGACTTAACACAAGAGCAACAAGTTATGGTTAATCATATCTCAGACTTAGATCGTAAACTATCAAGTGCTAGATTTAACCTAGACCAGTTGTCTGTAGGACGTGAAGCATTTGTCAACATGCTAACAAAGTCTTTGGATACACCAGAAGAGAAAGCTGCATAATGAAACTTGAGCAAGTTATTGGCGTTGTAGCTATAGGAATACTCAGTTGGGGTGCTCTTCAGATATACCAGATCAATGCCAAAGTCTTGCTCATGTCCTACAAAGTAGATGAGAATCATAAGATGATCAAACCCATGTGGGAAGACTTCTTGATTCGTAACTCACAGGTAGCAAAAAAATAATGGAAAACATGAAACTTCCTATAGCCCTTGTTATGGCAATGGCTGTACAACTTGCAGGTGGTGTCTGGTGGGTATCTCAACAGGCAGCTACAATACAATCACTAGAAGAAAATGTAGAACAGTTTGCTAGTCGCATGGCTGTAGAAGATACTGTAAATCTTAAACGTGATGTACAGGAAAGTAGAACAGACATAACAGAACTGTGGGAAGACAGTGATGAGCTATGGGAAGAGATGGCAGCTATGGTTGCAATGTTTAGTTCTGTTAATGAAATAAAACAAAGAATAGCTTTACTGGAAACAGAATTAAAATACATGAATCGTGAACATAATAGAATGACTATGAATGATGATGGTATTTAGACATGATAGACCCTGCCAGTGCGATTGCTATTGCAACTACGGCCTTTTCTGGAATTAAGAAAGCTGTAGCTGCAGGAAAAGAAATTAGTGAATTAGGTAAAGACATATCCTCTTTTGGTAGGGCAGTATCTGACCTAGACTATATGGGTAACAAAGCTAAAGACCCACCTTTGTGGAAAAGGCTTGACCCTAAGTTTGATACCTCTGCAATTGAGATATGGGCAGCGCAACAAAAAGCCAAAGAGATGCGTGAAGAATTGAGACAACACATTAGTCTCTACTACGGACCTTCAGCTTGGGATAGCATTGTTGCTATTGAAGCAGAGCAAAGAAAAATGCAAAAAGAAGCTGTATACCGTAGACAGGAAAAGATAGACAATCTAATAAACTGGGGTATTGGAATTGTCATGGTACTTACTGGCTTTATTATATTCGGTGCAATAATATACTTTATTGGTAAACATCGTGGTACTTGGTAATAGGAATAAACAATGATACAATTTCAAGGATTTAAACCAGAGTCTATGCCAAAGATTGCAAATAGTCTCGGTTACAATGGAGACATGCAAGGCTTTCAACAATACTTGGATCAGAATAAAGACAAACAAGATATGATGAACCAGTATATGCAGAAAGCACAGAAGATGGCTGAAGGTGGTGTTCCAAGCAAGTACAAAGGTTTTTCTAAATTACCAGAAACTGTGCAACAAAAGATTGATCCTGACCTAGCATCAAAATATCAGGCAGGTGGGGCTGTTCAGGCACAACCAAGACAGTTACAACAACAAGTTATTCCTGCACAAAATATTAAAGCAGGTTCTACTGTACAACAAGCAATGACCCAACAGGCTATAAACCCCGGTTTACCTGCAGGTACTGCTGTTGTTCCAGTTGGTACACAGATTACACAAGGACAGTTAGTCGATCCTAACTCTGGTCAAGTATCTGGGCAAGCTGCAGTGCCTACTGCTCTTGCAAAAACACAACAAGCTGCAGCACAGACCGCTACACAGGCAGGTCAAATGCAACCTACGATGTCTGCTCCAAGTGTACAGGCTGCACAAGCACAGGCAGCACAGGGTACACTTAGCCAAGGTTCAGTAGCTCAAGCTGCACAAGCAAATCCCCAACAGTTAGCACAATTAGGTTTACAAGCTGCACAAGGTCAGGCTGCACAAGTACAAGGTGCGCCTAGTCCTATGCAATTTACTACTGGTCAACAGATCAGTGGTTCTGCTGTTGATCAATCACAAGTACAACAAATCTTTGGTCAGCAACCATTAGAAGCTTCTACAGTATCTGGTGAGTTAGATACATTGATGCAGGACTTTCAGGGTGGTAAGACACCTTCATGGGCTGCAGGGGCTATGAGAGCAGCTAACGCAGCAATGGCTGCACGTGGGCTAGGTGCATCATCAATGGCAGGTATGGCTGTTGTACAAGCAGCTATGGAGTCTGCATTACCTATTGCTCAGATGGATGCATCTAACAAACAACAGATTGCAGTAGAGTCAGCAAGACAACGTGCTAACTTTTTGCAAATGGAATTTAACCAAGAGTTTGAAGCTAAAGTTAAGAATGCTGCTAGAGTATCTGAGATTGCTAATATAAACTTTAATGCTGAACAACAGATAGCTCTTGAAAATGCTAAGATGGCACAGACTATGAACTTAGCTAACCTGTCTAACAGTCAGGCTAAAGTTATGGCAGATGCTGCAGCTATGTCACAGATGGACATGGCTAACTTAAACAACAGACAACAAGCTGCTGTACAAAGTGCACAAGCATTCTTGCAAAACGATATGGCTAACTTGTCAAACAAACAACAGGCAGAAATGTTTAATGCACAGACACGTGCTCAATCTATGTTTACAGACCAAGCTGCTGCAAATGCTGCACAACAGTTTAATGCTACAAGTCAAATGCAAACAGATCAGTTCTTTGCAAGCTTGGCAAGTAACAATTCACAGTTTAATGCATCACAGGCAAATGCACAGGCACAGTTTAACGCAGGTCAGGTAAACGTACTAGAAAGATTTAATACTGAGATAAACAACCAACGTGATCAATTCAATGCACAGAACCGTTTAGTAATTGATCAGGCTAATGCACAGTGGCGTAGACAGATTGCAACTGCTGATACTGCTGCTGTTAATCGTGCAAATGAAATAAATGCTGCTTCACTGTTAGGTGTATCACAGTCAGCTTACAATAACCTATGGCAGAGTTATTCAGATAACATGGAATGGGCTTGGACATCTGCTGAGAATGAACGTGGTAGAATTGCCTCTCTTGCTGAAGTACAGTTACAGGCTGACTCAAAGTTTAATGTACAGAAGTATATAGCAGACGCAAATGCATCATCTGGATTTGGTCAATTAATTGGTACACTGTTTACATCTAACTTGAGTAACACAATTGGTGGTAGCATCTTAGGTGGAATTTTAGGAGTATAATAAAAATGATGGATGTTGGGTTTATGACAATGAATAATCTTCAGTTACCTAAGAAACAAAAAACTGAAGATACTAGCACTCAGAGTAAAGGTTTACTTTCTCGTGGCTCTAGGCCACAGTCAGAACAAAATGTAAGTAATGAGCCACGTGATCGTGTTGCATCATATGTATCTACATTACGTCAAGCAAGAATGGATTTAAAGAATGGTTGATACAGCTACACCATCATTCGATAGACCTACACCGGGAATGTCTCTTACTGCAGAGCTAGGCAATAGACCTTGGCAGCAGCCACCTCAGTATTCAACTGTTGAAGAAGCACTACAATGGTATATACCTCGTTTAGTTAATCCTGAATTACTAAACCCATTGCTTGATGTGATAGAGGGTGGATTACCCTTGACTGCTATTGCTAATGCAATGCAAACAGGTGGCGTCATGGAAGGTAAACACAGCTTAGATGTAGGTATATTGATTATGCCTGTGCTTGTAGAAACTATGGCGTACCTAGCTGAAGAGGCAGGTGTAGAATATGATGATGGTACTAACATTGAGCCTGAAGAAGATAAACCTACAGACTCACGTGTTGCACTAGCACTGGCAAAGATACGTGAAGAAACAGGGGCAGAACCTGATGAACCTGAAATGAAAGAACCAGAACCACAAGAAGAAAAGCCTAGTGGTGGATTAATGTCGAGAGGTACTACAGATGGGATTTAATTTTGGTGCATTTCTTGGTGGTATGTCACAACAAATATCTAGTAATATAGAGGACGCAAAGAAATTTAATCGTGAAAAAGAATTTAGATTAGAGATGCTTGCTGAAGAAGAAGCAACTAAAATGCGTCTTGCAAAAGCTTCTGAACGTAGAGCACAGAGAATAAAAGATAAAGAAAATGCTTCTGTGTTAAAAGCTATGGGCTACACAGATGCACAGGCAGGTTGGATTATGCAAGGTGGTAATGCTACTGTACAATTGTATAGCGACTTTGCACAAAAAGCTTATGCACGTGGTATTGCTCCTTCGTCTATTCTTGGAAGCAACCTAATTAATTCGGATCATCAAGACCCTAGAAATGAATCTGCTCTTATGTCTGTTATTGATTCAACAAGACCTGAAGTTGATCCTACTGATCAACCTTTTACTGTTCGACAAGATATTATGACAAGTGTATTGCAGGATGTAGAAAAACCAAAAGAACCTAAAGAGTATACATCATTAGCAGCAGGTTATTCAGGCACATTTACTCAGTTACAAAATGCCAAAGAACGTGGAGATAAAAATGAAGTAGCAAGGCTAGAAGCTGTTCTTGATGAGTGGAGAGTACAGATAGAAGAAGATATTGCTAGACGTAAACCAGATGAAAAACCAGAAAAACCCATAGAATATTTTAGTAAAACAAGCCGTGAAACTATTAAAAAGAATGCACTCACAGATGCATACACCTTATACGAATTTGAAACAGACGGTATTACAGGTAACATTACTGCAAACCTAGAAGGTAGAACTGGTCCAAAATTAGTTGCTAGAATGGCTGCAGCAGATACATTAGAGCGTCAAGCCAAAGTAGCTGAAGGCGTAGTTGACGTAAATTTAATGGGTGAAGCCGATGCAATGAGAGAAGAGGCTCAACGTCTTCTTACAAGATATGGTCAAAACATAGTTACACAAGCAGGTGGAGCAGAAGGTTCACCAACAAAAAAATTTGGATACCTACAAAGTACAAAAGAAACTGCCATAGGTAATTATGAAATGTATAAAAACGGTAATTCAGGACAGTATAAAGTTGGAGATGTTATCGTTGGACTCGTAAAAGAAGCTGACGGATCAGAAGTTTTTAGAGTTTATGTTTATACAGGAAGAAAAAGTCCAGAAGATAGAGGGTTTTCAGATGGTGAACGAACACTATACAATTTCTTCCATGATGCAGGTAGACTTTTTTAAATAAGGTAAGACATGGCAGGAATTAATCCAAACACTCTTGTCTTTTCATCAAAGGAAGATGAAGACAGAGTATTAAACAATATAACCGTTGTAGAAGAACAGCCTGTAGAGACTGACGATACAACTATACCTACACTATCACAAGAACAGTTAAACTCTGGTGTAGCTATATTTCCCTCTGAAGAAGAGAGCGAAACAACTCCCCCCATATATGATGAACCTATAGGCGAAACTACTATTGATGATGCATTTGATGCATTAATCACTAGGCAAACTGATTTACCTGCAGACGAAAGAAAAAGAGCTTTGTCTAGGGAACTTTTTGATGCTGAAGAAACTATGATTGATCCTCGTCTATCTCTTACTAATCGTCAAGCACAACTACTATTGCCACCCACAGAAAAAATGGCGAAGCGTGAAGACATGACACTTACAGAAGTGTTAGATGACATGCGTACAGAGGCATATAATAAATTAGAAGATGACTTAGAATATCAACAGGACATTGAAAATCAAGTAAACCAAGCTACTGAATATTATAACTACAGAAAACAATTTGGTTTTGGTGATGAAGAAGTTCCTAGTCAAGATGATATTCGTGCAATGGTATTACAAAATAATGAGGATGCAATAAAGCTGCAATTTGAAACTGCAGATTACTATTTAAATAATCGCAATGCTTATATGCGTAAGGCTGCACAACAATTATTCTTTGCAGTTGAGCGTGATTACATAAGCATAGAAGACTTTAATGCCATTATGGTAGTAGATGAATTTTTGAATCCTGTAAATGCAGCATTCGAAGTTCCCCATAACTGGGCAGCTATGCAAGAACAGTTAAAAGATGGTAACTACAAGGGTGCAGCAACAGAAGCGTTAATGGCTACACTAAATGTAGCAAGTGCTATTCCGGGTGCTAAACTAGCTACATCAGGCATTAACAAAGGATGGAGAGCATTGAGTGGTGGACGAGGTGCATACCATGATGTACAAGAGGCAATGACTAACGAGGGTTTACGTGCCTACGACATTAAACAGTTAGCCAAGAAAACAGCCAATGAAAATGCTGACATAAGAAATAAAATAATTAGAGAATTTGAAGAACGGTTTAATGTAACTATATCAACAGAACTACCTAATGGTAATTTGGCAGTTGACCCTACTCTTGTGCGTGAAACAGGAAAGAAAAAACTAAACGACTACATGACTGACATGGGTTATGTAGGTACTAATGGCGAGACAGTTAAACTTACTGACTACGCAATTAATGATGAGTCATTAGCTATACCAATACTTGATCCAGACAAAATGAATATGTTTGTGTCTACTGTAGTGGGTTTAAAGAATAACCCTAAGTTTGCAGCAGCATTGGAAACAACAGGTGATGAACGTCTTGTAGATAAATTGTTTGAACTGACAATGAACAAGGAGCTACTTGGCTCTGAAGAATTACTTGAACAACTAACTAAAAATGGATTGGCATTCGAAGAGTATGTGCTTGGTGTTGTTGGTTCTGGATCACAGGCAGGTAAACTACTTAACCAGTTGTCACAAATGAAACGTGTCAAACCTGCGTCAGTCAAAGAGGCACAAGAAACTAAAGCTAGAATAGAAACACAGAAAGCATTCGGTAGACTGTGGACAGGAACAGTATTACGTACAGAGAATGTAAGACGTGGTATGATGGTTTCATCACTAGCAACTACAATGCGAAACTTACAGTCAGGTTTAATCAGAGCACCAATGGAAAGCATAGCAGATGTTATGGACACTGCTTTACTTACATACGGTAATGCTCGTATGGCAGGTGCATCTACACCAAAAGCATTATTAAAGTTTCATAACTCTATCAATCCACTTGTTCGTGATGGAACTTGGTCTGGTTCATTTAACAACTTACGTTATTTGTTTAAAGATCAGACAAGAGCAGAAGAATTTACAAACTATATATTAGATCGTCCAGAGCTAACTGAACAGTTTGAAAAGATGTTTCATAACATTAACGAAATACAAGAGTACACAGGACGTGGTAAAGCACAGACACTTGTAGGTAAAGGTGCAGACAATGTAATGTCACGCATAGAAGATATGGTGTGGACAGTAAATGGACCTAACCGTTGGCAGGAACATGTAATTAGACGTGCTACATTTATGTCTGACCTTGAGCGTCAGGTAAAAACAAACTGGGGAATTGATTTACAAACTGCTCTGAAAGAAGGTAGAATAGATGAGATATTAAAAGATTCACCAAGTGTACGTCCAGAGGGTGCTTCATCTTTCTTAGACATGGTAGAGAAGTCTACACAAAAAGCATTGGATGTCACCTATGCTAAACAACCAGACTTTGCACCATTCAAAGCTATATCTGATGGTATAACTAAAATGGGTCTTACTGTAATCATACCATTCCCACGATTTATGTTTAACTCACTAGAGTACATGGCACAGAATACTGCAGGTGCTATGCTTGTACCTATACGTAAAGCCATTAGTAAAGATTCTCGTGCAGCAGGTTTAACTGCTCGTGATCGTCAAGATATATCACGTAACCTTGTTGGCCTAGCCACAATGAAAACATTCTACGACATGCGTCAGGCAGGTTTTGGTACAGAAGATTACACAATGGTAACAGATGGGGAAAATCAGGTAGATATATCTGCACAGTTCCCATTAAGACAGATGGCATGGATTACTGAGTATGTAGCAAGAGAACAAGAGGGAACTTTAGATACGTGGTACGGCATGGATATGAAAGAGATTGCTGAAACATTTTTAGGTTCTACCTTACGTACAGGCACAGGTAATGTTTTTGTAAATGAAATTATAGATATTGTTAAGGGAACTGAAGATATAATTGATGAAGAGAAACGTTCTAAAACTATTGGACGTTTAGTTGGTCAATATGCTGCTACTTTTTTGACACCAGTATTCCAGTTGACTGAGGCTCAACGTGCTCAAGATGCAAGAACAACAGAAGCAAAAGACTTTAAGGGTAGTATTACACCAGATACAAACCTACCATATGGAGAGAATGCTAGTGTACGTGCTTTCTATGAAGTGTTTGCACAACGTGGTCTAGCCGCACCATCATTCGAAGAAGAACTTCCACAACGTGTAAACATAGATGGTAAAAAACTACAACGTCCTGATGCTGCCTCACGTTTATTTCTAGGTCTTACTGTAACTGAACGTGATAATGATACAATGAGCTATCTAAAAGAGATAGGGTTTTCTGATCCAACATATCAACTAGGAAGTAAGTCACGTATTCCTGCAAATAAACTAGCAGAGAATGAGTTTATCAGTGCAGCATTACCTACGATGGTAGACGTTGTGCAGGAACTTGCAAAAGACATGCATCCTACAGATAAAACAAAACAAAACATATTTGCTAGAAAGGGTGTGTCACAAGCTGCACGTAGTCTACGTGAAGAGTTTAATGATCCACGCTATGGCGGTGCATCCGAAGTTGCAATCGTAGTTGACACACTATCACGTCTAAACAAAGATGATAGGAAGTATGGTATCGTAATGTTTAAAGAGAACAACGATGGTAGGCTACCTGACATACGAAGTTTAGAAGATATGATGGAATATGCAGAATACTGCAAAATAAAATACTTTAACTAAAAAGTAAGGGGGCAATTAAGCCCCCATTTTTATTTGTCATAGTCTCTTGTGAATACCCATATTGCTCCTACTATAATTGCAAACAATATGAACATTGCCATATAAATATCACTCATCGTTTATCACCACTCCCTTGTATAACTCCTCTAAGCTTTCTGTCATGTAACTTTCGTAGGTTATTCTTTGCGAGGTCTTTCATGTCCACATTCAGGTCACGACACAGTGCAGCAATGTACCACAAGCAATCCCCCACCTCATCTGCTATAGCTTCACGGTTGAAGTTACCATCACGTAGTATCTTCTTTACTTTGTTTGCTACCTCACCTGCCTCTGCTGCCAAGCCCAGTGCAGGATAGATTACTGCATGTTCTGCCTTGTACACAGCAGTGTCTGATGCCATGTCCTGATATGACTTAAAGTCTACATTCTCATATTTATGCTCCATATATTTTCTAGCCTCTTGCTCTAGCTTCATGTTGTTTTACCTTTTTTAACTGCTCAAAATAGGCTTTGTTAAATCCCCTATTCCATTCACGATGTTGCATCGTGTCTTTGTGAAAAGGATTACCCACCCTTCCACGTCTAAAGTCTCCGTATCCTTGTTCGAACTGAAACTTTAATGGTGCATCATATTTTCCAAGTCCACGTTCCTTGCGAGTTTTCTTTTGTGTATATGGCATATGATATTCTCCTTACGCTAAGTTAATTAATTCTGCTTCTGTGTATGGGATGTGAAAGAAATATTCTTTACGTCTAGCATTGGCTAACCATATCTCTTTTGCACAATCTTCTGTAAGCTGATAGTCTTTGATTCTCCATGCTTGCTTACAGTCCTGACGTATCACATAGAAGTTGCAGTACGTCTTGTCACCCTGCACTTCCTTGTACTTATTAATCAGTCTGTACTTGCGGTATGGTATGCGTATCTCTGTCCACTTAGGATTCCAATCGCCTGTCCATTGGTTCTTCATTTCTACTTCACTGTAATACATACCGTCATTCTTCTCACTCTTTATGTCAAACGAGAAGTCTTCCTGTGTATCAAGAATGTTGTGTCCATTACTAACTAAGTAATCTGTTATTACTGTCTTAGCTTTACTGTCATTCTCTGCGTATGACTGAGGTTGAAATCTTCTGTAATATGATCCTTTGATTGGTTGTAACATGATACTCTCCTTATGTTAAATCTACAATTTCACAGACATCGCCAGAGCAAGCCATTGTCTGCATAGCTACGGTGTTATCTTCCTGTTCATACTCTGACAGAGCATCCCAGTTGATTTGTTTCGGCATTGATTTAAGTAATGCCTTATATTCATCTCGTGTACAATCCTGATATGGTGCTTGCTGATAAGTATGATCAGAGTGTGGTAAGAATGACACACCTGACATCTCATCAAAATGTTCGTATACAAATGCACCAACAGTAAGCCACTCATCATCTCGCACAGAGATAGTCACTGATGGTTTATGTTCACACCAGTAACGTTGATACGTAAGCCACATCTCTAGTTGTTCTATGGCAGTCATATCATTTCGTGTTACAGCCCTGTTAGGTGACATTACAGGAAAGCTGAACACGGTAGTCGTGTCACCCTTGAACACACATGGTTCATTTGGTATTCCCTGATCTATCATAAACTGTGTAAGTGGGTCTTTGTTATCACCACGTACAGTACGTATGTAGTAGGGGGAATGTCTTGCATGAATACCACTGGCTGAGTCTACAAGCTGCGACACAGTGCCTGATGGTTTAACACAGGTGATAGATACAGAAGCGTTGATCTTCAGTCTCTCTGCCCATTCTGCGTTTGTCTCCACTGCAACCTCACGTAGTTTAGACAGTGTGCTTTCAAGACCTTTGTTCTTCATGGTCATCAGTGGGTTGTCCATTATTCCTGTGAGCGACACACCCAACAGTCGTTCTTCTTCGGTATTTCGTTGCCACACTTTTCGCAGATATGGGAACTTAGTGAAGGAAGACTGAATAGTGCCAAGAATCGTTGCCAACTTGACCTTACGTGCAAGGCTATCATAAGTATCTGTAGCCCTAACCACGACTTCAGTAAGATTACAGAACTGATACGGTCTAAGAATAATCTCGCTGCAAGGATTAGTTCCAAACTCATGTTCTGGATCACGCCTACCATACTTTGCAGCTTGCTTTTTAGATGCTTCACGGTTGAATACTCCTCTTTCACCTGACTTACTTTCTACAAGAGATAGCCACTCACGCATGAATGTTTCAATATCAGGCTTCTCTGTGTAAGAAACTGAGTTGTTCGCCAATGCTCTGTGTGCAGCAGTCTCCCACCACTGTCCAGACTTAGCATGACGCATACGATCATCACTTAGGTTAGACAAAGAAATCATTGCTGACCTACGTACACCACCTACAACTACTATCTGTCCAATAAAACACATCAAGTCATGGCATTCCATAGACGTTAGCCTACGGCCTTGTGCATTTTTAAATGTCTGAACTGAGAAATTAAATAGTTCAACTAATGGAGCAGGTCCACTAGCACGTCCACCGAATGTCTTGAGTCTTGCACCTGCAGGACGTACCTGAGAAACATCCCACTTGGGAATCTCACCTGCCCATAGGAGTGCTAACAATTGCCTGAACGCTTTCGCCCACCCCTCTTTACTGTCTTTGACAACGATAGTAGTGTCGCTGACGAACAATTCAGGAACTTCAGGAAGTTTTTGGACGAACTGTCGTTCCACACTGAACCCGACACCAGTACCACAGAGCAGGATGAACATGGCCTCATCAAAAGATTTAGGATCGTCAACAGGTAGGTAGCTACAATTGTACCCTGCCGTATTGTCTCGCTCCAATGCAGGTCCTGCAGTCATCATGGCTCTCATGCTTGGCATAATCTCTAAGCCTACGATTGCATCACGTATCTCATTAATGTACGTGTCACTACCTGCAACCTTACGAACTACATTATCCATGTATCGTTCTACTGTTTCTCCCCAGTTTTCACGCCCTTTGCCATCAAAGTATTTTGCATAACGTGATTTATGTATAAATGACTGATAGTCAGTCGGTAAATAATTACTCATTGTTTACTCCGTTAATATGTTTATTGCTTTAATCATCATTCCATCTATGTCGTAGATAAATTCTTGTAGAGTTTCATTTACCTCTTCTTTTATTTGACCATCGACAGGAACAGGATATTCATCTTCGTCTACTTGTAAAGTCAAGAACACTTTGATCTGCATCGTTTACCTCTATTAGTTTATTCAGATACCATTGAGCTTTCTTTAAGTCCTCAATGCCGTTTTTATATCGGTAACGCCACAAGTATTTTATTATGTTACCCTGTAGATAATACTCGAACCCATCACCTGTTGCTGCTTGTATGGCATCAATGCATTCAATGCCAGATTGATTATAGTGTGGTGGTTTGTTTACATTGTCTGCCATACTCTCTCCTATTGTTTTCCAAAATCTAAATGTACTACGTTATCTTCTTCGTGACTGATCTTTGGTTTGCCCTGTGTTTTTAACATACGTTCATGGTATTTGTAAAGACTATTTCTAAACTTTACATCCTCTTCCATAAGCGGTACAGCAGCCAACATCAGATTAGTTAGTAAGTCTACGTGTTGGTAATCGTCATCCTTGAGATAGTTCTCATCAAGTGTCATATAACCAACTCTTAAATCTCCTGTCCATCCATCCTGTTCATCTAGTACAGGGGATACTCGTATAACAAAATCGTTAGGCTCAAAGTCTACGAATATTCTGTCTTCACCTTTCATGCTATTTCCTTTCTATCTTCTTTAGTGGGAAAGCAATCAGGTCTGGATGTGTATCCTTTCCTTTTTCTTTTAACCACTCTAATGGTACAACTCTGTCTGCAAACAGAAACTTATTACGTTCACACCAGATGCCATAGGTTGTCTTTGCCCCTTTACTTAACTTACGTCTACTGCTTTCAAACACAAAACGTATGTCTAGTTTGGGATGCTGCCTCTTAATGAGCGTGTGTTTCCTACGATCATCTGATGTAAATCTACCTTTAGTTTCAATGATAATGCCGTTTGGCAGCACAAAGTCTGGGGTGTATGTGCGGTACATCAAGTCTTCCCACTCTATCTTGAGTGCTTCGTACTTGATAGGCACATTGTGTTCTACAAGATAATCTTTTACCTTTATCTCTAGCCCACTTCTGTAGCCATACTTTAATGCTGCCTGAAACTGCTTTCGATTCACTAGAACTTCCAGTGATACGATGAGGATAAAGGTATACCAAATGACGTAGACTGATAGCCTAAGTCTTTTAGTTCTTGTTTAATAGCTTCGTCTGCTTCCTTACGTGCTTGCATTGCTGTACGTAACCCTGCATACTTAGCCTCTCGCAGTTCTTTCTTTTTCTCTGCAAGTTCAGTTTCCATTGCACGAATTTCTTCCTGCATTTCTTTCATTTCGTCTACACTAACCATTTATTACTCCTTTAGTTCGACATACGCCACAATCTTAGGTTCACGTGCTTGTGATACCTTCGATGGTAGCTCTTGCATATTAGGCCAACACTCAAAACGATAGTCACAGAACCTGCAATTATCATTTAGTACCATGTTGCCACTGGGCTTACCTCTGTAAGTCTCAGGAACAGCTTCAAAGCAACGTTCAAACTTATTCTCGTTAACTTTTTCAACTGTCTCTTTTAATTTAGTAAGTTCTTTTCGCATGTCAATAGCAGCAGGTACATATTTAAAGTCACCATTGGCTTTATTTACTACCCACCATCCACCTGCACGTTTGTCAGATGCTTTTGCATAACCTGCAAGCTGACCTACATATCCAAATGGATCACTCTTTTTCAGTGCAGCATATGACTCGAACTTATTACGATAAGACCAATCAGAAGCAGACTTTATATCGTCTACTGCACCACCCATTATAAGATCATAACTACCAGAAACCCTAGTACCATTAGAATCTCCCACATCAAGAGTAACTTGATCAGTGTCATCAAAGTCCACTTTAGCTTCTTTAAGCAAGCCTTTAAAAATTGCTTCAACTATGTCTCCTATCATCATGTTCATTACAAACGTGGATGGTTTTGGTAATGCACTCTCAGGTTTATTCTTTTCAAACCAGAGTTGACAGGTAGGACGTCCAATGTTGGACATCCGTAACCTGAACTCCTTTCGAGATTTACCACTACCAAACTGACGTATGACTGCTTCTGCCACCTCTTCACCAATTCTTTTAGCAGTTTCTTCTGAGAAGGTAGTCTTCCCATCAATTGCATCAGACATAAACTGGTGAAGTTTCAGTTCAGCAGGATGGTTCATTATGCAAAGTCCTCTTCAGTAATGTCGATGAACTCTTCCACACCTTCCTTGTCTACGTCCTCATGCTTGTGGGCATTCTCATCCCAAGCATTCGAGATGTACTCGTTGTAGTTTGTCACCCATGCTAGGAAGTTACCTAGTGTTTCCTGAGTGGCATCATCCAACTCCAACGTAGTCTGCAAGTCAAGTGCAGTCTCTGGCAAATAGAAGCTGCTACCATTTGGTAACGACTGCTCTGCTGTAGTAGCACTAAACGTATGCTGTGGTGGTAGCCTACGCATCTTGCCAAGCTTGGTGAACAATGCACCAATAGACTTGAACGCATCACGGTTCTCTACTTCCCAGATAAATGGTGTAGAGGATAGATCAACAGCCTTACCTGCTGCATCTACAGGGTCAATCAATTCGACAGTGCCGAACACTACACGTACACGCTTGATCTGTTTGATCAGATCTTGCATGGACTCAGGCAGTGCCTTGAAGTCCTGTATGTACCCTGCAGGTTTACCACAGTTGAACCCACCGTCATTGTCCTTGAGATCAATGTTCAAGTTGTCAGCCATGACAGTCTTGATGTAACGGTTTGGTGTACTGTCGTTCCCTTTCACGAAACGCTTGTACATAAACCTTTGTACGAATGGGCGAATGACCGCCTTAGATGCGTAGTATGTAGGTCCATCAGGTATCTCCAACCTGTACGTACCACCCTCAACGACTTCAACCTTCTTGGTCTTGCCGTTTACTTCAGCCTCACCCATGATAGGTGCATGTGATATACGCAGTCGAGCAAGCGTAGATGCTTTCTCTGTCTGCTGATTGTCTACCGACATACCCATGAGCTTTGCCATGTCTGAGAAGTTTGTATTTATTGCGACTTGATTCATATATAGTCTCCTTTTCTACTTTACGAATTTATAGTTTTATCATGCAACGTCTTTTGTGTCAAGCCAATTGTCTCCAATTTTTGCTTCTAATAATAATGGTACATTGAAATCAATATTCCACTTCTTATTCACCAACGATGTTAGCATTTCATTAGTTCTGTTTATTACCTTGAGTACCTTTTCTGTTTCATCTGGATGAACATCAATCACGATACTGTCATGCACTGTGTTTACAATACAAGACCACATCTGATTTACACCCATTAGCTTGTCTATGTATATCAGAGATATAGGTACAATGTCAGCAGTGGCAAACGATTGGACAGGATAATTTTTTATCTGTGTGAAATATGTCACACCACCAAAGCGTCTACGTTGTACATCAGGGAATGAGAACTCACGTCCAGATGGTGTACGTATCTTGCCAGTGTTCAATGCTTCCTTGGCGAGAGCCTCATGCCACTTGCCTATGCCACTGTATTTCTTTGTGAACTGCTTGTAGTATGCAGCCTCTGCTTCTGTACGTCCAAACCCACTAGCACCGTACAGAGGTGCAAAGGTATGTGACTTAGCATCCTGACGTGAGATAGGTTGCCCTGCATCAGAGATAACTTTAGCTGTATAACTATGTACATCAAAGCCAGTAGTCACCTCATCAATAGCAGTCTTGTCTTGTGACAGGAATGCAGCTACACGAAACTCCAACTGTGCAAAGTCAGCTTCCATGATCTGTCCACCTTCCCATCGTGACTTGAATACACGCTTCACTGGGAATGTACCACCACGTGGCATGTTCTGCATGTTAGGGTCTGCCCCTGACAGTCTACCTGTACCTGTGCGGTGTTGTAGCAATCGTACATGTAGCCTACCATCTAGCTTGGTATGTGTGGATATGCCTTCAACAAAGCTACTCAGGTAAGTCTCTACGGCACTCAGTCTACGGACACGCTTGAGGAATGTCTCAGCCTCAGTCATGCCCTTACTACGTGCAATACCCTCAAGGAATACGAGGTTGTCTTTGCTAGTGGAGAATCCACTGTGGCTCACCCACTTGGCTGTAGGTGCAGCGAACTTCAAACCTGCAACGGCATTTGTATTTGTATAAGTAAAACCTGTAGCTTCACAGTCAGAACATTTGTTGGTACGTGCAAAGGGTGTACCGTCTTTCTTTGTCTTACGTATCTGACCAGTACCGTAGCAAGTACTACACTGCTTGGCCTTTTGTTTGTACAACACGTCACTACTGTTACGTACCTGATACCGATAGTCTTGGTCATCCATACGTTCATTGAATAACTCTGACCAGAACTTTTTGTCCTTCGGCTTACGGCTGTACACAACCCATGATAATTGCTCTGTGCTTGCCAGATTGATTGGGCGATCACCCATCAGTTCACGTACCTGTTCTTCTAGCTCACGTATAAGTTGTCCACGTTCTTGCTCAAACTCTTTGTGCACATTCTCTAGCTCATCAAGGTCAACTGCAAACCCACGTTGATATATCTTGGCTAAATGTACAGCCAGTTGGTTGGTCAGCTTGACAGTATTCTGCAATGGCATATGCTCTTCATACATACGTAGCTTTGTATCAATATGGTTGTACAACTCTTGTGTGGCATGTAGGTCTGCTGACAGATAGGAAGACAATTCTTTGTGGTTCATGTCACGTACAGACTTACCTGCCTTGAGCCACTCTTTCATTGTGTCCTGCTTCTTTGTGTCTAGCTCATACCGTTCTGCACATGCTTCAAGTGACAGAGGTTCTTTCTGTCCACGTTGTAGGATGTACTCACCTAGCATGGTATCAAAGATTTCACCCTCATAGGTAAAGCCTGATTCCCATAGCCACACGAGATCGTGTGCGGCATTGTGCATAATAAGAAGGGAGGCTTCATCCAGTTTCAGTTGGACGATAGTCCTCCCCTCTGTCGTGGGCTGTTGCTCTGCGTGATCGAATGTTACAAGGTCTTCGTTACCAAGATCATCTAGCATACCCACCATGACTAATGTATTCATTGGTTCGAAAGGGTCAAGGTGTAGCTTGCCGTTTCGTTTTGTCACTGTGTTCTCTACGTCAAGGGTCAGTTTCATTGTGTCTCCTAATAGTCGGCTGTTACGGTTTCATGTGTTGCATCTACTACTAACTCATTTGAGTAGTAATCGTCAAGCGTTTTCTCAAACTCTTTCTTGTTAGCAAATTCAGCCATAGCTTGTTTCGCTTCTTCCAAAGTTAACTTGTGTCGTTTCATTGCTGCAAGCAACTCTACTTCTTCTATGAGTGTCATACTAACCATTGTTCATTTCCTTTCGTTCCTTTGCTCGTTGACGTTCATCAAAACTAAATGGCCTGATGTCATTGTAGGTACTTACCTTATCGACAGACCTGTTTGTATCGAAGTCAACTATTACTCCTGTGTTCCACTTGTCACATTCTTCCTGTGCGTCTTTCATGTTATCGAATAGCTTGGGCTTGGGGAAGTTCACAAACCCATGTGTATTCTCTGGTACGTACATGATGTCACCATCAACATCTATCACTACCGCTAGTCTCATCCCTCTCTCCTTTTCTGTAGTTCATACTCAGCTACACAAATAATATTTGTAACTGGATCATTGAAACCTGCTATCGCAATTACTTCTATGGCAAGCGTACTGGCATTGTCAATATCGTTGACATATTCAACACACGCATTCTCATACTCAAATGTTTTGTATGGTATAAGGAATGGATCACCCATAGTTACGGTAACAAGTATTACCCAGTTCATAGGTACTCACAATCTCGTATAGTTTTAAGAGCTAGTTCTGGCGTTACCTTGAACCATTCTTTGGATGCAGCTACATGTTCTCTTAGAGAATGATGCACTCTGTCTTCAAGCTTTCTCTTGTCCTCACTGTATATCTTTCCATGTTCAACTACATCTTTGAAAGGTGTCCATGTGTTTGCGCCTGTCTTTCGTTTGTCCACATCAATGCTCATACCTATCTTAACGTAACCTTGGTATGCAGGAATGCTAAACACGTAAACATAACCAGTTTTTATCTCAGGCTCAGACTTACGAACCTCTTGTCTTGTAGATACTAGCTGTCTGTGTTCACGTGCTTTCTTTCTGTTTGTATCACACGTTCTGCAAATGTATATGTTCTTTCTTAGATTACCCAACACAAGATTGTGTTCTCCTAGCCTTTCACCACAATGCTTACAACATTTATCTAGCTCATCAAATGAGGGATACTTTCTTTGCTGCCCTGAGTTATCAATGTATTCATATCTACCATCATTATATTCAACATCAAACATAATCTATCTCCTCTACTTACGCTACATATCTTGCGATCTTGTACTCAAGATCAGTGTGTACAATACCATGCCAACCAGACAACTTGTTCTTTACAACATTGATGTGGCGTTGGTTATCTTCTTCCTCTTGCCCTTCGACTGTAGGGTTCTTGGAAATCATAATCATCAGGTCAGCTTCTGCTGCCTTACCTGTACGTGATCCTTCCATCATGGCTTGGTTGAGTACCACCTTACCCTCTGCCTCTGCTGATAGCTGAGACATGTAGAAGATAGCACACTCATGCTGCTTGGCAATCTGTCTTGCATGTACAGCGTTAGCCTTGAGTGCCTCGTCAGGACGTGCAAAGCCACCCATCTTGGCAAACTTATCACCCATGTCCAGTATCACAATGTCAGGCTTGTATGATTTACATACAGACTCAACCCAGTTCATGTCACGACCTGTAGCATCCTTGAACATGACGTTCTTACGTATCTGATCGAACACTTCCATAGCTCTGTGTTTGTTCTTACTTATCTCGAACTTGTCCATGCCTGTAGCGGCTGTAATGTACCTGTGAGCCACCCTGTGATAGCCTTCTTCGTTACATAAAATGATACACTTAGCACCTTGCCAAGCAAACCCTTGCGGAGAGGCAACAAGAGAGGCGTGGAATGAGGTCTTACCAGTGTTCGGCCTCGCCCCTACCTCAATCAAATGCCCTGCATTGATGCCCTCTACCTTACGTGTCAGGGTAGGAATGTTGAACGTCCATTGTGACTCCAAATCTGTCATCGACAGGATGGTATCTAGGCTTATGTCTTCCCACTCTACCTGTAGGTTAGGCGTGAAGTCATCACCGTATTGCTCCATCAAGTTACGTAGTGGTTCAAGGCTAGACTTGCTGCCATTGACATAATCAAAGCCAAGGTTGGCAATGTCCTCACCCACCACTTGTTGAAACAACTTGGACAATACTTCCTGTGCCACGTCACTACCCATTGGGGATTCTTTCTTGATCTTGTGGAACAGGTGACTGTAGGCTTGCTTCTGTGCGGTAGTCAGTGTCGGATTGTTTGCCATGAACAGTGCTTCTATCTCGTCAGGTGTAACTGTACGTGAGTACCTGTCCATTGCAGTATCCACTGCTTGCTTGATCTTGCGTACATCTGTACTGAACAATCTGTCTGGGCATTTAGCACCACGATGATCGTCATAGAACTCTTTGTCCATCAAGCTGCGTACTAATGATAATTCCATTATGTGTCTCCTAGTGTTGTTAGTTTATCTAAGTCGGTTTGGTTTCTGTATTTCAGGTCATCTTCAAGGCGTAGCACAGTTACCTTTGGTACTAGCCCTCGTAATTCTTTTGCGAACTGTAGCGTCTTGGGCAGTGCGTCAGGGTCAAGAGCTACAATTGCTGTTGAGAACTGTGATAAGTACTTCTTATGCCCATCGGATAATGATGTACCCAACACTGCGACCCCGACAAATCCATCAGTACCTACGATGGCTGCACTCACACAGTCCTCAACAACTACAGCAGTTGTACCATGTCCACAGACATATGGCAAGCTGCTTTTTCCATATCTTTTCCACTTGGGTATTCGTTTACCTAGCGATCTACCAGTGGCATCTATCATGGCATTGCCCTGCATTATAGGGAACACCACACGATGTTCTTTCACATCATACAGTAGCCCCAATACCTTGGGGTCTAGCTTCCACTCATCACAGAACTCTGCCACTGCATCGTCATCTTTTACAATCCATTCGGGTTTGTCGAAAGTTATAGAGTGTGTCTCTTCTGCAACACTACCCAGTGACTTGCGTATGTCCTCTGCTGTGAGATGCACACGCTTGCCACCAGATACATGACACCCTGCCTTGTAACAATTCCAAATCAGAGAACCCATGTTGTTCGTGATCGTGAAGGTCTTGCGCCCACCACACTCAGGACAGTCCATACGTTTAGTATCTCCATTTGTAAGTGTTATATCATTTAATATATTATATACACTCATAATGTATCACTTTCAATGTTACTCCTTACAGTCGATTGTACAGTAATGTCTCTACGTGTCAAGGCACTATTTGCACTTTCGTAAGTATGCTTGTGGTATGGCTTCACAGAAGACACATGTGTATGTCCAGATACAGCCATGATTTGTGGCAATGGTACTCCCTTGTCTATCATCTGTGTTATACCAGTTCTCCGTATGTCCATGAGCCGTAGCTCTTCAGGTAGCTTTGCTATTCGCATGATCTTCCGTCCAACCTTGGACAGTCTCTCCATTGCATATGGTTTGTACACGCCCTTCACAGGCATGGGATGTGGCACTACCCAAGGTTGAAAACCAAAGTCAGCCTTCTGCTCTTTGAGCATGGCAGTCAGGTTATCTGTGATAGGTAGGAACACATCAGCCCTACGCTTACTCTGTTCTAATGTAAGCTGTTGCTTATCCAAGTCAAGGTTCTCCCATCGTAGGTTACGCATGTCACCCAGACGCTGACACCACTCGTATGCCATATGTATAATCAACCCGACATTCCTGTAGTCAAAGTCACTGTACGCCACGTCAAGAAACTTGTTCACCTCACCATGTGACCACACCATCTTACGTTGCTTGGCAGTCTTACGCTTGATCTTACCAAACGGATTCTGCTCTGCATGTTCCATCTGTATGGCGTAGTTATACACTCTGCTTGCACAGGTAGCCGCATGGTTAGCAAAGCTAATGCCACGCTTGACCCACTCTTCGTATGCAGCCTTGGCTATCTTGGACGTCACATCCTTGTACTTACGACACCCGATAGTCTGGTGTACGACAGTCAGAAAGTATCTGTAATCTACTTTAGTTGTGTCACGTAACATATTGAAATCATTGGATTGATAGTAAAAGTTGATAAGGTCAGTGACCCTGCTGCTTGGCTTCAAGCCTACAAGTTTTGCACGTTCCTCACGCCAATCATCTATCTGTTTGTTTAACTCCTTTGCTAGTTTGAGTACCTCTTTGGTATCAGTACCCAGTTCCTCACGTTCCACCACGCCCTCATCTACAAGCATCTGTGGTGGATTGAAGCGATAAGAAGTGTCACCCGAAGATGACACTCTTAGTTGTACATAGCGTGGTAGCATCTGCATTAAGCAGCTTCCAACTCTACGAAGCGTTTGTCGCATACCCACTTGCTGACTTCCTGCTCACGACTGAACATGCTGATAGCCTGTGTGTCGTTACCAGTGTTACGTAGGCTGAACCCATTACGCTCATCAGCATAGGATGCATAGTTGGTAAAGGCAGAGTACAACGCCCACTTGTTGTGGCCTCGTTGAGATGCCTCATGGCAATACAACTCGTACATCTTCTCAGACTTACGCTTGGATGCAATCATGTCTTCGAGCAATGACTGTACGTTTACGTACTTGAGGTCAGTCTCAGCCCACACCTGCATCTTTGCAGTCTGTTCGTAGAAGTCTGTTCTTGCACGTCTTAGCTCATAGATGAAACCTTCCAGTGTAAAGTTAGAAGTGTTCTTCTTACGAACCTTGTCATACTCACCAGTGATTGAACCATTGGTACAAAAGAAATCAATCGCACCAAAGAATGCTTGGTTACTACATGAACCATCAACACCATGCAATGATATGATACGATTGCCAAGCGTAGTTGTGTGCTTGTCTGTGTTGATCTCTACCTTCATGTCAGGTAACGTGATGTCTAGCATAGACCATGCATTGTCACGAGCAGACCGCCATGTATACTTTGCGTTCTCTAACTCTGATGGCAACAGGTTCTCTGTGATTGTATCGTACACTCCACGATAGAAGTCACCATGAGAGGCACAGGTAAAACCTTTACCCACGATACCAATGTACTCACCAGTGTTACCATTGATGACGTACTTCTTGTCATCTACTTTGGTTGGTTCAAACTCCACATCAAAGTCTAGCTTTGTTGGAATGTCGAATGTGTTGTTAATGTCGAATGGCATATATAATACTCCTTTTCAGTTGGTTATGTGGCAACTTTGCCATAGTTATGTAGTCTTGTCTACCCCTATACTAGTAACGGTAACTATTTATAGAAGATGTGTGACCCATGAGCCACAGTTTTATTGAAGTGCTTGCGCCACCAAGGACTCACATACGTAGCATGGTAGTGCGTAGCACCATCTGTATTGTCTTTGTGATAGCCATACAGTGTGTTGTAGGCTACCACTTGTGCAACTATCCAAGACATATTGTCTTTGGGTTTGTCTGACTTACCGTCACAGTACCATGAGAACTGGCATCTGTGCTTGCCCTTGTGGTATCCCTGCTTGACCACCTTACATGCATCGTCAGGGAATGAGTCATCAGCTACACGATTAAGCACTACGTGGGCAACCGCATACTGCCCATCCATAGGCTCACTACGTGCCTCGTAGTACACATTGAGTGCAAGACACGTGAGAAACATTTCAATCATCTGGTATCAACCTCTAGGCAAGCCAGTGTCTCTGAGCTATGGTTCACTAGAACCACTGCTTCTTTCAAAGCCATCTGACATTCTTCGGCCTTACCATATGTTCCTAATTGGTAGTAATCAACTCCCTGATTTGTCACGAGTTGCATCCACACTAGTATCCACATCATCTGTACTCTCCTTAAAGTTATCTCTGGCTATGCCAGTTTGCTTAGACAGTGCATCAGCCATAGCTTTTGCAAGTCCTTTGTTATCACAATCAATTATTATTTCCATTAGTCAGTCTCCTCTTCTTTTGTTTGTATAATACAAGCTTCACACAAGTAACCGCATTCGTTACCTTGATCCCACTCGTGGTATTCCAATAGCTCTACGTCACCACAGTTTTCACATGCGCTGACCATTGTTATTTGCATGGCTTATCCTTTTCTTTGCATTGTGGACATTGAGTGTGCTCACTGGTGCTAAATTCATGACCACACTTTTCACACTCAATATCTTTCACTCTACGCATTGGCTCTCTCCCTTATGGATTCATTGTGATACTCTAGGGCTTGATGTATCAAAGTTTTACCTTCATCATATTGTCCAGTGCATAGCTTATCATAGCCCCACCTGAAGTAAGACAATGCTTTCTTATCTATATCCTCAGTGTGTTCTGTCTCTTCGAACCATGTACTTATTGCCTTCTCACCATACGGATCAGCACCTGCACCTACCTTATTGGCATTGAGAAAGCGTAACAAGCTAGGCTTGTCCACTGGCACATCGACAGTCGTGTAGTCTTTGCCACACATCTTACGTGCATCGGCCTGTGTTCCTGCCCATACACCATTGCTGTTTCTGTATAGTTTCATGCTGCTTCCTCTTGTACAAACCATTCTGGCACTGGACGATTCGTCCACACCATCTTGAACCTGCGTTGCTTGGTCATGTAGAACTTGCGATAGCTTTCCAAAGGCCACGCATTACCTGACTTCAATTCAGTGTGTTCACTGAAACACTCAGGGTGTGGTGTAAGCAAGCCATCAGGCACAAACTCTGCGCCCTCTACCAGTGCATCCCACAATCGCCATGAGGCGTGTGTCTTGCCATATCTGTGGGTGTACTCTTTGCACATCCAACGAAACATCTCTAATGAGAACTCAAAGTTGGCACGAGTTTGCCCTGCCCATATGGTACATGGGTGCTTCTGATGTACAGCACGATACAGACCAGTGTGTTTTGCATACTCTGGTGCATGTAGTCTGAGTGTAGTGCATAGCATCTGTGCCTCTTCGAGTGGCATCTTGACCACGTGCTTGTCACACAAGTCACGAGCAATCAAGTCAGGGCTGTAGTTGATAATAAATCTGTTCATGTTATTTCCTTTTCAGATTACCTGCCCAATGTGAGCAATCGTCACATGGGTCATCAGGCGGCATTGGTTTCTCTGGTGTTGGTGGTTTCCTCGGCATCTATTTTATACACAAGCACACGTATCTCAAAGGTCATGTCATCTGTGACAACAACCTCTGGACGTAAGCCAAGTGTGTCTCCCTCGCTTGCGAACTTACGTAGGTTCTTGACGGACAGTAGCCTGTCACCTCGTGGCCTACGGTATAGACGTACCTCTGTCGGGGTATCATCCTCATACAACGCATCTATCGTCACCTTATCGCCATTGGCAATCTGGTTGTATGAATAATCTATTTCATCAGCCAGTGCTTGCACTGACTTATTAGCGTCCATGATGGACTTGGTAAGCATACGCTTAGTCAATTTAATTCTAGCTTCCATGTCTGTCTCCTTACTGTACTGCATACGGTGCTTCGTGTATGTATGGGTATGGTTTGTATTCTTCCATTTCATACTCACCGCATTCTATAAATTCAATGTTCACTGCTTCGGGATGTGACTCACGAGCAAGCATCATGGCAAAGCTAGTTGCACTATGCCAATCAAAGATTGATGGGTAGGTATCGTCTAGTTGTATAAGACTTTCTTCACCATCAACCTGTACCTTTACGTCATAGCCCATGACTAGCATGGCTCTGCTCCCTCTGCACGTATGTATGGCCTGTACACTGTCTCATCTGGACAGTTGAACGTAGGCTCAAGAGATAGGTAGGCACGTTTGGCTTTACGCACTGGTGACTTGTCAATCCACTTCACGAAACTGTCATACTTGTATGGGTTGTACCCAACATTGTCCAACATTGGACGGTCTTTGTCACTGAAGTATGTAGCATCACCACGTACAAAAGCATGGACATTTTTCTTGCCCTCACGCAATACACGCTGACGCCCACCTTCACGCACCACAAATTCTGGATTGCGAATGTGTACTCTGTCAGTGTGCAGTATCACCCTGCCCGACCTAGCTGATCGGACAGAGAATAGGTGCTTATGTAAATTGAAATAGACTTCAACTCTCATTTTCTTTCTCCGTTTGAATTTTCTTTGCGTAGTCTTTGCATATACGCTTGTGATGGCATATGATGACAACCTTACCGTCATCATCATACACTGTGTACTTACGCTTATGTCTAAGCACTATACGCATTTATCCTGCAAAGTGCCAGAACTTACGCTCTGTAACTTTGTTACGGTTATGCTCAACGTACAAGCTGAACTTGCCAATGTGATGTGCAGTCATGCAGGTATCACGATTGAACAGGGAAAAGCCACGAGACTTGACACTACGCTTACGTAGCAATCCCTTTTGTCCAAGAAAGTTGAAGCGGAAACCTTTTGTTCCATCGTTAAGTGGTTTAGTTGCGAATAATACAAACATGTTTTTCTCCTTATGCTTGTGGGTTATAGTTTAACGTTATACTATTTATAACACTTTCATATACATTTCAAGTGTTATAATATAGTATGTTATCTAGCGACCTTACGTTGCTGCTGCTTTTGCTTACGTGCAATCTTACGCTCACGTTTCCAATCATCATTGCGTTTAGACTGTCCAACCTTGGACGCTTTGGTTTTAGAAAACTTAATAAAGTTTTGCATCTCGTATTGCATTTTGCTTTTCCTTCTTTGTAAGCTTACGCTTGTTACCTTTTTTGGGTGGCACTACTTGTGGAGACTTACGCTCCTGTAGCATGGCTCTGGCTATGGGGTTAACATAGTTAATTTTGCTTGTCAATTTCATCACGTACCTCTATCAATTTCTCAATCAAACTATCCAGTGAACTACCGTAGTGTTTTATGTACATAGTTTCCCACGTTTCACCTCTGTCTTTGTCAGGTATGATGGCAACTTCACGCTCATCAGGCAATGGATCTCTATCCCTGTGATGTGAGATAGACACCTCTCTGCCTTTGTGGAATACATATACGTTATTCATGTTTGGCATTTTCATCATGTTCATTACGCTACCTCTCTTTGCGCTACAGTGTCAGCTTTACGTTTGCTGCTACCATGAGCAGGAAAACCAATGATTGCATCACGCTGTTTTGCACATAGCTGACATGTGGCACATGATACATCATCACGAATTGTTGCAGGGCATACAACTACCTTACGCCCTTTGGGTGTTGTGGTGTTAGTTGTTTGTGTTTCAGGCAACACAGTTGCTACAGGTGCAATGCCCAAGTCATACAAGGCATCAGCATGTTTGACATTGTTGGCAGATAGGTTGACCACAAAGCCTTTGTCATTCATACGTTTGACCACGTTAGCATTATGCTTGCTAGTCAATACAGGGTAATGGGTATATGTGAAGCCACGCTTGCCAGTGTTGGCATCAGCCAATTCGTCATTGGCATCAGCATCAAGCAACTTGCCATCACCTGCCAAGTCACCTGCCTGATTGTGTCTCCACAACTGATCATCTTTGAAAGATGAAACAGTAGCAATGAATGTTGACCAATTGTCACCACGTTCCTTGCGTGTCACCTTTGCCCAGTGCATAGCTAGTGGGCCACCGTTTGCGTAGCATCCACCTTCGTTTGCATTGTTGAACGGACAAACATCAGGGCAAGTGTCAGCACTTGTGGTTGTGACAGGTATCTTGCCAACCTTACGGTTGTTTGATTTGATTGTGGTGTGGACTTGATAAGTCATACGAAAAATTCCCATGTAAGTTGCACTAAGTGCAAGGTGTAAAGAATAGCTGTAAGTGCAGCAAAGAAATAAACGGATAGCATCCAAAGTTTAAACATTAGTCATCTCCCTTCGGGAATGCTGCCTTCCATTCTTCTGGTGTAATACCAGAGATCAGGAACTCACGTGCATCATCACTGAGTTGTGGAAATGCATCCTGCACTAACGTGCCACTGTCAAGCCAGTGTTCAATCTGGCCTGAACGTAATGGTAGCACCATGCAGCTTTCTTTGCCAGTAAGCATGGATACCTTATGCACCATTGTGAAGCCCTCAGTTACATGTTCAAATCTCATTTCGGTTACTCCGTAAAAGTGTCCAACATTGGACGGTTTCAGTTATGTAATGTGTTACTATGTTATATAACACTTTCACTATAAATCAAGTGTTATATAACTAGAACACTATTATTTTGCATCCTTCCAACCACTATCGTAGATAAGTGTTGGTTCTTTTTTGTACATAGTCTCTGGGCTATGAGTGTTGAAATTGTGTCCAACATTGGACGATTTTGCTTTTGTAAGCTTTGCACGTAGCTCTGCTATCCTGTCAGCTTTAGGCATAGGATCATACAAACGTGCAGAGCTTGAGTTGACAATGAAAGAACGTTGCTTTTTAAATTTCATTTAAATGTCCTTTACCCAGAATGTTAAGATGGCAAGTGTCATAAATGGTGCGAACACTATCAGTGCTACTGGGTCTAACCCATATACACCAACACCTGTTGCAATGAGTATGACAAGCGCAGTCATGAAAATCCAAAGCAATGCGAATGCTAAACGAAATAAAAACATATGATTAATCTCCGATTAAGGAAGTGACAGCTTACGCTGCCACCTCAGTTACAGTTGGTGCAGTTGAATGATCTATGATCATCTCTGCAAGCTCAAGCATATCAATGCCGTTGGCATCGCATACTTTGACAAGTTTGTCAAACACAATCTGCTTTGTGACCATGACAGGCTTTTCTGCTTTAGCAGGTGCAGCCTCAGACTGTCCAACATTGGACGGTTCAGCCTTTGGCTGTTGTGGTGCAGCAGCTTCCTTGGAAGCCTTACGCATTGCTGCTTGAAGAGCAGTGAGGGATGTGAAGCCTTTCTTTGAGGCTTTGATGAAGTCTCTGCACTCGACCTCATTTTCCACAAACCATAGAGCTTCTGCTCTACGTCTTCGGTCAATCACATGAACACCATGTGTTGTGAGAGTTTGACGTGAGATTTGACCACTATCAAGTGGTGATGAAGCTTTCAATTGCTGTAGCAATTTGCCAAGCCGTGTATCAAAGCCAGAGGCTTTTGTAGAAGCTGTCAGACTGTTAGTCTGTTTCCAGATACGACCAAGGGCTTTGCCCTCTTTGATCATTGCATCAATAGTTGTTCCAACTACTTTGGTTTGAGATTTAGATGATTTAGCCATTGGGCTTCCTTTCACTATCTAATGTTTACATATGAGATTTATATATCTCTCACCCTAAGTGAGATATAGAAATATCATTGTAAACGTAGATTAGATAGTGAGGTTTGCGTGTAGCATATGTGATCCTCTGCGCCTGTCGTTTCATGCGCCACTGCAGCAATCTAAGATTGCGAAGTCCGTGTGCAAAACTCACGTGTATGCACGAGGCTTGCTAACGTCCAACCTTGGACACTTGTAACAGCCACCACCCCCTATGGGGGTAGGGTAAAAATGTAATCGGCAAGTGAAACACACGCCAATTTCACTATGCTTGCCTCATTATGCTGTGTAAACACTGGCAACTGATTGCATAACAGTTTCCAATTGCAAGTAAGACACTGTTTTTGTTGCAGATTCCTCACGCATGGTGGATGCATACACACAATATGCGCTCACCACATGCCTCACACATGTCTGCGCTTGCATATGCGTCTGCCTAGCGTGGGGGCGTGCATGGGCCACTGGGGGGTGCGTGGTATATGTATACACAGAAATACACAGATCAGGTAAAATGAGTGTTAACCACATTACATATACAGTGGTTTACATTTACTTGTGATCACAAAACTAAGATGACACTATACTGTGATCACATACTTTATGTTACAGTATGTTACAATATATGTATCATTGTACGATTATGGGTTGACATGGGTCACAGAATGTGTAAAACTACGTTAGTAGTTAGTTAGCCTACACTAACAGTGTTACATTAACAGTGATACACGTACAGTGTAACATTATATATGTCCTTATATATTACTCTTATATATACATTAACTATAAATATACTTAACTATAACACGTACAATGTATAAGCCGTTAGGCGAGAGCTTTCGTATATAAATAAAATTAATTGTTGACAATGGCAAAGAAATCAGTAAAACTATACACAGACAATGTAATAGAAGAGTTTTATTCTCATCTAGCGAATGGTACATTGAAAGATTTACATATCCCCCATAGTGATGTATTCTACGTAAGAGAAGCCGTACAGAACCATTATGGGAGGCCATTTACGTTGGAACACGTAGAATGGGCAATGCGTAAAGAAGGTTGGTCAGATGGCGATTCCTGAGAGAGTCAAAACTAAAATGAAAGAAGAGGGGTTGAAAGGTGTAAACAAACCCAAGCGTACACCTAACCATCCCACAAAGTCTCACTGTGTCATGGCAAAGGAAGGTGACACATATAAGTTTATACGCTTTGGTCAACAGGGTGTAAGGGGTGCAGGTAAGAATCCTAAGTCAGCTAAAGATAAAGCACGTAAGAAAAGTTACTACGCTAGACACAATGCACAGGATTCAAAGCCAAGTAAGTTAAGTGCCAGATACTGGTCACACAAAGTCAAATGGTAAAGGAATAGATAAATGCCAAAGGTAACATTACCCAAGTCTGGTATTACAGGTAAAGCAACTACAGCAACAGCTAGAGCTTTCGGTAAGATGGTAACAGATTTAGAAATAGATATACGTAAGCTTCTTGCAAAAGATAAACTTACTGAAACAGAAAAACTAAGACTAAAACAAAAAAAGAAACAGCTACGTGATATAAAAGCAGAGATGGCCGAAGAGTCCAGTAAAGCAGGTAGAAAAATAAATCTGTCAAGAAGCAAAAAGAAACCTGTAACATTATCCCAAATGGAAGAAGGTAGACCCGATGCTGCAATGCGTAAAGGTGGAATGCCATTCAACAAAGGCGGTATGTCTTCACATAAAGGTAACTTTGATATGCGTAAAGGCGGCATGTTCGCAAAGTGAGCATAGAAGCTGATCTCAGGGATTGGTCACAGACTGTATTAGAAGTTCCCAATGAATCACTGAACGGATTACCTGCCTGTCCATACGCAAAAGAGGCATGGAAACAAAACAAAGTAAATGTAATTGAAACCCAGAACTTAGGTATTGAAACCATTTGCCAAGCTAGAAAGTTTGACAATACATATGATCTGGTAGTTGTAGCGTCCTACACATTTCCATCCCCCTATGCATTTACTGAGTTTATAAATTTTTTAAACGACACTTTTACAAAACAGGATTTGCACATCATGGGGTTTCACCCTGAATACGGTGCGGAAGATGCAGACTTAGACTTCTTGTATGAACATGAGTGGGAGTCTGCTATAGAGAAAGAATATGCAATGATGTTTATTCAGTCTCTATCAAAGGTGGATGACGCAAGTCTGAAACTGGAGAAACTAGGATACTACAATGTGTATCCATCTGAAGAGTATCAGACTTTGGTGCTTGATCGAAGAAAACGGAGAACAAGACAATGGCAATGAAACCTCGTGCAATGAAAAAGAAAACACCAATGCGTGGTGGCGGTATGGGAATGAAGAAGCGACCAATGATGCGTGGTGGCATGGGCAAGAAAAAGATGATGCGTGGCGGCATGTCTAAGAAAAAGAAATAATGTGGCTTGCTATTGTATTAGCTTGTAGTACACCTTACGCACAATCATGTATTGTGTTTGCAAAACAAGAAGAACTATTTATTACAGAAGAACTGTGTAAAGAAGAAACAGATAGAGTTACGCTTATGATGCAATCACAAGGCATGTTTGCTAGACCTGCTTGTTTTAAAATTGGAACTAACTTATAGGAAAATAAAATGAAGAAACTATTATTGGCATCTGCAATTGCAGTTGTGGCAACATCAGCATACGCAATTGATTTGGGCTATGGCCTATCGCTTGGTGCTGAAACAGACTTAAACTACACGACAGGAACTGAAACATGGGAGATGGACTTTACACCTTCTATGGCTTTAGGAGCATATGGAGTTTCATTCTCTGCTGAAACAACTATTGATGTACTAGACATTAACAATGGTGACATTTTTGAAGGCATTGATTGGAAAGCTGAGTATGCTTGGAATGGCGTAACTACATATACAGAAGTATCATCAGACGCAGACTTTGAGTTTGGTGACATTACAATTGGTGCAAAATTAAAATTCTAAAATGGTAGCACTTCCTTATGATACCGCAACTGAAAGTATTGCAGTTACAGCCACATCAGGTGGGGCAAGTAGTGATATAGTGTATACTTGCCCTAATAACCATGATGCTATTATTACATTTTTGCATATAAGTAATGGGGCTGCATCTACTGGTAATATATCTATTCAGTGGTATCATAAAGAAGATAATACTTATTACACTATAGTAGACAATAAATCTATTTCAGGTCAGGATGTATACAACATGATTACCTCTGATAGATTGTACTTACATCAAGGTGACAAGATTACAGCTTTTAATGGCGGTGGCACTATGGGTGTTACTGTATCTGCAGAAGAACACTACAATCCTAATAGGCGTTAATTGCATAACGGGGTTGCATTATTATCTATAGTATGTTATAACTAAATGAATATAACTACTCCTGCCTAGTTAAGGCTAACACACAAAGGAGTAGAAAATGTTTAAAGAATATTGTAACCGTATCTTGAGAGCAATTCAGGAATCACAGCAAAGACGAGCAGATTATAACATATTAATGAATTTATCTGATCGTGAACTCAAGGACTTAGGAATTGGTAAGTCTGAGATAAGAGAAAAAATCTATGGCGAGAGAACTCACTGAAAAACAACAAGCATTTTTAAACGCATTGTTTAATGAAGCTAGAGGCAATCCTGTTAAAGCTAAAAAGCTTGCAGGATATGCCGATGGCGTGTCTACAACTTCTGTAATGGCTCCACTAAAAGAGCAGATTGCAGAAAAAACTAGAGATTTTATTGCAACAAGTGGGCCACAAGCTGTGTGGTCTATGATGCATGTAATGGAAAACCCCACCGACTTGGGCAATAAAGAGAAAATGGCAGCAGCTAAGGACTTTTTAGATAGAGCTGGCTTTGTAAAAACAGAAAAAGTCGAAGTAAAATCCGAAAGCCCTTTGTTTATTCTGCCACCGAAAGCAGATGAAGACTAAAACTTGGAAGTTACCTAAACCTGAAAAGGTAGATAACGAATATGAATGGGTTCCAGTAGTAAGAATAGGTAGAACAATACCTTTTGGTTACAAACAAGACCCAGAAGATCAGGATATTCTACTACCAATACCAGAAGAACTAGAACTTTTTGAAGAAGCTAAGAAACATTTAAAAAGATATAGTTATAGAGAAGTAGCTGCTTGGTTAAGTACAACCTCTGGTAGAATGATTTCTCATGTGGGTTTATTTAAAAGGGTAAAACTTGAGCAAAGACGTAAGAACGCAGCTTCAGTCCAAGATTTCTATGCCCAAAGGTACAAAGCGGCAGCAGAAAAGGCGGAGAAGCTCGAAAAAGAAAGAATTGGTGCAAGACGTAGAGTTGAAACCAGCGACTCCGATCAGCACACCGGATATTGAAGTAGAGCAGGTACAAAGAGAAGTAATCTTTGAACCTAACCCCGGTCCACAAACAGACTTTCTAGCTTCAACAGAACAGGAAGTTTTGTATGGAGGATCTGCAGGTGGTGGTAAATCATATGCAATGGTTGCTGACCCTGTAAGATACTTAAACAATCCAAATGCTCGTATGCTTTTAGTACGTAGAAGCACCGAAGAGCTGAGGGAACTTATCTCTGTCTCTAAACAGTTATATCCTAAAGCAATTCCCGGTATCAAGTTTATGGAACGAGATAAGACTTGGGTAGCCCCTAGTGGAGCTACACTCTGGATGTCTTACCTTGATCGTGACGATGACGTTATGAGATATCAAGGGCAAGCATTTAACTGGATTGGTTTTGACGAATTAACGCAATGGCCTACACCCTATCCTTGGAATTATATGAGGTCACGTCTTCGTACAACCAAAGCTAGTGGGCTACCTTTATATATGAGAGCTACTAGTAACCCCGGTGGTCCCGGCCATCAATGGGTTAAGAAATCTTTTATAGATCCAGAAACACCTAATAAATCTTTCTGGGCTACAGACACAGACACCGGTGAAGTTATCTGCTGGCCTAAAGGTCATACTAAAGAAGGTGAACCGTTATTTAAACGTAGGTTTATACCTGCTAACTTATTTGACAACCCTTACCTTGCAGATGATGGAATGTATGAAGCTAATCTTCTGTCGTTACCAGAACACCAACGCAGACAGTTGTTAGAAGGTGACTGGGATATAAATGAAGGGGCAGCATTTCCAGAGTTTAATCGAAAGATTCACGTTGTAGAACCTTTTGATATTCCAAACAACTGGCCTAAGTTTAGAGCGTGTGACTATGGTTATGGTTCTTATACTGGAGTTGTATGGATAGCAGTTGCACCTGACGAGCAGTTAATTGTATATCGTGAAATGTATGTCAGTAAAGTTCTTGCAACAGATCTAGCTGATATGATTTTAGAAACAGAGTCAGAAGAAAAAATACGTTATGGTGTTCTTGACTCTTCACTGTGGCACAAACGTGGAGACACTGGTCCAAGTCTAGCAGAACAAATGATTGTTCGTGGTTGTAGATGGAGACCAGCAGATAGATCAAAAGGATCTCGTGTTGCAGGTAAAAACGAATTACATAGACGATTACAGATAGATGAATTTACCGAAGAACCTAGAATGGTAATCTTCGATAGTTGTAAAAATTTAATTTCTCAATTACCAGCTATACCTTTGGACAAAAATAATCCAGAGGATGTAGATACAAAATCAGAAGATCACCTTTATGATGCTTTAAGATACGGTGTCATGACAAGACCAAAAAGTAGTTTGTTTGATTATACACCTGTTTCAAATACAGGTTTTCAAGTAAGCG
>BCSF01000107.1_pt1 | contig 36077 bp, 54 predicted proteins | sample 1016431 | NCBI WGS metagenome assembly BCSF01 (sample SAMD00045685;SAMD00045686;SAMD00045687;SAMD00045688;SAMD00045689;SAMD00045690;SAMD00045691;SAMD00045692;SAMD00045684;SAMD00045690;SAMD00045691;SAMD00045692;SAMD00045684;SAMD00045685;SAMD00045686;SAMD00045687;SAMD00045688;SAMD00045689, study... | reverse complement strand
GTTGCACCAAACCAGTGAATGCGTTAGTTTCTTTGTAGGGCTGTTGGTCTGGCACTTAGCAAACCTCTTTCACTAGACCAACGAAACCTGACTCCACAACTGCTCCCGCTACGGCGGGGGCTCTTTTAAAGAGGCAAACATGGCAAGCAGAACAGTAACAGTAGAGATCATGCAGGCTGTCTGTGACAGGCTAGTAGAAGGCGAAACCCTCAACGACATCGTCAAAGACGACAACATGCCAAGCTATCGTAGTATTACTCGGGCAGTGCAGGCAGACGAGGACATGTGGGAAATGTACCGGAAGGCCAGGATCTTACAGGCAGAGTACTACGCCGACCATATCAACAGCTTAGCAATGGCACCGCTTCCCGAGGGCGTAGATGTCAGACATCTCAATGCAGAGGTCAACAGACGTAGAATAGAGATCGACACGCTGAAGTGGACAACAGCACGCAACCAGCCATTCGGCATCAGGGACAAGAAAGAAGACCAGCCACAGGCGCAGACCTTCACAATCTCATGGGCAGGCGGAGACGTTGCAGTGACCGGGACAGACGACGACGAAGACGTTGTGGTACATCACTGAGCAGTACAGGATCTGTGGGGATTATGTGTATTATAAAGGCTGAGAGTGACCGAGCTACGCGCGTGAAGGCCAGCGGGTCTGAGGCAGAGCTGTTGCCCGGTCAACCACTACATCTTGTGGTTTGCGCTGTGTGCAATTGTTATTATCCATACAGATCCTCTGTAAGTCATTGATATTAAAGGGATGAGCATAAGTTTTAACATAATTCCCATTATCCGACTATGCATAGCTATGCCTTTTTCGCTGCACCGACCCCCCACCCCCCGCCAAAACGCCCGCCACCGCTATAGGCGTAATATACCCCGAAGGGGGAACCGTAGTGTCTGACACCCTGTCTCCAGATCCATACGCAGCATTGCAGCACATACAGAGGCTCAGAGATGGCGTTATAGCAGGGGAAAGCTTGTCTAGGCAGTTAGAGGCCGCGGTGTTGCTTATTGACGTATATGAGGCTATCCTAGAGCGTAACGGCATATTGATATATGAGGGTCAGAAGAGGGTGGTTACGCAGTGACGCATATAGAGATACCTTACGAGCCTAGACCATTGCAGATGACTTTGCATGATGAGATGCAGGCGAAGCGTTGGGGTGTTGTTGTTTGTCATCGCCGTTTTGGAAAGACTGTTTGGGCGATCAATCATATTTTGCGTCATGCATTGCTTTCTGGAAAGACGAACCCCCGGTATGCCTATATGGCACCCACCTATCGTCAGGCGAAGAATGTAGCCTGGGATTATATAAAACATTTTGCTGGTGGTATTCCGAATGTGAAGTTTCATGAAACAGAACTGCGTTGTGATTTACCTACTGGGGCTCGGATTAGTCTGCTCGGTGCGGAAAATCCCGATAGTTTAAGGGGCATCTATCTTGACGGCTGCGTGATGGATGAGGTCAGTGACATGCCGGAAAATGTATTTCCCGAGGTGTTGAGGCCAGCGCTGTCGGATCGGAAAGGGTTCTGCATATTCGTCGGCACGCCGAAAGGTCACAATGCTTTTTATGATTACTACGAACAGTCAACGGCGAATGACGATTGGTTGTCTGCTGTTTACAAGGCATCGGAAACGGGGTTGCTGGATCAGGACGAACTGGACGCTGCCCGGCAGATGATGACGCACGACCAGTATATGCAAGAATTCGAGTGTAGCTGGAATGCGAATGTTCCTGGTGCGATCTATGGCAAAGAGCTGGAGAAGTGTACAGAAGAGGGGCGGGTCACGAAGGTGCCGTATGATCCGAGCGCGAAGGTGGATACCTGGTGGGATCTCGGAGTTGGAGATAGTACGAGTGTTATATTTACTCAAACGATTGGGCGTGCGGTTCATGTAATTGATTATTACGAAAACCGGAACCAGGGGTTGCCCCACTACTGCCAAATTTTAAACCAGCGGAACTATTTGTATGGTACGCACAATGCGCCCCACGACATTGAGGTGCGCGAATTGGGATCGGGGAAGAGCCGCCGCGAAGTTGCCTGGGATCTCGGGTTGAATTTTCGCGTTGTTCCCAAGCTCCCCATCGAAGATGGGATACATGCCGCACAGATGTTGGTTCCCCGGCTTTGGTTTGACCGGGAAAAGTGTAAACAATTGTTGGAGTGTCTGCGTCAGTATCACCGGGCTTACAACGATAAGACTAGAAGTTTTCGCGCAAATCCTGTACATGATTGGTCAAGCCATGCGGCTGATGCGTTTAGATATTTGGCTGTTGGGTTGCGTGAAGGTGGGGTGCATGAACGCCCACCACAACAGATGGCGGTCATGGAATATGATCCTTTTGCAGCGTGAGGTAAGTTATGTTTGGATTTTTTAAAGCAATAAGTGGCGCAAAGCAGACGACAGCGTCCAAAGAGAAAAGCATAATGAGCGGGAAAAAAGAAACGACAGGCCCGGCTGCTATAGCTAGTAACATAGCTGCTGATCTTTCTATGGGGTTTTCTACGTTTGGCATGAACAAAAAGCAGCAAGCTGCTAAGCTATCATCGCTTGGTTACTCTGCTTCTGCAGTTAAAGATTACCAAGACCGGACGCAACGCACTAAAGATAGAAACGCGGCGGCTGCTGCAAAAAAAGCAGCTATGGATGCGCAAGAATCTGACAGCCCCCCAGCGCAATCAACTATGGCTAGCACGGTTCCCCCTGCATCTGCTGGGACAACATCTGCCGCATCTGCTGATATTTCACCGCCCGGTGCTACAATTACAGAAGGTGAATCTATAGATGAGGCAAAAACATCTGGGCAGGCCGGGTTTGCTGGAACTATTGCAACATCCCCGTCTGGCATAACCTCTGACGAAGAAGCATTACGTAAACGTCAATCATTGATGCGGTTAATTACATGAAGATACCCCAAAGTATTGCAGGCGTAATGGGAAAGCAGGCGGCACAGCCTGCGCAGATGAAAATGATGCAAACTGTAGATCCGCTTGAAAGATTACAACAGCGCATGGCAGGTAAGACGTTAGGCGGGGCAATCAATGGGTTTCGCAAAAAAGATAAGACTAGTTTGATTAGCATGTATAGGATGAGATGATGGCACAAGTTTCCCCCATTGTTGCGCAGTTAGAGCGGCGACTAAGTACGCTACAATCTCAAAGAAGTAATTGGGAACAGCACTGGCAGCAACTTGCAGATTACATGCTTCCCCGGAAAGCAGACATCACAAAGAAGCGTGCCAAGGGTGACAAGCGAACTGAGTTAATCTTTGACGGCACAGCTATCCACGCTGTCGAGCTGTTAGCGTCTAGCTTGCATGGAATGCTAACATCACCTAGCACGCCTTGGTTTTCAATGCGCTATAGAGATCCGGCGCTACAACAAAACGACGAGGCCAACGAATGGCTAGAGCTTTGCACTGATCAAATGTATCAAGCATTTGCCAGATCAAATTTCCAACAAGAGATCCATGAGCTGTATTATGATCTAGTTGTTTTTGGCACGGCGGCGTTTTACGTTGACATGCAGGGTAAAGATTTGCGGTTTAGCTCTCGGCACATTGCGGAGATTTGCATATCGGAAGACTCCGAGGGCCGCGTGGACACGGTATATCGTAAATTCAAAATGTCTGCCCGGGCTCTCGCTATGCGGTTTGGAGAGCAAAATCTGCCGCAAGCAGCGGCAAAAGATCTAAACTCAGACCCGTTCAAAGAACATGAAGTGGTACACGCGGTATTCCCCCGAGCCGAAAGTAGAGGTGCGCTGGCAAAATCGAAGCCAGTGGCCTCGGTGTACTACCATAAAGATTCAAAACATCTTCTGAGCGAAAGTGGCTTTGACGATTTCCCGTTTATGGTTCCGCGTTTTGTTAAGGACAGCGTAAGTACATACGGCAGATCCCCAGCAATGACTGCGCTGCCAGATGTTAAAATGCTTAACAAAATGTCAGAGGTGACGATTAGAGCTGCGCAAAAGCAGATTGACCCGCCTTTGATGGTTCCTGACGATGGTTTCATGTTGCCGATTAGGACAACGCCAGGGTCATTGAACTTTTATAGATCTGGCACAAGGGATCGGATGGAGCCTTTACAGATCGGAGCAAACAACCCGCTAGGGTTAAATATGGAAGAACAGCGCCGAAATGCGATCAGGCAAGCTTTCTACGTTGACCAATTGTTGCTGCGGGAAGGCCCGACAATGACAGCGACAGAAGTGTTGCAACGCAATGAAGAGAAAATGAGGCTGCTCGGCCCTGTTCTTGGACGATTGCAGGCTGAACTCCTCCAGCCCCTAATATCTCGGTCATTCGCGTTGCTGCTCCGGGGTGCGGTTCTCCCTCCGGCCCCGGAGCAACTGCAAGGTCAAGACATCGACATTGAGTATGTATCGCCACTTGCTAAAGCGCAAAAACTTACAGATCTGCAATCTGTGTTGCGTGGATTTGAAGTGCTGGCACAGCTTGGAGAGATGGCTCCTGTTCAAGACTACATCGATCCAGACCGCATGGTTAAGTACCTGGTGGATGTTACGGGTATGCCTGCAAGAGTGATTCGCAGCCAAGATGAAATTGACCAGCTACGCCGAGATCAAGCTGCGCAGGCGCAAGAGCAGGCCGCGCAGCAACAACAGTTAGTCGAAGCGCAAATTGCGCAGCAAACAGCGCCAATGGTTAAGGCACTTAATCAATGAACCAAGTAGAAGAATTAAAGTTAGCGTATCGCCGGACGTTTAACACCGAAGACGGTACGCAAGTATTAAACGATCTAAAAAAACGATTTTCGTTTGAAAGTACTACGTTTACGGGCGATCCATATCAATCGTCTTTTAATGAGGGGCAGCGTGCAGCAGTGCTGTTGATCGTCCGGATGCTGTCCGAGGAGAAAGAAAAATCATGAGTGAAGAAGCAGTACAAGACACCGGGGACGAAGCTGTTGTTGCGGATGCAGCCCCAGCAAGTTTTCACGACAGCTTAAGCGAAGATTTGCGAACAATACCAGGTCTACAGAAATTTACAGACGTTAACGCGCTGGCAAAAGGGTACGTCAACCTAGAGTCATTTGTCGGTTCAGACAAAATCCCGTTACCGCCTGCAAGCGCAACTGATGACCAGTGGCGAGAAGTTTATACAAAGTTAGGTGCGCCAACCGAAGCTAGTGCGTATGAGGTCGGGTTTAACAACACTGCCATTACAGACGATGAGCTAAATACGTTTAAAGAAAACGCACTACGCGCTGGGCTGAACAACAAGCAAGCGCAAGTGATGGCGGAATATCTCGACCAAGCATATCAATCTGCGAATGAACAGTTTGATCAATCGGCGGATGAAGTACGCCAAGGTTACGTGCAAGAGCTGCAAAAAGAGTACGGGCAAGCGTTTGAGCAGAAAGTCGGCCTAGCGTTGGCTGCGTCAAACCATCTGCTAGGGCCAGAAGTGTCTGAGCGTTTGACCGAAACAGTTTTGTCTGATGGTAGCCTGCTAGGCGATCATCCAGATTTTATTCGCATGTTTGTCCAACTTTCTGAACAGATAGGTGAAGACAACTTAGAGGGCAGTCCAACAGAGCTAATTATGACCCCAGAAGAGGCATCCCGGCAAATTGCAGAGATGACTAGACGAGATGGGCCATACTTTGATAGACTGCACCCAGAGCATGAAAACTACGTTGCTGAAGTTTTGAGGCTACGGGAGTACATGTAGTGGATAACCGCGAGGCCCACTTGCAAGCTTGTAAAGTCAAGCGGAGTAGCTGCCCCAAGCAGTAGCACGGCCCTGAAAAGGACAACCAAGCGCAGCAACCTAAAACTGAAACTGTAAGGGGATGACTTATGTCTACTCAAATTACTACAGCTTTTGTCAATCAGTTTTCTGCAAACATCCAGATGCTATCACAGCAAATGGGTTCTCTGCTGCGATCAGCGGTAGATGTAGAAAGCGTGAATGGCGAGAAAGCTTTCTTTGATCAAGTAGGTGCAGCAGCCGCTGTTCTACGTACATCACGCCACGCGGACACACCGTTGGTTGACACACCACACTCACGCCGCATGGTAACTATGTCTGACTACGAGTATGCGGATCTGATCGATGATCAGGACAAAGTTCGCTTGCTTGCGGATCCGACATCAACATACAGCCGTGCAGCCGCTGCTGCGATGGGCCGCGCAATGGACGATGTAATCATCTCCGCTGCTCTAGGCTCAGCGCAAACAGGCAAAGACGGTTCAACATCAACAGCGCTACCATCAGCACAGAAAATTGCAGTTGCATCATCTGGTCTGACGATTGCTAAGTTGGTATCAGCGAAAGAAATCTTGGACAGCGGAAATGTTGATCCATCTATCGCGCGTCACATTGTTTGCTCACCAAAGCAAATTTCTGACTTGTTGAACAACACGACTGTAACATCAAGCGACTATAACACTGTTAAAGCGTTGGCTATGGGTGAAATTAACACATTCGTTGGGTTCAATTTCCACGTAAGCAACCGCCTAAACACAGATGGTTCTGGTGACCGTCAGGTCATCGCGTTTGCAAGTGATGGTATCAAGCTAGCAGTCGGCAAAGAGCCAGCAGCTCGTATTGATGAACGTGCAGACAAATCATACGCAACACAGGTTTACTACTGTCAGTCAATCGGTGCGACACGTATGGAAGAGTCAAAAGTCGTTGAAATCGCCTGTTCAGAATAAGGAGACTAATCAATGGCTACTGTATATTCAGCACAACGCACAAATTCACGCGCTACACCAGCCGTGATGAACAAAGCAAATGAGCTGGGCGGACGTATCCGCGTTGCTCATGGCACATATGAGGCATCTGCTTTAGCGTCTGGCGACGTTATTGAGATGTTTGTTTTGCCAGACGGCGCACGTTTGTTGACCGGATCTCTAGCGCATGACGCAATGGGTTCATCAACAACATTGTCTGTAGGCTATGCAGCACACACAAACGCGGCGGGTACAGCAGTATCTGCGTCAGCGGCGGCATACAAAGCAGCGGCAGCGTCTACATCTGCGGCGAAAAACGACATCCTCGCAACTCTTGCTCTAGGCTCCGGCTCACAGACAGACACAAACGAAGATGGCGTAGCGATTACAGTTACAATGGGCGGTGCTGCTGGCACTGGCACTGTTGAACTGACAATCATGTACGCAGTTGACTAAATAAGGCGGGGCGGGAAACCGCCCCCCCTCACACAAGGGGATATGCCATGACGAGCAGTGTAGACATTGCAAACTATGCTTTAAACAAAATTGGCGCGTCCAATATTATAAGCTTTACTGAAGACAGCAAAGCGGCACGCATCGTTAATCAAAGGTATGATGCAGCAAGAGATGCGGTCTTCCGGGCTCACCCTTGGAACTGCCTGATACGTCGAGCAGAGCTGGCGGCAAGCGCTACAGCCCCGACATTTGGCTACACCAAACAATACCCATTACCGACAGACCCGTACTGCTTGCGGGTCTTAGAGTTTAGTAACGGCTCTATGCACTACCCCTACGACAACCTGGTGTCTAACACAGGCCAGCCTGCGTTTGTCATAGAAGGGCGTAACATCTTGACTGACGAAGGTACGTGCAAAATTAAATACGTTGCAAAGATTACAGATGGCACACAGTACGATGCCAACTTGATAGAAACTTTGACCGCGCGTCTGGCGCATGAGATCGCTTATGCCATCACCGGATCTACAACGATGGTTCAATTGATGGATGCGCAGTACAAAGAACAGTTGAAAGAGGCACGCTTTATTGATGCGACAGAGGGTGTCCCTGCTAAGATTGAGGCTAGTGATTATATAGAAGCGAGGCTCTAGATGGCACGATCAGCACCCGCCTATAGTGCTTTTACCGCTGGCGAGATTAGCCCTAAGTTTGAGGGCCGCATTGAGATTCAGAAATACAGCGAAGGTTTAGCCGAGCTAACTAACATGATTGTGCTGCCTAGTGGCGGTGTAACACGTAGGCCTGGCACAGAATTCATTGCCGAGGTCAAAGATAGCAGTGTTAAGACTAGGCTAATCCCGTTTCAGTTTAAATCTAGCGACACATACATTCTAGCGTTTGGCGACCAGATCATGCGTGTGTACCGCAACGGTCAGCAAGTTTTAAACTCATCTATAAATATTGTTACCATTTCTAATGCTAACCCTGGGGTAATTTATGCAAGTAATGGTTTTAGTAATGGTGATGAAGTTTTTATAACAGGCGTTGGCGGTAAAACCGATCTTAATGACAGAAATTTTAAAGTAGCAAACGTAACGGGTTCTAGCTTCACGCTGCAAGATATGTTTGGCAATGACATTGATACGTCAACAATGCCAGATTATACATCCGGCGGCACAGTTGCCCAGGTGTTTGAAGTAGCAACGCCGTATGACAAAGACGACATCTTTGATTTGCGTTTTGCTCAATCGGCAGACACGATGTACTTTGTGCATCCTAGTTACGCTGTGCGCACGTTAACTAGATCTGCGCATACGACTTGGACGTTTGCCACGGCAACGATTAACGAGAACGATACGCCGACACTAACGAGTGCTAACAACTACCCAAGTGTAGTTACATTCTTTGAGCAAAGGCTTGTTTTCGCGTCTAGCAATAACAATCCGCAAACTATTTGGTTTAGCCAAAATGGTGACTACACAAGCTTTCACACGGGAACGTCTGATAGTGATGCGTTAATTTATACGATTGCGTCAAACCAAGTTAATGACATTAGGTTTTTGTCACCTACGCGCGTGCTTACAATCGGCACATCTGGCGGAGAGTATGTGTTAACAGCGTCAAATGATGGGCCTGTTACCCCGTCTTCTACTGTTATACGTAAGTACTCGAACTATGGATCATCTGATACTGAACCTGTCCAGGTTGCGGACGTAACTTTGTTTTTGCAGCGCGGCAAGCGAAAGGTCAGGGAGTTTAGATACGTTGGTGAAGTTGACGTTGCCGGGTATGCAGCGCCAGACATGACCATTATGGCTGAGCATTTGACTGAGGGCGGCATAGAAGAGTTTGCATACCAACAAGAGCCAGACAGCGTTGTGTGGGCTCTGCGTTCAGATGGTGACCTGCTAGGCTTGACGTATCGCCGGGAAGAGCAGGTGGTTGCCTGGCATAGGCACGAAATCGGCGGATCTGGCGTTGTTGAAAGCATCGCCACGTTGCCGACAGACACGGGCGAAGACGAGCTGTATATGATTGTCAAACGCACAATCAATAGCACCACAAAGCGGTACATTGAAAAACTTAGCCTGTTTGATTTTGGCAATGAGACTACAGGTTCATTTTTTGTAGATAGTGGTTTGTCGTATAGTGGCTCGTCAGCAACAGCCATGACAGGTCTGCATCACTTGGCTGGAGAAACGGTAAATGTACTGGCAAATGGTGCGGCCCATCCTGACGAGACAGTAACAAGTGATGGTAAGCTAACGCTGGATTACAGCTCTACGACAGCGGCAATTGGCTACGGTTATGACAGTACAATGCAAACTATGCGCATTGAATCAGGATCGTCTGATGGAACGTCCCAGGGCAAGCCGAAACGCGTACACGCAGTGACTGTGCGGTTCCATGAAACGGTTGGGGCAAAGATAGGTAACGACAGCACAGAGGTAGACACACTGCCGTTTAGAAGTTCGTCTATTCCTATGAACCAAGCTGTCCCGTTGTTTAGTGGCGACAAGACAATAGAGTTCCGAGGTTTCTTTGAGGACGATGATCGGTTATATGTAAAACAAACCCAGCCGTTACCAATGACGGTGTTAGCGCTGTTCCCACGTATGAACACGTTTGATATTTAGGAAGTGAGATGAGTTTATTTGCAGCATTATCACTAGGGGCAAACCTTATAAGCGGGATGCAAGCGAAATCCTCTGCCAACGCTGCCGCGCGGCGTTACGAGGAAGCTGCAAATTTTAACGCTAGCCTAATCGAGCGAAACAGCGATCTGTTGGAAAAACAACGGGGGCTGATCAATGCAAACTTTCTTGTTGATGTAGAGCGTGCAAAAATTGCGTTTGATAAAGAGGTACAAGGTACAGCCAAAGCAGGCTTTGGTTATGCCGGGTTTGACATGAGTGTTGGCACGCCAATGGCAGTGCTAGTCAGCAACGCACAAGAATTTGAGTACGAGCAGGCAGTACGTAAGTACAACAACTCAGTAACAAATATGCAGATCACTGATGCGCAAGAAGAGAACAGGCTGAACGCGGAGTTAGCACGCATGGAAGGTGGGGCGCAAGCTGCCGGGATGAGGGCGCAGGGAACAGCAAGTATGATTAGGCAGTTTGGTCAGGCTGCTAATTACGCGTATGAGACAGGAATACTTGGATGAGAATACCGATATACAGATCCCGCGCAGCCGCTACCAGTGAAGCCCCAGGCCGTGCAATAAACGCAAGGATGAGAGGCGATGTTTTTGCTAAAGCAGAGTTACAAAAAGCTAGCGTTGGTCAGGAGCTGGTTTCAGCGGTTGGCGAGTACGCTAAAGTTAGGTTTCAAGCAGCTCAAGAAGCGCAGTACAACGAGGCTGCGTTGGCTATCGAAGAAGGTATGCGCGAGGCTGAGCGGACGCTAAGCAACACAACAGACATCTACAATGTTCTAGACGGCAAAAATTTGTGGGAACAGAACATGAAGGAGTTGCGTAACGCAACGGTGTCTAGCGTGCAAAACCGTACATTGCAGAGAAAGATAGGGTTTGCATTTGATCAAAGTGAAATTGCAGCCCGATTTAAACTACGCGGTGACATAGACAGGAAAATTCTTGCGCGAGAGCAGGCAGCAATTGCACGCCGGATGGAGCAAGTAGAAAACGAACTTTCGTCTGTGACCGGGCCAGTGACCGCTAAGCGCATAGAAGAATACGATTTAAAGCTTGGCAGTGTTGTCAGCTCTCAGTCCAGTGGCGTTGCGTCTGGTCGCTTAGGGGTAGACGCTGTCAAGAAAGCGAACAAGCAATTGCGCGTCAACATTGCACGTAAATACGTGACAAACATGTACGGGCAAGATCCAAACGCGGCGATGGATTTGTATAACATCCTAATGCTGCAAGATGAGGTTGCCCGAGGTGAGAAGACGCAAGAAGAAGCAAAGCAACTAGCAAACTTTTCTGATGCATATGGGCTGCACGTACTAAACAACATTGACAGAGAGGCAGCGTTTAAGATTATCCAAGAAAACCTGTCGGCATCTCTGAAATTTTTTGATGCGCAAGAAAAGCTAGAAACAGAAGAGCAAGAAGAAACAAACCAGCGCAACACCAAAGCGTATAATTTTGTAATGTCTGTGCAAGATACAGCTTATGTTGAGCCTGAAACTTTGCGCCAGTTAATGGGTGACGCTAAGTTTTTGTCTTTGCCACAGATTACGCAAGAAGGTGGGGTCACAGGCATATTTGCAAAACAATTACTGCGTGACCATCTAAATGCTCAGTTCTGGGCAACTCCAGAGCAGCAATCAAAAATGGACGAGGAACTAGATAGGACAACAGAATTTAAGTTTGCCCCGGCTGGTGAAGGTAGTTCGTCTAGATACAGTGAGCTGTACGCCAAAGCAGAAGCGGGCTTGCTAACAGTCGAAGAGCTTAATACCGATACGCGTTTAATCACAGCTCAGCAGCACCGTGAGCTAACACAAAAAGTATTTAACGAAGCTTCCGAAGCATTAGGCGTTGGATCTAGAATTCTAAAGCGCGCGTTTAAATACAACGAGCTACAAGCAATTGGCGAAAACGATAACTTGGCTCAAGCTTCTAAATCCGCATACGAGGGTGCTGATCTAGCATTAATAATTGAATTTGAAACCCGGCAAGGCGCTGGTAATCCTATGACCAGACCTGAGATTGTTGCGTTTGCTCAAGCAAAAGTAGAAGAGTTTGGGGTGATCTATCGCGAAGAACTACGCGAAGAATTTTTAAACTATATACAAACTATCCCTGGACAGCTTGGTGCGGCTGGTTTTTCTGTAGATCCAGCAGATCCTATTGGCTCTTTAGATAGATGGTTTGAAAGTCAACCGCAAGCCGTTCAAGACGATGACACCAAGCGGCAAAAATATTTCAATTACAAAAGAGTCATTAACGCTAGATTTGGCAATCAGGGGATATTCTAATGGTAGACCTTTTAAGTAACGACACAGATCTAGAAATAGAAAAGTACGACGAAGCCCGTGAGATCCTCGAAGCCGGGGTTGATCCTAGCATTTTTAAAACACAAAAAAGTGTTTACAACCCGATCACTGGCACTGACGAAATCTTGCTGCCGCTCACTAGCGGTGGATACGTTAAGGTGGGCGACAAAGCGCCGTCAGTAATGGCGGAAGCCCCAGCGCAGCCTACCATGCAAGAAACTACTGATGCCGATCCTATGGGGGCTCAGAGCGCCTCTGCGTATGCTCAGCAACTGCAAGAGCAGCAAGGGTCATACAGCTTAGACGATTTGCGTGCCGCTGGTTATACTGACGAACAGATCAGTACCGCTGGACTAGATGTGCAGCCAACCATGCCTGAGAGCCGCACAGAGGCGCTGTCAGAACAAGAAGTGGCGCAGATCATAGCATCAGGCCAACCCATACTAACATCTGACCCTAGCCTGCGTGAAACTGGCGCAAATGCAGTTAACACATTTTTGTTTGATCTAGCTGTTGATGGATTGCGTCAAGAACTGCAAGCGCAGGGAATGCAGCCAGCAGAGATAGAGCGCACAGTAAAAGCGCGAGAAAACGAATTGCTGCGTGGCGCAGAAGTTTTGTCTGGTGCCTTGTTTGGTACAAACCCAACCGGGTATGATGTCGGCGCTGGCGATTTCTTGACTGCTGGGGTCATGGACATCAACGAAGGTTACCGGATGTTTGCCCAGCAGCGCGAAGGTACAGCAGCGGGTCGGGCTATAGGCGTGGCTATAATGGCTGCTGGCATTGCGGAGATGACAGGTGTTGGGTTTGGCGTTGGTAAGCTTATCAAGGCTGGTGTCAAACGATTGGAGCCGACACTAGTGCAGATGGGTGCCGAGGCTGAGCAGCGTATTGCACAAGAAGGGGCAACGCTGTACAGCAACCCAGTAGGGCCAGGAGTGGATAGGGTTCTTGCGGGGCTAGGCAAGCTTGTTTCTAAAACAAAGACTGAGGGTGTTCGGTCTGAGGGCGGCTTGCCAATTGCACAAGAAAAAGGCGATGAAAATTTACGATTGCATTTGAACAGAATATCTAAAATGCAAGAGACAGGGGCGCAATATCCTGGCGCACCTAAAAACCCTAGAACTGTTATCCCTGCACCAGAAGGTTCAGACTTGCCAGATATTGTTGTTGGGAACATTGAGCCTGATGATTGGCGGCAGCGTATCGAGGCGACGATGTCACCAGAAGAAATTAATAAAGCTGCTTCTTGGTATAAAATTGTTTTTGGTGAGTTCCAAAAGCAGGCTAACGGTGATCCAGAAGAGATTGCAAAACTTACTGACGCTTGGTTTGCTGGGCAGCAAAACTCTAGCCCACAACAAACTTTAAATGATGTTTTGTTTGTTTACGAACAAATTAAACGCGGCGTTCCAAAAGAAAAACTAAAAGGCAAAGGTCTTCCATCGGCTAATAAAATTGTAATTGATATTCTTACAAACTCTACAATTGAAGGCGGTGCTGGTCAGAAAATTTCTGACTTCTTGGACAGTGGATATGGCAAAAACGTAAGAGCTATAATGGGGAACAGTCCAGAAGGCGGTTCACCATTTGTTGTAGATATACACACAGCCCGTGATACAGGTCTTGTTGACGAAATATACATCAACCACCTTAAACGATTAGGGTACGATGTTCCTGATGATCTAATTGTAGATGTTGGCGGCGGTGGCATTAAGGGGCCACAGTACGAAAGCCGGGCATTGTTTGGACAGCAACTGACTGAAGAGTTGAACGATCAAAACTGGATGGGTCGCAATGATTGGGAGCCAGCAGAAATCCAAGCTATTGGATGGATGCAGCTATCTGGCATGTATGGCGGCTCAAATACTGGCGGCGATGTAGTTGACGCGTTTACAAGAACTACTAGACGAATTTCTATGGAAGTTGATCCAGGCGCTGGATCGCCTTGGGCAGCTAAATTTGGAGAAGACTTTGGCAGCTTACCATTAGAAGATCGCAGGGCAATTAATGACGAAGTTACATCAAAAGCTATTGATCTTGTAAACAAGCAGACAGGTATTACGCTTGGCAATACTGTTCACGGCACTGGCGGTTGGGAGCTTTGGCAAAACCCGTCAACAGTTCAACAAGCAATTGCGTCAAAAGAAACAGCTATAGAAGCTGGTGCGCGTCTAGGTTATTTGCTGCAACAAACAGAAGTTTGGGTCAATACACCTAAAGCAATGACTAAAAATCCTAAAAACTTTTCAATCGACATTGTCGAAACTACGGGCGAAAGTTTGCGGGATAGTGATAGACTTACAGAACTATTCGACAGAATTATTAACGAAGAGCCAAATGGTTTGTTCCGAGGCTATCAGCCTATAATTGTTGAGGGCAAGCCTGGCATTCGTATCTTAATTACTGACGATGCTGTTAAAGAAAGCCCATTAACAAAGGCAAAAGCTATTGAGTACATACAAAATTTTGCCAACACAAAATTGGGCGACATCACAGATGAATTGAATTTTGACGCTGAAATAGATATTATGGAAGCAGACTTAACTAGACTGAGAAACAATTGGGAAGAGGATCAGACAGGTGGCGGTTACAAAAGTTACTTTAGTGGACAATCAGGAAAAGATGCGGCCTCAGACAGCGCCGAGCAAGGAGTACTCGATACTGATGGGGCAGAACTTGAGAGCCTCTTCCAGCAGCGCATCAACGAAGCCAAAAGCAGAAGCGGAGCCAGATAAGTAAATGGCAGTAGATCCCACCCAGCTAGCAGAAGAGCAAGAACAACGTCAGAGAGCTACTGCTGCTGGCGCACCTACTGAGTTTGCTGTAGGCCCAGAGCAAGAGGGCGTGCAGATTGCTGGGTTGGGAAATTTGCTAGGCATTATAAACAAGCTAAACCCATCTATTAGCAGACCTGTTGAGCCGCCATCCGGTGGCGTAGTAGGCACGGCCCCGCGCGTACCGACCCCGCAAGAAAAAGGGTTAATGGAATCACCGGAGCTGTTTTCTGAGACAGCAACTAAACGCCGTTTAGCGCCAGAGATACTGAGCCCGGCGGGTGTAGAAAAGTTTGAGGCGCAAGGTTTAACCGCACCTAAAATTGGTGAAGACGTACGAGTTGACGCTATTCAAGAGGCGACAGCAGCGTTAGATGAGCAAGCGGCAGAAGCTGAGCAACTAGCTGTAGACATAAACGAACAAGCCCGGAAAGCGTTGACTGCTGATGCTAGAGGGTTTGGCGCAGAAGTTGGTGTTGCTGATGAGGCAATTGCTGACGAAGTTCTTACTAGAGTTGCAGCGCAAGAGAAGAATATTAAAAGCCTGCAAGACGGCGGCGATTTTAACTTTGACTATATGGCAACGACAGATGACGTAAAAGCTGTCATAACTGCTATTGGCGAAACGTATGCAGACGAGACTGCTGCATACAAGCGCGGTTACGTGTCAAACGAAGTGACCATTGCTGAAGCTGCCGCGCGTACTGCTGACGAGATCGGGTTCTCTCGTGAACTGCTCAGCCGCAAAATGGGTGACAGGCCACTGACAGCGGCAGAGTTTGTCGGCGCTAGAGAGTTGCTGGTGCGTAGTGCAACTAAGTTAGAAGAGCTGGCGCTAAAAATTAAATCTGGGCAAGGCACAGCCCAAGACAGGTTAAAGTTTAGGCGACAGCTAGCAATCCACAGCGGAATTCAATTGCAGCTCAAAGGCGCACAGACAGAGGCAGCGCGTGCGTTGCAGTCTTTCCAGATCCCAGTAACAGGTGAGCTAGACGCGACCAGGTTCTCAGAAGAAGCGCAGCGCATACTAAACGAAAGCGGCGGAGCCGAGGTCACAGATGTAATGGCTGATCGCTTGCTAAAATCTGCAAAAGAAAATGGTGTAGAAGGCGTAAACAATTTTGCCAATGGCGGATGGTACGCAAAAACAAAACAGATAGCGCACGAAGCATACCTAGCTGGTCTGCTGTCTTCCCCGGCAACACAATTCAAAAACCTTTTCGGCACTGCCGCATTTATGCTTTACCAGCTCCCAACTGAGGTCATATCCGGCATGTACGGGTCTGTCATTCGTGGAACCCAAAAGCAGCTCGGTATGCAGTTCCCCATTTCTGAGGATCAGATCTATATGGAAGATGCCTTGCTGCGCGTTAAGGGTTGGGCAGACGCGTACAAAGATGCGTTAAAAGCTGCGTCTATTGCGTGGCGAACTGAGCTGCCATCCGGGGCAAGTAAGCTAGATGTGGATCAGTATGCCTCTATGGTTGGCACAAGCGAGAGCTGGTTCCAGCAGTCAATCGATCAGCTAGGGAAGCGTGTTAGAATTCCATTTAGGTTGTTGCTTGCCGCTGATGAATTTACCAAAACAATTTCTCAGCGTGGCGAGTTTTACACAGCACTTAATAAACGCTACCAGCATTCTTTGCGCCAAGGCATGACCGAGCAAGAAGCGTTAGACGAGGCTGGCATGTTGTTGCTAGATCCTCGCGCGGTTGCAGATGACCTTACAGTCAAGGCCAGGTTTGACACTTTGCAATCTGATCTAGGCATGTTTGGCAAAGTTACTGGGATGGTACAGCGCACGTTGATTGGCCGGTTCCTGTTACCTTTTGCAACTGCCCCAACTAACGCTCTTCTACGCACTATGGAATACACGCCATTCAGCAAAACCGCGCGTGATGTTCTTGGTTACAACGGGGCCAAGGCTCGTCAGCAAGGATTAGGTCGGCTGACTATGGGTGGCGCTACGATGTACACCATAGGTCAGTATGCGCAAGAAGGACGAATAACAGGTGGTATGCCTAGCAGCCAGCGGCAAAGAGAGGCTTTGCCCCCGGGCTGGCAACCCTACAGCATTGTCTTAAAGGGAGAGGGTTTCCCAGAAGGCAAGCCGCTATATGATATTTACGGTGCGCCAAACGGGCCGCTGGTTTATGTAAGCTATGCCGGGTTCGAACCTGTTGGCGGTTTGCTTGCCATCACAGCCGACACAGTGCAGCGCATGAATGTTACAGACGATCCTACTGTGCAGCAAAATCTTGCGGGTGCAGCCATGATTGCAACAGCGGAATACTACAAAGAGTTGCCAATGCTCCAGGGTATCTCTGATTTGGTTGCGTACATGGAAGGCTACGATTTGGGCAAGCTTACTCGCAGCTACGCTGAGAGCGCAACTGCTGTTGGATTGCCTAATCCGCTTAGCTCTATGAATAGATTGATACAAAGGCTAATCGATCCTACAGGCGTTAGACCGCGTGAAGACATTGAGTACTACACGAAAGAAGATGCAGAATCTACATACATCGATGAGAACGGCAACGAGCAGTATAAATATAAAAAGGTAGATGGCTCAGCCAACTATAACATCATTGGTTTGCCTAAAACTGACAACGGCAAAAAGATAATAGGGTTCTTTCAAGAAGCTAACGCCTTCATGGCAAAAGATAGCTTTATTCGTGACGAGCGTGATTACAACGCGGTCATCTATGACACCTTGGGTGAAATCCGGGGATCTGATGAGTTTAGTTTTGCTAACCGCCCCGGTGCCGCACTCTTCAGCAACATCTCGGGGTTCCGGTTAAAATCAGGCGAGGAGCTGCAAGATTACGAAAAAGAACTTATCCGCCTAAATCGTATGACAAACATATGGCCTTTATCTAACCCTAAAGAGTACAAAGGCATAAAGCTAAGCTATGGGATGCAATCGGATTTAGCCAACTTAGCAAAGAATGTTGTGACAATACCCAAGGCTGGATACGGAGAGCTGACATTTAGAGACAGGCTAGCCATTACAGTTATGGAGCCTTCATATCTAAGAATGTCTGACAAGCAAAAAGTTCTTTTGATGCGCAGCATTAATAAACAATACATAGACCAGGGTTTTGAAACCTTACTATCATTGCCTGAGTATGAGAACATGAGCCAGGCATATTATGACCTTCAAGAACAAAGGGCTGTAGAATGACCGTAACAACTACAACAAGTTCTAATGGCTACACGGCAAATGGTGTTTTAACGTCTTTTGCTTACACCTTTAAAATTTTTGCTGATGCAGATCTAGAGGTCATATTACTAGAAACAAATACTGGTACAGAAACTGCTCAAACTCTAACGACAGATTACACTGTAACCAATGCTGGCAACGCTAACGGTGGCAATGTTGTATTCGTTACAGCCCCGGCAAGCGGATACCAAGTTAAGATCCGCCGGGTTTTGGATGCCACACAAGAAACAGATTATGTTGAGAACGACACGTTCCCGGCAGAAGCGCATGAGGACGCGCTAGATAAGCTAACAATGCTAGTGCAGCAACAAAGCGTTGATAAGGGGTTGGCTATCAGCTTTCCTCAAGGTGACGTAGGCGCTGGGCTAAACAACATACTGCCGTCTGCTGTAGATCGGGCCAGCCAGTTTCTAACCTTTGACGGGTCGGGGAATGTCAGCGTTGCAGGCTTAGATTCAATAAGCGAATTGACGTTAGAAACTTTGACAATGTCGGCAACGGCTCCGACGATACCTAAAATCATTGTGCCTAACTCAACTAACTCGCCAATCATCCAAGCCGAGACAGAGGCTGGTACGGGTATATCGTTTACTGGCGGTAGCGAGGTAGGGCTGTATGTAGATAGCGGGTCAATCTTCCTAGCCAACGAAAACTACACAAGATCCTCGGTGCCGTTCAGAAGTGCGTCAGGTAGTGTTGCATCGCCTGGGCTTACTTTTGGGTCTGCGTCAGACACAGGTTTTTCTTATAGCAATGACCAAGTGTTCTTCTCTATGGGCGGGACACAAAAGTTAAAGATTACAGCAAACCTATTTGATCTAGATACGCAGCTTATTAACCTGTCCGGCATTGCAATTAATGGCTCGGCAATGTCTAGCGTTAGTAGCCTGAACGTAGGCGACGTAACGACTACCGGGCATCTAAACGTAACAGATGATTTTACGCTAAATGGTCAGGGCGCTAATGACATCACCTGGGAATATGGCACGCACAAACTTGTGTTTAAGGACAACGTCCCGGCATCGTTTGGTACTGATCAGGACGTAGACGTTTATTTCAACGGCACAAATCTGTACATCAGCAATGACGTGAACATAAACGGCACTCTTGAGGTCGATGGCTTTAAGTTTGGTAGTGGCAATACCATCACGGCAATCCATGACCAAGACACTATGTCAGCAAATGACTCCACTGGTTTGGCTACGCAGCAATCTATTAAAGCTTACGTTGATACACAGGTTGCGCTGTATGACTCTTTGGAAGAAATACTAGCAAACGGCAACACCACTGGCTCGTATGATTTAAACGTCAACTCTGGCGGATCTATTACCTTAGATGATGCACGGCCTATAAATTTTGATTATAGCTCAAGTACTGTTTTTGTTTTGAAAAGTACGACAGACGGTATCAAGGCTACTGGTACTAAATTTTACCTAGAAGGTGATCTAGAGCTACGTGATGACGATAAGATCTTGATCGGTCAAAGCGACGATCTGCAACTGTATCATGACCAAAACAATTCGTATATTGTCGAGGGCGGTACAGGATCTTTGCGCATCCAAGGTAGCGCCATAGAATTCAAGAACGCTGCCGGGACATCAGACATTGCGGTGTTTACTGGAAGCCAAGGTGCGCAGCTATTCTATAACAATAGCGAGAAATTTGCGACTAGCAGTAGCGGTGCCTCAGTCACGGGAAACCTGTCTGTCAGTGGCGATCTTACTGTTAGCGGAACAACAACTACAGTTAACAGCACAACCGTTACAGTAGATGACCCGGTGTTTACTCTCGGTGGAGATACCGCGCCGTCATCTGATGACAACAAAGATCGCGGCATAGAATTTCGCTGGCATGACGGTACAAACGCCAAGATTGGTTTCTTTGGGTTTGATGATAGCACTGGCAAGTTTACGTTTATTCCTGACGCGACAAACGCAGGCGAAGTATTTAGCGGGTCAACTGGTACGATTACAGCCAACCTAGAAGGCAACGCAGATACTGCAACCACTGCAAGCTTCTTCACGGGACTATCAGATCCAAATGCAGATAGACTGCTTATGTGGGATGACAGCGCTGGTGCGCACGCATACGTGTCACTGGGAACTGGATTGTCTCTATCCGGCACCACTTTGTCTGGTGTTAGTGCGGCTAACGATGCAACGATAACTTTAAGCGCTGGCACTGGGTTGTCAGGCGGTGGTGATTTCACAACAGACCAATCCTCTGCCGAGACAGTAACCTTCAGTCTAAATCACTTAGGCATTGAATCCCTGACGGATCCAGGCGCGGATCGCATCTATTTCTGGGACGACAGTGCCAATGCTACAAAGTTCCTAACAGTAGGATCAAACCTTACTCTAAGTGGCACAACCCTTACCGGGACAGCGGCAGCAAATGATGCAACAATTACACTGTCTGCCGGGGATGCACTGTCCGGTGGCGGCAGCTTTACAACTGACCAATCAGCGGCAGCGACAGTTACGTTCAATGTGGATCTCCTCGGCATAGAGGATCTGACCGCGCCAGCGGCTGATAGGATTGCGTTCTACGATCATGGCGCAGCGGCGTTTGCTTGGCTAGAGGCAGGGTCAAACCTGACAATTAGCGGTACGACGATTAGTGCGACAAACACAACCTATACAGCAGGCACTGGTCTAAGCTTGTCAGGTACTGAGTTTGCAATTGATACAGCCGTTGTTGCAAGGTTAGACCAGGCGAATGAGTTTAGCTACAGCCTGTATACACAAGAAGGTCAGCAATACGGGTTCTACAACGCCTCTGATACGGTTGTCGCAAGTCTGTCTCAAGATGCTGCAACCGATTTACTTGTCTTAAGAAACTTCTCACAGCGCGTAGACGTCAGTGGTGATGGCGGTGTCCGCCTGTGGTATGAAAATGGAAGTACCATCAATAATTACGGCGTAGAAGTTTTTAATCTTAGTACCAATGTTGCGGGTGCATTAAACTGGAACGGCAATAGAAAAATTCAAACAAATGGTGCTGGTGTAAGTGTTGTTGGAAGCATTTCAGTCACGGGAACTGTTGACGGCGTTGACATTGCTACCCGGGATGGCGTGCTAACTACAACCACCACAACAGCTAACGCGGCCCTGCCTAAAGCAGGCGGGACTATGACAGGCGGTATTCGCCTTGACCAGGACAACCTTACTGCAAGCGGCAGCACATTGACTATAGATCTCAGTGCCAGCAACAACTTTAAAATTTCTATAACAGCCAACACAACTTTTGCATTCTCTAACAAAGATGCAGGCCGAGCTGGTAACATCATCGTTGTTCAAGACGCTACAGGCGGACACTCGTTTACGCTGCCATCAGAATGTAAAACCCCGGTTGGTGGTGCTAGCATCGTGCAGTCTACTGGTGCAAACGAATTAAGTTTGTTGTCGTATTATGTTGTCGATAGCTCTACAATAATCGTTAACTACATTGGTGATTTTGCGTAGGGGGCCGAGGTGCTACAACAAATTGGCTTCTTAGAAAAAAAAGAATTCAATACCTCGGTTGCTACCAGCCGGGCTACCACAACTACGTTTAATACATCTCGCGGAACAAGCACTAGCTTTAACACTAGCCGTAGCACCAGCCAAAGTACGACGACAACATTTAACACCAGCCAAAGTACAACAACTACTTTCCAAACTAGTCAGTCTACTAGCCACTCAACCACTACAACTTTTAATACAAGTGCAAGTACTACAACGACTTTTTCTACCAGCCAAAGTACAACAACGACTTTTGCCACCACCCGATCTACGACAACGACATACACTACCTACTACAATACGTCCCGATCCACGACGACGACCTTCAATACCAGCCAATCCACAACTACTACCTTTAACACGACTAGGTCTACCACAACAGCCTACTTCACGTACTTCAATACGACTCGGTCAACCACGACTACATTTAATACCACCCGATCTACAACAACGACGTTTCAAACTAGCCGGACAACGTCCCATGTTACAACGACGACGTTTAATACAAACCGTGGAACCAATACTGTTTTTAATACGTCTAAAACTACAACAACGACGTTTCAAACATCGCATACTACGTCACACAGTACGACAACCACATTTAGCACTAGCCGATCTACGACAACAACATTCAATACGACAAGGTCTACAACGACAACATTCAATACATCACGGTCAACCACTACGACATTTTCAACAAGCCGATCTACGACGACAACCGCAAGCACTTCTTTCCAGAATTACGTGGCGACAGGTTACATGGCGGTTAATTATGTCGCCAATACAACCATAAGTACTTCAGCTTCAACGACCACTACGTTTAATACTAGTCGATCAACGACTACAACATTTAGTACAAGCAAATCCACAACCACTACGTTTTCAACTAGTCGCAGTACCACTACGACTTTCAATACAAGCCGATCAACGACAACGACCTACACAACGTATTACAACACAAGCCGATCCACGACTACCACATACGCTACATCTCGATTTACAATTACTAACTTTAGTACAAGCACGACTACAACCACACAATATACTACTTATTTCAACACAACCCGATCCACTACTACCACATTTAGTACGTCCCGATCTACGACCACCACATATCAAACTAGTAACGCGACGGAGCATTCAACCACAACTACGTTTTCAACATCGCGATCTACTACTACAACTTTTGCGACAAGCCGAAGCACGACTACTACATTCCAAACCAGCCACAGTACCAGCCACACTACGACAACAACATTCAATACAACCCGGAGCACAACCACTACATTCAACACAACCCGGTCTACGACCACTACATTTAGTACGTCCAAATCTACGACTACAACGTACACGACTTATTTTAATACCACTCGATCTACGACGACTACATTTAGTACATCTCGGTCTACGACTACTACATTTACTACTACATTTAGTACGTCGTCTTCTTTTACGACTACGTTTGCAACGTCCAAATCCACGACGACAGTATTCAATACTCTCAGAGTGACGTCATTCTACAATCCATCATAAGGGAGAACGAGATGGAAATGTTTAACCAAAGGAGCATCAAAGAAAGAATTGGTGACACCATTAAGAAATCTGAAACGCTGCATCATTTAAAAGATTGCGAGAAATATTTTTTAAAGCTTGCACGCAAATACAAAATTGAACACGCGTATGATGTTGTGGCTAACGAGCTTACTTATTTTAAAACGATACAATACACAGAATGGGCGCACTGCTTTGCTATGAACCCTTTGTCCCAGGAGCTGCGCGTAAAGCAAATGGAAGATGCCCGGTACAACGAGGTCGATAAGTACGATTTCTTAGAATACTTCCGAGACAAAGTTAAAAACAAAACATCAAACAAATACCAGAACATAAAATCAAAACCACTAGAGCAGCGCGATCATCTTATTGTCCCGGTAGGAAGCAATAAACTTAAAGATGCAATTTGTCTCAACAAGCTGTGTTTTCTGCGAGATAAGTACGACGGCAATATTTGGTTTAAGCCTCACCCGCTAACAACCCATGCTTTAATAGGGGAGCTGCGAGATATTCTAGGCGACATGGTTTTAGACAGATCGCACGATGTATACGCGTTGCTGGAAAGTGCCGAGACAGTACACACAAGCCACATGTCCGAGACATGCGTTTATGCTGTCGCTATGGGTAAGGAAATAGACATGATAGACGTACTGGACAAAGCCCGAGAAGGGTCGTTTTATCACATTAACCGGATGATGTTTTTATCGTCAGATCCGGCGGCAACCATCCAGAGTTGCTTGAACGGCGTTGAGTGTGGTATCGTCAATCCAGAAATTCAAGATGATTGGCAGCAACGCATGGATCAGTACTTTGAATATATTTTTGAGGAACGGGAGAAGCGCAAGTATCATTACGTTTCAACAGTAAAAGGGTATGATTACTAATGGCTACCAATGGCGTCACAACAAGATCAGGCAAAGGGTCTGCGCTTTCGCATACAGAAATGGATGACAACCTTCTGTGCCTGTTTAAAGAGAACCCCACAAACGTGACTAGCAACTACACGATCCGCAATGGATACAACGCAATGTCGGCAGGGCCAATCACAATCAACAGCGGTGTCACCGTAACAGTTGGCTCAGGCGAAACATGGACGGTGGTATAAATGAGTACGCTTAAAGTAAACGATATTCAGGAAGCAACAGCAGGTGGCGGTAAGGCTTTTGTGGGCCGTGCTTGGGTGAACTTTAATGGGACAGGAACGGTTGCAATCCGTGCAGACGGTAATGTTTCAAGCATTACAGATAATGGCACTGGACTGTACACGATTAATATATCTTCAGCCATTACAGACGCAAACTATGCGCATACATCTATGACCCAGTGGGCTTCTGGCTCGACGTTTAACCTCTGTCATGTTGCGAGTGGTCATACACCAACCACAACGGCCTTACAGATTACAACAATGAATAGTGGTGGGGGTGTTACTGATGCCGCTAGGGTTGGAGTTGAATTAGTAAGATGACCCAGTACCGTGTAATATTTGATGACCCAGACCACCTAGATGAACCCACGAAAGTTTTGGTGCCTAGTGACCGTTGGATGACAGAAGCGATGGAGGGCAACTTGCCCCCTATCAGTGTCTACTGGGAACTACAGGACGACGAACAGCAAGCGATTGCAGAGGGTCGTCACAAAGAGTTTGAGCATGACCCAGAAAAACTTGCAGCACAGTACACAGCCCCACGCATTGGGCCACTGACTGAGCAAGAAGCCTTGGAGTATCTGATTATGAAAGACTTGCCGCGCCGTTGTTGGGCAGAAGAACACAACCGTCCAATGTTTAAAATTGTAACAGTCGATCAGGTGCCATCTGACAGGACGTTTCGCAATGCATGGGAGATGGCAGCATGAGTACATTAAAGGTAAATGCGTTTCAGGACACAAGCGGCAAAGGTTGGTACCCAGCCAGAGCATGGGTCAACTTTAACGGTGTGGGTACTGTAGCAATTCGTGATGACGGTGGTGTTAGTTCAATAACAGATAATTCGAGTGGCAACTATTCAGCTAACTTTGATAACACACAAAGCAACGCAAACTATTGCTGCAACTTTAGTGCAACTGATAGTGGCTCAGGCCCAAGCCAGACAAATGGATATGTTTATGGCAGTTGGAAACGCGGCTCAACAGCGGTTGTCTATGCAACAGGGTCGATTAGGGTAGGCATGGGTTATCCTGCTAATGCCTCGTTTTATGACCAAAGCCACGTAAATATCAGCATCGTAGGAGATTAACGGATGACAACATTCATCAAAATAGGTGCCACATCCTATAATGCGGCAGACTATACAATCCCAGCGGAACGCACGTTTCGTAACGGTTGGGAAGCAAACGCAGACACTGGCATAATCAGTGTAAACATGGACGCAGCCAAGGACATCTGGCGTGACAAGATACGTGTCGCCCGTGAGCCTGAACTAGCCAAGCTAGACACTGCGTTTATGAAAGCGCAAGAAACAGGTGCAGACACAACAGCAATCGTAGCACAGAAACAGGCACTACGAGATGCACCAGCCCATGCAGACATTGATGCGGCAACAACGCCTGATGAACTAAAGGCAGTGCAGCCAATCCCTAATGTGACGGTGGAATAATGCCAGACATCGCCATAGGAAATAGTGCAAGTTGGGATGGCAACACAAACAATGCTGCGGGAATTGCTTCAGTTCTTGGTTCAAATTATGCATCTGCTTCTTCTGGCGCACTAACTTTGAAAAACGGTGTATCAATTAATAACTCAGACAGTAGTGATCCTTTTGTGTTTGTAGGTGGCGAAAAATTAGGAATGGTCGGCGGAGAAACTATTTCAAGCAACACGAAAGGTCCATTGACCGTCGATAGTTCAAAAAGTGGATTATTTGGGACAGCTATCACAATAAATTCTGGCGTTTTTGTTTGGTCTGATGATGTAAGTAACCCTGCCATACTTATTACCGTACCATGCACCATTGATAACTACGGTAAGATCATAGGCCAAGGTGGCATTGGTGCTAACAATGGCGGTGGTGCTGCAATTAATGGATACACAGGTGGCGGTCAAACAGGTGGCGATGCTATCAAAATCAACTCTGGTGTTTCTGGCGTAGTTATTATTAACCGTTCGAGTGCTTACATCGCAGGTGGCGGTGGTGGTGGCGGTTCAACATATGGCGGCGGTGGCGGCGGTGGCGCAGGTGGGGGTAACGGCGGTAACGGCGGTCCTTATCGCACATATGCTGTTGGTGGTTCTGGGGGCGCTCTTAATGCATCTGGTGGTACTGGTGGCACTGGTGGCGATGGTTATCCTGCTTATGGTGGCGGTGCAGGTGGTGGCGGTGGTCGTCTATATTCTCCACCTGTTCACATTTACGCTGGCGCAGGTGGTGGCCGCATATTGCCCGGGTCAGGCGGTTCTGGTGGATACTATCCTTATGCAGGTTCTGCAGGTGGTGCTGGTGGATCAGGCGGCAGCGCAGGTGGCTACGGTTCTTGTGGCGGTGGCGGTGGTTGGGGTGCATCTGGTGGTAATTCAGGTGGCTCGGGCGGCAAAGCCGTAAACGACAGTGGTGTTAGCTACACACTTGTTAATTATGGTGGCGGTACAATTTATGGAGGTACTTAATGACTACTAAATACCTTTATAGAAATTGGGTCGTTGATACAGAAGCTGAAGCGCAAGCAAAGCTATCTGAGACTAAAACTAGATTAGACAACAACCCTACAGATTGGTGTATGGTAAAGTGCGTTGAACCTGTAGCTGATGACACATTTAGTGTTATTGCAGGTGAACTAACAGACGAACAAATACTAAATCCTGACAGTACAAAAACATACATATTCTATGCTAAATGGACAGGAGAAAACTTCTTTCCTTTAACTAGCACCGAACTGACAGAAAAAGTATTTGAGTGTCGCCGTGATTTTGCAATAGCGGAAAATCTAACAGTAATAAAAAGCTATCAAGAGCGTGAGTGGACAGATGCCGACTTAGAGGCAGTCAAGCCGCCAGAAGATGGCACCGTTTCTGAAGCGCATGTTGAGATGGAATTTACAGACGTTCTACCTAACGAAGATATGTCAGTATATTTAACTAAACCGTGAGTAAAAAAATGGATAAAAGAACTGTAGCATCTGCGCATGAGCGCATCGATCAAATAGAAAAACAACTGGTAGCAATGAAAACAGAAATGGACATACAGTTTCGTGATTTGTTCAATCGCGTGAAGCGCCTTGAGGCTATTATGATTGGTTCCTCGGCTACTGTTATTGTATTGTTGCTACGGTTGATTACCGTGGGATGATGAAATGGATCCAGCAAGTTGCGTTGCATTAGCTACAGGCGCGTACAAAACGCTCAAAGCGGCGATTGAAACGGGCCGCAGCTTGCAAGACATGGGGTCGCAGCTAGCCACCTGGGGGCAAGCTATTTCCGATTTCAACAATGTCGATGAGCGGAATAAGAACCCACCTCTTTGGAAAAAAACTTTTAAAGGATCTGACTCCGAGACAGCGATAGAGCTAGTGATCCATCGCAAAAAGATGGAGCATATGCGTGAAGAAATTAAAGAGGCAATCACGCGTCAGTATGGGAAATCTGCTTGGGATGAGGTGTTGGCTGTAGAGGCGCAGATGCGCAGGCTACGCAAAGAAGAACTATACAGAAAGCAAGAACTGGTTGACGCAACAATAAACTGGGTCATTGGTATTATATGTTTTGTTTTCGGAGCTGCAATTTTGTCTGGCGTTATTTGGATAATAGGCAAAGTACAAGGTCGATGGTAAGCATGGAAACAACAGTGTGGGTCTTGGTGTTTGTGCTGTTTACAACTGCGGTTGGCATTGAAACATATCAGATTGGCAGATCGCACAAGACAAAAGCACATTGTGAAAGAGAGCGAGTGAAGGCCGAGGTCTTGGTTCAGACAAACAATGCGGAAGTAAAATGCATTGAGGTTAGTAGAGAGTAAGCGGAATCAATGGGTAGTTTTGACCGATGACAATAAAATTGTTATCATCACGACAAACAAGCGAATAGCGGAGCATTACTATGAACGAGCTAATACCAGACAAGATGGCTTATCAGATCAATAAGCGCCGTATGGCATGGTCTGCGTTAGGCATGATGATCATCACAACGGTAGCAACAATTGTAGATCCACAGCGTATGGCTGGAGCTGAGAGCGTACTCATGACGCAGTACATAGCACTGTCCGGGTTGGTGGGTGCATACTTTGCTTTAAGCAAGACAAGCGCAGGGAGTAAATCAGATTGATTGGTCAGATTATAGGAAGCCTTGGCGGTTTAGCGACTGCATGGGTTGACGGCAAAACCGCAGTACAAAAAGCCAATGCAGAAATTAAACTCAAGCAAGCAACTGGCGAAATTGATTGGGAGCTTGAGGCTATACGTTCAGCACAGAATAGCTGGAAGGATGAGCTATGGACGGTTGTTTTCGTTCTTATCCTTGCTGCTAATTTCGTGCCTTCTTTACAAGAAACTATGGCACGAGGATTTGCCAACCTTGAGACTACCCCCCTCTGGGTACAGTGGGGGATGTATGCGTCCATTGCCGCCTCGTTTGGCATAAGGACTATGCGGGGGCTAGGTAAGAAATGAGTGACGCACTGCGAACATTGCAAAAGCGCGTTGGGTGTTTCCCTGATGGCAGCTTTGGCCCCAACACAGCAAAGGGTATTGCCGACCACTACGAGCTTACACCTCTGCGTGCAGCGCACATACTGGGGCAGTCAGCTCATGAGAGCGGTGGTTTCAAGCGCACCAGAGAGAACTTAAACTACTCGGCTGGATCTCTCTACAAAGTATTTCGGCGGTACTTTCCTACGATGGAAAAGGCAGAAGAGTACGCGCGGCAGCCAGAGAAGATCGCAAACTATGTTTACATGGATGAGCATAGAAGCAAGGCTGGGGCTCTCGGCAATGTGTTTGAGGGCGACGGGGCGCTGTTCCTGGGCCGAGGATTTTTACAATGCACCGGGCGTGCAAACTATCGCGCGTTTGCTGCGGACATGCGTCTGCCCGAGGTCATGCAAGATCCTTCCCTTGTAGAAAATGAGTATGCATTTGAATCAGCAATGTGGTACTTTAACAAAAACAATTTGTGGGACATTGCGGACAAGGGCATTGATGACGACACGATAGAGCTGATGACCCGGCGTATCAATGGCGGCACGCACGGGCTTGAAGATCGCAAGAAGAAAACGAAACAAATCTATGGGTGGCTAGATGGCTAAGCAAGGATTGTACTACAACATTCACCAAAAGCGTAAGCGGATCAAAGCTGGATCTGGTGAGAAGATGAGAAAGCCTGGAGATCCCGGCGCACCAACGGCGGAAAATTTTAAAGCTGCTGCCAAGACAGCACAGAAACCTAAACAGAAAGCGCAGGCGTAAGATGTCAGCACCGCCCGAAAGAACAGGTAACAGTGGACGCAGGGCTGCGTTCCTACAGCGCATGGGTAAGATGCCTGGGCCAACCAAGAACAAGGACGGCACAGATACTCCACTGCTGAAATCACTGAAGGCATGGGGTGCAAAGAGTAAACAAGAGGCCGTGCGGAAAGGTCGCCGCATATCTTTGATGAACCAGAAGAGGAAAAAGAATGCATAAAAAAGGTAAAGGTAAAAAGAAATCCATCATGGGTGGGGGCTACGGCAAGTAATGGCAAACAAAGAAAAGCTCTCACTGATGCGTCAGTACGAAGGCTATGAGGCGGAACTTGATAAGCTTCTAAGCAAGAAAGGTAAGCTGACGAAAGAAGAAGATGACAGGCGGCGAGAGCTGGTTAGCTTACTAAAATCTACAGGCTCAAAGCTTGGTCAAATGGATCCAAATGATGGACAGAATCCTTAACAAATGTGTTGTGCCTGCGGCCTGATTTGTTAAGGTGTAGTGTGCGCCGTGAACGCTCTGCCTGATAGCGTTCTAAGCTTTTTTCCACAGTCAATTCACAAGCACGGCGCACACGATTATTCCCAAGGTACAGTAGGTAACGTAACCTCGGTGTTTAAAATTTTATTTTTATAGCTTAGTTCTCCAGGCGTGTCTTTTCTACAGCTCGTCTTGCCACCGTGCGAACCTTTGAAAGAAACACTGTAATTGTATGCTATGCGTCTTAGGTTCCTAGGACACATGCCCAGCTTTTCAGCCGCCACCTTTATAGTTAAGTGGCGGCAAGAATACAGCATATCATAGATCTCTTGAGTGTGCCTAATTCTCATCTTCTCATATATGCTCATGGCTTAACCGTAGTTGTACGGTGGCATCGCTGGTGGTGCTGCTGGAGCCGCTGGTGCTGGTTGATATTGTTGCGGCGGTTGCTGATACCCCTGCTGTGGTGGTTGCTGGTATTGTTGTGGTGGTTGTGGCGCAGGCTGCTGGTCGTCCCGTGGACGATTTGCAAACAATGTCATGTTGCCAATTTTAGGCCAGTTCTGAACATCGTCACCGTGTTTTGCATCGATGCGCACACTGATCTGTAAGTTGTTTTCAATGATCAATTGCTTAACTTGCTCAACAATTGCTAGCTTTGCCTGGTCAAACTTGTCATCTTTGCTTGGGTTGACCCACGCAGATGCGCGCATACGCACTGGCTGGCTGTTGTTCATGAAGCCATCTAGTGTAAAATTTGATAGTCCTAAACTTGGTCGATTGCTCATTGTCTCATTGTCTCCATTTTTGTGTAATGAGTTGTTAGTTTGGTGTATAAATCAGGCAACTCGTTTTTGAGGAATTCTAGCGCCTCATCTGGTGTTCCCCGGTCTATGTCGTGCAGGGTGCGTAGATCTGGCGCTGCACTGTACTGAGCGCACATACCTTCCACCCACTCGGCCCATTGCGCGTGCGCAGGGTTAGGCTCAGAATTCTGCTTTGCCTCTTCAGTGGCCCTCTGTGTCAGAGCCGCGTCGTTATGCTGTGCTACTTCTATCTCAAACACGCTGGCGTATGACCCACCGTGGAGTCCGAGCGAGGCTAGAGCCCTGCCAATTGCAGAAGTTTCCGCGTTTTCTAATGCAGATGTTCTGTTGACATTTGACGATCCCCGGATCTCTTCTGCTAATCCGCTGCCGATCACCATGCCTTGCTGGTTTAGCACCTTTGCTTGGACTACTACTTTTTGCCCGTCATCAACTACAATAGTAGTATCAATTCCTAGTGTAGTGCCAAATGCTTTACGAAACTGCTCAACGCGGACAAACACCTCAGTGTATTTTTTACCGCCGCGCTGCACAACGCCAACAGTCTTGTTAAGATTGTTGACCTCGTTCATTGCTGTGACTAGTTCGTTCATGTTCTCTCCCCAAATAGTTGTTTCGCCTTACGAAGTATGTCTGGATGGATGTCGCGCCACACAAAACCATCTGCAAAATGTGGATCTGTTAAGCTGAGCAGGTCGGGCAGATCATCTGCTACCTTCATCAGCTTCTCGCGTCGCTTGCAGGCGCGGACAATGTCGTTTAACGCAAAGCGTAGCTCATCTTCTGTTGGCTCTAGTACAACGTAGCCTAGACGATTAGCGTACACGATACGAGGAATAATTTTAGACAGGTGCCAGTACCCGGCAAGCTGCGTCATGTGCGGTGCCTTGATTTGTTTCGGCAGACTGTTCGCACGCGGGTTATCAGTATGTGCATTAACGTCCCACTGTGTCTTAAGTTCTACCCGGCCCTCGCCATAATCTGGCTTGCCAAAGTACGGCAACTCACAATGCGGTAACGAGCCAAACAAATCTATTTCACCCACAATCCGGTTTGCACCTTGCATTGCTTCCCTGATTCCCTCGCTAGCATTTTCGCATACAAGCTGGAATTCAGACTGCACAGGCTCTTTGCTGCGTTTACCGTCAGCGTCAAAGTACAGGCGCTCCCGGTTCTCTATCACCAGTTTATCTTTTTCTGCGTCACGCCAGTGTCCGCCTTGAAACCCTTGCAGCACGTTGACTGCTTCAGCATACGCCTCACCTGGCGTAGCATCCTCACACAGCAGCATATCTGTATACGCTTGCACTGCCCTGCCACTTACCATGTTAGGGTTATCAGTGTACTGCGTACTGCCTTGGCTGTCTTTGTAGTAAGCATTGTCTTTTAGAAATTGCCGCGCCCAAATCTCATCACCTTCAACATCTCCGCGCAGTATTGACCAAGCTTTGTCGCGCTGTACGCGAATAAAACCTTTGTCGAAAAACGCCCATGCATCTGGCGTACTAGGGTTGCTGTGCCACTTGTAATTAAACCTATCGGCAAACTTTGTGTTTCTTATTCCCATATCAAACCTCTTGACATTACGTGTCACCAACGTACTGTTATGACATAAAAGGTCAAGGAGAAATTTTATGAAGCTAGAGGAATGGCGTAACGAGAGGAAGCTAAGCTATCCGCAATTGGCGGAGAAGCTAGGCACGAAGCACGCGACAGTGGTGCGACGATGGTGCCTTGATAGCGACCACAAAGATTTTAAGATCCCATCGTTTAAGTACATGATGATAATACAAGAAACGACGATGGGCGCAGTAACACCAAACGATTTTTACAGGTGATACATGGGCGGGAAAGCAGCAAGAGATAAGGGTGCCAACTACGAGCGAGAGATCGTGAACTGGCACCGAGAGCGTGGCGTAGACGCAGAGCGTATACCTTTGTCAGGTGCTGTCAAAGGCAACTACAAGGGCGATCTGAAGATAGGCCCACAACAGGCTTTGCTTGCCGAGTGCAAGCGGAGAGCGAGAGCGTATCAGGATCTGTATGATGCGCTAGACCAGGACGGCAGCGACATGCTGTTTGTCCGCAAAGACCGGGAGCGCACATTGGTTGTGTTGCCACTAGAAACTTATGAATCATTTTTAGAATGGATTGGCTGGAAGGAGAAAAACTAATGCCATACACAGAAGAAAAGATCGGCTACCAAAAGACCGACACAAGTGAGTCAGCAGCCCGTGATAACGTGCAGTGGAAGATGACAGCGAAACAGCGCGTATTGCAGTTGTTGCAAAAAGTTCCACAGTCGCTGACTACCGAGGAAATATCAGAGCTGTTGAACATACCGTATGCCACAGTACAGCCCCGGCTCAGTGAGCTGAGAGCTGAAGGCAAGGTAGAGGACTCCGGGTCACGGGGTGAAACAAAGTGGGGCAAGCCCTGCATCAAGTGGAACAGCAAATAAGCTATGAAAGAGGACAAAACAATGCACGATTTTATACCAAAAAAAGCAACCTTAGTCGGTAAAACAGAAAACTTTACTTACTATGAAATCAACATCACAGCAGATTTAGCACGGAAATTTTTGCGCATTAATGACGGCAATCGCAAGCTATCAGGTATGCACGTAAAGCATATTTCTTTGCAAATGCAGTTAGAGCGGTGGGTGCAAGTTCCATGCTCAATTATTTTAAATGAAGATGGAAATCTTGTTGATGGTCAGCACCGCCTTGAGGCCATTGTGGACAGCGGGGTAGATCAATGCATGATTGTCTGTGTTGCAGTGCATGGTGAAGAAATATTTAAAATTTTAGATCAGGGTAAAAACCGCACAAACGCCGACATACTGAGGATGCCAAATCAAATTGTGCAGCCTATTCAATACCTGTTGCGTTGCACTGGCACTGCAAAACCAGTTGCATCTGACATACAGCAACTATACAGCACGCACCTGATGTCTGCCTGTATACACATTCATGAAGACATAAAGCCAAAATCGTCGGTAGTTAAATACGCGCCGTTCCGCGCATCGTTTGCCGTTGCGACTGCAATGGGTGCAAATTTCACTGTAGCATCTGAAATCTACAAAGCTCTGGGCGATTATCAGGTCAAAGAATTTACACCTTTGATGGCTGATATGATGCGGCAGTTCAATGAGGGCTTTACGAAACAAGACGGAAGATCTCTCAACAATGAATTCTTTATTCGAGGCGTTTTCATGTTTTTAAATTACAATAAAGCTGAAACAGTCCGCGTTTATAGTAATTTTCGTAGAGACGTAAAAAAGGCTGTACACGATATGATGCATGAGTGGCGCAATGCAGTACGGTAAATGGACATGGGAAGATGTTGTGATTGGTGTCGTTGTGGCGGCACTAGTCATCGCCTGGTGTATCGGAACAGTGAAAGGGGTTTGGTAATGAAGATTGAAAAGAACATCCCAATACCTAAAGACAAAGGGCAAACTTTAATCATTAAACGAATGGAAGTAGGCGACAGCGTTTTGCTGCCCAACGCACAAAAGGCGCATAGCTTTAGCGTAATGGCAAGAAGCCATTGGGGTAAATACTCAGTGACAATGAGGGCACTTGAAGATGGCACCGCAAGAGTATGGAGAGTCAAATGATGACAGGCATGAAATTTCAAGGATTAGTGATAGGCAACGGCAAGGCAGAGTTTGTTTTCTATGGATCTGAGGGCCGCAAGTTTACCGAGCCTGCCGTGCCATGCAAAGAGTGCAGCGGGACAGGCGAGGTCGAGGCCGCTGCGCCCGTAGTAGACTATGTCAATGGCGGTTACATGACAGCGGTAAACGCCACCTGTGAAGATTGCCAAGGTTACGGATACGTCGTGGAAGATGAGCCGGAAGAAGACTAAGCGAAGCGGTTACGAGAGTGAGGACGCGGTTAACAGTTGCGTAAGCTGTGGTCGCGTTCACAACGTGAAGATCGGGGGCTGGGTTATCTTGGCCTCTGGGCAGCTTATCTGCGATCCTGTGGATAGGCATACATGCTGGGAGCAAGTACATGAGCGGTCACAGCCTACAATCCAAGCGCAGACATCCTGACGCACAGCGCGAGATGTTCCAGGTAGCGCATGTAACCTTTGAGATTATCGACAGCCCGAAACATGGCGTGACGTTTGCACTGATCGCTGGTGATGCGGTGACAGCCAAGGATCGTCGCCCATTATTTAGCGGACATGTGACGAAAAACATGCACGAGGAGCTGCGAGATCTGGCTTTTAGGCTGCGACAACTTAGCGATAAAATAGAGGATTGACGGAATGCCAATTCGAAAGTACGCTAACGCGAGCCCCGCCGGGCGAGATAAAGACATGTCTGACAGTAAAGACATGTCTTTACTTACTAAGTCTTTCTCTTACTTAGAAACACTAAAGATAGATAAAGATAGAAAGACTAGTCAGACTAAGACAGCAGACCAAATTAAAAAGACATTGCTGCGCATGTCACCAGCATACAAAGCCGGGACAAAAAGACGACAGGAAGACCCGTTAGCCTGGCGGACAGAAAAGATCCTGTCCAAGCTACGGCCTGTTCTTTCAAGAGATAATTTTATTGAAGTTGCTGAAGCATTGACGTTGGCAGATCCGATAGAGCGTGCATCAATCGTTCAGAAGCTGGAGCAGTGGTGGGACGCAACACATGGGCAGCGTCCCGGGTAGCATTTACACATACTCTTCCACTGAGATTTGGCTAGCGTCAGTGATGTTGACGAAGGCAGGCGCATGAGGGTTGCATTTCCAATGGCCTACAGCCTTGCGCAGCGCCTCTGCCTCGCTACGTGCTGGCTTAGTAAACAACCCGACACCGTCGTACTTGCAAAGCCATCTTTTAGATTTAGCAGCAGGCTTGCGCTCTTGCTTGCCAGTGCCATGGCATTTAAAGCAAACACCATTAAACACATTTCTGTGAGCTGGGATTTCGCCAGTGCCGTTACATTTTGAACATTCGTAAGACATATCAATCTCCTCTTATCAACGCCTGTTACGCACGTAGCACCTTTGACACAAAATGTCAAGGCATGGATATGTTGCACCAAACCAGTGAATGGGTTAGTTTCTTTGTAGGGCTGTTGGTCTGGCACTTAGCAAACCTCTTTCACTAGACCAACGAAACCTGACTCCACAACTGCTCCCGCTACGGCGGGGGCTCTTTT
>BCSF01000105.1_pt1 | contig 36550 bp, 50 predicted proteins | sample 1016431 | NCBI WGS metagenome assembly BCSF01 (sample SAMD00045685;SAMD00045686;SAMD00045687;SAMD00045688;SAMD00045689;SAMD00045690;SAMD00045691;SAMD00045692;SAMD00045684;SAMD00045690;SAMD00045691;SAMD00045692;SAMD00045684;SAMD00045685;SAMD00045686;SAMD00045687;SAMD00045688;SAMD00045689, study... | reverse complement strand
AGTGACGCGCTCACCCTTGTAGATGAATTGGTTAGCCTTGCCGTATCTGGCAAAGCGCTTGCCGTACTTGTAGGCCTCTGTGATGTCAGCAGAGGCTAGGCCGCGCTCAGCGACCCTGTCGAAGAAGTGTTGTGTAGCTTCGAACATGACTAGCCTCCCAGTGTATTCAGTGCGAGCGCCGTGATAGCAACCATCGCCACGCTCATATAGATCATGATCCAGACCAAGTCGCTGTCAGTGCGTCCCTTCTGTCTGTCTTGTATCTGCTTCTTAACTTGTCGCTGTGTCATGCTGTAAGCTCCTCAGGCGCCCTCAGGCGCCCTGCTTGATGATTTTCTGAACAAGGTAGACTTTGCGCTTGTCCGCTCTCATGCGCCATTCTGGATAGATCTCAGGATGCGCCCAATCCTCAACCACGCCGTCCTTGATGCAAGTGACGTGTGCTGTCTTGCCTTTGCAGCTGTACACGAACCACGTACCGCCTCGCTTGGCAAATTCCTTAATGGCCGTGTGTAGCGTCCGTGAACGGTATTCGTCCTGCCAGATGTGCTCAGCGTGATAGCCTAGCTTCTCGATGGTGTCTTGGATCGCATTGAGCGGTGAGCCTTGGCCATTTTTGCGGCCTCCCTTGAACAGCAGCGAGCGTGCTTTGCCGAAGGCGCAGCCTGTAGCGACCGCGCAAGCGATAACGCCACACCAGCCGCCTTCGCCGTGTTGGTGCTCGTAGTACTTCGTGGCTACTCTGTACAGCTCTTTATAAGTTTTCATGATGTATCCTTTGGGTTTGTAGACGATTGTTTGTAGAGCCTCTGAGAAGCCCTACAAAGAATCGTCCGTGATTCCCGTCATCCTGTCCGTGCGCCGCTGACCGTATGCTGTAACACCGTTCCCGAAGGCCCCTCTAAGCTAGCCGATGGCTAGACTGGATGACTGTGTGTCTGTCTAGTATGTCTGTGTTTGCTCCGGCTCAGCCTTGCCTGAATACCTTGTGCTACTTGAGACGCTATGACGTCGACGCTGAGTTTACCTTCGTGAGTGGCTGCTAGTCGGTGACCGTGGCGTGTGATCCAGAAGGCAAGGCCTCTGTCTCTGCCTGACTAGCTACGTGTCTCAATCAAACACTCCAGCTCTCAGCTTGCCATTTGGTGTATGCCCTTCCGGTTGGCTCCGGCGTGGCCGGCGGTGTTTGCCGCCGACAAGTGAATAATCGGCCCTTGCTCTGAAAACTTCAACCCCTTTAGGCAAAATAATTTAAACTAATTTACAAATTACTTTAGATTCAATGACTTACAAGCAAAAATAATTTACTTTGTCTTTGCTTTTGGGGCTATTTTTGCCTCTATTTTGGGGGTTGACTTTACAGTTTAGGTGTGCATCCCCCTGATATTTATACAGTGTTTGAGGCTCTACTGTACATGCTAGTGTCTATTGAGTCTGTCTTGATGCAAGGGGGTCTGTGGGGTGCTACACAGACACACACACTGCAAGCCTTGCAAGGACTATGCCAACTCTACAGACCAATCTAGGCTCATTTACTAGCAACAATCGTGCCAACTCCACAGGCTCCGGAGCACTAGCAAGATCTGTGCCAACTCTACAGACAAAGGTGGCATGATTCTTGAGGTCGGGGGGCTTTGTTGCGCTGCGAAGAATTTTAGTGGTTGCTTCACAGATACAAAATAGTACAAATTAGCAAAAAAGGTAACAAAAAAGACTATGATGACCTAGGCCTATAAAGTATTGATAACTATGGAGAATCTATGGCGGGACTGCGGAGACTTTCACTAGGCTAAAATCCGCTGTAAAAGCTGAGTAGGTGTAGATAAATAAAGGACTTGACAAACTATAAAAAATATGCTATAATAATACTATAATATTAAGTAGAGATATTTGAGGGCTTTAACATGGCTATTTTGATAACGTTTGCTGTTTTAGCTAGCATCAACGCCTATGTAGCTTATAACATTATGAATGAATGTTTTACAGATGAAGAATGGAAGGATATTTTCAAATGAGCGTAGTTCTAGAAACTAAGCCTAAAAGAGGACGTCCTAGAAAAGCAGATATAGAGGCTAAGAAGTCTGGTAATAGAGGCAAAGTAGGACGACCTAAAGGTGATGCAGCTGTAATCAATGAGTATAAAGCTCGGATGTTAGCTAGTCCTAAGTCTCCTAGAGTTTTAGAGAAGATATTTGATGCAGCTCTAGATGATGACCATAAACATCAATCAGCTGCTTGGAAGATATTAGTTGATAGGTTGTTACCACAGAGCTACTTTGACAAGGATAAAGTTAGTGGCGGTACAGCTGGTATTAACATTACTATAGCAACAGTAGATCAACCAAAAACAATTATCGAAGGTAAAACAGTCACGGAGGACGATGATGCCTAAGTACTTTGATTTAGATGAGTTTGCCTGTCAACACACAGGACAAAACCTTATTGATCCTAATTTCGTTGAATCGTTAGACGAATTACGTGAAGTTTGTGGTTTTCCGTTTACGATTACTAGCGGCTATCGTAGCCCAGCACATCCTATAGAGGCTAAGAAGTCTAAAGCAGGCACTCATGCTCAAGGTATTGCTGCTGACATCGCTGTGAGTAATGGACGAGAAAGAGGCATTATAGTAAGGAATGCTATAGACTTAGGGTTTATGGGCATTGGAGTTGCTAAGGGCTTTGTTCACGTTGATACGAGGGAAGGCCCGCTAGTCGTGTGGAGCTACGATTGAGTAGTACTGACTTCAATGTAGACTTGTTGCCGTGGCAGTCTGAAGTATGGAACAACGAGTCAAGGTTTAAGGTGGTTGCTGCTGGGCGCAGAACTGGTAAGACCCAGCTCGCCGCCTACCTATTGTTGGTGCATGGTCTACAGGCTACAAAGGGGAAGGTGTTTTACGTTGCCCCTACTCAGGCACAGGCCAGAGATGTTATCTGGAATACGCTGCTGGAGCTAGGCAAGAACGTTATAGCGACGTCTCACATCAATAACCTAGAGCTGAAGCTAGTCAACGGTATCACTATATCGCTGAAAGGCTCAGACAGGCCTGAGACGATGCGTGGTGTGTCCTTGAACTACGTTGTACTGGACGAGTACGCTGACATGAAGCCTGAGGTGTGGGAGCTGATTATACGTCCTGCCCTCTCAGACATGAAAGGCGGTGCTCTGTTCATTGGTACTCCTTTAGGCAGAAACCACTTCTACGAGCTTCACAGGGACGCTGGGATGGGGTTATTGGAGGACTACTCCTCTTTCCACTTCACTAGCTTTGATAACCCGTTTATCGACCCTGATGAGATCAATACAGCTAAGAAGACAATGTCCTCTCACGGATTCCGTCAGGAGTTTATGGCTAGTTTTGAGTCTAGAGGCAGTGAGGTCTTTAAGGAGGAGTGGATACAGTACGCTGAGAGTAAGCGTGGTGATGACAGCGGAGACTACTATATTGCTATTGACCTTGCCGGTTTTACCGAGATGGGCAAAAAGCAGTCTAAGAAGTTAGACAACTCTGTGATAACAGTCGTTGAGGTGGGAGAGAACGGTTGGATAGTCGAAGAGATGATTATAGGCAGGTGGACGCTTGACGAGACAGCTAAGAGAATATTCAGGGCTGTAGACAAGTACAGGCCCATCAGCGTGGGTATTGAAAGGGGTATAAGTAAACAGGCAGTGATGTCGCCTCTTACAGACCTGATGAGAAGATACAATAAGTATTTTAGAGTAGAAGAGCTAACACACGGCAACCAGAAGAAGCAAGACAGAATCGTGTGGGCTTTGCAGGGCAGGTTTGAGAATGGACTTATCTCCATCAGAAAAGGGGAATGGAATATGACCTTCTTAGACGAGCTTTTCCAGTTTCCTAACCATTTGGTGCATGACGATACCGTAGATAGTCTGGCCTACATAGACCAGCTAGCTCAGGTAGCGTACTTTGGAAACTTTGAAGAAAACGACTACGAAACAATACTAGACCCCGTTAGCGGATATTAAGGTACTAACTTATGGAAGATTATATCGAAGGCGAGTCAGCACAAATGATCCAAGAGACTCTTGAGTCTTGGGTACAGACTAAGTGCGACGATTGGCGAGACCACTACGACACTAACTACGACGAGAAACACAACGAATACTATCGTTTGTGGCGCGGTATCTGGAATGCTGACGACGCTACCAGAGAAAGCGAAAGAAGTAGGATTGTCTCTCCAGCTCTTCTTCAAGCCGTTGAGAATAACGTAGCTGAGATTGAAGAGGCTACTTTTGGTCGTGGACGTTTCTTTGACATTCAGGACAACTACGGCGACCAAGACAGAGGCGATATACAAGTACTTCGTCATAAGTTGGAAGAAGAGTTTAAGAAGAACAAAATCAGAGCCTCTATCGGAGAGGTTTTAATTAACTCGGCCATTTACGGCACGGGAATTGCTGAAATTGTTATTGAGAGCACTAAAGAGTTAGTACCTGCTACAGAGTCTATTATGGAAGGCACTATGCAGGCTGTGGGCGTGCAAGCGCGTGACAAGACAAGCGTAAGGCTACGTCCTATTCAGCCCCAGAACTTTCTGATAGACCCTGTAGCGACCTCTATTGATGAAGCCCTCGGCGTGGCTATTGACCAGTTCGTACCTCGTCATCAGGTTGAGATTCTGCAAGAAGAGGGAGTCTACAAGCAGACCTACATAGGTGAGGCCGCTCCAGACATGGACATTGAGCCTGATCGAGAGCTGTTTGACGAGCCTACAGACAAAGTACGTCTTTGTAAATACTACGGCTTAGTTCCTCGCTATCTGCTTGAAGAGGCTGGTGAAGAAGAAGGCGTAGACGGCCTTGACAGTGAGACAGAAGACGAGGGTCGTGATTCATACTACGTAGAAGCTCTTGTGGTGCTCGGTAACGGCCAGTTGCTCAAGGCTGAGAAGAACCCCTACATGATGGAAGATCGTCCCGTAGTGGCCTTCTCATGGGACTGTGTGCCTAGTCGTTTTTGGGGGATGGGCGTTTGTGAGAAAGGCTATAACTCCCAGAAGGCTTTGGACAGCGAAATCAGAGCACGTATAGACGCTCTCGCTCTCACCATCCACCCAATGCTAGCTATGGATGCTACTCGTATGCCTCGCGGCACTAAGCCAGAGGTCAAGGCAGGTAAACTTCTGCTGACAAACGGCGATCCACGAGAGGTGCTGCATCCGTTCAACTTCGGTAACGTCAGCCAGATCAGCTTTGCACAGGCAGAGGCGCTACAGCGCATGGTACAGGCCTCTACAGGCAGTCTAGACTCTGCTCAGACAGCTGCTGGGGGCGGTGGGCCTACTTCTGCCGGCTCCTCTATGAGCATGGGCAGCATCATCAAGCGACAGAAGCGTACCCTTGTGAACTTCCAAGAGTCGTTCCTGATCCCGTTTGTGCAGAAAGCAGCATACCGATATATGCAGTTTGAACCTGAGTACTTTCCAGCTGGAGACTATGAGTTCAACATCACCTCTACTCTGGGCATCGTAGCCCGTGAGTACCAAGTAACTCAGCTTGTACAGCTCTTACAGACCACTGGGCCTGAGAATCCTGTGTATCCTATCTTGCTACAGAGCATTGTTGACAACATGAACATCAATAATCGTGAAGATTTGATACAAACTATGGCTCAGGCACAGGAGCCGTCTCCAGAGCAGCAGCAAGCAGCTGAACAGGCTCGTCAAGCAGAGCAGCAATTTAGAGCTAGTCAGACTAACGCTCTTAATGGACAAGCCGCTGAAAGCGAGGCTAGAGCACAGAAGATCGCTCTTGAGGCTCGTGGCGTACCTGTGGAGCTTGAAACTGACCGTATTAAGGCTCTTAACGGTATGTCAGACACTACAGACAAGGAATTTGACCGTAAGATGAAGATCGCTAAGCTGGCTCTGGACGAAAAGGCTTTGGGTCTTGAAGTAGACAAGGAAAACACCAAGAGAGGAGCGTTTTAATGAGGATGATAACCACAAAGGACTTGGAAGGCCTCGCAGATCAGGTAAATGTAGCTTTTGACAGGGCCAATAAGCGCATTGAACAGTTAGAAAAGAAGATTGAAGCCCTAGAACCCCCTAAACCGGCCAAAAGAGCCGCTAAAAAGACTTGACAAAGTCTAAAAAATATGTTATAATAAGATATAATTATAAGATTAGCATAAAAGCTAGTTAAAGTCAAGGAAAATGTCACCAATAAGGAGAATGACATGACAGACGACGAAAAGTACTATGAAGACTTGCGTATGATGTTCACTACAGACGGCTGGAAGTCGCTGTTAGAGGAGCTAGAAAACAACGCTAAGATCATAAACTCAGTACTGAGCACTAAAGACGATTTAGACCTTCAATTTCGTAAAGGACAACTAAATATCATTGGCTCAATCCTCAATCTTGAAGAAACTGTCAGGAATAACGAGGAAGCAGCCAATGGCTAGACGAATTTATGAGTTCATCTGTCCTGATGGACACGTCACTGATAGTTATGTTGACGAAGAGATCAGGGAAGCAGTATGTTCAACTTGCGAAGGCAAGGCAACTAGAATTGTCTCGGCTGTTGCCAGTTCCTTAGACCCTTTGTCTGGAGCATTTCCAGATGCTACAATGAAGTGGGCTAAGCACCGGCAGCAAAAGATACAACAAGAGCGTAAAGAGAACGGCGAGTAACCACGCTGCTTTACCCCTCTCCATAATGATTAGATCACGGAGTAATAATGGCTACACTAATTGACACTGGACGACATGAAGACGATGATGTGGAAGCATCAGAGGAGTCTCAACCAACACTGGAAAATACTGTAGCTCCTGTACAGGAGACAACTACAGAGCCGGTAGAAGAAGCATCAGACGTCCCTGACAAATATCAGGGTAAGTCTATCTCTGAAGTCGTTAAGATGCACCAAGAGGCTGAACAGCTTCTAGGACGGCAATCTAGCGAAGTAGGAGAGCTACGGAAGGTTGTAGACGAGTTTGTAATGTCTCAATCCAAGAGAGAAGAAACTGTCGATGAGGAAGAGATTGATTATTTCTCTGACCCTGAGAAAGCTATTCAGAAAGCGATTGAGAAACACCCAGCGGTTGTAGAGGCTCAAAAGGCTTCGATAACCATGAAGCAGTCTGCTGCTCAGAACATACTGACGCAGAAGCATCCTGACATGAAGGAAATCTTACAGGATGAAGCCTTCTTGAATTGGGTGAAAGAAAGCAGCTTTAGGACTAAGTTACTGTCCGAGGCTGATCGTAACTACGACTACGAAGCAGCTGATGAAATCTTTAGTCTTTGGAAAGATCGAAAGGCTTTGGTAACTCAGACGGCTAGCGTAGAAAAGCAAAGCAGGGCCAATACAGTCAAGAACGCTTCCACTGGAAACGCTTCTGGCAGTAGTGAGAAGGGTAAGAAAATCTTCCGCAGAGCAGACATTATTAAACTAATGCGTAACGACCCTAGTCGGTACGAAGCTCTTCAGGATGAGATAATGAGGGCTTATGCCGAAGGAAGGGTCAAATAATCATTTATAGGAAGAGATTATTATGACTTCTAAATCTGTATACCCCAGTATGACCAATGCTGTGGATAACACTAGCGCAGCTACTTTTATCCCAGAAATTTGGTCGGACGAGGTCATCGCGGCCTACGAAAATTCACTCGTACTCGCGCCCCTCGTCAAGAAAATGAGCATGGTAGGAAAGAAGGGCGATACTGTCCATATTCCTGCTCCCGTTCGTGGTACGGCGACTGCTAAGACTGCCAACACAGCAGTCAGCATCCAGAACGCTACTGAGAGCGAAGTACAAGTCGTAATTGACAAGCACTTTGAATACTCACGACTGATCGAAGACATCACCGATGTACAGGCTCTGTCTTCACTCCGTCAGTTCTACACCACAGACGCTGGTTATGCTCTGGCTAAGCAAGTAGACTCAGACCTGCATGGTCTAGCTACTGGTCTTGGTAACGCAACTGGTAACTACGTTAACACTGCTTCTTACTATGTTGACGCCTCTACTGGCCTCACCGCATACGCCGCAGACACGGTAACTGCTACAGACGTCTTTACCGACGCCGGTTTCCGTTCACTGTTGCAGAAGATGGATGACAACGACGTGCCTTTCGATAATCGTTGTTTTGTTATTCCTCCTTCACTGCGTAATGCGATTATGGGTGTTGATCGTTATGTATCTTCTGACTTCGTAAGTGGTCAGCCTGTACAGAACGGTCTGATTGGTAACATCTACGGTGTTGACATTTACGTGTCTACTAACTGCGTTACTTCTGAAGCCGCAGCAGATAACTCTGCTAACGCTAATGACCTGAAAGCAGCACTTCTTCTCCACAAGGACGCTTTTGTTCTTGCTGAGCAGATGGGTGTTCGTTCTCAGACTCAGTACAAGCAAGAATGGCTTTCTAACTTGTACACTGCCGATCACCTGTATGGTGTGAAGGTTCTTCGCCCAGAAGGCGGTTTTATCCTTAACGTTAATGCGTAAGGACTAAGTTAACTGGGGAGGTTCTTCGGAGCCTCCCTTGTTTTTAATTCAGAGGTTTATTAAGGTAGATTATGACTACGACTATCATTACGAAGAACAGCTCTACCGCCTCAGCTGTCCCAACATCATCAGACTTAGTTCAGGGCGAGTTAGCGGTTAACGTAACAGACAAGCGTATCTTTACAGAGAACGCTTCTGCAACTATTGTAGAACTGGGTACTAACCCTTCCTCAATTACTACAGGCAACATCACAGCCTCAGGGGCTATAAGTTCTAATACTTCTACCGCTGGTACTATAACAACAGTAAACGCAGTTCTTACTGGCGGCACAGTCAATGGTGTCGTTATAGGCGGTCTTACGCCTGCTGCCATTACAGGCACAAACATAATAGCAAGCACAGGATTCTCAGGCCCACTAACAGGCAACGTAACCGGCAATGTCACCGGCAACGTTTCAGGAAACATCACCGGCAACGTGACCGGCAACCTAACAGCCAGCAGCGGCACGACTACTGTTAATAATCTTGTAGTCAACGGAACAGTAGATTTTACGGACACAGTATTAACTAACCTAGCAGCCCCTTCTTCTGATACTGACGCTGCTACTAAGGGCTATGTCGATACACAAGTAACTAACTTAGTTGGCGGTGCGCCTGCTGCGTTAGATACACTAAATGAGTTAGCAGCTGCTCTGAATGATGACGCGGCTTTTAACACTACCATCACAAACTCCATAGCAGCCAAACTTCCGCTAGCAGGCGGCACTATGTCTGGTAATCTCGCTATGGGTACAAACAAGATTACTGGTCTTGGTACGCCATCTGCTACTACAGACGCAGCTACCAAGGCTTATGCAGATACTATGCTTCCGCTTGCTGGTGGAACCATGACAGGCAATATTGTTATGGGCAGCAATGCAGTCACAAGCAGTTCTAATCCTACTGACGATACGCATTTGGCCCGTAAAGCCTATGTAGACTCGATATTAGGTAGTGCTACCTCTGCGGCAACCAGTGCTGCTACAGCGACCACAAAAGCCTCAGAGGCGGCAACATCAGCCTCTAATGCGGCAACCAGTGCTACTTCTGCGGCTTCATCTGCAACCTCTGCGGCGGCCAGTTATGATTCCTTTGATGACCGTTATCTAGGAGCTAAATCTAGCTCACCTACATTAGACAATGACGGTGATGCTCTACTAACTGGTGCTTTGTACTACGACACTACTGCTGAAGAAATGCGCGTTTATACGGGTAGCTCTTGGAAGGCAGCAGGTTCTGCTGTAAATGGCACAAGCTCAAGACAAATTTACACTGCAACGTCTGGTCAAACCTCATTTAACATTACTTACGATGTTGGCTTTGTAGATGTTTATTTGAATGGTGTAAAGCTATTAGTAGGTACTGACTTTACTGCTACTTCTGGCACAAACATTGTCTTAACTACAGGCGCAACAACTGGCGATATTGTAGACATCGTAGCTTATGGTGCGTTCAGTGTGGCTAACACTTACACACAGGCTGCTGCTGACGCTAAGTTTTCGCAGGTCGCTAATAACCTCAGTGACTTAGCTAGTGCTTCTACGGCTTTGACTAACTTAGGACTGACTGCAACAGCAGCAGAACTAAACTTATTAGACGGAGTTACAGCGACTACTGCTGAACTCAATTATGTTGATGGCGTTACGTCAAATATCCAGACACAGATTGATGGTATAAACCCAAGCCCAGTAATTACTGCAACAGCATCAGGAACATTAGCCAATGGGGATACAGTATGTATTAACTCTGATGGCACTGTTAGTGCAGTAACGGGTTCATCTGCTACTGAAGGCGCGGGGTCTTTAAGTGTTTTTAATTCCGCAAGCACTTACTACACTGATTGCGTTTACGATAAAGCAAACGACAAAATGGTTATTGGTTATCGCGATTCAGGAAACTCAGAATACATAACAGCGGTAGTTGGTACTGTCTCTGGGTCAACTATAAGTTTTGGCACTGAAGCTACTGTCAGTGGTGAGTCGACAGGACACTTTTCAATTACTTACGATGAAAATGCAGAAAAAGTGCTTTTTATCTATGAGCAAAACGCAGGATTAACTGGAAGGGTAGGAACTGTTTCGGGAACGTCTATAAGTTTTGGAACTGAAACATTACTCTATAGCGGAGCTATAAGAAGCAGCGATGTAACTTCTGGTTATGACGTTAATACACAAAAACACGCTGTATTTTTCGTGCCGACAAGCAATAACTATGCTACTGCCGCAGTAGCTACAATATCTGGAACGTCTGTATCAATAGGAAGCACAACAACGCTTCAATCATCAGCATCATATAATGCCTTTAGACCCAACAATGTAACTTATGACGAAACTGCACAAAAATTGGTTGTGTTCTATATGGACTATAGCGATTCAGAAAAAGGAAAAGCAAATGTCTGTACCATCTCAGGAACCACTATTAGTTTTGGAACAGAAGCCGAATGGTCGAACGGAACCGTTGAATATATTCAAGCGGCATATGCTCCAACTCTAAATAAGCACGTTGTGATATGGAGAGAGACAACAAATAATTATTACGGTATGGCAAGAGTAGCGACTGTTAGCGGGACAAGTATTACTTTCGGGACTTCTTATAATTTTAGAGAGGTTCATAGCCTAGATAATGCAATAGCTTGGGACGCTACTGGCAATAAATTTGTAATAGCAACAAGGCCCAATAACGCTCTGGCATTAGATGTTTTAACTGCTACGGTATCTGGAACTGACCTATCTTTTTCTGATACTACAAGAATTACATCAAATAATGGTGTATACACCAATTTAGAATATGACCCAGACCAAGGAAAAGTTATTGGCGTTTTTCAAAATGATGGTAACAGTTCTTATGGAACAGCTTTTGTTTGGACAACTGGATATTTTACCTCCAATGTAACTGCTACAAATTTTGCTGGATTTTCCAATGGCGCATATACAAATGGACAGACAGCAACAATTCAAACAGTTGGTTCAGTCGATGACGCTCAATCAGGATTGACTGCGGGTCAAAAATATTATGTTCAGGCTAATGGAGACTTGAGCACTTCACCAGACAGCACTTCTATTTACGGTGGTTTAGCAACATCGTCAACTAATATTATTGTCAAAGGATAGCCATGAAAACTATTATCGAAAACGCAACAAACTGCTCAAGGTATCTTTTTGCGGAAGACAAGCAAATCACAATTACAAGTGAGTGCATTGAAGTTCGTAACCCGAATGATCTAATTTTTTCTATTTTTGATCTGAATTCTGGGAACGCTACTTTAATAGAAGGCGTTAGCACGCCAGACGATTGGTACGGCGGTAAATATACTTGCTCCGCAGATGGCACTTGGACTGCTGTTGCTGATTGGGTAGACCCTAGAGAGGAATCATAGCCATGAGTAGAGCAAGAGACATAGCCGATAGCGGCGTAGTCATTAACAATATTGATAATACTACGTCTAATCTGCAAACACAGTTAGATGCAAAAGTCTCGACGCTTGGTACGTTGACAAAGACGTTTCTAACCAATGAAGAATCGACGATAAGTCTATCTAGCAATGTTGTTGCTCCTTCGGTTGCTGTCACAAAAGAGGTAGCCCAATCTGGAACTACAAACAACTATTGGGACGTTAGCTCAACAGATGAAAACTACACAAGATATAACTCTGCTACTGCAACAACACTAACTCCTTCTGCTACTGGTGACGGCACATTTACATTAGGCAGCGGGTCGTTTGCGTCTGCTGATGTTGGTAAGACTATTGTGGGTAATGGCGGCGTTGCAATTCTAAAAAACACAAGCGGTGATTACGAAACAACAACAAACTTTGCTAATACTAACGCAATTGCATCAGGTTCTTGGGAGATGTACGGAGTAGTCTATAACACTACTGATGGCGATTTAGAGATGAGTAAGTACGCTGCGGGGTATGCGGCGATAGGCACTTGGTCGTATGCAAGCAAGTCATTCAGCGTAGCCTCACAGAGTAGCTCGCCGCAGGGTGTAGCATTAAACTCTGACGGCACAAAAATGTATATGATAGGCGGAAACACCATCTATCAGTACACGCTATCAACGGCATTTGATATTTCTACAGCATCTTATGACTCGGTAAGTTTCTCTACAAGCAGTCAGCAACCAACTAATAGAGCTGTCATTTTTAACAATGACGGAACGTCTATGTATAGCGTTGGCAACAACGGCACTTCTTTAGTGCTTCAATACACTTTGACTACAGCTTTTGATTTGTCTACAGCAAGCTACGCTAATAAAAGTTTTAATGTTAAGACTCAAGAGCTATATCCAAGTGATGTTATTTTTAACTCTGATGGAACAAGTATGTATGTTGTTGGGTCTGGCTCAGACACTGTATACCAGTACACTTTGTCTACAGCCTTTGATGTTAGTACGGCTTCATACGCATCCAAGAGCATGAGCGTAGCATCACAAGAAAACACTCCTCAAGGTATGACTTGGAATGGTGATGGGACAAAACTTTATGTAGTTGGCCAGCAAAACGACACAATTTACGAATACGCTTTGACTACTGCGTATGATGTTTCTACTGGCTCATATAATTCAGCGAGTTTTAGCGTTGCATCTCAAGAAACCACGCCCACAGGCATTGCTTTTGCCGACTCTGGGCAAAAGCTGTATGTCACTGGGTCTGGATCAGATACGGTGTATCAGTACACAACTGGCTCAACGTCAATACCTAGTGGATATCACGCGGTTCATACTAAGAACTCCACAGATTCAACCTACTGGACTGACATTAACTCCATGACGGTAGATGAGTCTGCCGGTAGCGGCAGCATTTATTACTGCGTTTCTACTGATGACAGGACAACTTGGAAGATTGCCCACAATACTAACGGAGTCCGGTCTATAGTGAAGAACAACTCAGGCACTTGGCAGTACAACTCTAATGCCACTTATGGCTCAGAGACTTGGACAAATGCCACTACTAATGCTGAGCTAACAGCCTTGCAAGAAGCAATGGGTACATCACAGAATCGTATGGATAAAACCCAGCTTGAGGCTGTTACTGATGCGAATCATTTTCCGCTTGCCAATGATTTAGATCTTGGAATTATTTTTACAGTGTCTAGTGGCTCAAGCGTTCCAAGCAGTGACGGTGTATCAATAAACTATGACGCTAGTGTTCTAAACAAAGGAGCTATCTTAGGAACTGATTACGACTTTGATGCTCCTGCTCAAAACAAAGTCCGAATAACGGCTTTGTCTGGTGCTAATTTGAAGGTGCGGGTAGTTTAGAATATGGCTGCTGAAATTATAGCGGCCGTCTCAGCTTGTTCTACAGCCTACAACTTTATGAAAAAGGCTGTAGCAGAGGGGCATGAACTAGCCGATATGACAAAAGCTATAGGTAAGTTTTTTGACGCTAGAGAAGAAATAAGCATTCTAGAGCAAAAAGCAACAAATCCTAGTAAGGTTCAGAAGTTGCTCGGAGGGTCTTCTATAGAGGCTCAGGCATTAGAAATTACACTACAAAAACATAAGGCAGAGGTGCTAGAGAAACAGCTTAAAGACCTTTTCTATTGGTCGGGACAGGCCCCGCTCTGGCATCAAATGCTACAAGAAAGAACTAAACTTAGGAACATGAGAATAGCCGAGGCTAAAGCAAAAGCTCAGACAAAAGCAGCAATGATAGACATTGCAGTAATTAGCACTATACTATTCACGTCTATGGGGTTAATTTTATCTGTTACTAATTTAGCAGTAGGATAATTAAGGAACACTATGACTTACTTACAACTTATAAACAATGTGTTAAAAAGGCTTCGAGAGTCTGAAGTCAGCACTGTTAATGAAACTGAATACTCTGCTTTGATTGGTGCGTTTGTTAATGATGCTAAACAGATTGTAGAGGCTTCTCACAGCTGGTCTGCTCTACGCACTAGCATAGAGTTTGATACAGTTAGTGGTACGTCTGAGTACAGTCTCACAGGCGCTGGTCAAGAGACTGAGATTAGAGATGCTTTGAATAAGACGTCTGTCAAGAGATTTAACGCACGTAACAGGACATACATGAACAATGTCTATCACTTGCGTACTCCCACGTCTGGGCCTCCTACAGAGTTTGCCTTTAGTGGCGCTGACAGCAATGGAGATATTCAAGTCAAAGTGTATCCACAGCCTGATGGTATCTACTCTTTACTGTTTGATGCCTTTGTACCTCAAGCAGAACTGTCTAGCGACAGTGATTCTTTAAAGGTTCCATCAAACCCTGTAGTTCAAATGGCTTTTGCTATGGCTCTGAGAGAGCGTGGAGAGACAGGTGGACAGTCAGCAGCAGAGCAGTTTTCTATAGCTGATTCTATTTTGGCTGACGCTATAGCCTTCGATGCTAACAAGTATCAAGAAGATACTACTTTTATGGCGGTCTAATATGGCTCAAAAGCTACAAAGCATCACAATTACAGCTCCAAGCTATGCTGGGATCAACACACAGGACGCTCCGTTGTCTCAAGACCCCACATTTGCTGCCGTAGCAGATAACTGCATTATTGACAAAGAAGGGCGTATAGCGTCTCGTAAGGGCTATGATATGGTGTCTAGTAACGGCTCTTCTGTACTAGGCAGCTCTATCGGCATCGAGGCAGTACATCAGTACAGAGATTCTGGTGGCAATACTAAGATATTTTCTGCTGGCAACAACAAAGTATTTCATGGCACGTCTACGCTAACTGACGATACTCCAGCTAGTTATACGATTAGTGCTAACAATTGGAAGATAATTAATTTTAACGACCATGCTTATTTCTTTCAAAGAGCGCATGAACCATTAATTTATACAAACTCTGTTGCTGATATAGAAAAAATGTCATCGCATTCACACGCTACAGGAACGCCACCTCAAGGTAATGAAGTACTAGCAGCGTTTGGTAGGCTGTGGGTGGCTGACTTTGCAGCTGACAAGTCTACTATTTATTGGAGTGATTTATTAAACGGCCATGCGTGGTCTGGAGGCTCTACAGGATCGATAAATATATCTAAGGTATGGCCTAACGGGTATGATGAGATCGTAGCTCTAGCGGCTCACAACGGCTTTCTAGTGATCTTTGGCAAAGACTCTATTGTTATTTATCAAGGTGCAGACGACCCTGCAACTATGAGTTTAGCAGATACTATAGTTAACATAGGTTGTGTATCTCGTGATGCTGTAGTGTCTACGGGTAAAGACTTGATATTTGTAGATCGATCTGGTGTTCGTAGCCTAGCTCGTACAATACAAGAAAAGTCATCTCCTATTGGAGACATATCTAAGAACGTTAACAATGATATTAAAAACCTAGTAGCCGGCGAAACAGGAAACATTTCACTACACTACTCGCCTAAAGAGGCGTTCTTGTTGGTTAATTTTCCTGCATTGGCTACCGTGTATGTGTTCGACACTAGATTTCCTTTACAGGACGGTTCATACAGAGCTACTACGTGGTCGCACATGGCTCCGTTGTGTTTTACTAATCTAGAAGACGATACTATTTATATAGGAAACTCAAGCGGTATTGCTGAGTATAAAGGATATGACGACAACAATACGTCTTATCAGCTAAGTTATTTTTCGCATCCTTTGAGCTTCGGTGACAGTTCAATCTTAAAGTTTTTAAAAAAGATTAACTTGACAACCTTTGATGGTGCTGAAGCTGTAGTTGTTCTTAACTGGGCCTACGACTACTCAGGAGCCTACAAAAAGCAAGCATACACGCTTCCAAAGAGTAACGTAGGACAGTACAACATATCAGAATTTAACACAGAGGCAGAATACAGTTCTTCTATTTCGTTAATCAATAGACAGAAAATTAATACTAACGGTCACGGAACTGTAGTGTCAGTAGGTGTAGAAACCGCCGTAAACGGTAATTCTATAGCTATACAAGAACTTAATATTCATGCTTTATTAGGTAGGATTATATAATGTCAAACTACACTCGAATCACTAACTACGCAAGTAAAGATACTTTAGTCTCGGGCAACCCTGCAAAGGTAATTAAAGGAACAGAGATAGGCGCTGACCTTGATGCTATAGTTGTTGCTGTAGCTACTAAGTCTGATTTGGCCTCTCCTACCTTTACAGGCACTGTTACAGTAGACAACATCACAGCTACTGGTACTGTTTCTTTAGGAACGATAAATGGCGGCACGTACTGATGCAGCTAAACACCACTCAAATAATTTCTACAGTCATGGCTGGTCTAATAGTTACTGGTATGGTAGCTATAATGACTCAGATCAGCAACTTAACTGTGAAAGTAGAAGTAAATACCTCTCAAGTCAGAGAGCACTATGAGACTGAACGGGCGCGTATGGACAGCTTTGAAAAAGAATTGATAGTTCAAGGCACAAGAATAGGCGCTCTAGAAACAATGACAGCTGTCTTGCAAGACAGAATAACACGGGAGCACGGGGGATAGATGATTACTTGGTTGAGCGCAATGTTGGAAAAATGTCAGGATTCTCTAGCTAATGCTAAAGAGTGGTTGGATACTGAAGTGCCTGTAAAGAAAAGATGGATAGTACTGGCTGGGGTGCTTTTTGTATGCACTGCTAGTTTGATATTTGTAATTTAAGGACTGAACTATGCTTTCATTATTATCTAGTTTAGTCGGCCCAGTATCAGAAATACTTGACAAGGTAGTACAAGACAAAGATGAAAAAGAACGCCTTGCCCACGACATTGCTACTATGGCAGAACGACACGCGCATGAAGTGGTAAAGGCTCAGATTGAAGTAAACAAGACAGAGGCTCAGCATCACAGTATGTTCGTTGCTGGCTGGAGACCCGCTATAGGCTGGGTGTGTTGTCTTGGCATGGCTGGTAACTTTTTAGTGATACCTTTTGCAAATATGACTCTAGAGCTTCTAGAAACTAATGTAGTCATTCCTATGATAGAGCTGGACTTAATGATGCCGGTGCTGATGGGAATGTTAGGCTTAGGAGCTATGAGGACAGTAGAGAAGGTTAAACAAGTAGAAAGGAAGTCATAATGCCTGCAAAGAAGAAAGACCCTAGATTAGCTAGAGCTGGCGTATCTGGCTACAACAAGCCTAAGAGAACGCCTAGTCACCCTACCAAGTCTCACGTAGTAGTGGCTAAAGAGGGAGATCAGATCAAGACTATTCGATTTGGTCAGCAAGGAACGTCAGGGTCGCCAAAGAAGAAGGGAGAGTCTCAAGCGTACAGGAATAGACGCAAGAGCTTCAAAGCCAGACACGCTAAGAACATTGCTAAAGGCAAGATGAGTGCAGCGTACTGGGCCAACAAGGAGAAGTGGTAATGGCTAAGGCAGTACCAAATGATTCAGCTCTATGGTCTAGAGCTAAGGCAGCAGCTAAACGTAAGTTTGACGTATATCCATCAGCCTACGCTAACGCTTGGGCGTCTAAGTGGTACAAAGAGAAAGGCGGTACTTGGAAAGGCGGTAACAATAAGGTAGCTAAACGTGGCAGCAAGAAAAAAAAGTAGTACTAAGAAGGGCGGTCTAGGCAAGTGGTTCAGCGAAGAATGGACTGATGTCAAGACAGGCAAGGCTTGCGGCAGAAAGTCTGCTAAAGGCTCTAAGCGTCCCTATCCAGCCTGCCGACCTAAAAAGGTAGCAAAGAAGATAACTAAGAAAGAAGCTGGTAAGAAAACTGGCTCTAAACGAGTAAAATGGTCTACAACCGCTAGCGGTAAGAGGAGAAAGTAATATGCCAATGGTAAACGGTAAGAAGTACGCATACACTGCAAAAGGCAAAGCTGCTGCTAAGAAAGCCAAGAAGAAAATGGCTAAGAAGCGAACGGCTAGGCGATAGGAGTATAGTTAATGGGTACTTCAGCATCTAGCAGCAGTCCGTGGCTTATTACCGTAACGGGTAAACAAGGGGGTGGTCAAGGAACTAGTTTAGGTGGCTTCGCTGATGTCTACGCTCCTCCAGCGGGCGGCATGGGTACAGGTCTTCTTAGCGGAGGCATGATGGGCTTCGACCAAGATTCAGGTATTCCAAGCGATGCTGTAGACCCTTCTAAGGCTCCTAAAGCCGACATGACTCAAGAAGAGTATGATGAGCTTATAGCTAAGACAGATGCTATACGTAACGGTACTTTGTCTGATGAAGCAAAAAGAGCCGCTATAAGCGAAAAACTAACAGAAGCTGGGATAGCACACGATCCTAATACTCTAGACCTTAAAAGTAATTCAGATCAAAGTGGTCTGATTAACAAAAGGATTAACATTATTGATCCTACTGCCGGAGGTGGTGCAGAGCCGTCATCAGGACAGTCTCCATTGTTTCAAGGGGCGGTACAAGCAATTGAGGATGCACTTGGAGGAGACTCTTCAGCAGCGGCGGTATCTCAGGCAGTAGCAGCTGACGCAGCAGCAATGGCAGGAGACGCTGATCTAGAGGGTTCTGTAGATACTATCGCAGCTGACATAGAAGGCGCTACAGCCGCTGGAGGTTTGCAAGTAGGTGATATTGTTACAGATGACAGAATCTCTGGAGACTACTCGTTTGTGTATGACGCTGAACAGAACGTATTCCACTATACTCCATTTGACGCAGCCGGTAATAGAATATACACAGGAGAGACCATAGACGCCTCCACAGTAACTGGATGGTCAGGAACAACCACGGGGGAGACTGCTTCGATCTTATTTGATGGAGATACTCCTTACATAGAAACTCAAGCAACAACGGACAATGGTGACACAGATGGCAAGATTGACATTACAGTCAATACTACTGGGGCTTCTGGCGCTGACGTTGCCAATGTCATCCTCGACACAACCACAGGAACCTCAGACCTTACAACTGGAACTTCTATCATCACAGACTCAATAACTGACGATGGAGCTAATACCACTGTAGTAACAGGAACCAAAGGCGATGCTGGCGACAAAGGCGATACCGGTGACAAAGGTGACAAAGGTGACTCCGGTGACAAGGGCGACAAAGGCGACGTTGGAGACAAGGGCGACAAAGGCGACGTTGGAGACAAGGGCGACAAAGGCGATACCGGTGACAAAGGTGACAAAGGCGACGCTGGAGACAAGGGCGACAAAGGTGACAAAGGCGACACAGGACTGACCGGAGACAAAGGTGACGCCGGTGACAAAGGTGACAAAGGCGATACCGGTGACAAAGGTGACGCTGGCGACAAAGGCGACAAAGGTGACGCCGGTGACAAAGGTGACAAAGGCGATACCGGTGACAAAGGTGACAAAGGTGACGCCGGTGACAAAGGTGACAAAGGTGATAAAGGCGACACAGGAGCTGCTGGACAAGATGGAAAGGACGGTAGTGACGGTGTTGACGGTGTTGATGGTATTGATGGTGTGGACGGTGTTGATGGGGCCGACGGCGCTGCTGGAAAGGATGGTAAGGATGGTAAGGACGGGGAAAAAGGAGAGCGAGGAGCCGCAGGAGTAGCGGGTCTTTCAGCTCCTTTTGCACAAGCCTTGTTTGGTGATGAGTTTCAAATTAGAGACGTATTAGACCCTAAGTTTATAGGGCTACTCAATTTAAGAGGGAGAAGATAGCAAATGAGTTTACTAACTGATGCTTTGTCTGGAGCAGCAGCTATCTACGGTTTTGATAAAGGCATTAGCGATGTCCAAAAAGTAGGTACACAAGCCCTAGAAAGAGCAAAAACGGAAGGACAAGCTCTGGCTCCTGTTACGGAGTTTAGACCTTTTGCCGTAACGTCTGCTCTAGGAGGCGCTCAAGCTACTCCCACAGGCGGTATGGAATTTAATTTAACGCCTGAACAGGAAGCAATACGACAACAACTTACACAGGCCGGTACAGGGCTTATATCAGACCGTGAATCATTGGCTGATGTCTATCGACAGGCAGCTGGTGAGTTTGGGGTCAGTGGTGCTCCAGAAATGGGCAGAAATGTTCTGTTGGGCTTGGAAGCAGAGCTAGGAGGGCTTGGATTAGGTTCTTCTAGACAGCGAGAACAAGACTTGATAAGTATGCTATCTAGTCAACCAGACATGGCTAGACAGCAACAGATTTATCAAGAACTTGAAGCCATGCAGGCTCCGGCACGTCAACGAGAGCAGCTAGCTCTAGAGCAGAGACTATTCAGTCAAGGCCGAGGCGGTGTACGGTCAGCTATGTTCGGCGGCACTCCAGAAGAGTTCGCCAGAGCTAAGGCTGTAGAGGAAGCTCGACTAGGAAGCACAGTACAAGCTCGACAGATGGCAGAACAAGAGGCTGCTCGTAGGTCAGCACAGACTCTACAGGCTATACAGCAAGGGCAGGCAGAGACGGGTATGTTTGGCGAGCTTGGTCTACAAGGTCGTCAACTAGGACTGAATCAGGCCGATCTAGAGTCTAGAGCGCGTCAGGAGGCCTCACGACAGGCTCTAGCGTATCAAGCTCAGCAGTTGGGTCTAGGTACGTCATTGCTTGGCGAGGCTTACAGGCCTCAGCAGGAGCTTCTAGCGACGGTTCAGCCTTCTCTAGACCTTGCTAATATAGGAGCTGCTGGTCAGCGACAACTAGCACAGCTGCAAGGCGCGTTAACTGAGGCAGGTCTACAATCTAAACTAGGAGCTGAAGTAGCGGCTTCTAACTTGAGACAGCAGCAGATTCAAGCAATCAGTAACATTATTACTGGAAACAGGGCTGCTCAGGCTCAAGAACGATCAGCAGGGGCTTCAGCAGCTGGGTCTGGAGGAGACTCTGGTCTTCTAAATCAAATTCTTAGTGGTATATTCGGGTAAGGAGCAGACATGGCACAGATAGACATTCAAGGGCTGTTCAAAGATGTTCTGCCCAACGAAGTAATAGAGGACAAGTCAGAAGGAGTACGTGCTGCTGATCTAGTAGGGACTTTAGGCGGCATGGCTGCTTACTACGGCCCTCAGAGGGAGCGTCAGCTACGTAGAGCCACAGGGGGTATGTTGGGTATAGATTTACGTACCGAGGCTGAGGCGGCTCGTGAGGAGCTACAGAAGCTAGGTAGACCAGAGACCGACGAAGAGCATCAGAAATATGCTGATATTCTAGACCGAGTGCGTGCCGGCTCTGGTGTTCAATATATGATGGGAGTAGCTCAGGAGCAACGAGACAAACAAAGGGCCGATGCGTCTACCATGTCTGCTGAGGCTAATATGATGAATGCTGAGACCTCTCAAGCAGCTCTTCCTGTAGAGTTAGCGGCTAGGCTGAGAGAAATTGACGTTAGACAAGGAGAGCTAGAGCTTGCTGGAGAGACGCAAGAAGACTTAGTGGCTTGGAGAAAGGTTCAAGAAACTCAAGCTAACAGAGAGATGACAATCAAAGAAGAAAAGAATAGAGTAGACTTATTGATTGCAGAAACCCAAGCAGGGGCGTTAGGAGCTGCTGATAAAAGAGCAATACGAGAAGCTACAGCAGCCTCAAGAGAGCAAACTGATCTAGCTACTAGGGCTACTAATATAGCTAACGAGTATTTAGCTCTAGAGCCTCTGTCTGGGTTTAGGGCGCTAGCGCAGGAAAAATGGAATGAATTGAACGGAAGCGAGGGCGAGGTAACTAAACTACGTACTGAGTTTAATCAAATTAAAAACAACATGGTAATGGAATCTCTACCCCCAGGAGTCGCTTCTGATAAAGATATAGCAATAGCAATGTCAGGTTTTCCGTCAGCCACAGCCAACCCAGAATACGTAGCTCAATACATGAGAGGGATGGCTAAACTAGCAGCAATAACAGCAGAGCGTGAAAACCTTAGGGCTATTCATTTAGCAGACAACAAAGGCATAGATCAAAACTTTGATGCAGAATGGAGAGAAATACAAGCTGAAGAAGGATGGGAGCGGGGCATAGCTCAGAAGTACGGTCTTATGTGGAATCCTGAAAAGGATGAGGAAGGCAATGTAGTTAATCGTCCTAGTCAGTCCGACATAGCAGCTGCTGTAGAAGCTAGGCAAGAGGTAGAAAGACGTCGTCAAGAACAAGAACAGGCGGAGACTGATGCTTTAGTCCAGCAGCAGAATGAAGTACTTAGACAAACTCGTGGATTTACTTTGTAGGTGAAAAATGACAGATTATAGTAAACTTACAGACGATGAGCTTAACGCTTTAATTCTAAAAGGCGGCGGAAGCACTACTGGAGATATGATTGAAGATCAGTCTTTTTTCTCTGACGTAGGCAGCTACTTAAAAGAAAACTTAGAGGTTCCTGCCAGTATCGGCGGTGCTTTGGCTGGGGCGGCTGCTGGTAGCGCTGTCCCTGTTGTAGGAACGATTGCTGGAGGGATCATAGGAGGGGCTGCGGGAGCTTTTGGAGGCTCTTTGGCTTCTGACGTAGTTACTGGAGAAGAACTAGACTTAGGCGACGCGGCTAAAGAAGCTGCTTTGTCTGCTACTTTTGATGTGGCTACTTTAGGCGCTGGTAAAGTTCTGCGTCCAGTAGCCAAGTCTTTAGATATTCCTGTAGGTAATCTTTTTAGGAGAGGTTTGGGAATAGCTCCTAAAACTCCTTCTGTAAGACAGAGGATAGTAAACTTTGACGACATCGAAGCAAACACTCCAGAGAGCTTGAGAATTACACAAGAGTTTTTACTTAGCAAAGGCGGAGGCGGTCTATCAGCGGCCCAAACAGGCCAAGCTGGTGCTGTTCGTAAGATTGCTGAAGGCATTGGAGATACCGGCTTATTTTCTGGAATCTTTGCTAAGAATAGGATAGACGCTAACAACCAAGTTATCAAAGACGCTATTGATGAGCTTATAGACACGGGTATGGACATAGGAGCGTCTAGAACTATTGGCGGCGTTGGTGAAGTAGTCGCAGGTGCTATTGAAACCGGAAGAAGCGCTGCTAAATCCTTGTATAAAGATGGTCTAAACAACATAATTAAAGAGTATGGTAAGAAGAAAACATCAACAAGACCTGTTGCTGCTGCTCTTGAGGCTTTTGAAAAGAAGTATCGAACAGACTTAGGAAGCAAAATAGGCAGGAAAACCCTAAAAGAAGCTGACAAAATATATGGAAACCTGTTCAAAAAGTCTGGAGCTTATAAGAGAGCTAAGACAGCCAATATAGATTCTCTGATACAGCTACAAAAAGACGTAACTAACATGATTCAGAAGGCTATGCCTAACGGTAAGAACGCTGACCCTAAGGCTGTAAAAGACCTTACTAAACTTAACAAAGCTCTTCAGTCTGGAGTAGAGACCGCGTTGAAGAATATAAGCCCTAATGCTGCTTCTGCTTATAAGCAGATGAACAAGGTATATTCTGAGACTATGACTGACTTGTTTCCTAAAATCAACAGTAGAATCATAGCCGCTTCTGAAAAAGGAGACTACGACACTATTGGTAAATTACTGGTTACAGGCACTAATAAGAGCAAGATAGGTAATATGATGTCCAGTATAGATGCTGCTTTTGCGGCGGCTAGAAAGGCTAAGGTCAAACTTCCTGATGGTGTGCCTCAGAACGCTAAACAGGCTAAGAAGTTTGTAAGGCAGGGGTATGTTCAAGAGCTGTTCAGAGGCATCGACGACGCTACTGACTTTACTAAGTTTGGCAAGATGGCTAAAGACCTAAACTCTCCAGAAGTGGCTGCTAGGGCTAAAATAATTCTTGGGGAAGACTACGGAAACTTTAGGAGAATTGTTAATGCTATTGCTGATACTTCGAGGAAGCAGAAAGGTACGTTGTTTGATCTAGCAATAAGGCAAAGGGAATTAGGAGCCGCAGCAGCAGTTCCTACAGGCATCCAAGCTGCCTTAGGTGTAGGGGCTGCTAGTATAGGCGGTCTAGGCATGGGCGCTATGGTGTTCTTAACTCCTATGGTTCTTAGTAAGATAGCTACTAATAGATTTGCAGTTAACAAACTCTTAGCTCTGAACGAGCAGGTAGCAAGAACAGCTGGTGAAATGGCTCCTGAGTTTTTCATGTCTTCTGCCTTGAAGATAATTGATAGTCTAGACGATGAAGACAAAGACGCCATGCGTCGAGACCTTCTGTAAAGAATCCTTTGTGCTACCTTAGGATCGTGCTGTTGCAGGCACAAAAAAAGCCCACTAGAGACTTCCATATCTCTAGTGGGCTTTACTATTACTACACTTCGCAAGCCCCAGCCACACAGGCTAGGTTCTGAGCACCCTCAGTCATGTCTTCGTACTCATTGATGTCCCAGTTGATAGTCTTAGGCATCGTCTTCAGCAGTTCCTTGTACGCTTTCTCATCTATCTCCTCGTAAGGAGCCTGTACATAGGAATGATCGCTGTAAGGCAGAAAGCTAATTCCACTCACTGTATCAAAGTTGTTGTACACCCACTGTCCTATTTCCAAGAACTCAGAGTCCTTGTAGTACACAGTGATTGACGGCTTGTGCTCACACCAGTGCTCCTGTAACACACTCCAGACACGGAGCTGTTCCATAGCTCCCATCTCTGAGGTCGTCACAGAGCGTGCAGGAGCCTTCATAGGGAAGCTAAATACCCAAGTAGCTGGGTTGAATTTATCTTCCTCATACGGGACTCCAGCGTCGATCAGAGCAGTACTCATAGGGTCACGCTTGTCAGCTCGTACACGTCGGACGTAATACTTACTGAATCGTGGGTGACACCCTGAGGCGCTGTTGACCAACTGACTCACTGTACCGCTTGGCTTAACGCACGTGATAGCAGTAGACTGATTGATGCCTAACTTAGCCGCCCATGTCTCGTTGACGGCTACAGACAGCTCTCGTGCCTCTGCTAGCAGCTCAGCGTCTCCGCTGATCTTGGTGTTGTCCATAACACCCGTGATACTAACACCCAACAACGCCTCGTCCTGTGTGTTGTCAGCCCAGCACTTACGCAAGTACCGGAAGTTAGTAAGTGTAGCCTGTAGAGTGCCTAAGATTGTCGCTATCTCCACCTTCTGTAAGAAGCTCTCTCTGGTGTCGTTACTACGTAGTACGATCTCAGACAGGTTACAGAACTGGTTCGGTCTTAGAATGATCTCTGAACACGGGTTAGTGCCAAAGTCATAGTCGGGGTCTCGTCGTCCGTTCCTTGCCGCTATCGCTTTTGCAGCTGGACGAGAGAACAACCCACGCTCTCCACTCTTACTCTCAAACAGACTAGTCCATTCAGCTAAGAAGCTCTCAAAGTCAGGCTTCTCAGTGTAGCACACGCTGTTGTTAGCCAAGCCTCGATGCGGCGATTCCATCCACCACTCTCCAGACTTAGCCCTCCTCATCCTGTCATCAGTTAAGTTAGACAGGCTTATCAACGCACTGCGCCTCACGCCACCGACTACCACTATATCGGCAACCTTACAGCACAGGTCGTGACACTCGATAGAAGACAGCTTACGCCCTGCTGCCTTCTTGAACACTTCTACGGTGAACTTGAACAGGTCTACCAATGGGTCAGGGCCAGAGGAACGTCCTCCAAACGTCTTCAGAGGCTCTCCAGCAGGTCGTACCTTCGATACGTCCCACTTGGGTACTTGGCCGCTATACAGCAGCGACACAAGCTCTCTGAAGCTCTTAGCCCACCCTATCTTGCTGTCTGCTACCTGTATGACTGTCTCTGTGTCAAAGAACTCCTCAGCCACCTCAGGCATCTTGTTGACGTACTGACGCTCCACACTGAAGCCTACGCCCGTACCGCACAGCAGTATGAACATAAGCTCGTCGAAGGCTCGTGGGTTATCTATCGGGAGATATGAGCAGTTGAACCCTGCTACATTGTCTCTCTCCAGAGCCTCGCCAGCTGTCATCAGCGCCCTCATACTGGGCATGACGTCTAGGTTTAGTATAGCAGCTTCTAGCTTCGCAGCTGTAGTGCTGTCTAGTTTGTCACGGAAGAACTCGATGTATCGAGCTACCGTTTCAGGCCACGTTTCACGGCGCTGTTTCTCAGGCAGATACCGTGCGTATCGTGACTTGTGTATGTATTGCTCGTATGGCCCCATGCTATCTGTCATTTACTCATCCTATTCTTGCAAGTGGTCTAGATTGATCTCTTCTTTATCTAGCTTTTTGGTTAATTTGTCAAGATACCAGTTTGCCTTTTTCAGGTCTTCTACACCGTTCTTGTATTTATGTCTGTGAGTGTACTTGATTATATTACCCAACAAGTAGCCTCTGTACTCATCTTCGGTAAGCTGTTGCTCGATATAATCTATACACTCTATATTACCGTTGTTGTAGTGTGCAGGTTTGTTCACTGCATCGTTTTCTCTACTAGCCATTACAGACTCATAGAACTCCTTTCTGTGCTCGTCAATAGACTTAGTCGGTAAGTATCCCTCGCTGCCTTTGTTGCTGGCTACTTTACCTCCTAGCGTCTTGACCTCAGCAGGGTCTGTGTCCCCGTTCTTACCCAAAACATTCTCCCCTATCTTTTTAATCCTATTCATATTGTAAGCGTCCCACTCGGATGGAGTGATGTCGTCAATACTCTCTCTATTCGCCTTCACAGGATTTACCTCCTCAAAGTCTTTTTTGATACGTTCTCTAATAGGAACCCACTTGCCTTTAGTAGCCACCGTACACACCTCCGATGTCCTCAGCCAACTCGTCAGCCTTGTCCTCAATCTTGTCTACGAAACGCTCGACGAGGTCTCTGCTGTCGATCTCTAGAATCTCCATCAGGCTGATCTCGTCGATTGTGGCTAGTTTTTCCTTCAGCTCCTCAATAGTTAGTTCCATACTTCCTCTCCAAGTAGTTGAGGCTCACCGGCATCTCGTCGAACGAGCCGTCCTCTACTTCGTTAAGCATCCACACGCCTCTCCACGATGCGTTAGTTTGTGGGTTAAGGTATCCTTGATCTTCCCTGTAAAAGATACCACCGAATAGTCCAGTAACAGACTTGCCATCAGCTCTCCTAGCGTAGGCAATGTCACGGTCTTGTACGTGTCCCATGACGCAGCTGACCATCTTCTTTGTCACCAAAGCTCTGGCGCTGCTGACAGGGCGTCCCATCACGCCACTGGTAAAGTAGTGGCTGTAACAGACCCCATCAATTATAGCGACTTCCAAGAAGGGAACTACCTCCCATCCGTGCCTCTCTAACTGGAAGTCGTCGTAGCTCATCAGACCGTCAAGCTCTGGCTGCTTCTCGATGGCGCGTTGTATGCGCTCCTCGTGGTTGCCCATCAGGAACACCATGCGAGGCTTCCATATCTGACGATGTCCACGTCGCTGCTTTGCCTGAGCCTTTCTGATAGGCTTCATAAACACGTCCATAGCCTTTTTGCCAGCTTCGATGTCAGCCATGTAGCGGCGTCCCTCGAATGACTTACTACCCTTGTCGTAGCTCGACAGAGAAGGCATATCCCAGTGATCTCCTAAGTGTACGATCACGTCAGGTTTGTGTTTGACTGCGTACTCAGCCGCCCACTTGAGATGGCGAGTATCGCTACCTTGTTTGACTTGGGTATCGGGAATAATAAAGTGCTTTGTCATTTACGCTTACTCCGTTCTGATTTGGTCTTGGCTTTGTGGCATTCACTACAGAGGACTTGCAGGCCGTCTTCTTCACAGAAGAGACGCTCACAGAACCCAGCGAGGTCGTCATAGTTCTTCAACGACCCTGCCGGCTCTATGTGGTCTACCTGAGTCTCCTTACCCATAAACCATCCTTCACACTCTGCACACTGATACTCGTACTTGTGACGCTTACCAGTGACTCTTCTCTCCACCTTTTTCTTTGCTTGAAACTTCACAGGATAGCGTGAATAGGCTTGTCTCAGTGCTGACCTGATAAACTGCCAGTAGCGAGACTCTGTCCACGTTCCTCCTGCCCTAGTGCGAGGTACACGAGATCGGGGCATACCACACCTCCTCATCATCTCTCTCATCAGGAGGAGACCATAACTGTCCTGCAAACCTCCTGAGCCAGACTAGCCTAGCGTTCTCTAGCGCCCTGTCACGGCCCAGTTGGTCTACGCAAATGTCCCACATATCCGACTCCTTCAAACAGCCCCGTATCAGCTCCTCAGCGCCTACTGAGCCAACGCCGTCAACTCCGATGATGTTGTCGATAGCATCGCCTGTCAGGATTTGCTTGTAGAAATTCTTCAAGCCTTCCTCCTCGGTTATGTAGTATTCCTCGTTCCTTACAAAGTTATAGTGGGTTCCTTCCACCTGATCGAAATCTTTGTCTATGCTAATGATGATGGGCAGTAGTCCTTCTATGCTTGAGGCCTCGGAAGCCGCGATAGCTATTGCATCGTCAGCCTCCTCACCCTCTGTCACCAAAGCACCCCAAGTGTCTATCAGATATTCTCTAACGTCTGGTAGATACTTGGGTTTAGGCTTAGTTCGATTGCCCTTGTAAGGAGCAGTGACAGCCACGTCATTCCTGAAGTTACCTTTGCCTGTTAGGTAGATTTGATAGTCAAAACCAAACCCCTCGTAGTTGAGCAACAGCCCTGCAACAAAAGTGCTACAGGACTGAAGCGCAAAAGAGATGTCTGTCTCTTCCTCACAGGCGGCGGCGATACGGTAAGCAATGATGTCGCCGTCGATCAGCAGCATCAGAGAGCTGCCTCCATGTCGTACTCAGCTCCTCCTGAGCTTGGCTCGTACACGTTCAGGTCAGTTACGACCATCTTGAGCAGTGACGGGCTTCGACCCTTACGAGTCTGGAACGACCAGTCGTAGTGTCCTACAACAGCCTTAGCCTTAGAGTCGTTGCCGACTAAGGCTCCGATCTCTTCGCCATGAGTGTCGTAGGCCTTGATTGGGTTATTGGACTTCACAGTGATGAAGTCACCGCGCTCGTCCTGCTTGTTCTTAACAGTCAGCCCACGCTCTTCAAGAGCCTGTACTGCTGCTGAGGACAACCCACCAAGATCGACTTGGTACTTGTTAGACAACTCATTCTTTGTCTGCAAGTTAGCCCAATAGATAGTAGCGTTAACAGCAATAGGTTTAACGTTAGTAGTCATATAACAATCTCCTTATAGACTATAGTTAATATAAAAAAGTAAATAACTTTACCCCTTTATAAGTATATTATACCACACTTTCAAATATTGTCAAGCACTAGTGAGTCTCACTCCAGTTGTCACCGATCTTGTACTCACCGTCCATAGGGCATCTCAGGTCTAGTTCCTCACCAGCCGCCTTGATGGCGTTTCTGAAGTGCATACCGACAGCTTTGGCGAAGTGTTGTGGTGTTTCCACCTGCACCTCGTCGTGTACGTTAGCGACAATCTTGAATGGGATGTCGTTACTACGTAGTGTCTTGACTCCGATTAGCAGTGCCTTCTTCATCAGAACAGCACCGCCGCCTTGCAGTAGGAAGTTAAGAGCAGAGTATGCTTTCCTGATGCGTATCCTACGACCGTCCAGACTAGGCAGAGAGCCGCTCTTGTCGGCAATGTTCTCGACCAAGTCCTTGAGAGCCTTGAGTGAGGGTACGTTGTTCAGGAAGTCACGCTTCAACTTCTTACCATGCACCGCTCCCTTGCCTGCGATGGAGCCTATCTTAGCGTCTCCAGCGCCATACAAGAAAGCGTAGATGAAGGTCTTAGCTTGGTCTCTGGTGTCTAGTCCAGCAGCCTTCTGGTTCTCGCTGTGGATGTCGCCATCAAGGATCGTGCTGACGTAGTCACTGTCCTTCATGTAATGAGCGAGCATCCTAAGCTCCAGACCGCTAGCGTCCACACCGACCAGCTTGTTACCTTCCTCGACAGTCCAGCACGCTCGGCACGCTGCGCCGTACTCAGCCTTGACTCTGTCAATGTGTGACATACCGTCGTAGACCTTTCTGACTGAAGGTATCTGAGCCATATTAGGAGCAATGTGCGTCATACGCCCTGTAGCGGCTCCTGAGCTGATTACTCGCCCGTGTACCCTACCATCCTCACTGACTGCTTCCAGCCAGCTAGAGACCTGTGAGGCTCTCTTCTGGACGATCAGGTACTCAGCGACTAACTGAGCGTCTGGATGATCTATAGCACCCAGCACTGTCTCATCTACCTTGTACTGTCCTGCCTCAGTCTTCTCAGTGAAGCGTACACCAGCACCTGACAGTCGTCTGACTATCTGCTGACGTGAACCTACGTTGAACACCTCGACAGAGTCCTTCAACCGCTTACCTGTCTTCTCAGACCACCTCTCAGTCACGATAGGAGGAAACTTAGACTGTAGCTCGTCCTCGATCTGACGCATCCTGTGAGTCAGAGTAGAGTAGAGCTGGTTAGCGTGTTCTAAGTCTATCTTGAAGCCGTTACGCTCCTGTAGTGACAACTCAGTAGTAACAGCGTGTTCCAAGTCCACACTGTCCTGACTGAAGCCATCCTCCTCCAGCAGCTTCTTGACTTCGTAGTAGACCTTAGTGGTCAACTCGACGTCACGCTGGCAGTACAAAGCCATCTCCTCACAGTAACCACCGTCGTAGTCAGTGAAGTCGCCCTTCGGCCAGTTAAGTCTGTCACCCCAAGCACGTAGGCTATGACCGCCTTCCAAGCTCGGATTGTACAGCCTAGACATCACCATAGCGTCGATGATCCCGATGCCGTCGAACGATACGCCCCAGAGAGCCTGTAGTAGCGGGATGTCGAACGATATGCCGTTATAGGTCACAACCGTATTAACACCTTCCATAGCTGCGGTAAAAGCCTCAGGGGTCGTTACAATGATACTACCTCCATCGTGATAATGAACCCCACAGCACCAGATTGTGTCAAGTGTCGTGGTTGTCTCGATGTCAATAGTCGCTATCTTCATAGGCACTTCCTTCCGACACATAGTCATCGTCGGCTTGATCGTCGTCCAGCATAGCTTCCTCGCTAATGAAAAAGCAGTAGCCACACAGTTCTACAAAATCCCCAGTGAGCCTGTCACGGGTAGTCATTTCTTTGTCGCTCAGCTGAGCATTACACGCTTTACATCTCATTACAGCGTCTCCTCGTTTGGTAGGATGCACTCAGTCATGCGTCCAGTATCTTTAGTGAATAGTAGGTCAGAACACCAGCCGGTCTCTCCAGAGAATCGGTTTTTTAGTATCCTCACCTTCGTAGTGTTACGTTCGGTAACGTCGTCAGCCTGTCCATTACGCTCCAGACCGATAACGATGTCAGACAGCTGTGCGATGCTGCCAGAGCCTCTCAGCTGAGCCAGAGACGTAGCAGCGCCCTCCTCGTGACCCTTCTTCTCAGGACGCTTCAGATGCGACACAACAAACAGAGCGATGCCTGTCTCCTGTACCACCATCCTCAGCTTGGTCATTATCTCGTCAAGCGCCTTACGCTCGTCCAGATGCGACTGAGCCGACACAACTATCGAGACGTGATCTAGGAACACGTAGCGACAGTCGAGAGCCTTAGCCATGTATCGGACACGTGACACGATGTTGTCCACGTCTGTACTGCCGAAGTGGTCGAACATGAACATCCGATCACCACCAAGCACAGCGTCGAAAGCAGCCTTACGCTCCTCCTCAGTCGATGCTGTAGTAGGTAAGTGTAGAGGCTTGTTGGCATACAGCGACATTAACGACAGAGCAGTCTTACGCACAGACTCCTCCAAGAACAGTAAGCCGATGTTGCTGTCCGTGTTGTTGAGCACGTGGTACACGACCTCACGCATGAACTGACTCTTGCCCAGACCAGACCCAGCAGTCACAGTGACAAGCTCGGCCTGCCTGATGCCGTAGGTCAGTGAATTGACACCAGCAAACGGATAGACCACCTCGGCCCTCTCCATAGGTTTGTTGACGTCCTCCCACAGAGCCTTGCCTGAGATGATGCCGTCAGGCACGAACTTCTCAGCCTGCCAGAAAGCCTTCTTGAATCCCTCGTAGTCATTAGCTGCGAGATAGTCACAGGCGTCTTTGTAGTCACCGCGATGCTTCACAATCTTAGACTTGCCAGAGAACAGGTTAGCAACCTCGACAGCTGCCTTCTGTCCGACCTCGTCAGCGTCGAAGCAGATCACGATAGTCTCGAAGCTATCTAGCCACTCGTAGGACGCCTTACAGTCCTTCAGAGCGCCGCTAGCACCGTTCCTGATGCTGACCACTGGGTATTGGCTACCGCTCAACTGGAAGGCCGCTAGCGCGTCATACTCGCCCTCAACCACAGTGACAAACTTGCCGCCTGTGTTGAACAGATGCTGACCGAATAGTCCTGTACTGGCCCACTCGCCTGAAGTCTGAAAGCGCTTGTCGGGGTATCTGATCTTTGCAGCCTTCAGCTCCTTGTCGTCGTTGTAGTAAGGGTAGATTACCTTACCGTCCTCGATCACGACTCCGAAGTGTCGTAACGAGGCAGCACTCAGGCCTCTCTCAGGGACGCTCTGAGCGACGCCCAGGCGAAGGCTAGCTAGGATACTCTCGAAGCTAGCAACGCTCTTAGAGGGCTTCTGAGGGGCTACAGGAGCTATCTGAGCCTCCTGTGGGGGTGTGTATTGGTTACAGCTGTGGCAAAACGTGCTCCCGTTCCTGTTGATCGAGAGAGCATCGCTGCTGCCACAGTCAGAGCAAGCCTGATGCGACTGCACAATATTACTCATAACTCACCATCCAATGCCTTCCAAATTAAATAATGTAGGGTGCTGTCAACAACGATCAGCACCACGAAAAACATAACGCTAGCAAATTCTATCAATCGTCAATCTCCTCCACGATATACATCGAACCCATTTTTATCCCAAGAAACGGCAGCAGCAGCTGAAAGACACTGATCTCAGCTAGCACCATCTCATTGTCAGGGGTTTCGCAGACTCCAGTTTCATTGACTAACGACAAGTCAAAGCCGAAGCCGTTCCGAAACGAAATATCCCATATGAACATTATATCACCTTTTGTCAAGTTTGTAAATCAGGACAGTCTCTCAAGAACTGCCCGTTGTAGTCTTCTGTCGATGCACTCACAGCGCAGGGCGTCGATTGCCTTGCCCTCGCAATAGGCGAACTCACCCACAGGACAATAGAACACCTCAGGGTCATCGATCAGGTTAGTGGGAATGCCGCTGAACCCTCGACAAGACGCGAGAGTTAGCAGCAGTGCAATAGTTATTAATCTCATGCGGCCTCCATCTTCCACCATGCGGGGACTTTTCTGCTAGTCCACTTGGCGAAGTCTTTGGTGTGGTAATAGTCCCGATAACAGTCTATAGCACAGTCAGAGACTTCTTTGTGCTCGTCAGGCATAGCCAGTGTCGGGGGTGTAAAGAAGCCCATCTCGATGTTGTTGGGCGGCTCCCATAGGTGCTGTTTCAGCTCGGCGCACTTGTGCGTCTTGCCGTACCTGTGGGTGTACTCGTCGAGCAGACAGTCGAACAGATCATAGAGCCAAAAGTAATTGGCGGCGCTCTCCCTAGCCCACACTGCTGACGGGTGGTTGATGTGAGTCGCCTGATACAGCTTCTCGCCTCTGTCGTCGTCGAGATAGTAGCGTTTGACCATGCGACCAGAGCGCCGTGCTGGCTCATAGTACACAGAGCCGTCACAGACCCTGTGAGCCGTAGAAAGCAGCTGAGCGTACTCCAGTATCATCTTGACCACGTGCTTGTCACAGTGCTGCTGAGCGCATCTGGAGGGGTCGCTGTCCAAGTAGAATATATTCATAGCAATACCTCAATCCACGGTGAAAGGAAAAGCAGGCTGATAAGAACCAGCCCAGTAATAGCGTGCCTTCTATCTTCTGTCATTGTTAGATTCCTCATTGATGTCTTTAGCGATCTCTGCGCGTACCCTCGCACGCTCGTCGCCGGTCACGTGCTTGTCCAGTACAACGTCGCACGGGCGTGCCTTATAGGTCTCGTGATACACCTTCTCCGGCGGTGTAGTCTTCAGCACATACCTATAGAGCACGCCGTCGATGTCTTTGTAGTAGCTCTTACCGATGTACCTAGCCGCGCTCATAGAAACCGTACTCCTCTAAGTTCTCTCCGATGTGCGTCTCAGCAGCTTCCTCGTAGCAATAGCGGACGTACTGAGAAACCAGCTTGCCGATCTTCTCGTATTGATTGTGGGCGATAGCAGCCTTCAGCTCCGACTCGTAGCGGCCCACGTAGTGACCATAGGCCTGATGGAAGCCGTCGAAACCCATCGTCTCCCAGAAGCTCGTAGAGTTGTCGTCAAGTATCATGTCGGTGGCGACCTCCTCCCGCTTGCTCTCGATAAAGTCCAGCTCAGCATCACCTGAGTCCCAGTAATCACGCTCACTCATGTTGTACATATCAATATTATCCATTGTCGTTATCCTCTACGTTATCAGCCCACTCGATGCCGCCCTCGTCGATCTCCACGACGATGGGGCCGTTCTCGGTCTGCACCACGATGTACTCGGTGCGGCCGAACTCATTACCTCCGATATCAGTCTTCATTGTCTAATTCCTGCAAGATGTTAGTGATCTGAGCCTTCATGCTCTCCAGTATAGCGGCAGTCTTCTCCCGCCGCTCGCATCTGTCAACGAACAGGGTGAACTCAAACTCTCCCCCGTCTTTACCCTTTGCAATGACGTCAATCCAAGCGTCACCGCTCTCGTGTCTAATCTTGACGTCTTCGACGCCGTGCGTGTTTATAGTGCTAGTCAGTTTCATGTCTTTCTCCTATCTGCTTCAGTATATGATTTGTAAGTGACAAAGCCACCATTTGGAAAGGCCTTGATGATGTCCCACTCGTCCAGCTCGTAGTCGTAGCTGCGCTCGAAGTCCTCAGGCGCGTTCCACTCGTCGTATTCCTCCAGTATACGCTCCGGTGTGAACTCGTAGTGAAAGCCCTCCACGTCCCTCTCACGGTCTCTGATGTCATCGAAGATAGCATTCAACCCGTCGATGCTGTAGCCCGTGCCTGCCATCAATCCCACGAAGTCGTCTCGTCGAATCACTAAACTCATCTTCATATCTCTATTCCTCTGTCGTCTAATACCTCGAGCACTGCATAGTGCAGCAGCTCTCTCACTATAGCACAAGCGTGCTCGGCAAGACTATCGAATGGCTTGCCTCCTGTCTGACACGCGACCGACTCCTCAGCGTCCACTGTGTTGTTCTCAGCGACCACACGCAGCGCCTTGTAGTAGCTGATGGCCCACTCGTGGTTGCTGCACACCTCGAAGGCATAATTCCAGACATCACCGTTCTCTAGGTCATACTCCTTCTGGAGCATATTGGCTAGGTATTCGGCCTCCTGATACAGCGCGTAATCGTCGAATCTCTCATTTTCAATTGTCATTGTCATTAGTCTTCCTCCATCTTTTCGACGGTTATATACTTGCAAACTGCCTGATACAGCAGCTCCTCAGCAATCGCTACAGCCATCGAGCCAAGCGTCTTGGGGTACAGGCCTGCCTCGCCCAGAGCGTACTCAGCGTCGTCTGTGTTGTTCTCAGTACAGACGCGCAGCGCTTGGTAGGTGTAGATAGCCCAGCGGTGATTCTGTGCGAACTCTCGCGCCAGATCATACCGGTTAGCGGTGGGGTTTATCTCACGCTCGCGCTTGATCTCCCCCGCGATACGCTGAGCCTCTTGATGCAGTTGGTAATCGTCAAATCGGTCAGTCACTAGTCTTCCTCCAGTATTCTGTTGATGTCGTCGCGTAGGTTACGCAGCACCTGCCGTGCCACGATGGACTTACGCCCAAGCTCAGCGTCTACCGCTGTGTGTATCCAGAAAGGCATTGAGGCGCTGCCGTCTATAACGATGTCAAAGAAGCCCTCGCCGTCGTCGTACCTGATTGAGACGTCTTGAACGCCTGTCGCTTTAACTGATGTGACCAATCTGCTCATAGTCTGAACTCCCAAGTGTATTGAACGTTGTTGTGTCGAATCGTGCGCGTCGGCGTGTACTCGCTCCAGCGCTCTGTGTGTGAGCTACCCAGCAGGAAGCTCTCTCGCTGCTCTGAGAGCCTCCACAGGGGATTTAAGTGTGTCAGGAATATCTTGATATACCACATTGTTAATTGCTCCTGTAAGCCGTCAGGAAGCGCTCAGTGCGGCCGACCAGCTGGACGACCAGAGTGACGCGCTCACCCTTGTAGATGAATTGGTTAGCCTTGCCGTATCTGGCAAAGCGCTTGCCGTACTTGTAGGCCTCTGTGATGTCAGCAGAGGCTAGGCCGCGCTCAGCGACCCTGTCGAAGAAG
>BCSF01000104.1_pt1 | contig 36709 bp, 49 predicted proteins | sample 1016431 | NCBI WGS metagenome assembly BCSF01 (sample SAMD00045685;SAMD00045686;SAMD00045687;SAMD00045688;SAMD00045689;SAMD00045690;SAMD00045691;SAMD00045692;SAMD00045684;SAMD00045690;SAMD00045691;SAMD00045692;SAMD00045684;SAMD00045685;SAMD00045686;SAMD00045687;SAMD00045688;SAMD00045689, study... | reverse complement strand
CTACACCATTCTTCAGAGGGAACTACGGATCAGCACTTGGCCGGGTCGATACTCGACCAATCATTGAGGCAGGGCGAGCGCAGGGACAAATGTTTGCCCAAGCGGGAGCGCAAATCGGGAATATGATCCAGCAGTATGGGTTGAATAAGCAGAAGCAAAAGGAGAACAAGAATACTATCAAGTCAAGTGTTGGTATTCTTAAAAGACTGCAACAAATTGATCCTGAGAATGCCGTTCAATATGAAACGCAAATCGAGCAACTGAATAACGAGGACATTGGCTTGCGTGAAAGAGCGGGCCTTGCTGATAAAACCTTGCAGGGCATATCCATCACCGGGCAAATGGAGTCCAATATGCTTCGGAATAAGTCAGTCGCAGATTCGCTTAAAAGCACGCAAGACTCAAGGAATGCGGTGAAAGGTGCATTTGCACAAATGAACGAAGTTCTCGAAGAGGCAAAGCAAGCACAAACAGAAGCACGCGAAGCCGGGTTGCCATTTGAATTTACCCCAACAGTCCAAAGAATGTTTGATAATCCTCAGATTATAAAAGCGGGGATGGAGTCAGGAGACGCAAGCTTACTCGGATCGTTTATCTCTGATCCTGCAATGGATAGATCAAGACAGTTGCAAATTGAAAAGCAGAGGCAAGATGTAGCTGAAGGAACATTTAAGAGTGATCTCAGAGAAGAGAGGGGAGGAGTAGTCGGAGAGGCTGAACGCCAAGACCAAGAAGATCGGCTAAGGACTCTTTCAGCAATGGGTCTATACAATGCTAGAATGAGCATGGGTTCCGGAGGTGGCGGAAGTGGAAAAACGCAAACAATGAAGGATAGCCTGGAGGATACACAAAAGGAATTATCAAGAATAAGTTCTTTAGATACTATGTTTAAAAACGAAGACGGTAAAACTTTGTCTGTAGGTGATCTTTTAGAAAGAAAACCAAACAACGAGATAGGACTCAAAGAAGGGTACAAACTGTCAAAAATGTCCCCTGTTGATAGAAATAACTTACAATTATTTTTATCACAGTCAGGTAAAGTTGAAGAGGTACAAAAGCAAATGCCTGCAGAGTTGCGCGGTAATGTCGATTTGTCTGCTTTCGGAAATGAGCCACCACAAATAGGTCAGGAAGTAGAATTCCAAGGAAGAAAGGCTCGCGTCGTAAGCATTGAAAATGGACAAGTCAAAGTAACTTATGAAGGAACTTTATTTGAAAAAAACCAAGAAGACATAAATGCCGAAAAAAGAGAACAAGCGAGAATAGAGCAAGAGCGGCAAGCTGAATTTGACCGGGCTGCGTATCCGACTGATGCAATGGGCAGACCTACTGACTACGTTTACTAAATGGCAACATTACGGAAAATTGACGCACCTATTCAGTACGACCCAACTTATGGGTCTGTAATTAAAATAGATTCACCTATTACATACGATCCCGTTGAGACTATGCGGGTTATGACCGCACCGTTGTCGGGGCCAGCACCCGTTCCCGACCTCATAGACACGGGCATGATTATCGGACGCGAAATCGTTCCTGCATTAGTAGGAGGATTCATTGGTTCATTCGCAGGTCCGAAGGGTACAATAGCCGGAGGGGCCGCAGGTTCTGCGCTTGGTAATCTATGGTCGCAAAACTACCGAATCGAACGTGGCTTTCAAGAGGATCTCGGACTAGCGGAACTCGGAGCGGCAACCGCACTAGGTGGGATTCCTTCAGTCACAGGTGCAAAAGCACTCAAGAATATAGGCGGAGTTACCAGGACGGGGATTCGTTCAGCAGAAGGTGCGGGTTTGGCTACCGGGGAAATGCTTGCCCGAACATACGGGGACGAGGGACGCGCCCCAACAAGAGAAGAAATCGCAACTACAGTTTTATTTGGTGGTACATTTGGTGGTGGGCTTGGTGCATTAGAAGCAAAGTGGTTAGGCAAGAACTTGGTCGAAGGTGCGGAGGAAGGAATGACTCGGCCCGAACTTCTTAGTAAACACGAAGAAAACATAAAGGAAGCAGGAGACATTCAAAACTTGGCGATAGGCACTCCATTACTTGATGTCATGGATCTTGAGGCTTTGGCCAAGAAGTCACCGAAGGAAGCGGCAGAGGAATCCATCCAAGCTATGGAGAACAAGTTGCTTGATGAGTCAGAGGGCATGATCAAGGAGATTGCGACAGGGGAACCGTCACTTACTGGTCCATCACTTACTGCTCCAACGATGAGTCGTGGTGCATTGGAGTCATTCGATACGCCAACTCCCAAGCAAAGTATTCTAGGGGGTCCATCACTTGATCAACCCACCATGCCTGACTCAACAAGGGTGATGTCGGATATACAACGGGCAACGGATGATCAAGCCGCACAAGGTGACGCTCTTGTTTCGGGCATGATGAGGCAAACCGAGGAAGGCCAAAGGCAAGCGAGAGAGATTGGCACGGTTAAGCAAATGTCCGACTTGCAAAAAACTTTTGATGAACAACTAGCGCAAGACGATGAGATCTTCACCCCATTGATGCGGGAGGTCGATCTAAGCACTCAGCAAGTCGGAGACAACGCTAGGCTTGGCGAGATCCAACAGGGTATCGCTATGCTCGATCACAAGCACGGTAAGAACAAGGGTGCGAGTAATCAGCGCAAGAAGCTCAATGCCGAGAAGCAACGCATACTGAGGCGTAACAACATGGTCCTTGATGACCTGGAAGCAGAGATGCAGGGCAGGCAGATGACACCCAATAGGCAAGATATGCAGTTTGGTGATCAACCAATGAAGCAAGCCGACCCTATGACCAAGTCGGAGCAGATGGCAGAGGATAAGCTCGGACCTGGTTACGAGAAGTATTTCAATATCGCAATGGGAGCAGGGGGTACTGGTATTGCAGGTTATTCATTATTTGCAAACGAAGAAGATAGTGAGCAAATGGCTCAAGCCGGGGTAGCGGGTCCATTGGCGTTTTTATTAACGGCCATTGGATTCAAAGGGAAGTCCCTTAATAAATTCCTCAAGACAAAGAAATTCAAGAAGATCAACAACCAAGCCAAGCGAGATCCGCAATCCGTTGAGCCTACCGCCATGAAATCCCAAAGGGTAGCTAATGCGGCAAGTCGAGATTTTGCGCCAAAGAGATGGTGGAGCAGAGTGTTTGAAGATGTGCGGAATGTTACTTCTGACATGGTGACACCTATCTCTAGGCAGATCAAAAACCTAGACAAGAAACTAGGGACCACTTTTACCCGTGTTTTCCGTGATCACGATTTGCGTACAGGTAAGAAAACCGCTTCTCTTATGAAAGGTGCAATGCCCTTCATGAAATCAATAAGCAATGCACTAAAGGGTAAACCACAAGTAAGGGAAAAGTTTGATGACTTGTTGCTTGAAGGTGACTTTGACGAAATAGTCAATCTGATCGACAGACTTAAATTGCCCGAAAAGGCGAGTGATAGCATCAAGATTGAGTTGAAGCAGATGCGGGACACCTTGGAGGAGATCCGGGCTTATGCACGCGAAGAAGGTGGTTTTGATGTGGGGTATATTGAAAACTACTTTCCTCGTAAGGTTAAAAACTACAAGGAACTTAGGGATTTCATGGACAATGATCCTGAGTTAAGGGCGGCCACGACCGAGATAGACAAAGCGATTGATGAGTTTGCTGCCAAAAATAAGATTAGTAGAGAAGAACTTACACCCGAAGAGTTGGCCGAAGTGACAAGCAGGGTAATCCGTGGGTACCCAGTTACCGGAACCATCCCGTCAAACTTTAAGCCAAGAAGTATATTTGACAAGAAGACGCTCAATAAAATCCGCAAAGCGTATGAGTCACCCGAAGATGCACTAGAGTCTTACATCAGAGGAACGGTTGATGCAGTCGAGAGAAAGAAGTTTCTTGGTATTGTAAAACCCTCGAAAGGGCAGGGTGTACAAGGTGAAGGTTTCCGAGATACAATGGACTCGGATATTGGGATGCGTGCTAAAGTTGATGAATCACTTGCTGATGCGCTTGCCAAGGACTTACTCAAAGGTACGAAGTTTGGACAAGAAGATGTCGAGAAACTTAGGGAAATAATACAGTCCAGGTTCTCTGGTGGAACTGAAAGCTACACAACTAGAGCATTGAAAAACTTGGGGTATTTGCAAGTGATGACCAACTTCGGTTCCGCAATTACTCAGCTTACCGACCAAGTCTTCAGCATACACTTCAATGGGTTTGGCAATCACTTCAAAACCTTGTTTAATCGTAAGGATATGTTCAACTTTGCGGAACTCACAGGGTTGAGCCAACGAGAATTCGAGGACATAGGCAACAGTGACAAACTTAGTGGGTTGCTTGACAATCTATTTCGTAAGACTGGACTTAAACAACTCGATCTCTTTGCCAAGAACGCATACATGAATGCCGCTTGGAGGAAGTACCATAAGCTTGCACAAAGCGAAGGTGGATCTCAAAAACTTCGAGAGGAATTACTTCCGTACTTTGGTGAACGAACTGACGGGGTTATCAAAGCAGTGAGATCAAATGCACCAACCAACAAGGAACCACCCGCAGAGGTAACCGAGCTTGTCTTTCATAAACTGCTTGATGTTGCTCCTGCTACTGCATCAGAAGTACCCGCACGCTACATGAGGAGTCCAAATATGCGGATCATGTACATGCTCAAGACTTTTACCATTAAACAAATCGATGCGTTCCGCACGGCAGGGGTAGATAATATCCAAGAAGGTGGTAAACTATACTTGGCAGGTCGAGCCGAAGGTAATCAATCCAAGCAGGAAAAGGGAGTCAGGCTTGCCGCCAAAGGTACAAAAGACCTGGTGCAAATTGCGGCCTTATTTGCCACTGCCAATGCCGGGACCGACGTCATAAAGGACGTTATATATGGAAGACCCATCAATGCAGACGAGACATTGGAGAATAGTCTTTTACAGGTCATTGGGATTAATAGGTATCATATATACAACGCAAAAAGAAAAGGGCCATTCAAGGCTGGATTAGATTACCTCGCTCCGCCAACTGCATTTTTTGATAGAGCATTTGAAGATATATCTGCCATTGCAGGGGACGGTGAGTACAAAGGTGCAATGCTACAAGGCACGCCTTTGGACTTAGTTTATTGGCGCTATCTCGGAGGGCTTGACAAAGTAAAGGACTGAAACTATCTTAATCAGCACAAGATTCATTGTCTTGTGTGTGAAGCGGGGGACCGCAACAAGCGGAGGGTAAAACCTCCGCTTTTTTTTGTATCCTAAACTTTTTTTAAAAAACTCTTGACGGTTTATTAAGTGTCCTATTGTGTTGCAACAAGTATGAGCAACGCTGAACAGAAAAACCTTGAATTCTTTAAGGAAATGTCTATGAATTTGCTTGGCACACATCTCATGGGCCGGCGTAGCTCAGTTGGTAGAGCAGAAGACTCTTAATCCTGTGACTTATTTCACTACAAGAGTCGTGCGCTAATCCCCATAAATATGAGCAAAAAAAGAGCATTACAAAAAAAGAACGATATTATACTTCGTTCTGAACAAAACGGTGGTAAAGTTAACCTAAACAATACCAACCCCATACGTGTCGAATTAAAGGAACGGCATGGCAAAAAAGGAGTCACCCAAGTCATGGAATTCAAACTTGATAAGGAGCGGATTCGTAAATCTCTGGAAACCTCTTGCCCCAATGAGGCGATCGAAAAAGTTCAACCAGCCCTACTCGAAATAATTAATCAACGGATCGAGAAAAAAACTCCGTTGATTTCTGTATTATTAAAAACCTACGAGTTCAATCGTCTTGCGACTGGCAAGCAAGCGAATGATAATACCAAGCGCAAAAATGTAGTGTGCATGCTACGGATCTTGGCCAAGTACGGCATCGATCCCGACAAGCACGACATTCGTTACTTTGCTAAGAAGGTAGACGGTCAACCTATCTGCGAACACTACGCTCAGTTTGAGCGAAAACCTGCCGACGTTCGCATGGCACGATCAATCTTCTCAAAGGGATGGGTTCGCTATTATAAGGAACGTTGCGGAATAGACACCTCGTTCTTTGCGAACTGGATCGCATTGCAGTTGGACTCGATTCGAGTGAAACCCTTTATGCCCGACGAGCGGGAAAGGCAGAAGATCGAAGATAAGTGCGGGTTCCTCAAGGTATTGGACCCCGAATTGTACTTAGCGTACGCACTTGCGTACGGGCTTGGATTGCGTAGCTCTGAGATTCAGAGGGCAAAGTACGAAGATCTTTGGGAGTCTGACGGAAACAAATTGATTCGCATATGGAACCCGAAGGGTGTTAATGATTCGGAAGTAAATGGCCGAGGATACCAGGATAGGCCATGCGATCCTGCTTGGTGGGATGAGATCCTGAGTCATAAAACAACGGACGATGCTTTAATCGTTCCGGTACAAGAGGACCGTATCACTCGGGACTTTCCTAAGTTCTTAAAATTGCAGTGCGGGGTAAACGACCACCGTCCTGTCCACAGATTGCGCAAGTATTGCGGTCACCGCATTATGAAGGCCAACGACATATTTATCTCCTCCAAAGCGTTAGGACACTCATCTATTGAGATGACCTCTAAGATATACTCTGGTTTACCGAGTGTGTCTCGAAGCTTCTAGCGCTAAACCTACCCCAAACATTGCCCACTAATCAAAGATACAACTATACCTACTACAAATACCTCCACAACACTACAATATGAAGACAACAATTGATATGAATGGGCTTAAAATTGAACACAACGGGAGTGACTCAGTGCTTTTATTATCCGAAGCGCCGACTGAAATCGCGATTAGCGATTTGATTGATGAACTTAACTCTTTACTACCCGAAACTTCAGAGGAAGTGAAATCTCGTCATTCTCGTCTTGGATCGCTTTGCAACCGGCACGCAGAATCAGATCGTAGAGTTGAGCTTGGATAAGCCCGGTATCATCTCCGAGTTTTTTAACACGCTCCCGCACATCAGGTGAAAGCCGGAGCGACAAGGGTTTTGATTTGGATGTATCTCTTGGCATGACCCTTCTATTTCACACCAAAATAACTAATACAACAATAAAATACATTAAAGTACATTAACATGGGAAAACTAAGTAAAATCAAAAGGGCGCCAAGTGGCGGAGGAAGCGGAGGTAACTACGCTAAACTGCTTCAAGGCGAAAACAAGTTCAGAATCGTTGGCGACATCGAGGACACGCCACCAGGCTTCATTGTAGGTATGGTTGGTTGGACAACAAACGAAGAGGGGCAACGTCGGCCTGTGCGCTATACAACCGGAGAGTCTGTTCCGCAAACATTCGAGGATAAACCCAAGGAGTTCTTTGCCATGTTGGTGTGGAACTATGCGGAGGAACGCATTCAAGTCCTTGAGTTGACCCAAGCGGGGTTGAAGGATGAGTTGATCAAGCTCGATGCTGATGACGATTGGGGTGATCTGCGCAAGTACGACATCTCGATCATCCGTAGTGGTGAAGGGCTTGAGACTTCTTATGTCATGACCCCGAAGCCGCACAAGAAACGGAGCGACGAGATCAATGCTGCGGTTAAAGCCATGAAGGTGAACCTCAATGCGTTGTTTACTGGTGACGATCCCTTTGCGGAAGAAGCGCCAAGCGCAGAACCAAGTGGTGGTGACGAACCCGCACCTTTCTGAGATGTTAAGAACTGACATATCAAACTCTGCGTACCATGCGCAGGGCGAGTTGAGTCGGAGCGTGGCGTGGTCTTTGATCACGTCATGCCCGGCCAAGGTGTGGCACAGCATGAAGAATCCCACGCCTGACGATGCCAAGCATTTCGTCATTGGCGGATGCACTCACACAGCAACGCTTGAACCGTTCAAACTCGAAGAGGAGTATGCGGTCAAGCCCGATAGTATTGACGGTAATAGTTCGCGAACCAATGCATATAAGGCGGCCTTTGCAGAGATGCAAGATCATGCTCCCGATAAGCGTTGGCTTAATCAAAGTGATTACGAATTGTGCATGGGAATGGCAGACTCTGCACGGGAACATCCGCTTTTGAAGACATTCTTGGGCAAGAGTGATACGATTATTGAGGGAACCGGATTATTTGGATACCAAGGTGCGGATTGCAAGGTCCGTCCTGACTTGTTTAACGAAGGCGCGGGTGTGGTGCTTGACCTCAAGACTACCCAAGAGGGAGATCCGCGAGGATTTACACAATCGGTTCGTAAATACGGGTATGATTTTCAAGCCTGTTGGTACATGGAGGGGTTGCGAGCTATGGGATACGATCCCAAGCAATTCATCTTCCTAGTCGTTGAGAAGTCACCTCCCTTTCTTACGAGTGCTTATACTATAGATGCATCTCAACTGGAGAAGCAGAAGCCACGCATGGGTGAGGCTTGCAGAATGTGGAAGGAGTGCATGAAGTCAGGCGTGTGGCCAGGTTATGGTGACCACATCCAAACCATTGGCACTACCGAACGCTTCGAGGTTGCGAAGAATCGATACTCGATCACTGACTTGGCGGCTAAATTCAAGGTGCCAAGGAGTCGCGTCTACGGACTCATTGCAGAACACAAGCTGAAGAGTGAATACTACGGAAAGAAGCGTACTATCTCCCTTGCTGAATTCTCGAAGGCAATAAACACACCGAGGAAAGTGGCATGAGTGGAAAAGTAATAAAGCTGATGACCACCAAGAAAGCGTTGGCCCTGACGGGGTATCGCTCGATCAACTCGCTCATGCAACTGCACCAATCGGAGGACGTTGCATTGACTTGTTACAAAATCAAGGGCGGTCGAGGACAAGGCGGAATCGACCAAGCCTGGAGTGTGGCGGAGTTGAATAAATTCATGAAGGACAACCATCAAACGACACAAGAAAAATGGCTAATAGACTAGAACAAATAAGGCGCATTAAACAGGGTATTGTATTTGCAAAGGAACATGCGAAGAATAGCGATTGGCAGGCGGCCATCGTTGTCCAAGGAGCATTGATCGAGCAACTCCTGGCATTGGTGGAGGGTGAAGACTTGAATCATCACAGCGATCCCGACGTAAACATCACGTTCACGGAGGATTGCCAAGATGAGTGAGTGCATCGTAGCAATAGATCCCGGTGCGAGTGGTGGGTTTTGTCAATTCGTGGATGGCAAAGCAGTTTGGGCATGGAAGTTTACAACCTTCTCAGACTTTGTTGCAGACATCTTGGACTTGCAGGAGAACCCCGACTACTCGTTGGAGATAGTCTTGGAAGACGTACCACCGTTTGCGGGAAAGAACATACCATCGTCCACTGGGTTCAAGCTTGGGGTCCACTGCGGTTTTTACCAAGGTGTGGCCCGTGGGCTACAAATCCCGTTGCACATGGTAAGACCCCAAGCATGGCAGAAAGGATTGGCCAATGTGGCAGGGCAGGGTGGTGCCAAGAAGAAGCGCATCCTCAAGGACCATGCACTTAGGCTTTATCCAAAGCTCGGCAAGACTGTAACACTGGCAACAGCAGATGCAGTCCTGATTGGGCATTATCACACGAACAATGCATGAGCCTGACCTTTCCGAATTCAAACAACAAACTGACGAGTCTGTAAGGCAAGCCTCCCTCCGTTTGGCGGCAAAGTACGGAGTGGAGGCTGCCACGGCACGGAATTGGGTATTGGGTCATCAAGACCCACTCAAGGGTTTGGTGAGGCTCAAGAAGAGCCGAGAGATGGACGAGAATTTACGGGCCATGATGGCCTTTGCATTACCAGGTTACACCTACACACTCGATGAGATTGCCGAGTGCATTGGATGCTCCAAAGAACGGGTCCGGCAGATCCAGGACACCGCCCTGCGTAAGCTCAGAAGACGAACAGATTACTTAAAGAAAGAATTAAAAAAACGATGAAAAACATACTACAAAAAGCTATATTCCACTGCTTGTTCCTGTTGTCCATTATTGTATTTCTATGGATGGTACTAGGATTTTTCGCAACCATATTGGGGATCTAAATCATGTGTAAAAGCAACGAAAAAAGAATCCGTTTTGCACCCGTTCCGCTTGCCATTTTGGATGAGTATTGTGAACTCCACGGCATGACACCAAGTGCCGCAATATCGCCGCTAATTACGGCATATTTGCGGCATCCCTCGCGCGCGTCGCGTCATTCTTTACAGAATGAATATAATATACATAGCCAAGAAAGTACCGATTCGCCGCAAATTGCGGCAAAGCAAAAACCAAAACCTCGGAAGAAAAACAAGACCCCACTGCCCGAAGACTTCGACCCACCAAAAGCGATTTGCGAAGAGGCCGGAGTGGACCACGAAAAAGCAGTTAGGTTTTTCAAAGCCCAAGCGGAAGCAAAAGATTATCGTTATGTAAATTGGAACAAGGCGTTCGCATTGGCAGTGAATGGATACCTCGTACAAAACTACCCGCAGATTTTGCAGACCAAACAGGAGAACGAATTTTAGCATGGATTACGACCTGGCGGAAATTGCGGTCCTTGCCGCATCCATGCGTGATGAGTCGGGCCGAGGATCGGCTACCGCTCTTGAGCATCTAACCCCACAAGATTTCTCATCCCCCGAAAGGCAACGCATATTCAAGGCAATTGGTAAGCTCGCACCAAAGTGCAACGAGATAGACATACTCATTGCGGAACCATCCTTGGCGGATAGCATTACTTTTATTTCGGAGCAGTATGGAGGTGGACAAATCGAGAGGTACGTTGATTACCTCATTGAACACCGCAACCATCGTGCAATTGAGTTGGCGATACTCAAGGCACAAGACACAATCAAAGAGGGTGGTACAGCAGAAGAGGTTGCTTCCTCCTTTACCCATTCCGTAGCCAAGGCACTCAGTAAACGCAAAGGACAGGTTTCTCTCAAAGATGCGGCCACCCAAGCCCAAGCGGATTTTTACAACATCGATGCAGGCGGAGTCTCCGCAATCCCCACGGGTTTCTCGAAACTGGATGCACATCTTCAAGGAGGACTCAAGAACGGAAGTCTTTATGTGATTGCGGCAAGACCAGGTATTGGAAAGTCAGCACTTGCGATACACCTTGCAATCCAAGCGGCACAAAAAGGGATCCGTTCCTCTTACGCCAGTCTCGAAATGACCGCACCGGAATGCGCAGGACGGTTGCTCACTTCCGTGAGCGGAGTTTCTCGTCCAACCGCACAGGGGAGTCTCTCCCATAGCGACAGGCAAAAGATTGAGCAAACAGTCAAAGCGTTACGAGGATGGCCCATAACATTCAAAGATGATAACCAAGCTACCCTCGAAGCATTCTGCGCATTTCTCGCTCAGCAACGCTTGGAAGGAGAACTAGGCTTGACAGTCATAGACTACCTCCAACTCTTAACCTCTCCCGGTTTCTCCTCCCGTCATGAGGAAGTCAGCGCCATTTCTCGTAGCATGAAAGCACAAGCTCTGGAACTTGACTTGCCCGTGGTAGCGTTATCGCAACTCAACCGCAACCTGGAAGCACAAAACCGTAAACCCGCATTGTCGGATCTGCGTGAGTCAGGGTCCATTGAACAAGACGCAGATGTGGTTATGCTCCTATCCAAGGAAAAGGAAGTTTCTCCTTCAAAGGACGTCATCCGAATCCACCTCGCAAAGAATCGAAACGGGGAAACCGGATACGTCCTAGCGGAGTTTGACAAAAGCGTAGGTCGATTCTCGACCCACGTTCCAAGCCGATTGAATGAAGAATCCCCCGTTTCTCCTTCGGAACCGTCATGGTAGACTTCAGAACGCGACCAAAAGATACGATAGGAGACGCGAGAAGGCACCTAATCGTGCGTTTGGTAAAAAAAGAGGGTCAATACCCGTGCAAGGGTAGCAAGAGGCTTTTAAGGTGCCTTAAGGGATTAAGCGAAGTCAGGCAAGAGATCCGGCCTCATTCAGGAGGGTGCGATTAGGGCCGTTTCTCCTTCTTTCCAAGCGCGTCAATCAATAGCTTTCTCCAGATCAATAATGATTAACCGCAAATTATCGTTTACCTCCTGGATCTTTTCCCAGTCAAAGCCCGTTTCTTCCATCTTGAGCAGTAAAGATTGCACGCGAATCAATTGACCAAGCAAGGCACGCATTTCTTGTTTTTCCATAGCGTTTTATTATCAAGTATGGATTCCAATTGCAATCGTTACCCCGCGCAACTTGTCGGAACCGCAAGCATGTTCCTTCTTGGCTATACAGTTGCCACAATTGCCAGGACAAGCAAACCGCTTCGCATGGCCCATTTCTTTTAACCGTTGCAAGACTTCTTTCCGATACTCCTTGCTTCCATCGTTGTCTTTATCTTGGTAAGCTTTGCTCGCAATGTGTTTGCGTGCTACGGGAACCGCGACAAATTCGCCGCGCGTGCAACTCAGGCCAAGTACTTTCTCCTTAATCTTTTCGCCATACCTGGACCCGCTGGATACGTTCAAAAGATAGTTTGCCGGGAATTCATAGCCTTGCTTTTCGAGATCCAAGAATAATTGCCAGCTTTTAGAGTAACCGTAGCCCTCAATACCTGCTTTGCCTGCAATCTTCATATCTGGACGCAATTTAATCAAATCCATCCAAAATCGTAAGATTGCCAAGTTTGCAAAGTCTCCGTCTACGTACAAGCGCAAGGTCCGGTTTTCGGGAATCCTTGAGAATTCGCTAGCAATCAACGAACGGCCAGCGCTAGATCGCAATAAAACGCTGTTTTGCAATTGGCGAAAAAATGCCGCCGGATATCGCCAAGCTTTAAAAGAATAGCACCAGCCCTTGCCAAAATTTTGTGCATTTCTCTTTGCATTTTCTCCGTAAAGACAAGCGCCAGCGCCTGGACAATCAAATCCAGGTAAACTACTGAAAGCGTAAAAGGGAAGTTTAACGTTCCCTTGCGCGGCAAAGATTGCGAGCGGTAAAGAATCATTTTGGTTTTCAAACCAGCGCAAAAAGCGGGTTGCAAAGTACTTAGTTGTACTTGCGTCATCTTCATTACCGGGAATTGCTGCAATTAGCCTTGAGAGGGTGACAATATCGTTTGCAAGGGCCGCCCTTGCCAAGTCAATCTTTCCTGGTGTGGAAAGCTTAGGTAAATAAATCGTTTTCATTGTGATGTGTTTTTTTTGTTCGTTGTCCGTTCAAGCCCTATAAAAAGCCCCCGCGAGGTATCCCGCCCCGCGAGGGCATAGGACTAGAACAAAAGTGTTAGGCGCGTTTCTCCTTGTAGATGCGTACCCTTCGATTATGGACCTTGCGGCCAAGCTCGATGATTCGGTTTCCTTGTTCCTCGGTTATGTCATACCAGGAGGCAAACCGTTCACGGGTTAAAAAGTTATTCAGCCAGTCAAGGTAGAGGTTTTGCAGTTTCTCGTATACGCTCATCCTTGCACCCTCCCGTTCAGAATATCGCGAAGGGTGGAATAGTAAGAGGACAAGCCGCTTGGGTTTGCGTCCCAAATCTTTTTGACTCGCTCCCTTTCTCCTTTGGTTTCCGGTTTGATATTGTCACAAGCTTCATTCGGGCCAAAGGCGGATTGATTGCAAAGCATCATCAACTCTAGGGCGCGTTGTTTGGTGATTGTTTCGTTTTTCATAGTTCTAGTTTCTCCTAATTGATTGCTGTAATTGTAGCTCTAACTGCCGGCCTCGCCTCGCGCGTTTCCCCTTAACGGTGATCGTTCCACGACCCGCGCCTGGTGCCGCCAGTTTCTCCTTATCCGTTGCCAAGCGAATAATTGCGTTGATCTCTGCCAAGGCCATTGGCGCAAGTTCTGACATTTTATATAATGGCATTATTTCGCCTTTCCTTTAAGTATCCATAAAAGTACCCGTTCGCGTTCCGTAAGGTTATCCATTGTCTTGGCCTCCGTTGATGATGGATTGATGCATTACCCAAAAAACGGGAATCCATGGGCAGAGTAGAATAAGAATGTCGTAATTCATAGTATTGTTATGACGTGTTTGGTAGTTGATTAATAGCAGCGAGTTTCCGGCGTGCATACAACGTTTACCCCGTCAAGTTTCGAATGGTATGCACCATCGATCCATTCGCCTTTGTCATCACCATCCAACGCGCTTTCCAATTCGCATGTCGGGTTACTAGCGTATCCGATCGTGAAACGATCAGCGCTTGGGACAAGCTCGCCAGTTTCTCTTTCAGTAACGTGCCAGCCGATTGTCCAATCCAAAAAGCCGAGAAGGGCGTCCGAATCATCGCAACGGTAAACGTTGACGTCACCATAATTGCCGCGAGGATCTCCACCTAAGTGCAAACAAACTGCAATGTAAACAGCATCGTTTCCGTAGTACCATTCATCTTGATCTTTTGGCGTGCTGTAAACCGTAAAGGTAAAGACTTGTACAAAGTCGTTTTCCGCATTGTAAACGTTGTTACGTACTGCTTCGACTAGTTGCACGGATTCGTTCTGCTCGACGGATTCAAAGTCTTCGCACGCAGAGCGAATAACAGCGTCATTGTCCCAATGTCCTTTCGAGTTTCCGTAAGCGTCAAAAGTTTCCTCGACGTCGAGTTCTACGGGTTTGCCAAAAAGAGATTCAAGCCATGCGCTTGTTTCGATTGATGCGTCATGCAAATAGGTCGAACCGTTTGCCGGGGTGTTAATTATGGATGCTGTAATTGTCTTCATTGTCTTGTCCTTTCTTTAGAAACTGCCGATTTCAAGAGTAAAAGAAAAATCTGTGCTTCTTTCATCCCAATTAATATAAGCAACGGCTCGGCCTTCTTTGTTGTAAATCGCGTTGTCACTCTCATCGAATTCATGATCTAAGAAATCAACGCACGCTTTCATTGCGTCTTCTTTTGGGATGATGATCTCGTAGCCCGATTTTTTTACTTCCATTTGGATGGTGGTATAAATGGAGTCCGCTTTGTTTATTGCTTCTGATAATTTCATTGTGATGTGTGTGTGTGGATTAAGATTAGGAATTCTCGATTGCGTCCCAACGTTTGCAGAAATCAGAAAGCCAATCATACTGAGCTTGTGTAATACTGAATTCGTCATTCTCCGGATTGATATACGCCATTATGTTTTCAGCGGATAGGTCTTGATTAGGCGAATTCAGCCAATCAGCGGGAACGTTGTCTTTTAACCAAGCATCGTATTCAGCTTGCAAGGGGTGATCAGAAAAGGATCGTTCAATCATTGCCATGGCTCCCGCCTTGGTTGGGAATGACGCAATCGTGGTAACGCAATCATCTTCTTTGCTTGGAAAGTAGCGAGCAACGAGAAATTTACCGTCTTCGTTGTCTAGCACATAGCAATCCCCGTCTACGCTGTTTGGTTCGTTTGTTCCGTAATGCCAAGCTTGAATGCACCAATCGGCATTTAATCCGCATGGAGTCCATTTGTGTGTGTCGTTCATTGTCTTTTTCCTTTTGTTGTGTGGTTGAAACGGGAAAGCCCCGTTGGATAAGATAAGCAATAAACTACATAACGATACAACGCAAGAAAAAAGTTAAAAAAGTTTTGCAAGGGGAAACTCGGGCTTAATGATAATGGATTATCAAAACAATCCATTTCGCGTAAGACTCGCAAAAAAAGAATTCGTGAGATTAAAGCAAATACATAACTGGCGCAAATGCACCAAGTACTGAACGCGAATTGAAGGACATGACCGCGAATCCATGGCAATGACCGCCTTCCGTTTGTCACAAGTTTAGCACGCGAAGACGGAAGCCTAGCAACTGTGTCAAGTAGCAAACGACTCAAAGTCTTTTGCCTACCAAAACGGACCGGAAACTGGCCCACTATCGAGACGCACCCAGGCACGATTCCTGACGCGGATCAGGAAATGTGCGCGAGCTACTGACGCGGGTCATAGGGGGGGCGGGGGCGCGCGTCATAGCGCGCTAATCTCTCTATTATCATTACCTCCCCCACAACTTTTTTCGCAATAAGCCCCATACCGCCCTTACCGCCCTTACCGCCCCATACCGCAGCCCCATATCCCCCTCTTGATCCTATCCGCGCTATATGTGCTATCCGCGCTATCCGCGCCCTAGTAGCCACCCGTAGTGCTTCTATGCTTCTATGGTCCTGTGCTTCTGCGTTTCTACGTTTCTATGGTCCTGTGCTTCTGTGTTGCATTCATGAGAATGCCTGAGAGTAGGCCACCCTTGGTCATAGAGATGTGCAAGTGCTATGAGCCACTCGTAGTCGTATCTAGTGGTTTGTATATTTGGTAGCCCTTGTTGATGACTACTTCTTTGCAGAGGTCGATGAATTCTTCGTCCGTCATTTGTCCCTTTGCCTGGTTTGCTTCTGAGCATAGGATCTGGAGGTTGTTGATTGAATTGTCTCCGCCCCGTGCGATTGGGGTGATGTGATCGTACTGGTAGTCTTCGGGGTTATTCCAATTGAGTGGTCTACCGGTTAATGCGCAGGGGAAGTGGTCACCGTATTTTGCGTGAACGTCTTTGTAATTAAAAGTCATTGTCTTTTGGAATTGGTGGGACTTTTGGGTGATTGCCTTTTTGATTTGCCTGGGTGACTTGTGCTGATACCACGGTTGCCTTGGGGGTGATTGGGTTCGTGGATGTTGAAAGTGCCATATACGCTTCATTAGGAGGACTGAGGGTGATGTTTCCCTTAGTCTTGCTTCTCTCTGTCTAACCTTTTCTTTTTGACCGGGGGCGAGGTGGTAGGAGATTGTGGACTTTGAACAGTTTAATTGCTGTTGAATTTTATTGTATGACCATCCTAGTTTTCTGAGGCGTATTATCTTTGGCCCCAGACTGCTGTTATTCATCGTCCTGTTCGAGGTGGACTACCTTTTGTTCTGAAGCTTCAGTGGGTTGTTCTTTGACTGTTTTTGATGCACCCTTGAGGATATCGCGTACTTGATCGGGGGACATGTCTGATTGTCCGAGTGTGACGTTTGCGGATGCTGTAATGTTTGATGGTCTGCCTGAGACGGTGAGGAACTTGTCCATGATGATGGATACCGCATAGGCTAGGTTTTGGGGAGGTATGTCATCCAGTTTGGAGTGTAGGATGTTGAGTGAATCTCCGACCATGTTCGAGAGCTTGCTGTTTACCTGGTTGAGGAATTCCTGTTCCGTCATGTCTAGACGGTAGCGTAGGAAGTTTGCGACTGAATTACGCATTGTTGGATCTACCTTTGCGATCTCCCGTGCTTCTGCTTCTGAGTTTGATTGCTTGGCCGCGATCTTGGCGGCTGAATTGATTATTTTATTCTTAGTCATATCGTCAACGAAGCCTCTTACGGAGTTTGGTTTTTTTCTTCTTCTATAGATTCTTGGCATATTTTTTTGTCTTTTAGTTCAATTTAGTTGACATAGCAATATAAAAGAATACGAGTGACTACAGATGGATACTGAACGGGCAAAGAAGATATTGGCGGATTCGGGTATTGAGCATCCTGCATTTGCGGAGCGGCTTGGTATTAAGGCGAATAGCTTTCGTATGAACCTGAGTATGGGACGGTTGAGTAAGAAGGCTGTTGCTATGCTCTTGGAGTTGGAGGCTGACTTGAAGGAGGACAAGGAGGAGGACGGACCTTCTGAAGCGGCAATCGTGAAGGAGGGAATGATCCGTCAGACTTTGGAAGTACCCTTGGAGAAAATGGGCGTGGTTTATATGTTGCCGAAGAATCCGTACTTGCGTCTTGTTGAGTTCAAGGATGGGACTCATGGCAGGTTCAAGGCTCAACCTGGTAAGTTTGGTTTGGGTGCGATTGTGAAGTTAGCCCATGAGAAGGGTGACATGTATCGCTTGGTGGGGCGGTATGACAGGAAGGACCGGTTGGTATGAGCGAAGATGCGATTGAGATCCGTGACCTCGTTGCCGTTCTTTTGGGGTTAATGCCCGCAGGTGAGCGTAGGATTGTAAGTATGTACTATTTGGAAGGGTACAAGTGCCGGGAGATAGGTGAGCATTTCGGGGTGAGTTCAACGCGAATCAACGTGCTTGTTCGTGAGATCATCAATCAATGCGGATATTTGGTTACCCAGTTGGACAAGAAGAGGGCGGTATTTTTCAAACCGTTGATTTCAATGAAGTCGGTTTTGTTCGATCATACTTACTACACAAAGAAGAAGTTGTTGGACCGTCGTAAGGCAATTCAAGCCAAGCATGACATGGAGGAAGAATGGGCATACGAGAACTTCCAAGAGCATTGGGCTGATAGCATAGAGAGGGGTCACTACGTTCATCCTGCCATTCGTAGGGCGTATAAACGGTTGGTGGAGGAATCTAAATGTGGATAATCCCCAAAACATTATCTCATTTTGTACCGGATACGGAGGGCTTGAACTTGGCATTAGACGAGCAGGCGTGGATGTGCGAACAATCGTTAATGTTGAGATCGAAGCATTCGCTCAAGGCAACTTGGTTGCGAAGATTGAAGAAGGGCGGATGGATGACGCAGCTAGCTGGACGGATCTTAAAACCTTCCCTGCATCAATCTTTCGAGGAAAAATACACGGCATCACTTGTGGATATCCATGCCAACCGTTCAGTTCAGCGGGAAAGCGCAAAGGAGAAGAAGACCCAAGGCACTTGTGGCCGTACATCCGAAGACACATCCGAGCAATTGGTCCTTCCTGGGTTTTTGCCGAAAACGTCCGCGGTCATACCTCGATGGGGTTATGGCGAGTCCTGTCCGATTTGGAAGAAGATGGTTACCGAACGGAGTTTGGATTGTACTCAGCGGAGGAAACAGGCGCGCCACACCAACGCATCCGATGCTTCATCTTGGCCTACCGCGCAGACTTCGGACAGCAATGGAGCGGCAGATCCAACAAGGAAAGCTCATCGCACACAATTGAGGGATGTGGAGACGGGGCATCTTCCACAAGGGAAGAGTTGGCCAACGCCCACAACAGCGGAAGCAGGAAAAATATCGAATCAGGCAAACTACGGACAGCAAGGCTTGAGCAATCATCCATCAATTGTAGGTCTTCCGAAAAGGCCGAAAGGCGAGAAGGATCGGAAGAGCAATTGGGCAACCCCGCAAGCCTCCGACCACGTGGAGGGAGCGAGAACCGCGAAGGAGAGCAATCAGAAGTGCTTGGGACGGGACTTGAATCAGATGGAGAATTGGCCCACCCCGCGAGCCGGGAACCCCGGCAGTCGCAAGCCCGGAACGGGGGGCAAGATACTAGCGGAAGAAGCGAAGAATTGGGGAACCCCAAGAGGTTTGATGGCAAACAGCCCCACGCAGAAACAGATCAAGATGGGGGCGCCTGCCAAGAAGATCGAGGATCAAGTCATGTTCGAGGAACACAATGGCCTGCCCGACCCGGACAAGAGCAGCACGATTGGGAAGAACCACGGGTCGTGGCCGACTCCAAACACTCCAAGCGGAGGGCCGACAAAGGGTTGTCCGCAAGGGATGAACGGAGGGAAGGGTCACCGGGAGATGATGAAAGGAGTATTCAAGGAGACATCACCGAAGCTCAATCCGAATTGGGTGGAACAACTGATGGGTCTCGAAGTGGGGTGGACCCAATTGCCAACCGAGTGGATCGACTCCGACTCTTAGGCAATGGCGTTGTACCCCAAACAGCAGAACTTGCATGGAGAACTTTATGGAAACAATTAAACGACAAATACGATGATTGACCCAATAGAACCTAACGACGATTGGAAATGCGACGAATACTGGGGAGTCGAGGAAGACGAGGATGACGAAACCGAAGAAGAGGAAGAGTGAAAAGTTGCTTACCTTGCCCGAAGCACAAAAGGCGTGGGAACGCTTTTGGAGCAATACTCGAATTCTCGGATTCACCGAGGACGAGCATGGGGACAAGCAAGCTATTCGCACGGACGTCCAACGAATCATGCCTGAGAACTACGGGAGTCTAAACTTTAAGAACAAGAAGTAATGAGTGAGGCTAGTAGACAGTGTATTCATGAGTTCAAAGCTTTGCTCCATAGGTGGGAAGAGGAGAGTGATTTGGAGCAGCAGGACATCTTGGACTGCGTATCTGACGCATTGAACGAATACTACAAGGAAGACGTCATCGAATTCGAATCTGAGATTGACGAGGAGGAGGAATGAACGTTCACCAACCAACTAAGAAGATAAGCTCTTGGCCGCAAATGGTTGTCCGTTTGACCAAGGAACGGGATGAATTGATCAAGGAGAACAAGGAACTCAGCAAGGAGAACTTGGAACTCAAGAGAAGATGTTCCGACCTTTGGCGCGAGATTACGGAAGAAAGGGCAAAGAGTGATTCGTGAAATGTCCACCCGGATTCAACCCGATCTTTTGGAAAAAATACGGGCGAGCAATACCCGAATCAGTTGCAGTATTACCACGGTGCGACTTGAAAAAGTTGGGTCCACCATGCTCGAAATTAAGCCAAGAAACGTTGGAACGGATACGGAGGGATGGACGGTTGGGCCGGAAGAAATCGCGGTCCAAACGCTCGAAGAAGGGATTATCGTAGGTATGGAGATCCAAGCACGGGAATGAAGCTAACCCTCCAACCCGACGAAGTCCAAGTCTGCCAAATGGTTGGCCGAATGCGTAGTCTCATTGCCCGTGGAAACGGGGTGCGTGATGCGAAGATGGGCAACCAGGACGGAGCGGAAGCAGATGTGATGGGCATGATGGCGGAGTATGGATTTGCGAAGAAGATGAACGTCTTTCCCGACTTGGGCCTTACTCCTAGAAGCGGATCTGCGGATGGGGTAATGGCGAGTGGCAAACGCTATGACGTCAAAGCGTCCAAGCACAAGACCGCACGATTGCTTTCAACGCTCAAAGTAAACCCCGATGTGGATGTTTATGTTCTTTGCGTGGTCGATGGATCGACCCTTGACTTCAAGGGATGGGCATTCAAGGAGGAATTAATCCGCGAGGAGAACAAGACCGACTTGGGACATGGTACGGGGTATGCGCTGACGCAGGACAAGCTTAGATGGTTCGATGCCTAAAATAACATACACGGACGAAGTAGACGCTCACTTCGGAATCCCTTGGACGGATGACTTGAAGTACGACAAAGGCGAGCTTGTCTGTGCATTAAGTCCCGAAGAGATTGATCGGCTAACCATAGAAGACCCAGAGCGAGCGCAAACCCTTACCCGTCTATTAATGGATCAACCTGCCTCCGAGAAGGAAGACCCGATCCAATGGGGATGGACTTTGCCCGGTTGGCGCAGGGTGATGGAACGGTTCGACAAGGACAAGATTCATGTAATTATGGGAGGGAATCGGAGTTCAAAGACTTTTTTTGCTAACCGTATGCTGTTGCATTTGGCTCAATCTATCCCCGAAGCGGAGATTCGCTCGATGCATGTCTCAGAGGAAAGATCAATAAGTGATAGCCAACGCTATATATGGCAAAACTTGCCTGGTCGCTACAAGAGGACAAAGAAGAAGAGTTCAAATCATAGTCTCCAGTACAACCAAAAGAATGGGTTTAATGCAGGTAAAGCAATCCTGCCACCTACAGATCCAAACGCAGAGCGGGGTTCGACAATATACTTCAATAATTATCGGCAATATATGGCAGACCCGCAAATCTTTGAGGGATGGTCTGCTCATTGCATTCACATGGACGAGGAGGTTCCCGAAAGTATCTTCAACACTTTGCTTGGTCGAACAGTTGACTATCATGGTCGCTTGATTCTGACCTTCACAACTCTTCAAGGTTGGACACCTTTGATCAATAGTTTGCTCAAGGGTGCGGAAACGGTAAGGACTAGGTATAGTGAAATCCTGCAAAGGGAGTTACCCGTTGAGCAAGTCTCCGCAAATTGGCCTGACTGTCGGATACATTACTTTTGGACTCAGGATTCGCCCTTTATTGATGGCAAGGAATTGATTCGCACTTACTCCAAGCAACCCCAGGAAGTAAAGCTTGCCCGACTTTTCGGAATTCCTTCCAAAAGCTTTGAAGGTCGCTTCCCAAAATTTAACCGCGAGTCCAATGTGATTGAGCATGAACAAATCCCGTTCATTAAAGACCCGTCCATTGACGTCACCCGTTACTTCATTTGCGATCCGGGCGGTAGCAAACCTTGGGTTGCCTTGTGGGCAGGTGTCATGCGTGACGGCAGGATATTCATCTATCGCGAGTTCCCTGACAGCACGATGGGTGCTTGGGCATTACCCCATGTGAACGGAGCAGGGAAGAGCGTAGGCAAACCTGGTCCCGGTCAGCGTCCACTCGGATGGGGTTATATTGAGTACAGAGATCACTTTGAGGACTTGGAAGACGGAGAGGACATATTTGAACGAATCGTTGACCCGCGAATGGGAGCGGCCACGGTACGAACCAAAGAGGGTGAGTCGAATATTATTAACACGATGAGTAACCTTGGGTTCGTATTCCGTGCCGCACCTGGAGTGGACATCGAGGCAGGGATTGCGAAAATCAACGATGCACTCAGTTGGGATGATACCGAACCTATGACGGTTGACAATACCCCGAAGCTATTCGTCAGCGACAGGTGTGACAATACGGTTAGTTCAATGATGGAATACTCAGGGCAGAGCAGATCCGAACATTGGAAAGACCAGATAGACTGTCTCCGTTATTTAATGGTGAGCGGGGCAGATTACATAAGCGAATCAAGCCTCCAAGCAACGGGTGGCGGAGGGTACTAACTACACCACACTACGATTGCGTTGACCTGTAAGGCGTATTGCCTTACAATCTGTAACGCAATGTTGTCAGCAGCAGATCCCGAACTTCTCTATGTATCCAAGAAGCCCGATATTGCTTACTTGGCTCAGACCTATAAGGAAACCCAATCCGACTTGGGTGAGTGGTTGGACCGCAAGCAACGCGACTACGACGTAAGGAATTGCCAATGGGCAGGTAAGTCGGATGACTTCAAGAAGCACGCATCGCTAAGTTCAACGGGTGAGGTATTTCCTTGGGAATCCAGTTCAGATCAGGAAGTTAGGGTTGCTGACGAGATCATCAACTGTAAGGTTTCCATGGTCATGAATGCGATCCGACGTGCGCACATTGTGGCTACCCCAACCGAATCGAACGACGTTGAGCGGGCATCCGTCATAAGCAACTTCCTTCGTTGGCTCATTAGCACTAAGATGACAGAGTTCTACTCTGAGATGGAACTTGCTATGAATCATCTCTTCGAGAAGGGAATGACCGTTACTTATTGCTATTACGATCAGCAAGAACTGAAACAACAACAGACCATAAAGCTTGAGGAAATAGCCCAAGTTTTGCCAGCCATTGCGGAAGTCATCCAAGACGGATCGATGGACGATGAGTTGAGCGAAACCCTCAAGGAACAATTCGGAGTATCGAAGACCAAGGGTAGGGCGATGCTCCGAGAACTACGCAAAGACGGTGAGACTACCGTTCCGGTTACGAGAGAAGTCGTTAGCCGCCCCAAGATCAAAGCACTTGCCCCCGACGAAGATGTGTTTTGGCCGAACTATACCATTGATCCGCAGGAAGCACCCTATGTTTTCCATGTTGTGAATATGACACCCGAACAGATTCGGGCAAAGATCAACACTGAGGGATGGGACAAGAACTTTGTCGAGCAGGTAGTTGACCTCGCGAACAATGCCGAGGCCGAGGACAACCTTTACAATATCCGCGAGCAAGACGAATTCGTCCACTCCGATGATCAGTATGTAAAAATCGTTTATTGCTACCAACGCCTTTTAGATGAGGACAACATTCCGGGTATCTACCAAACAATCTTTCATGCCAGTGTAACGGACACCTACGGCCATCATCAATTAATGGACTATGCTCATGGCAAGTATCCGTTCACGGTTACCACATGGGAGCGTACCTCCAAGCGACTTTATTCGTCCCGTTCAATACCGACTATTGCGGAACCCGATCAACAGGCATTAAAGGTAGAAGTAGACTCAGCAATAGACGCTCAGTCTTTGACTACGCTTCCACCAATCGAGCATCCACTTGGAAGATCCCCAAGTCGGTTTGGACCGGGTGTAAGATTACCTTATCGTACTCCTGGTGAGGTTCGTTTTGCGGATACGCCACGTGGTTCAACGGTAAACGTAGAACTCCGCAGATATATCCAAGAACAAGTAAATCGATACTTCGGAAGGAATGGTCCTGGCGTTGATCCGGTTGAGGCTCAGATGAAGCAACAGCATATCATCGACAAGGTATTCAGCCACCTCCGCCAAGTCCTTGATCAAATCTTCAGCCTCTATCAACAGTACGGACCCGATGAGGAATTCTTTCGGGTTACGGGAATGCAGGACTTGCAGAAGTTCAGTAAAGGCAACCCCGGTGAACGCTTTGACTTTTCACTTCAATTCGATGCGGCTTCCCAAGATCCCGCCCAAATGCTTGATCGTGTAAAAGCGATTGCCGAGCTAGGTGGAATGTTGGACAAGAATGGCACGCTTGATACCGAGAGGTTGCTTCAAATCGCAGTTGGACAGATCATGCCTGGTGCTGCGGAGAGCATAATGATTCCCAAAGAGACTGCATCACAAAAGGCAGTTGAGGAAGAGCGTCAAACTATTGCAGAGATCTATGCGGGAGTTCCGCCCAACGTCCGTCCGAATGACGCTCACGAAATGAAACTCCAAGTATTTCAACAGTGGTTGCAACAACCCGACGTCACTCAAAAGGTTCAACAAGATCCTGCCTTGCAAGAGCGTATTCAGAATTACCTGCAACAAAGACAGATGCAAGTAACTCAGAAACAGAATGCTCAGATTGGCAGACTGGGAGCCGCACCAACACAGTTTGGGGAAACCCCAAGCGCAGCATAGGAAACATCATGCCCTACGGAAAAGGTACATACGGATCGAAGGTTGGAAGACCTTCCAAGAAAGCAAAAGCAATGGCACGGAAGAAGATGCCAGTGAAAAAGAAAAAGATGCTGAAGAGACGGTGAGTGTTGAGTACCGTGGCGAAAGGTTCAGTGGGTATAATAAACCAAAGCGAACCCCAAAGCATCCCAAGAAATCCCATGTCGTTCTGATCAAGGACAACGGCAAAGACCGTATGATTCGCTTTGGTCAACAGGGTGCATCCACTGCGGGTAAGCCCAAAGCGGGTGAAGGGCAAGCGATGAAGAAGAAACGAGCATCCTTCAAAGCTCGCCATTCCAAGAATATCGCTAAAGGTAAAACCTCGGCTGCCTACTGGGCCAACAAGGTAAAGTGGTAACATGCCCAAGGACGCTTGCTATAAGAAGGTCAAGAGACGGGTAAAGGTATTCCCTTCCGCCCGTGCTTCCCAACAGATTGCGAAGTGTCGCAAGTCCAAAGGCCAAGTAAAGAAGTCGGCCAAGGGTGCATCCTTAAAGCGTTGGAAGTCCGAGAAGTGGAAAGACACGAAGTCCGGTAAACCCTGCGGTCAGGGTGGAAAAAATGAATATTGCAGACCCACTAAACGAGTTTCATCCAAGACCCCGAAGACAAAATCCGAAATGAGTAAAAGCCAACTGGCAAAGAAAAAGCGGGAGAAGTCAAAGGTGGGGATGGGTAGAAGAGTCAAACCCGTAAGGAGAAAATAACATGCCCCGTAAGAAAAAAACCTACCACGAAATTGACCCCGAAGAAGCGATCCAAGCACTAACCTTCTTAAAGGGTGAACCAAACTTCCTAAAGTACATCGAGATGCGTGAATCCATGCGTGAGGATGTAATCCGTCAACTCCAGGTAAAAGAGGTAGTCGAGTGTACAAATCGCCACTACATGTTGTGCGGTAAACTCGAAGCAATAGACGAGGAACTTGATACCTTTTACCGACTTTAACCTTTCAGTGCGAACATATGGGGATGTGTATGCATACCCCCTGCGAGTCCCGCCAACTTGCAGGGGGTTTTTTGTTTTGAATTGTCCTGTAAGGTAATATGCCTTACAATTTGTAACAGCGAAAAAAGCGCTAGTAAACATGACAGTCGAATCAATCGAAGCCGAAGTCGCTACCTCTGAACCTGCTGAGAGTAGTGTAACGCCCGAAGAGGGGAATCTTACGATGGCCGAGTATGCGAGCAACTTGCTCAAAGCTCAGTCTGAGGAGGAACAACCCGAATCACCCGACGAGGAAACAGAACCTTCTGATCTAGCTGAAGAGTCTGAAGAACCGGAGGAGACACAGTCTACTGAGGAACCGGAAGAATCGGATCAAACCGAAGCTGCCGAACCCAATACTGTTCTTTCTAAGTTTAATATTGATCTGGACTCATTGTCCGAAGAAGAAACCAAGGAACTCGCAAAGTCGCTTTCCCTGAGTGCAGTCAAACGCTTTGGCGATCTGACCGCACAAAAGAAAGCACTGGCACAGGAGAATGCCGAGCTACAAGCGCAAGCCCAAGCAAAGCCCGAACCTGTTAACGAGAGTCCTTCGTTCCTAAAGGACAATGCACTGCACAACGTTAACGATGTCCAAGCACTCAACAAAGAAGTCGAGAACCTGACCACGCTCATCGAATGGGCCGAGGAAGGGTTGGAGAACGAGGTTGAGTACGATGACAACGGAAACGAGTACGTAGCCAAGGATGGGGAGAAAACCTACACCAAGGCCGACCTTCGTAGGATTAGGGCAAACGCCCGTAAGGTTTTACGAAAGGATGCACCCGCGAGACAGAAATGGATCGAGGAACGTACGCAAAGTGACCAACACGCAATCCAAACATTCGACTTCCTTAGTGATGGCGAATCGGAGGACTACAAGTTGTTCATGCAAGTGAAGAGTAACCCACTCTATCAACCACTCGTCGAGCATTTGCCCAACGGAAACTTTGCAGTCGGACTAATGATTGAAGGAATGAAAGCACTCCAAGCACGCCAGGTCAATTCGAGTAAACCGAAACCGAAGCCCAAGGCTCCTGTTGCTTCAGTCGAAGCAGGAAGCGCCAAGCCAAGGACGGAGAACTCGCAACGAAAGAAAGCATTGGAATTGGCCAAGGCAAAATTTGATAAGTCCGGGGACATGGGAGACTACCAACACTATCTTAAACTCAAGCGGTCAACCGCATAATTTAAAATTCAAGGAGGATATATAAAATGGCATCAAGTACGTCATATAACACTGCTGGCAATCGCGAGCAGATTTTAGACATTATCACCGTGTTGGAGCCGGAGGCTAGCCCCCTGGTCAGCATGATGAAAAAGGGTAACGCAACTAGCACATTCGTCGAATGGCAGGCAGATAAATTAAGCACGCCTGACTTCTCGGGAGTCGGGGAAGGTGTTGATGTTCAGGCATTTAAGAATCAAGCCGAGGACAGGGCGCGACTTGGGAATTATGTTCAGAAGTTTCGCGACACCTTTCAGGTTTCCGACATTCAGCAACTCGTTGACACCGCCGGAGTCGCATCCGAATTCGCCAATGCCGAGTCCAAAGCTGTTCGCAACGTTAAGCGTTCAATCGAAAGTGCATTCTGCTCCGCTCAAGACCGTCAGGCCGAAGCCGGAAGTGGCACGCCTTACAAGACTCGCGGATTGCTCAAGTGGCTTGGATCGGGTGGTCAACCTTCCGACATACCTGCCGCTTACCAAAGCGTTGCCAACGACACCACCGGAACCCAAACCGAAGCTACCTTCAACAGCGTTCTTCAAGAACTCTACGAAGCCAACGGAATGCCCGGTGGACAGCTTACCTTGATTGCCGGACCAAGCCTCAAACAAGAGATCTCGAACTTCTCTCGTCAGCTTGCCGCAGCCAATGGCACTTACGTTGTCAACCAGGATGCCGATTCTCGCAAGATCACGCTTACCGTGAACCTCTACGAAGGTGACTTTGGTAATGTGGCAATCGTGCCTTCGCTTTTTGTGAATCGCACAAGCGGATCGGACACTATCGACGCTGATGCCGGACTTCTTGTTGATCCCGAATACGTCGGAATGCACTCGCTCAAAGCCGAGTCTGCCACCGAGTTGGAAGATCAAGGCGGAGGTCGCAGAGGTTTCGTGGATGTAATTTGCGGATTGGCCTGCTACTCACCAAAAGCTCACGGATTCTTCAATTAATCCATCTAACATTAAGGAGATTTAAGACATGGCTAATACCGATGTAACTCTCGATAACGCTCGCAAGAGTGTTCTCAGCAACCAAGAACGCGCACAAGGGTTCACCCACAAGTACACCATTAAGTACACCGACATTGACGAAGGCTCCGGTTCTTCCGATACCGTCACGGTAACGCTTGGTGCGACACCGACTGACTTCATTATCTCGAAGGCAATGGTGAACATCACGACCGCATTCGCGGGAACCGGAGGCTTGTCGATTCAAGTCGGCACGGACGGTGATCCCAACAACTTCATCACTGCTACCAGTGTGTTGACCGCAGGTCCGCTCATCAGTGCAATTGGTGCTGCTCCGGTCACCTTGGCAGGAACCTTCGCTCCTGCTTCTGACCAACTTGAAGCGTTGTTCACCAACTCCTCTTCCGGATCACCATCCGCGCTTACAGCAGGAGAGTTGGACATCTACTTGGCCATGCACTCGGCCAACGACGTAGGATAATTCGTTTTGTTGCTGTCCGGGGGGTGGCTCATCCGAGCCACCTCCTTGGACACGACAAGCACAACCCAAACCCTATAACACTATGTCCGAAATCTTTGTACCCAAGTGGAAGAAAGACCAAGGTAATGGTTCGTCGTTCATGAAAAATCTTGAACGGCATTTGCGTTATGAAGTGGACCTCGAAAAATACGAGGCAAGAAAACGCGAAATAGAATGCGGCAAGGAGAACCAACACGGTGGCGTAATGGACGGAGTTGGACAACTGAAAGCAACCATCCCCGCTCGCGAATACTTTCGTTGGCAACAATTCAAACCTGGATGTTGGGGTGACAAATCCTTCGTCAAGGAATTCTTGCGCGACAACCCATCCCTTAGAGCAAAATCACTTGACAAGAAAACCTTCCAAGGAGGCTTGGAACTAGCATGAGGCCAATCGCGGTAAGCGTACTTACGACTAACCTGACAAACATGGTTGGCGTGGATGCTTTGCTCACCGCAGAGTCCACCGCAGCAGTTAGAAGCTTTAACCGCTTTGGACGCTTGGCATGGGAACGAACTGCGTGGCCCCTTGCTTCGCGGTTAACTCAAGTCATCCCCGATGTCCGTGTAAGAAGCGTAGACGTTGGGAGTGGTGGTGCATCCTATACATCCGCCCCTACCGTTGCATTCAGTGGTGGTGGGGGTAGCTCTGCCGCAGGAACCGCAACGATCAATTCCGATGGTGAGGTAAACGGAGTTGCGATGACGAACAATGGTACTGGATTCACGGGAGTTCCCACAGTGTCCTTTTCGGGAGGTGGTGGAAGTGGAGCAACTGCAACTGCCAACCTCTTAGCTTACCTGGACTTTGGAACCACGATTGGCGAAATCTTCCGAGTGACAGAACAAGATCCGTATGGCTTGGGTAATGCGAGCGACATCGCATTCCGCAACATCTATGTCACCGGAGCGAGTGAGTACGGAGAAGCAATCTTACCCCAACGCTCATCCACCTCGCCTGTTTGGGTGTACTACAGAAGTCCTTATCCAAACTACGCAAGCAACGCTACTGACTTCCCGTACCTCTTTGCAGAGTACGTGGTCCTCGGAGCATACGGTGATTGGCTTTCCTCTGATGGCCAACAGGCCAAGGCACAAGCAATTTACCAACAAGCGGAATCCGTCTTGCAGGTCGAGTTGGACAAACTCGAAAGACAAGAGGGCCAAAGCCAACCACTTTTAATTGAAACATACGGCACAACTATTGCCACAACTGCATAACATTATGGCATCTACATCTGAATATCGCGGCCTCGGACTTAATGGGGGGGCTTACCTGAACGACACTGCGGTCCACACCAACAGCAACGGATGGTTTGCGATCCAAGCAACGGAGGATACCGTGCTTGCGGCACAGGCGAGCAACATCACGAACCTCGATGACATCTGCACTGGGCAAGACGCAACCACCCTCTCAGCCGGAACGGTACTGTACGGAAACTTTACGAGCATCGATCTGACATCAGGTGCGGTAATTGCCTACAACATTTAATGACCCATTCAGCCATATCCCTTGGCGTTGGCTTGGGAGGTGGTAAGTCTGCCACCTCGTCCGGCAGACCAGCGGGCGGGGGTGGTTCACTATCAAACCTGTTGTCAATCAACTTTGATGGATCGAACGACTTCGTTGAAACGGGTTACGCGCCTGGTGCTAGTTCAGGATTCTCGATTTCCATGTGGATAAACAGTAGTAATTTGAGTTCAAAAATGTCGTTTGCGAGCAACGGCACTTCGGGAGGTAGTCCTGGCGGGTTTCAAATCCTATCGGTTAGTACGGGAGGGACAAACAGTTACGACAATTCATTTTATGTTTTGGTCAAAAACTCAGGTGGTGCTACAAGCGTGAATAATTCGGTCGGAGGATACAACGCACGTGCCGATGTCTGCGATGGGAATTGGCATCATCTGTGTTTCACGATCAGTGGTACATCCGTCAAAATTTATAAAGACGGTGGCGATTCAGCAGGGTCAAATACACAAGGTAGTCCGTTTACTACGTGGACCGCAGGCGTTTCGTACGACGGCAACACGGGTAACCCTTATTTTCTAGGTCGAAATGGTGCTTATACAAATGCAAATAATTACTGGATGGACGGGAACCAAGACGAAGTCGCTATGTTCGAGTACGAACTTACGGGTGCGCAAGTCAGTTCCATTTACAATAGTGGCGTTCCTGGCGATTTATCTTCTTTAAGCCCAACCCTTTGGTATCGAATGGGCGATGCGGTAGGGGACACGAATTCAAGCGGAGGCACACCTGCAAATGGTGAAAGTATCGGCACTCTCAAAGACCTTGGTAGTGGAGGCAATGATGGTGGGCAAAGCACTGCAAGCTATAAACCAACCTTCTCAAATAGCGTACCGAGTTAATGAAATATATTTTATACAGTACGATCGACGAGTGGAATGAAAGTAACTCGGATATGAACACTCACTTCGGTTTGCCTGACTCCAACGGAACTGAGCGATACGCGACAGTTCAACATGTTGAGAATTCAAAAAACTCAGACTATGGGAAGTTTATTTTTCCCGTTTGCGACACGGGGAGTTTTATTTGCACACACTTATTTCCCGCAGACGAACAAGTCGATTTCAACCCGGATTGGAATCCACCCGAAGAATGAAGCGATGCCACGCAATCCTTGCAGTCATCTTACTCCTTGTCATTGTGGTCGTAGTGGGGACGTGAATCATGGAAATGTCCTCCTATATGTTTCTTGGCCTTGGGGTGGCCGTATCCGTCCTCGGTTTTTTCCTCAAGCGAATGAAGGAGGACATAGACATTCAAAAAGCAAAGAATGCAAAACTAGAAATCGCTTGCGCTCGCCACTACGAGAAAATCAGAAACTTGGAAAAACTCGCAGAGGATCGTCGAGACGATGTGAAACGCATTTACGAATTAATAGGTAAGAAATGAGCGAGGATGGAATTTCAGAGAATACCCAAGTCAAAGCAAACCTGGCATTCATGGCAAAAACCATCGCTTTGGTGGGGACAGCAGTTTGGGGGTATAGTGTGGTATGGAATAAAATCTCTGCATTGGAAAACGAAAACATACGGATGCACCACGAGATGGAACTAAACAGCGAGTTTCGCGTTCTTTGGCCACGTGGACAGATGGGAAGCCTACCTGCGGATAGTAGGCAGGATATGTCCATTGAGCATATCAAGGAACGCTTGGGGGTAATGGAGGGTCATGTTGACAGACTACGATTTAAGGAGACTCCGTAATGTTCGAGCTTCTGACTTTGTTCCTTACGGGCGGAGGATCTGCCGCGATGGGGAGTATTTTGAAAGGCGTATTCGGAGCAATGACGGATGCACGCCAACAGAAGTACGAAATGGAGATGGCGAGGGAGGCAAGAAACAATGAATTCGCGATTCAATTTCAACAAGCGCTTAATAGCGGACCTGGTGGAGCTTTCACTCGTGCTACTCGTCGTATGCTTGCTCTTATCGGGATGTCAACACTCTCGTTCATCACCTGCATCACGACAATCTACCCAAGCATTCCGCTCATCAGTACAACAAACATTACCGGGGAAGGAAAAAAAGAGTTTCTTTTCGGACTTATCAGTTTTCCAGCAGAGCAAGCCCCTTTGGTCGTTACAACGGGACATATCGCTCTCTTTGAAGCAACCGTAGTTTTACCCCTTATCATTGGATTTTATTTTACACCTGGAGGACGCAGATAAAATGATCGACAGAGACGCACTTTTCGGAATCGGAGGAACGCTGGCTACATTTAGCTTTGGATCTTTGCACGAAGTGATCGGAGTTATCGCAGGTACGCTCACCATCGTATTCATGTCCTTCAAGATTTGGCAGGAGATCAAGAAGAGAAAATGAGTCGGTATCGTTCATACGGCAATCTTGATGACCAGGTTCAATCAGAAGGTGATCGTGGATTTCGAGGGATAGATTCCTACAAAGAGAAGACGAGTCTAGAAGGTGGCTTCGTTGAGACTTCCGAGAACATGCGTTTGATTGGTGACCTTGCTGAGACACGCAAGGGCATCGACTTCCTTGCAGGAGCAGTCACCCTTACGTACAATGGAAGCGATGAGAGATGCTTTTGTGCGACTTTGTTCAGCGATCCTGCAACGGGCGTAGAATTCGTAGTAGTTGCCACGAAGACCAAGGCAATCATTTGGAATGACGCAAACAACTCAGGCATTGCGATTGACTATCCCGGTGGAGAAGTAGTCGCAGCAGGAGACGGTGCATCTTTTGTACAGTCGATGGAGAAGTTGATTTTATTTCGTGGCAAGAACAAGACTCCGCTCGAATGGGATGGTGATTATTCAAGCCCGACTGACTTCGTAGTCAAAGCAAACGGTTCACCTGGTGCGGGTAGGATTCAATGCCCGAATACCGACTATGGCGTATTTTTCCGCAACCGTCTGATTATCCCGCAACCAACGGATTCAGCTTACTCGTTGATAATGAGTGATTTGCTAGACACAGACAACTACTACCCCGCAGAATCGCAATTCAGAATCAACAAAGGAAGTGCGGATAAACTCGTAGGCTTTTACCCATACCAAGAAGACCAGTTGATCGTGTTCATGCGTAATAGCATCCACATGATTAATAATATCGCGACCACCTCTGCCGCGAATACTTACGAGATCACCCGTCAGCACGGTTGCGTAGCTCGCAAGTCCATCGCTCAAAGCGGACCGCAAACATTCTTCCTGTCTGATAACGGAGTTATCGTCTTGAGTCCTGGTACTGACCCCGCAAAAGGCTTGGGAGTAGCTATCAGTAAAGTATCGGGTGAAACAATTCCGATGTCCCGACAGATCCAAGATCAGTTTGCTGACGTCAATTTTGACCACGCTGACAAGTCATGCGGAATCGTGTATGATAATAAATATTATTTGGCCTGCCCTACACTTAGTTCTTCCGTACCAAATGCCGTATTTGTGTACGACCTAATTTCGAGTTCTTGGATTAGCGTAGATAGCTACCCCGCAATGTCGGGTAGTCTAGCATTCCACGTGGATGATTGGGTGGTATGTATGCATGACAATGGGGTTGACCCACCTAGGCGCAGACTCTTCGCGTGTAACGACACAGGGTGGTATCTCATGGAGGAGAATACGATTGATGATAGTGGTAGAAAGATTGGGTCCACCTCGGAATCAGCACAGACCGCAATAGCCGGGAAACTAGTCACCCGTGCTTACACGCTTGGCAATCAAAACGTCAAACGATGGAGGCGTGGCCAACTCGGAGTGAACACGGTAAACAACGATGCGTTTACTATTAAAGTGGTTACGCTCGATCCCGACAAGTCCGAGACTGTTCTTAGCCACACGGCAGACTCAACGGAAGAAGCACTCTTACGCTTCGGTACGGGACGCACACGGGGATATGGTGCGCAAGTCGAGATCAATGTCACAGCAGGAACCCCGTCCTTTCGTCACGTGTCCTTGGACGCGATTGCAGATGGACTGAACATCAGAACGGAGGTTGCATAGTGGCTATCTCTGCATCAGTGACGCGCGGGTTTACGTACGCTACGGGGGTGGACATAACTGCCGCTAATCTCAACGAACTCGGAGTACCTACCGTGACCATTGACGAATCAAACGTGAACATCACGGGAGGCACCATAAGCGGGTTGTCTTCACCTATTGCAATTGCGGATGGTGGGACAGGAAGTGCAAACGCAACTGCCGCCAGGTCAGCACTAGGAGTTGGCACACTGGGAACCCAAGCGAGTGGTGCCATTGCCGTTACGGGTGGTACAATATCCGGTACAATAATGACGCTCAAATCCTATGCCGTAAGTGGCGTGCCATCCGCTAGTCCCGCAGGGCAAATGATCTACGTCACGGATGGAAACGCAGGAGCCGCAACAGTTGCAGTCTCAGACGGATCGGCATGGAAAGTAGTAGCGTTGGGAGCAACGATAAGCACATGAATATCCTTGAGCAAACCAAGCAATTCTACGACGAACTCGGCCTTGATATGTTCAAGGACATTACAATGTACTTGGGTTACGGATACGTATTTAAAACTCCCGACTCACTGCTGCTTGGCAAAGCGGTTAGAACGGATGACAAGACCCATCCGAGTTCTCAGTGGGAGGTTAAAAACCCGAATGCATGGTATGTCCACATGGCAATAGGCAAAGTGGGAATCAGAGAATTCATCGAACGGATTCCATACGAGTTACCCTTCGTTGGATGGATGAGACATTTTAAAAATAAACCAGTAAAATTTTACGACTTTAAAAGAATCAGTAGGAGGAAATAACAATGGGAAGTTCACCTGACATCAATTATCCGAGTACCCCGTCTTATGGCGAAAGCCTTGCCGAAGCTCTAAAAGCACAAGCTGAATTCCTTAAAGGAACGGGAGACTTTGCAGAGGTCGGAAGTCTTGAAAGCTTGTTGCCCTTGGAAGAGAGTATCCGAAAGAAAACCGCACAGACGGATACGGATGTCTTGAGGCAAACATTGTTGGGTAATACAAGAACTTTTCAAGAAGGTGACGGCGGGCAGACGCAACTTACGGAAAGGGGTGAACTTGCTATGCGTCCATTCTACTCTGCTAAAAATTCAGAGTTTCCAAATTTTGGAATAAATAAGAGTAACCCCGATGGGTCAACTCATGGAATAGAGGTTTTTGATACAAAGACAGGGCAAACCTTCAAAAGAGTCCCAGTAAAATCCTTTAAAACTGCACAATCCAAGCCTGACAATTTAACAAAAATGGCGATTGAGAGTAAAATTAAGGATGGAGGTACATATTTCGGTGTTGATTTTTCTAAAACGTTAAGTGACTCACAATCAGAATACGATAAAATCCCAACTCCATCTAAGCCTACTGGAGTAACTCGCACCGAACGGGTTGGTGACGGCATGGTTGACCTCTTGGGCGACATTCGCGACCTCACGCAATACGAAACACGCACCGCAACACAAGCAGACGTGGATGCCGGACTCGCAGATGAAGTCGGAGATAACTTCGTACAAGCGATTCAAACGGATGACCAAGCGGGGTTCAGAGGTGGAGAATTCCAAGGCTTGTCCGTCCTAGCCGAAGACATCCAACGTGGTAACCTGTCCCGTCAACGCGAAGCCGACTTGCAAGATGTCTCGCGACTATCCGGCCTGTACCAAGGAATCATGGAGGACTATAAGCCTGGCACGGCATCCGCCATGCAGGGTGCAAAGGATCTAATCGAGGAGCAAAAGGACAACCTACTCAAAGACGTCGGAATATCCGACCCCGCACAAGTAGCGTCCCAAGGAGTCCAAGCAGATCCGCTTAGACAAAACCTAATGCTCCAAGCAAATGAAGCACTCGGTCAGGGACTGACTGACCGTGAGGAGCGTCAAATTGCCGAATCCGCAAGAGCAAGGTCCACGCTCATGGGTAGAACCTTTGACCAATCCGGTGCAATCGCAGAAGCAGAAGCTCGCGTTCTCGAAGACAACCAACGCAAGATGCAGAACCGTGGGTTTGCACAATCCGTCCTTGGACAAGAAGCGGGAATTCAAACCGCAGACGATACCCGCAGAATGGGTGCAGACCAATTCAATGTCGGCACGAAGATGGATGCCGAGAGACTACGCGAATCACTCCGCCAACAAGGCTTGCTCGGTTACCTCGATGCGGCTTCTAGGATTTCGCAAATCGAGAACCAGGACCAACTCGATCCATTCCAAGCGATACTGGGCAGAGGGGGAGGAACTGCACTTCAGCAAGGCCAACAGGTATTCGGACAAGCGGGGTACGGATTAAACTCAGGACCGCAATACTTGAACCCCGAAGCAGGGTTAGGCTTTATACAGAACCAAGCAACGAATGCCGCGAATATGTACGGGGCGCAACAAGCCGCCGCCGCAAATCGATCAGCGGGTATCTTCGGTGGACTCGGTGCATTGGGTGGTGGAATTGCGAGTGGAGCAGGAGCAGCAGGGGAACTTGGAAACTTGTTCTGTTGGGTAGCACGCGAAGTCTACGGGGTACACAATCCCGCATGGTTGTTGTTCCGCGAATGGATGCTCAATGAATCACCAGGTTGGTTCCGTGCGACCTATATAAAATTCGGTGAACGCTTTGCGAAATTCATCTCGAATAAACCACGCTTGAAAGCACGAATCCGTCTATGGATGGACTCGAAGATCGGAGGAAAATAATCATGGCACACCATTCTTCAGAGGGAACTACGGATCAGCACTTGGCCGGGTCGATACTCGACCAATCATTGAGGCAGGGCGAGCGCAGGGACAAATGTTTGCCCAAGCGGGAGCGCAAATCGGGAATATGAT
>BCSF01000103.1_pt1 | contig 36779 bp, 65 predicted proteins | sample 1016431 | NCBI WGS metagenome assembly BCSF01 (sample SAMD00045685;SAMD00045686;SAMD00045687;SAMD00045688;SAMD00045689;SAMD00045690;SAMD00045691;SAMD00045692;SAMD00045684;SAMD00045690;SAMD00045691;SAMD00045692;SAMD00045684;SAMD00045685;SAMD00045686;SAMD00045687;SAMD00045688;SAMD00045689, study... | reverse complement strand
GGGCATTTTAATCCGGTACCTTTTCCATGTTTGGACTGATTACTGTGCGCTGCACAAACCGTACCATCGCTGATTCCGCAGTTCATACAGCGCATTTGTCGTAGGAGGGACAAAAGTTTTTTATTTCTATAAGCCAAGCACTATGTCCCAAAATAATGCTATGACCGATATGATGATAATACATTTCGCAGTATCTGGAATCATATCAATTAGATCGTTTATCTTTTCTATCATTTTCTTTCTCCTTTTTGTTTTTTCTAAATATTTCGTCATAGTTCTTGTTGAACTTTTCAGGATCGACAGGTCTGTATCTGTCTCCTTTGCCGAAATTAATTGATAGACTCATCCGTTCTACCTCTTGACTTAGTCTCCATTTCATCCATCAACTCGCTTAAATTGTTTGATATATTAACTTCTAAAGAATTTAATACTTCCTCAAACCCATTACATGCGCTATCAAAACCAGTAAAATACATTTCTCCTAGTTTTTCACCGACATCTGTTGATGATTCTACGGGCAATTTATATATTTTTTTAACATCTTTTATTTGATTTTTTAATATAGATATTAATTTTAGTTGTCCATGATATTGTTCAATCATTTTTTGTTACCTCTCTTTAATCTTTTAATTTCAGATTTTGGCAAGAAATATTCTTTATATCTTTTGCCGTTCTCTGCTTCTACCCAATGGTCTTTTATATCTATCCCTCTTTCTTTGAGTTCAGATAATCTTTTAGCACCATACATGCTATATACAGGCTTAGTTGCTAATTGATTTACTGTTACTCTTTGACCGCTTGATAAAATATCAAGTATCATTTTATGTTGACTTTCTTTCTGCATTTACTTTCTCCTACTGTGTTTTCTCATAAGAATCATATTCTATTTTGTAAGCATAGCTTTTGATTCTCAATACTCTTTCTGTGAGGTCAAGCTCATCCTTGATACCTCGGCTCTCATCCATAATTCTGTCACACTCAATCATAAGTTCTGATAGTTTTACTGCTTCAGGGTCTGTCTTTGCGGTAAGATCCTTTGCTTTTTGTGTACCAGGTGTTGATAAAAACACTTCTTTGTAGATTTCATTGTATTTGAGTTGTAATAATGACTTCTCTACTTGTGCTTTTGTGTAATTTCTTGTTGCTTCCCTATATGGGTGTCTAAAATCTTCCTCGATATCTATTTGACTGAACCTCATTTCTTCCATTGTAATGCCCTCGCAGTGCTTGTAATAATTTCAGGCAACCTTTTCTTTGTATCTTTGAATTTTCTAGCCTTATACAACTCATTAAATTCTTCGATTATGTCAGGTAAATCCTTTTCTAATGACCTTCTCAATCTGTCATGTCCCATCATTTTCAAAACTTTCACCGCATCTAAGTCTGTTATTGTCTTCCTGTCGAAGAAATTTAGTACAAACTTTTTAGCTAATGATGTCTCTACAGGCATGTGCATGAGTAATTGTTTTGGTACAGTTGGTTTCCACTGATCTACTTTTGTATGTTCGATAAATGCGACCACTACATCTTTGTAATTCATATCTTTCATTGCTGCATAAAAAATACTTTTCTGAGTGTCATTCATCTTTGGCTGACTAGAATAAGTTTCATCTATCCTGGTCATAAGCGTTTCAAACTCTTGTTGTGTCATAGCCCTCTCCTATCTACACTATTATATATATTATTATATTTATATATATATATTCATATATATGTATATATATTTATATATATTAATACTAATATAATAATTATTATTAATATAATAACTATATTAATATCAATTATACTAGTTGAAAAAAAAACTATGTCAAGTATTCCTTTATTAACAATCTTGTGATAGGCTCTCTTGTAATAAACTTTTATGGGAAAGTAAATGGAAAAAAATATATATCAGAAGTTGGCAGATGCTTCTAAATCTGCTGACATTGTAACAAAAACAAAAGCAGATGGTGTTAAATGGAATCCTTTATCTCACGATTCAGTGAGTAAAGTTGCAATGGATGCTCTTAACCAAGAGGGATTATATCCTGTTTGCACATTTGACGAGCCTGTTATAACACAAGGGAAAGGTATGGATTATGCAACTATGGTTTGTCATATGAAATTGATAAACATAGAAAATCCAGAGGAAATGATAGAGGTTTGTTCGTCATCACATTTTTCTCTCAATGACCATGCGACAGGAAAGGGTATGAGTTATGCTCGTAAATATGCTTTCTTAAATATCTTAAACTTAGAAACTTCTGAGGATTTAGATGAGGGTAAACAACCGAAGCCACATCAGATCAAGAAAGATATCAAAGATAATCATGTAAAAGATGTCGAGAACGCTAAGACCCCTCAAGAAAAGAAAAAGATATTAGAGAAAAAATTAGAATCGGGTGAGATTAATGAAAGCACAGACCCTTTCGATTTAGGTAGTGCTATTGATGGATAATAAATACAGACTCAGAGGGTCAATGGCTCAGAATTATGTGTATGGAAAGTATAAGGCTAGAAATACACAGTTAAAACTTGATAGAGATAGAATTGTTGAGCCAATTACTTTTGGTCAAGATAGGGTGGATTTCGGCAATGTTAATGAGAAAAATGCTTTGGCAAAGTTTATTCTTATAATGAAAAAAGTGCCTGACTTTATCCTTGAAAACCAAGATGTTGACAGATTTGTTTATGAAAACTATTACTCATGTAGTGGCGGGTCTGTAGATATTAGTGCAACACCTGATGGTGTCATTGATAAAGACGGACTCTTAGAAATCAAATGCCCTGATATTGGTAGGTCATGTTTTGATAAAGGTTTTCCTGAACAATACCTCTGCCAAATTGTTATGCAACAAATGGTAGTGAACAAACAAGATAACGATTATGACATCAAGTACACATACTTTTTCGGATGGTCTCCGACAGAATACAAGTTGTGGTTATATGAACGTGATCTTGAGTTTGAAGAATATGTTGATGCTGCTTTACTAGAGTATGCAAAAGCATTAGTGAGTGGTGGCAAAGTGCAATCTAAACCTAAAGACTATAAAAAGGTTTTTGCCGATGTCATTAGTAAAATTAAATTAATAAAGCATGGAGAATAAAGATGGCTAAAATAATGAACGTCAAACTTTTCAACGAAAGCACACATTCTAAATTATGGAATGGTGTTAAAAAAATATTTGCAATGCACTTCGAGGAGCATGGCAAGTTACCAAAACCAATAACACAAAACTCTAAGTTCAAGGTAGAGAAAAGAATTGTAATAGAACCTGGTGTCTATAAAGCGGTTCTTTGGTCCAATCCAGGTCAGGGTGATGATGAAGAAGATTTGGGAGATTGCAACTTAGTAATCGAAACAAGAGATGATGAGCCATTTGGAGGGTAGTCATGCCAAAAAAGGAAATTTATCAGAAAGACCCTGAGAAGTGGAAAAAGAAAAATAAGGAAAGTTATAATCCTGAATATCACGCAGAGTATCGAAAGAAAAATCGTGAGAGGATCAATGCTCAAAGACGGGAGAGATATAAAAATAATCCTGACTATGACAAAGATTATAGCAAAAAGAGATATCAAAAGTTGGTCGAGGGCAATTCTGAGCAAAATCAGGAGAATCCTGAAAACCAAGACTCTTAACGTAAAAAAACACCCTCTAATTTAGCTTATTTGCCATTTTAGAGGGTGCAGTTATATGAAACTATCAGTTAATTAATAACTCTGTTCTCGTCCATTGTAGACCCATTATCGTGGGTGTCGCCTAAATCTTCTTGAGTTTCTTCTTTGATACCCAATAATTTGTTGTTTAGACCTGGAATCTTGGTTGCGAGGACTTGTAACTCCTGTATAAGTTCCTCGTCAGATTTATTTTGTCCTTTTTCGACATTCAGATTTATACTTTGTGAGCTATATCCACCTAACTCCATTACGAGTTTTGCTGAATTAAACTTTACAGAATCTTGTTCTGAGTTAATCATTAAATCATTCAGGACAGATATTGCGCTAACGGATGCTGATGTTATTCTGTCTTCATTTCTTTTTCTAATTTCTTCAGAATATTTGTTTTTGAGATATGCTCCCATTGTTCTAGGACTTTTATATCCCATATCTTTAGCAGTGGCAGTTGCATTTCCTGCTGTCGCTCCTTCTACAAAAGCGTCTATAAATTTTTTTTCGTCTTCTTTACTTATTTTTTTGGGCATCTGCGTTCTCCAGTAACCATATCTTTAATTTATTAATTGTCTCTTTAGGTAATGGTAAATCTTTTCTGTACTTAATCCAAGACTTATCCAATACGAGACTCCCATCTATATCTACTTGTGTATCAGATCCTGAGATGTGACTAACAAGAGTTATAGTTTTGTCGTTTTCTTCAACGACTAATCCGATTGATATACAGTCAGCTAATGTGTTTTCTAATTCTTTTATATTTGTCCACCCAGAGGTTGGGGTAATTGCGTCTTCCCAATTAATCACTACTAATTTTGGTTTCATTTTTTACTTCTTAGATAATTAAGATAATCAGCACCCTCTTGTACTTCCCAAAATATTTTAATAAAATCTGGATGGTCTTCTGTTAATTCTGTGTTAAATACTGCAACAGCACAAGCTGACATCATCTTACATGGAAGATTTAATTGTCTTGCAAAATTGTCGTACTTCTTATACGAGCCAACCTGTACACAATGCATAATTTTATCTGAGTTAGCATCTTTGATAGGACTGTATCCTGATACATGAGTATGACCTGCTATAAGTAGGTGGTCTCTTGCATTGAACAATGCGTGTTTAACAATACCATGAGCTGTATTGTACATGGAATGTCCTCTGAAGTTATGAGAACAGTTTACCTTTATTTCGTGTTTAGGTAGTTTGATTTTAAGTCTTGCGTTATGTTCTGAATATACAGACTTTAATGGTTTGCACATCCATTTAATAGGATCGCCCTCCATAGCCCACATATCATGATTACCTGCAACAATAAATATATAAGGTGTTGCATTGACTAACCATTCTACTAACTGCCATTGTTGTTCGCCATTAGTTGTTTGGTCTGCCCATAATCCTGCTAATTTACCACGTCTAGCCCAATTATTAGACAAGTCACCAACAGAACAAGCATACATACCATCTGTCTTATTAACGATATCTATGTGGTTTCTAAGTGATATCCAATCACAACCATCATCATCAACATGAGGGTCGCCTTGTATGTAAAGACCTATAGGTTTTGGGTCTTTTATTTTTATGTTTATAAATTTATCTTTTCTTTCTCTGGCATCTTTTCTTTTAAAGACTTCAGTTCTTGCATCAATTAGTTCTTCTGTAGTCCAATCTGTTTCTGTTCTTTCTTCTAGTTCATAGTTTTTCATTACTTCTGGATGACATGTTTTCTTTCCACAAGTCTTACACTTCCATCTTCTTACTTTCCTTTCAGTACCATCATGTCCATTCTTAATTAAATGCTCAGACTTACAATGAGGACAACGCAAAGCATTGCCATCGTCATCTCTTTGTATGATACCAACCCTACTAAGATTGCCACCATTGTTATGTATGGTCATTTGTTTTTTTCCTGTTTGATTAAATATTCGAGATACCACTTAGCTTTCTCTAAGTCTTGTATAGGTGTGCCTTTATAAGGGAATCGGGTAACGTATTTCACGATGTTCCCACGAACATAATCCATATCCCATGACCTGATGTATTCAATCGTCTCTATGCCCTTGGTATAATGGGCAGGTCGATTAATAAGGTCTTCTTTCTTCTTCATCTATTTTATCCATGATTTCATCCCAGGTAATAGGTTCGCAATTTAGAAAAACTACGCCCCCATATTTATAATCAAGTCTATTGTTTATCCTCGATTTAATACTGATTTCTGCTTGGGGATCAATCGAATGGATTGCTTTGATGATTTGCATTTCCCTTTTTGTAAAAGGTATATTTGCACTCATAGTTACCTCCTATTAGTTTAAGCATATATCCATCTAGTGATGTAATATGACATAACCAATATAAGTATAAACTCTAAGACTGATAGTTCAGGCCTTAGATATTTCGTTCTTACCTTACTTAATAAGAACTTAATTATCTTTATCATCGCATTAAAGGATTACTATTTCTAGCTTTTAAGCCCTCTAATTCTGTTCTAAGTATTGATAATTCTTTTTCTAGTGGGGCAATATTAGGTACTGATCTTGCTTCAACCACCTCTAATCTGTTTAAAATCTGTCCTACCTGTACAAACAAACCACCTAATGTAATAACTAGTCCTAGTATTCCTGCTATTGTCTTGATGTCCATAGTCTGTCCTCGTAAGTTTGATTTGGGTAAATGTTTCTAATATCAACATAGTTACTATTAGTGTATGTACCTATATCAATACTCTGTAATTCAGGTTGTATAAATATATCTGTGTTTACTTTTGAGTAAGAAGATATTTTATTATCTTTAGCCATGACTTTAGCTACTATCATTTGTGTAGCTTTTAGCTGACCATCTATTGTTTTAATTTTGTCTGCTACTTTAATAGATATTTCTTCTATTGTTAGTTCGGTTTCAAAACTCCGACTCTCGTTATCGACTTGGGTTTCTTCTGAGACAACATCTCCGTTACTTTCATTAATGTCTGTATCTCTTTCTGTTTCTTCGACAACTTCTGTTTCATTTACTTCCTCCACAGGTGCTTCAACTATTTCTTCAAACACTTCTTCTATAGCAGTTTCTTCTATAACTTCTTCTACTATCTCAGGTTCTATCATAGTAGGGGCTAATACAATAGTTTCCTCTACAAATTCTTCTTCTATAAAAATAGGTTCTTCTATTATCTCTACAACTGGTTCTTCGAATACCACTTCTTCTATAATAGGTTCTTCGTAAACAAATTCTTCTATATATATCTCTTGTATATCATTCGATATTTCTGTAATAGCGGATTGTGTTGCAAGGTCTACTACTACAGGATCATACTCGATAAACAATGTAGGACTTTTTAAGTCAGCGCCATAATGAGATATAGAATTACTGTTCTCATTAAAAGTATATCTAACTCTTATGTCGTAATCTTCTTGGCTATTATTACCAATAATAATTGAATCAGTATGTGTGCAATAATAACAACCATCGTTGTTTATAGTTTTAGTCTGTGTAGTTACATTGCCATTATCATCTACTAAAGTTTGTGTTATCTCTACGTTTTGTTCTATCTGATTCCAGAACCAAATATCTGCACCTGCCGTAGATGTAAACCCATTATTAATAATACCTTTAGATAATCCTGCATCATTTTGTAATGAGATACTATTTTCTATGTATTCTCCATCAACACCTGCTGCAATATTATTGCCATGATTGTGGTCATTTGTTCCAGACCAACCATTGGCAAAGCTATTGCCATCATAAATTTGTTGGTTAAGGAGATTTTCTGTGGTGTCTGAATTTGCCACTAGAGGTAGCATTAACAGTATCAAAAACTTTTTCATTACCGAGTTCATCCCATCTTTGTTTAGCTTGTTCACCAATCAATCCATCTATAGGACATGGTGTACCTGCATCCATCATAGACTTCCATACAGCTTTATCTTGGCACATCAATGATATCGCTGCGACTTTCATACCTAAACCATTAAGTAGTTTAGCTTTCTTTCTGCGTTCACATTCCATGTCATGATAATAAGTACCCATAGATGTGCTAAAGCCAATAACAGTCATGCCAATAGAAAGGGGTATTACACAACTGTCTTGACCATATACTGACATAGCAGGTGCTGTTGCAGAATTAACAGCAGTCTCTTGATTAGAGTTATTAGTTGTAGAATTAGTTGTGGTATTAGTTTGTCCACCTGAATATGTATTGGTTGTCTCTTGTGAATATCCACCACTTATGGTTGTGTTACTTCCTGAACCTGTATGACTCTGCGTATTGGTTGTAGCACCTGTTGACGAGGTATCTGATACAGCATCTTCTATTGCGTACCCTAAGATTAATACAATTATAATAACAAGTGCTATATATATTCTATCCACGACATTTCCATTTACGAAGTGCTAGTGCTTTTCTAGTTGGTTTTCCATTCTTTTCCATAGGACCTTTAACTCCAGACATTCTTGCACAAAAACTTGCACGTCTTCCTGCTGCTTTTGATCCTGGTTTGACTTTACCTGTCACAGGTCTTTTTAAATTAGCACCTGTAGTGCGTTTAAAATACTTTCTACCTGCTTCATTAAGACCACCAGTTTTGCTTTGATATCTTTTAGCTACCATGTTATCTCCTTGTTGCAGCAGAACCGAAATAGAATCCTGATATCGCTGCTAAAAAATGCGTGTCTGCTGTAGTAATAACTACACCTGATATTCCTTGAAATGTTGTTACTTCTTCTATACTGCCAAATATCCACCAACCCTCTTTGACTTGTTCAAGATACATAAGATGTACTTGTACTGATGGGTCTAAGAATACTGCTATCTTAGGTAAACAGATAATAAAGAACACAGCTAATAATGCCATCCATCTTCTTGTTGTAGATTGATATTGACTGTTATCTTTTCTTGCATCTTCTACTGATGCACGATTTATCTCTGCTCTTTGCATAAGATACTTTTGTTGATCTGCTGCGTCTTTAGATTTCTGTGACCATATAGAAAGTAGCCCAGTAAATAAACTAGAGCCAAGCATGGTTATGACTTCAAAAGGTATCATCTAAGTATTCTCTTTATTTTCTCTCTATTTTCGATTTGCTTCTTGATTTGTTCTTTTTGTTCGTCATTCATATTTTCTAGCCCAACAACTCTGCTTCTGAACTTTTTAATGTCATCTGTAGTTCCTAAAACAGGCAGTTCATAATTTAGTATATTTTCTATTTTATTTATTTTTACTGGTCCTAGTAACTCCTGTAATCCTTTTGTAGATAAAGCAAAACCCATTGCTCTACTTACATCCTCTGGAATCTCTCCTTGTACTTGCTCTAAGGTTTTTGTAATATTTAATTCTTCTAATTCTTTAGATGGTATACCTTTGAGGCTTGTAATTGTTCTATATGTGAATAAACCTTTCAAACCTCCTGAATTATATGCGTAAAGTTTTCCTAAATTTTTTCTGACTCCATCGGCAATATCATCCTTTTCTCTTAATTTTTGCAATGTAGCTGCTGTGTTGGATGCATTATTAAAATCTCCCGGTGTTGTCTCTTTTACAAGTTTAGAAAATTCATTGAGACTATTAATTTCTTCTTGAGACATAAATTTTCCCATCATCCCTCTTAAATTATCATCCGCTAAATACTGTTGTACTTGCCTGTGATAAGTAATTGGGTTCATAACAAAAGAGCCTTGACTTTTTTTGAGCGAAGTATCAACTAAATTTAAATGAAAAGACTCTTTTAGAGTATCTGATAACTGCTGTCTTGCTATAACTCTTTCTGCTTCAGGTAGCGCATCTAAAGTCGAGAACAATGCTTCTACTTTTTTCAAAGCTAATGATGTGTTTTTTACGTCTTTGAGACCATTTACAGTTTTTAATATATCTACAGGCGTTTCTTCCTCGTTTAATATTCGTTGTATAAATTTACCAACTTGGTCTTTTTTCCCTAGACTTGTAGTTTTTTGTTGGAGGAACTGTTGATTTAATTCTCTATAAGCATCATTTGCTTCTTTGAAATTAGATAGTTGTGTTTCTGTCATTCTATCCGTATATTTAAGAGCATTTTGAAACATATCATCCTGAAACCTATCAAACTCTCCTAAAAGCTCATTAGCTAAAACAGCGTCTGATCCTTGAGCGTCAAAAACATCCGATGTAATGTTCGATCTAAACTTTCTAAAATCTTTTAGTGTAATGGTAAAATCTTTGCCCTTTTGACGTTCAATGTGTTTTGTAAAGTTATTTATTCTGTTATAGATGGAACTAGACTTTTCATAGTCTTTTGCAAAAAAGGGATCATTTGCGTCTGTGTAATTTTGTTTGAGTATACTCTGTAGATTGCCTTTGAGGGTTGTTGTGTCTTCTGGTAATATTGTAAGATTTCCGCTCACTAGTTCATATTTTTGATTGACATATTTATTCTTAGCTTCAAAAGCGTCATCTACTAAACTTTTGATTGTTACGCCTAATCTGTCTTTTTGTGCATCAGTCATTTCAGCAAAATCGAAATCTTCGGGCAATCCTGCCATTTCTATAGCTGCTTTACTTAGTTGATTGTTTTGTGAATTAATAATTTTCAATAAATCTTCTTGAACGCCAACTCCATAAGCTCCTTTCATCCCTTCATTTAGTTTTTGTAAAGCATCTTGATTTCTGTTAATTTGTGCGTCAAATAAGTCTATTCCAAACTTACTAGAGTTCATATATGATTTAGCTATGTCGTTTTCGTAACCAAGCTCAAGCGCCTGTGCGAATACATTTAAGTCTTCTTGGCTGTATTCATTCAATCTATCGCCTGTTATTCCTAATGATTCTAATTCTTTTATAGCTTCTTGACTGTATTGACCTTCTCTATTTAGAAACTTAGGCGCTATTGTATTGATAATTGCACGACTTTTTGATGACATGCTTTTCAATCCTTTAGCTGGTAATAGACCGACATAAGCAGGGGCAACTAACGCTCCTGCAACATTGAAAGCAAAATTTTGTCCTGATGGTCCTGATTTTGTTCCTGTAAGGTTTGCGACCAAATCTTGTCCTATAGTAAAAGTTGTTGCTGCCGCCATATTAGTCATTGTGTTTCTGAAAAACTGTTGCGATGCCAAAGGTATTTTCACAATACTATTAAAAAACTGGTTAGCTTTAGTCGCAGCACCAAAACCGACACCTGTTGACATAAACTGATCTATATCAACTTTAGATATTCCAGGTTCATTATGATATCCATACTCTCCGTTTGGAAAAAATACCATAATGTTATTGTTTTTGTCTTTAGCAATACTTGCTCCATTACTTATATATGACTCGATGTTTTGAGTTATATTAGGAGTGACCGTCCTATTAATTTTCATATTTATATCAGCAATAGGATTTCCAGAACTAATCATTGGGTTTGAGTATATTTCATCTACATCTTCGAAATATTTTTTATCACCACCTGTAACTAAATTCTTAACGAAGATAGCAGCATTAAATGCAGGTTCTGTAATACCTTTTACATCTTCTATATATGATGATTCTTTTTCTTGTATTTTTTTCTTTTGAATATTTTCAAAAACATTATTAGGTATTCCTGCCATTACATTCCACCAAATTTATTATTGTATTCTTCTTCAGAAAGAGACAAAGACTGTATGTCCTTTCCGCTTTTACCTCTAAAAACATAGTATGTTTTGCCACCTACTGTTTCTCGTCTGTAGTTATTTTTATTATCTAAATCTAATGACATTCGAGAAGAATCCATTAAGTTTAGTATTTCATCTTTCAATGCTTTTCCTTTGTGTTGAGAATATTCATTTACAAATGTATCAAAATCCAACAATCTTTCTTTCCCATTAACGTCTAATCTTAGTTGTTTTAAAATATTAGGTTGTTTAGTTTGGTAAAGATTTTTCCCTTGAGTTTTCAATAATTCAAGTTCTGCGTTTCTTTTTGCTATTTGTAGTATTTTTAATGATCCCTCTTTGGAATTTGCAAGTCCAGGCATCATTTGCATCAAGAACTCTCTTTCCTTGTCTGATATAGCACCCTTAAAGTTGCTCAATCCATCAAGAACCAATTTATTAGATAGGTTCCTAATTAGTTCGAGTGTCCCTATATCTTTGTCGTCTGGAATCTCTAAAAACTTTTTGAATTTTGATAATTCTAGTCTTTGTTCTGCTAATGGTCCTACATCAGCTTCATCTGCTTGTGATATCACATCTATAAGTTGATTATATGTATTTAAGTTTTCTTGCACAGATTTCATTTTTTCATTAAATGCTACCTCTTGTGTAACACTTTGTTTTCCTAGTTGCTTTTCTCTTTCTGTTTCACCAGCAGGTATTAAAGGGGGTTTCGGTTGTAATGCAGCACCGAGTTGTACGCCTTCTGATACACCTTGTGCTATATTAGATGCTAAGTTCTGTCCTGCTTGTTGTGGTCCTAATGCTCTTAATCCGCCCATAATCATGGCAAGATTTATAACATTATCACTAAGACCCCCTCCGCCTAATAAACCACCTTGTTGTTTTTTAAGGTTTACTACTAAGCCTAATTTTTGTTCAGGAGTTAAATCTTCATACGCCATAAGGACCTCCTAGCATCGGATTCATAGGTTGCATTGGTTGCGCACCTAATAGTCCATTACTTTGCATTGGATTAATAGGTTGCGGAGTTAGAAGACCAGTATATGGATTACTTAGTTGTGGTGCAGCACTAGCCATCATAGGAGACATCGGCTGTACTTCAGGCATCGCTTGAGGTTTGAAAAGGTTTTGCAAAAACTCAGATGTTAATTGTCCACCTACGTTTTGTAATAAATTTCCACCCATCCCTTGACCTGCTTGTCTTTCTAAAGCATCAAAGTCGATGTTATTGTTTGCAAGGCTCGGAAGGTCTGTTTGTGGCAAATTAGCCATGTAACTACCTAAAGCGTCTCCGCCTTGTACGGGTTGCCCAAACACTTGGTTTTGTGGTAATCCCGGTTGATTCAACATTTGTCCGAAATCAAATGATCCTATATACATATTTATCTCCTTAACTTAATAAACTTAATACTGCTAAACTACCAGCTATGTATGGGTTATATGCAGCCAAAGAACCTGCTGCTTGACTACCACTAGCTGCTGCAAAACTAGATCCTAATGCACCACTACCTAAAGCTCCGTATGTTCCTAGACCTAGTAGCCCTGCACCTACCGCTTGTTGCCCGAATGATGGCGAACCTGCTGTTTGTGCTGTAGTTTGTGTACCTGGTAATACTGTTCCCGATACTATTTGTGTATAGTCTTTTAGCCTTTCTCTTGGTTCTTGTTGCCCAAACTCGAATCTAGCACGAGCTTCATCAATAGCTTGTTGCGCTCTAGCTTGTTCAGTCGCACCTAGCCCTGATAATACAGATGCTGGTGTTTGAAAAGCACCTAATGTTCCTGGAACCATTTGAGCTGCCGCTAATTGTCTTTTAGCTGCATCTTGATAGGCTTGTGAATACATACCTGCGGAAACATCTCCCGCTTTTGTTAAATAATCTTTGATAACTTCTGCTTCAACAACACCTTGTCTAGTACCGCCCAAACCGCCTTGACCTGTTGCTCCACGTCTTACTTGTTGCAATAAACCTTGCGCACCTGTTAGAAGTGGTCTTGTTGCTGCTTCTACTGATCTAGCAAGAAAAGGATCTGCTAATGCACTTTGTGTTCCGCCTAGCTGAAAACCTAAAGCAGGACTTAGTTGTCCTAATAATTCTGATTGTGTTCCTAATGCAGTTTGTCTTGCAAGTGCTTCAGCTTCTGATTGTGTTGCTGTTACTGGTGCTGTTAGACTGCCTGGAAAAAATTGTCTTGGTTGTTCTAGTAACCTTGCAGCTTCCTGATATTGCCTTGTTAGGTAAGGTTGTTGCCCTGCCCATGGATCGGCTTTTTGTACAGTTTGGGTTGTACCTCCGCCACCTTTACTCATAAGTTATCTCCTAATGTATTGTTGTGAGTTCTTTTCCAACTATGGTATATGTTTGCTCATAACCAAAGTTTTTTAATTTTTTAACGAATCCTTTTCTACATACTGTTTCCATAGCATCGCAGTCTTGTTCTATAGACCATTCTTCTAGTATTTCTAAAACTTGTGCTACCCACTCATCTATACCTTTTCCGCCTAGAGTGACAATCCTACAGACTTTCTTTTGTGGGTAATTTATAATTTGTGTTGTTACTACAGCTTTAATTTCTTTGTCATTTTCTTCATCATAGACGACCCAAAGCTGCATTTCTTTTTCTTTGAGGAAGAAGTATATGTCATGGGTGTTCATTTCTTCTTGCGCTTTATTGATCCCCATCTCTACAAACTTTTCACATTCACCCCAAACATCATCAATATACCTAGTTGGTATACCAGATACATAAATCATTGCTTTCTCCTATTGACTTACTTGTATAATACTGAGTGTAACAGATGGGGTTTCAGGGGCAAATGCTGTAGCTGCATTATGTTGTAATTCTACATCTGTATCGTCTGATGCCCAAAATGCTTGTAAGTATTGTCCTGCTGTTATGCTAAATATTCCATTTCTTGATATTATTTTCTTCTGCCCATTTTCATGTAGTGTAGAAATAATTGTAGACTGAGAACTGGTCACTCCATTTATCTTTGGAAAGAAATATACAGTTTTTGTACTAGCACTATTAGACGATAAGGTCGCATGAAAACTAATATAGTATTTACCTGTATGGGTAAAGTTAAGTTTACTTGCATCTGTGCCATCAATACTTATACCTTGTTTATCGCCTGAACTGTTAAATGTTATTGCATAAGCTGTATTTACTAATGTTGGTGTTTGGTCAGTTGTGTCATAAAAAAAACCAAAATCACCTGCACCACTACCACCTGCAAATGCTCTCCATGCAGTACCATCATAATAGTATAGGTTTTCACCTTGTCCTGGATTCCAGTTAGTGCCATCAGCATAAGCGATATCACCTTGCTTTACTCTGCTAGGTGCAACATTCTTTTCTTCTATAAATGCTATAGGGTTTTCTTGTAATGCTCCTTGTAGCTTAGTCAGTTCTTCAAATATATATCTAGGTAAATCTTCTGTATTAGCAGGTACAGGATTAGGTACATACTTAGGAGCTTGTGCCATTATCTTTCCCCTATAACTTCATACTCTAAATCATAACCATTAAGTTCAAATGGACTGTTGTCTGTGTGTTGAAATCTTACTGCGATGTATTTACCTGTTGACCTACAATCTACTTTGTTGTTTTGTGTTGGGTCAAAGTTTTGTCCTGCTGTATAAGTATATGTACCATTAGGCGACATAGAACTTCCAACTGATATGACCACTTGCCCTGAACCACCTACCTTAGGTGTTAGTTTTCTTACTTGTTTAACAGTATTAGTATTACCATCTAAGGTTAATCCTTTTCTTTCTAGTGTTGATATGTAGTTTTCACCTGCAAACTGTCTGCCAAAATCACCACGATACAATTTAGTGTCTGCAACACCTGCCATTAATATACTTCTTTCTGTAGGATTATAGGTTCTTTCACCCCATATTCCATCATAAGTTGTCCATGTAGCTGTCTGTGTGTTCCAAGTTATAGATGTAGCACCAGGGTCTACAATTCCTGAACCAATGTGATAAATATCAGGCAAATCACGAAAAGTAAATGAGTTGTTAACATAGTTATAAATTAATGCTTTATTACAATATTGCGACCCTATACTAGGATAGCATACCCACATTTCTGTTTGCTGTACGTTATGTGCAACAAAAGTGAGATTATAATATGCATCATTTATATCATCAAATAATTCTTTTTTAATTAGATCAGTAGCTACAGATTTTTTAGATACTCCATTATGTACAATTAAATCACCTTGAGTAACTACAAAATGATTACCATCAAACTCAGCTATACAGTTTCTTGTTAATACACCTGTATCATTAAATAGTTTTTGGAAACTAAATACAAGGTTGCCACCGATATAGTTAGCTATCCATGTAGAGTTTTCTTTGTATATTACAAATGATTGTTTAAGTGCTAGACCATCAACAATAAAGTCTGATTCATCACCTATAGTAACTTCACCTGCATCATTGGTACTAGCTGCAGTCCATGTAGAGGGATAACTAAAGTTTTCTGCTGCATCACCCCATCTTACTTTGTTAGGAAACTCTGTTCCACTTTCTGTAAGACCTAGAGCCATTAAATAATTACCAAATGCTTTTATGGTTTTACAAGTTGTACTTGCTGCCCAATTAGGTAAATCAACAAAATTACTTGCACCTGTTGTTGCTAATGCTTGTGGGTCGTCTATTCCATTACAAAGAATAGGAAGCCCATTATAAACAGTTCCTGTCCAGTTGCCTAATGTAGTTAAATTAGTAGAATAATCGCCACCTGATGATCTTGTAACGTCTGTATGAGTAGTACCATCAGTTCTGTAAATCTTAGCTGTACCTGCATAGAACCAATATGATGCTGTGTTATTAGACCAGTTGAGTACAAAGTATGGAGCTACTGTAGGTGTGCCAAATACTGCATCATGACCTTTAATCTTCTTTCCTGCATTATCAGTAAATCTTATATTACTTGCATGTGAATAAAACTCAGGTGGAAGTACAGTATCGTTTGTATCTTTTATCATGCCCTTTGGAGCAGGTGCTACAAATGTTGCCATTAGACTGTACGTTTCCACATATATACAACGATATATGGTTGTAAGTTATTGTGGGCAGAACCACTACCAGTTGAAGATGTATGTGCAGCACTTGTACTATTGTAATTATCCCCATCATTATCTATCCTTACACTAGATAATCCTGGTGTTGTTCCATATCTAGGTGTTTGGTCTGCACCATAACCTTGTAAATGATAATGTGATGGAAGTTCGGCAGTTGATAGTGTATGTGTTTTAGAACCACCTGTTTCTTCTGCTGTGTCAAATTCTGTTTGTCCTGCATCTATACCTACTGGAACACGACCTGCACCAAATGCTACCCATGTACCAAATCCTAATAAGGTTCCTGGGTTAGTTGCTACTGATGCGTTTATATAAACAGATCCTACAGGATAAACATCAGATAAACTTATTATTGAACTATTAGTAATAGTACCTGTAACTGTTAGATTTCTAATACCTGTTACATCTTTATTTGCATCTACAGTTAGTGCTTTTGATGCTTCTGCTGTACCAAGTGTTGCTATATCTACATAGTTAAGTTCTGTAGTATTGGCAGTACAACCATCCAATAAATTTAATTCTGTATGTGTTGCTGTCATTGCCCCTGTTATATTAGGGAAACTATTTTTTATTGTTGATTTAATCAATCTTAAATGGTCATCACCTTGAGCAACAGAATCAGTTGCCCCTGGATTTGAGGTATTAAGACTATCTATATATGTTCCTGTTTCTAATCCCATTCGTTACTCCTTTGGATATTTATCTTTGACTGCTTTTATTGTAGCTTTCCAACCATCTATTCCATTGTGATAAATATCATCTAGTTGGTCTGCAATACTTGGATATTCTTTTAATCTTTTACCTTTGTAAGCATTAGCATCATCAGATGCTTTTTCTTCATCTGTTCTAAAATCAAATGTTTCTGTTGTGCCATCAGCATTTGCTTTATTATGGTTGTTATTAATAGCACTTTGCCATTGTTCTTCAGAAACCTCTACTGTTTGGCTTGGTACTGATGAATGTATTTCGGAATCATACCAACCTAATATTTTATTGTTATCATCTATATGTGCTAACTTCACGATATACTCCCTGTTGCTATCCAATAAATACCCTCCATTGGTGTATAATGAGAAACTTTAAAACTTGAGTTTCCAACATCACTATCAGGTGATATTGAATCAGCATTGCTTACTCCACCTGTGTCTGTTCCTGTGTCAAATGGTGTCAAAACAACACTATAAACTGTACTAAATGCTACAGGATAAGTTACAGTAAATGAGCTCGATGATGAGGTATGTTTACCCCATTGTATCGTGTAACCATTAGAAAACTTTTGATATCCATTTTGAGATAAAGTTTTTGCTGCATCTCTTAAAACAGTACCACTTGAATCTGTAACAATATTTCCTGTTTCGGCAGGTAAAGTAAGAGTATTAGTTCCTGCTACAGCAGGTGCTGAGATTGTGATCTCACCACTAGTATCACCAGTTAATTTTATACTTGCCATTAATCTGCTTCCTGTATTGTGTTACCCTCGGCAATCCATTCTTGAATTGCTTGGTAGTCTGTGTTTGCTGTGTCTATTGGTACAATTAAACCTTTTCCATCTATGGTTGCATTAATAGTAATATTTTCACCATATTCATTGACGATATATTGTGCTGATGTAACTGTCATACGATTCATTAATATCTCCTATAATTCTGCATCTGCTGTTGTTCCACTTCCAATATTTGGAGAATTGTCTCCTGTCCTGTAAATGCCATAACCATCTGCTGTTAAAAAGGTGTCGCCATCTTTTGCTCCATTTACAAAAGAAATTGTTGGGGTTGCTCTCATGGTTTGTTTAAAAAACCAAAATACTTTTTTACTACCAACTCCACCTGAACTTCCCTCAAGTGCTGCTAAAGTTTTTGTAAAGTACCTCTGACATCTAGCTAGACTTGTACCTACATCTTCAAACTGAAAGGCAGGTATGCTGTTAGTATCATAAGTCCCTACTTCCCATTGGACACCTGTTATCAATACTTCGTTTGCTGTATTGTCTCCAAGTCCTAAATTTGTTCCTACGAATCTGTTTGCATCAACACGAGTTTGCCATGCACTCGGTAGTGTACCTGATGTAAAATTACTTCCTGAATCAAAAGCCCAAGATATCATTATTGACCTAGCACTTGTGTTAGCTAATGCACCTGATGTATCAGCAGGAAAATTACATACAACTTTTTGCCAAGTATCTGCTGCTGAAATAGTTTTCAATACTGCAACATGTCGGTCATTAGTTCTATCCCAAAGCTCAACGACATAGTTTCCTGTTTTGTTACATTTAATCCAATAAGCAAGAGTAGATGTTTTTGCATCTGATGTACCTTTTTCTAGTATCTGTAAATTTTGACCCTCAGACTGCATTGATAAATAAAAGTTATCTCCTGCTGCTGGACTTGCATCTGCTGTTGTGCAGTCTATTTTGAGAGAACTTGCAAAACCAAGACCCGTAGGTGTGTCTGTAGATTGAGTAAATGACCATGTACCAAGATTAATCATATTAACAAAAAACCTGTCTACATTAATATATTGAGCTGCAGTTATACCTGTTTGGTCTCCTCTTTGTGCAATTCGCATATCACCATTTATAATCAATGGAGTAGCAGTCTTTCTATCTAAAGCTACGGTGTTATCTGATACTGTACCATGTAAAGTGAGTGCCATTAATTATTCTCCTGGTTTGGTTGGAAAGGTTACAGATGTTGGGAAAGTATCTTGTTGTGGTACATCTCTTAATAATTGTCTGTATGTAGCCCATGAATCTTTCGTTGCTTGTGGAATATCTGATGCTTGTGTCCAATCACATTCATTTAACAACCAATCTCTTTGTTCTCTTATATCTACTGCTTTTTGTTCATCTGTTCTTAAATCTTCAAAAACAAAGTTTCCATCTACATATTTGTTTGCATTTATTTCTAATGCTTGTTGCCACACTTCTTGTGTTACTGTTACTTTTGGTTCTTCTACAGTATCAGTATCTAAATACCAACCTAGTAATAATCCGTTGGAGTCTAATTTTCCTATCATTATGTTTTCCTGCCTGTAACTAAAACCCAACCTGTAACATTTGCACCACCATTACCTACTGTAATGCTAGTTGTTCCTATTGAGTGTATTCTAAGATACGCACCACCTGCTGTTTCGGCTACAGCATATGCTCCATAATAGTTATCCATAGCTAATGGATAAGTTATTGACTGTGTACCTACTGATGATTTTCTTAACCATTGAATAACAAGATTATTACTAAATTTTATATATCCATTTGAATTGTTTGAAGCACTAACACTCGATGCTGAAATATCACCACTAATTCCTGTAAGAGCAGAGCCATCAATAGCAGGTAAAGCTCCTGTTAGTGCTGATGATGGTATTGTACCTGATGTGGTCATGTTACCACTTGTATCAAAAGATACTTTAGTTACACCATTAGATTGTAAATCAATAACACCACTTGTATCTGATGTTAGTTTTAATCCATTAGTTGTATCTGCATTAACTTTACATGTCATAGTATTACCCACCTTTGTCCACTGGGAACGGTAACTGAAATGCCACTTGCTATAGTGATTGGTCCAACTGAAAATCCGTTCTTACCTGATGTTATTGTATAGTCAGATGTTATATCATCTGCGTTTTCATAGATAGCACCACCTGCTGATGCTCCTCCACCACCACCGATTGCACCCCAAGCACTACCATCGTAGCCCTCAAATGATGTTGTTGTTGTGTTAAACCTAAACATACCTGAGCTAGGCGAACCATCACGTTGTGCTGTTGTGCCTTTGTTCAGTTTTAATGAAGCTGTGTTTGCTGATAAATCTATTGTGTTTGTTTGTGTGTCTAAATCACCACCTAACTGAGGTGTGGTGTCTTCTACAACATGTTCTAGTTCATTACCAGTTGCTTGAGTTATCGAAGTAAAACTTAATGTTCCTGTTCCATTTGGTTGTAAAAACTGACTAGCACTTCGATCGCTTGTAGGGAAAGAATAACCACCTACTTCAAGACCTGTTCCATTTATTAATTTAAAATCTGTACTTGTAAGTCTTGCACCGATTTTATTAGAACCTGCTTTTTTTAATGCAAACTCTATTAGACCGTCTTCTGTAGTATCTGTAACATCTGAAGTCTTACCTGTAATTTTTGCATAAACAACTTCTTGGTCTGCGTCATTTTCGCCTTTAAATTTAATTTGACCAAGATAATCACCATCAGCAGGAGACGCACTATTTCTTTTTAGAGAAATAACAGGAGCTGCTATACTAGAATCTTCTGTTGTTGTTATTACAAGACTATCACCTGTTGTTGTATTACTTAAAGATAAAGTGCCTGTTGTATCAATATTACCTGTACCAGTAATATTACTAGAGTTTAAGTCTAAATTACCACCAAGTTGAGGAGTTGTATCTTCTACAACATTAGCTAACTTTGCATCTAGTGCTGTTTGTAATCCATCAACATTAGATATGATATGGTTGTGCGAATCATCTGCAACTGTAACTGTTATAGCTGTTGTGCCACTACCACTAGCATCACCACTTAATGTTATGGTTTGGTTTCCAGTTAAATAAGATGAATCATTTGTCCATTGACTAATGTTACCTGATTTGTTGGTTAGTGTTTGTGTGCCTGATAAAGTTGCAACAGTTGAATCAATCGCAAAAGTAACTGCATTACCTAAACCACTTGTATCTATACCTGTACCACCAGTAAAGGTTAGTGTTTCAGAATCTAGATCAATAGATAATGCACCACCTGTATCTGCCTGGAAGTCTAAGTCTTGTGCTGTAACTTGTGAATCAACATAAGTCTTAATTGCTTTTGCTGATGCAAGTGTATCATCAGATGCAGAAACAGTTGTTAAATCAGTATCAAGAACACCTGATGCTAAATCTGCTACCTCAACATTAGAAAGACTATTGCCTGTTCCATTAGCATCAAATGTCTTATTAGTTAGTGTGTCTGAAGAAGATGCTGTAATCTTTGTGTCTATCTGCGTCTGTATTGCAGAACTAACACCATTTAAATATCCAAATTCTGTATTAGAAACTGTGCCATCATGTATTTTACTTGCATCTATTGCTGCACTTGCATTGACATCGGCATTGATAATAACACCACTACCTATTGCTGCTGTACCTGTTACATTACCTGTGCCATCAAAAGATGCTGAAGTCCAAGTAACATCACCTGTCATACCTATTGAACGACCTGTAGCTAAAGCTGTAGCTGTATCTGCGTTACCTGTAACTGAACCTGTAACATTACCTGTTACGTTACCTATAAACGTTGTACCTGTAACTGTGCCAGTTGTAGTAATAGATGGCATGTTTGCAGCAATGTTTGTTAATGTAACTTTAAAGTTATCCCCATCATAAGCTGTAGCAAATATAGACTCACTATTAGGGGTGGTAACTTCTGTTAATTCTGAAAATTTCTTATTTGCCATTTATGTCCATGTGGTTGCTGTTGTCGATTGTACTGTCCAATCATCAACTGTTAATACTGGTATGTTTTCTTGCTGTAAAGTATCGTTATCTTCGGTTGCTAAAAAAAACAAATCATCTTCTGTTTTGAATAAAAATGTACCTGCTAAATCCCAATTTGTGCTAGTTGTGGATTGTTCTGCCCAAACTGTCATTAATATAATCCGTAATCAATTCTTGTTGTTGGTGCTACACCTGAGTGTCTATCTCTTTCATTAGAACTTATTATATCTTGTTTTGCTCTATCATAAAGACTAGACCATGTTTGTAATCTTTTGTCGTTTTGTAAATAGGGTTCTGCTTCAACTAATGATCCATAAAGATAAGCATCAGGATGGTTAGTTAGCATTTCATTAGTAGGTGCTGAATCTGATAATGGGGCAAAATGTTTAAAATATAATATTTCTATTTCGTATACACTATCAGGTAGTGGTCTTAGCTGTATATCATTACCAATGATACTGTATGCTTTAGGTTTGCCTTTATTGCTTCCTGCATAAATTCTGTCCATTTGTTCAGGTGTTAAATATTCTAAAGGTGTTTTAGGGTCAGTATTTAGTTGTATATTACGCATAGCAACATAATTATCAGGCAATGTATAATACTCGGTATCAGCTATAGTATTTGCTGTAACCCTTGTTTCCATTCTTCTAAGTTTAAAATCTCTTTTATGTCTAGCTTCTGCTAGTGTAATAAAATCAGGTATTTGGTCAGTTAAATCTGTTCTATCTAACCAGTCAGCGATAGCTGATTTAAGTTCTGAGTAATTAGTTATTGCCATTATATTCGCCTATTGGTTGTCTTTAGATACCTGTAATCAGGACTGTTAATAAGTTTTTTTACTGCTTCTTTGTGATCTTTATTAAATAAATCAACCCCAAATAGTCTTTTCCATTCATAAACTACAGTCATAGGAATACGAGCAGAGAGTCTAAACTCATCTGCTTTATGATGATCTTCGTTCTGTAATTTCTTATTGGAATCAATAAGGGGTTGTATGTTTTCGATGTGTTCTATAGCGAACTCGCCAGTAGGATTATGATAATGAAATATCTGATTTTGTCCTATCTTACGTTTCATTCACTTAACTCATCTATGTAAACATTAGCTGTGCCACTAGCAATAATTGCTGCGACCTTCATGCCGCCATCAATCTTAAATACTTCAGGGTCATAAGCACCAAGTATAGTTGTACTTGCTGAAGCTGTTGGTGATGCACCAAAAGCTATATGAACTCCATCTGTATCAGATACGATTCTGACATACTCAGTATTTGCATTAGTAGCTGTAGATTGTTGTGAGCCAGTATTTACACTTCTTACGATAGTGTTTGTTACTCTCATTCTTGACATTCTTATCTCCTAATTACAAATGTTACTAATAATTTAGCTGTTCCTGTAGAACCACCATCTGTTATCATTTCAATAGTTCCGTCTTCTTCAACTGAGTTAGCTGCTGTAGGAACTGATGTATCTACATCACCTGCTGCTGAACCTGAGTGAGCAACTGTAATACCACCACCAGTAATAGCTGTGCCACCAATTTCAAAAGAAACTGCAGCATTACCACCACTAATAGCACCTTGTAGTGCAGATATAATTTTAACTACTCGTCCACCATCTGGGATAGCAACGAATGTACTAGATGCAGTAGATACGTCTTCTATCTCTGCTGTTACAAAATAATCATTTAATGTTCTCATTAAAGTCTCCTAGTCAATAACCCTCGTTCCGAAGCGATACGTTCTTCAAGGTCATTATTAATCAGTATCTTGGGTGGGGCAGGAAAACAATATGAGAAAAACCTGCCCCTTTCATGATGAGAAAGTTACATGAAAAATATTTTTTATGAAGTTGTCAAGTCAGCAATAGTAGCTGAAGATGCTTCATTTTTAGCAACGAGTGTCCACTCAGCGAGTAGTAAACGTTTTTCAGCATCACCAGTTTTTGCTAGTTCTTGTGTTTGGAAAGGTCTTAAGAAACCAGTCGCAAACATTTCTGTATCAACAACCAACGCACTTCTACCAGAAGAACGTAGGAATCTGTCAGCTACAACTCTTACTTCACCGAAGTCAGAAACATAAACATCAATAGTAGCTACTAAGCTTCTATCTTCTGCCATGTCCATACGAGTTGAGTTACCTGTAAATCCAGATACTTTTTGTTTGTTGAATGAACCAACTAATAGTAGGTCAGGATCGCCACCATTATCAAAGCAAGATTTTAACTCACCTTTTAAGATAGCTTCTGTAAGAACCCTTTGTGTACCATCTGTGACAGAACCACTAGAGTTAGAACCACCTGCACCATAGCTGTTGTTTGTTGTTGTCCAAGACTCGAAACCTGCAGATTTACGAGCAGAAGCTCCGTTTCCAGAACCTGCTGTAGCTGCGTTTTTACCTGTAAGGTCTAGTTCCATGTCTCTTTTGAGTTCTTTACCAGCTTTAGCTATTTGATAAGCTAGTTCAGAATCTCTACCTGCGTGATTTACTGCTTCTTGTGTTCCAGAGACCATAACAGGTTTATAAGAAATCTGTGTATAGTTGAAAACACGAGAAGTTGCAGATAACGCAGCACTTGGAGAATCATCTCCTTCTATTTGAGCATTTGAAGCTGCTGAAGCTAGTGAGTCAGTTTGCCATTCGTGCTTTGTAGATTCAGCATTACCTGAACCGATTGAAGACATGAATGGTGTATCTGTTGGAGAGATGTTATAGATTACGTTCTGTAAATCTTCTCTGTTACCCACAGCATCATAAGTTTCAAATGTATTTGACGCTTGTGCCATTATTACACCTTTGTGTTAAAAGTTAGTATTAGACTATTTCATCATGGATTTGATTAATGCCGCTGCATCATCAACTTTCCCTGATCTTTTTAGTCTTGCTCGATGTGCTTTTACTTTCTCGCTACTGACTTCTGCACGAGTGGATGGTGTTCCTGGTCTTTGCATCTTAGGAACTACTTTTGATTTTTTAGAAGATATTTTTGTACTCTGTAGTTGATCATAAAGCATAGCCTTATATAAAATATTAACCGCTCTTGCATCAATCATTGAGTCAAGTTCTTCGTCAGACAATCCTTCATTCAGTCCGAATTCACGAATATTGTTTTGCAACTTTATTCCTTCTTCAGGATCAAAATATTTAGGTATTTTCTTAACAATTAACTTTTTATTTTCTTCTAAAGACTCATTCCACTTTTTGCGAAATTCATTTGCTTTTTCCTGTTCGATTTTATTTGTTTGCTCATCAATAGCTTTTTGTTGTGCAAGTAAATCATCGTAACGGTCTTTTTTAAGCAAATAGTCAGTTTGATTTGTTAACTTGAGTCTTTCCCAGTCAGTTTTTTTGAGTGTTTCTATTTCACTCTCATTTGCCTTGGATAGTTGTTCAAGTTGAGATTGTAAACGCTGTCTTTCTTGTTGAGTCGCTGCGAGTTCTTCATCCGCCTTTTTGCGTTGCTCTGCCAATACTTGACTTTTTCTAGTGTAATCAGCTGTGCGACTATAACCCGCCAAAAGCTCATCTTCGTTGACCTCAACATCTTTACCATCTATTTTGACAGTAAATGTTTTAGGTTCTCCGACTTCTTCTTGAGGTGTATTATCAACACTATCTTCTACAGTATTATCAGATTCTTTATCTAATTGTACTGTTTCATTTTCAACTGATTCGGCAATATCCGTTGCCTGTTCAGAAACTGCTTCCTGAGTTTCTGTGTCTTCTTGGTCTTCTAAAGGTTGCTCTTTGGGAGTCTTCATCAAACCTAAAAGCGCTTCTTGCGCACCTTTTACAGTGCCATCCCCTAAAGGAATTCCGCCCACGTTACTTTCTTTCATAGGTATATTATCGTCACTCATCACTTACCTCCTTTGCGTTCTTCTTCTAGTATCTGTCCGTTCTCGATAGTTTGTACTAGAGTATTTTTAACTTCTAAGATGGCTCTTTGTTTGTGATAAAGTGCTTCTCTACCTTCTGTATCTTTAATATCTGTAGATATCCATTGTTGATATCCACCATTAAGTACAGTATTAAATGCTGCTATCATTTGAGGATTCTCAAGCAATAACTTTGCATCTTGCCCAGCTTTAATCTGAGCTTCTTTTTTGTCTTCCATTTGTTTTCTCCTGGATTCTATCTGCTTACGCAGGTGTAGTTGATCGCTGTATTAGCTTTTTTTTGTTAAAGATTCTTCGGTAATATACCAAGGAATCTTCCTTTTGCCTGATAACCATCCACGAATATCATTAGGTTTATGCCCTGTATTCCTGAATACGTTTTCGACAGAAAGTCGGTTTTGTAACATGAATTTTTCTAATTCTTGTCTTGTCATATTTGTTTAAGTTTGTCTATTGTTGGATTCTTTTGTTTAAATTCTTTTGCTAAATCAACATGAGCTAACTTGGCAGATGAACCATTAGGATGTCCTAAAGATATATAATATTCATATCTATCGCTATAGTATTTGCTACGTTCTATACCTTCTTCTTTCTTAGCCAATTACTTCTTTTTTTTCTTTGCTGTTTTTGCAGCTTGTTTAAAACTTTTAGATGTAGGAGCGCCTTTAGTTCCAGGCTTTCTCATTTTTTCTCCTGATCCTGCTTTAATCCTTTTTCGTTTAGCATGTATGTTTGCGCTTAGCCCTTTCTTAGCCATCAGCACTTACCTTTTTTCTTTTTCTTCATTGGTGGTCTACCACGTTTTTTCCCGTATGTTCCTGGTCCTTTTGGCATTATAATAACCTCAATATGTCGTTAAATTTATCACTCATCAAAACGAAAACAACAATAGCACCATAAGCTATGTGTCTAAACTTCGATAAATCTAATTCTATTTTGTCTACTTTCTCGTCTATAACAGATACTTTAATGTCTAAATTGTCGATATCTTTAGCGATATGGGCTAGATGATTAGACTTAATAAGTTCTACATCTTTTTTTAATAGCTCAAGTTCTGTACTGATATCCTTATCGTTCATGCTAGTGGTAACCTTTTCTTTTTAGGGTACATAGATAAAGCAGTTGCTACTGCTTGTTTCTGTGGTTTCCCTTCTTTTTTTAATACTTTAATCTTTTTAGAAATTAACTTACGTCTTTTAATTTTGCCATAGCCTGAAGTCTTAGGAAAAGCCATTATGTTGGTCCGATACCGACAGGTCTTCCCTGTACTGCTTCTAGTGCAAGTTCTGCCTTGTTAATCTCTTGTTGTTGTTTTTTAAGCTCAAGTTCTTGTTGTTTGATAGCTAAGTCAACCATAGCTTCTTCTTCTTTTAGTTTAAGTTCTTGCGCTTTAATTTGTGTTTCTATTTCTAGTTCTTTGGCTTGTAATTGTAATTTTTGTAATTCTACTTGTGCTTTTTGTGCAGCAACCTTTTCTTCCAATGTAGGTTCAGCTGGTGGTTTAGGTGGCATCATTTCAGGATTAGATATAAATTGGTCTGTGTTTTTATATCCTGCTTGTGCAATATATTCACCTATTGCATTATATAAATTCTTAGATGTGACTAATGTTCCCATAGCTCCTTGTTGTACCAATGTTCCTAGTATCGTCATAATGCTAGACATCGTTTGCATTTTAGACTGTTGCGATCCGCTTCCTACACCAACATTGACAGTGCAATTCAGTTTTTCTTTCCATCTTGATACATCAATCGGTACAAATTTTCCATTGAGATAGAACATTTTTTGTCTATCTTCGTATCTTTGGACTAGTGCGTATATGTTTCTAAATAAATCTTTAACACCTGTTTCTGCAAAAATACGAGCAATAAGTTCAATTCTTTGCATTGAAGACTCTGTTGCCGCTGAAATCGCACCTGATGTCACATGTGAATTTAATACATCAGGATTGAGACCTTGGGTCATTTTAGATACACCACTTCTTTCTTCTCTAATACCATCTAGGTATTGAACCATTTGGAACGCATAAGGTTGAATTTGTGGTGTAGGTAAAGCTGTAACAGCGCCAGGCGCTCTCATTCTAACAATACCACCTGGTCTTGATGTTAATAAATCGTCTAACTCTACTTGTCCTGCTAGTACCGCATAACGTGCATTATTGGTTAGATACATGTTATCTAACAAGTTACGCATGATTGTAGATTTAATCAGTTGGATATCTTTGACAGTATCGGCAATAGACATTCCGTAGAACTTGTGAGGAATAGGTAATGGACAAATAGCTGAGAAAGGAATCATGTCGATTTCTTCATTGTCTAATATGTAATGTCCGCCTTTTGTAATCTTTCTAAGTTCTGCAACTCCATCATTATCGTAGTCAATACGCATATAACACTCATCAATCCAAACCTTTTTATTCGGACCGCTACCCTCAGATGGTGGTACAGAGTCATCATCATAGCTAAATCTAGCTAGTCTTTCCTCATTTAACTCTGCTTCTGATTGGTCATAACTTGGTATTTCGTTAACAATGGCAGGATCATATCCTTCTGCAATTAAATCACTTACAGATTTTTTAACCCTATGACAGACAAAATCTGCATCTTCAAGAGATGCTGCTCTACGTGAAACTAAAAATTCTTCTGGTGGAACTGACATGACCCTAACTTGCCCATAATTCTTATAACATTTAGCCACAACATCATGTGTAACTATCTCTGGGCTAACCAATGTTCCCATGTCATCTGTTTGTGCTTTTTGTATTAGCGTCTCTGTATGTTCGACTACTTCTAAGTCATCATTTGCTAGGATTGATTGATACTCAATCTCAGTTAGGTTTGTGTACGTTTCTGTACTAACTTCCTCTTTTTCTTCCCAGAAATGCTTAATTACACCTGTTTTAGATATCAATGCGTCCTTAAAAGCATCATAAAGGACCTTAAACCCGTTATTTTGGCGATTAAATACATAGTTGACATAGTTAGTTGCCTGTTCAGCCATTTCAACGTCTTCTGGACCTTGTGGCTCAAATTCTGCAATGTTGTTGTGAGTAGTAAAAATACGCATCAATGATGGCATAATGTATTCAACTGTATCTCTTACGTCAGTTGTAACGATTTCAGATCGTCCATCTATCTCATTTCCAAAAGGCTCACCTAGGTAATACTTCATAGCATCTTCTCTTTGATTAGATAGCTCAGTATTTGCGTAACCTGTAGCTCCTTGTATCTCAGAGTTAAGTTGTGAGACTAATTCATCTTCAGTCATTTTTCTTGGTTTTTCTGCCATTTTTTACCTTTAGTGATTCAAGTTGCCCTTCCGCTTTACCTTGCAATTTGATAACTTGTTCGTTTAATTTTTCTAGCTTTTCTTCTAGTTCTTGTAGCTTATAAGCCATTTGAGTAGGTGATGCTATTAAGTTAGCCATTAGAAATCAGTATATTTCTTTAAGAATCTATCTATTGGATTCTTACCTTTTCTTTCGAGATTGAATTTGTCTATTTGTTTTTGTGGTACAAATCCACCAACATGCTCATTTTTCTTCAAGTCTTTTTCGAACTTCTTAGCATTTCTTTTCATCTTAAATCTTTTTGCAGCACTTATTCCTGCTCTAACTAACGGTCCTATCATAATTATTTCCTAAATTTTGGTTGTTTGAGCATGTCAATTCTTGTTTGAGAGTTCATTCCCCTTATTCCGGGTCTTGCTTCTTTTAACATTTCTGATAAAAGTTCTCTTTCACCTGCAGAAATAGCACCTTTAAAGTTTTTTAATCCTCCTTCAACTGCTCGTCTCATCATTTTTATACCCTTTTGTCTACCTTGTTTCATTTGACCTGGCATTATTATCTCCTAAACTATCGCTACATCTGGTCCTAGTCTACCTTTACTATTCCACTTAGATGTTTCTGTTGTACTGTGTCTTAGACTCATAACTGCATAACGGGTAGCAGACATTAAGTCATCCTTAATCTTTACTATCTTACCATCTTTACGATGATATAACCTATACTCCTCAAACCAGTCATAACAAGTATTAAATACCTTAAATTTACCTCTTTCCATGCGAGATAACATATCCATGATCCCTGCTTCTACACTGTTACCACCTTTCTTCTCACCTAATGCAGGTGGGTTTTCAAAGTGAAAAGGTAGCATATTGACATGAGCTGTACGATATTGTTCAGCTAAAGTAACACCACTTCCTTTATCGTGTTGATATCCATCATGTGGCCATACAACAGGAATATAGTGACTTCCTTCTCGTTGGTTTATGTGGCCTGAATGGTAATCAGGTGTTTGTTTTGACATCTTGTAGGTGTCGTAAACATAAACGATATCTTCATCCCTATCCCATGCCACCCAAACAACTGCTGTAGGGTGGTCATAGCCAAAATCGAGACCTGCGATACGAGGGTAATGAGAGGGTATAGTAAATGGTTCACAGGTCAGGTTATCTTCTAATATCGGAAATACCAGACCACTACCTATCATTGGTATCCCTTTAGACCTCATATCTCTTTCATGAGGTGGTAATGCTTGTAAAATCTGTTCTTTCATGTCGTCAGTCAGATGCTCGGCATCTTCCCAACCTGCCGTAATCAATGCCTGTTTAGACTTTAATTCTGACGTAAAATTCTGTACTACCTCAGTCATGCCTGATTCTGGGGTAAATGTCATATAGACTTGTCCTTGCTTGTCTAGGGTACGAGTTATACATTGTGAGTATATATCTTGAGGTGGTTCTTCATCTAGCCATACTAGATCAATACTCTCCCCCATAAATTTTTCAGCACCCATTTCATATGCTTTAAAGGCAACACGAGACCACCCACCGCTTTTATGTTTAACAAGGACTGACGAGTGTGCGTTTGGCACTCCAGGTTTCCTTGTAGTTTCACCAATGAGATGTTTAGGAATACTTCCTTTCCCTTTATCTCTCGGGTTGTCCGGTTGCCCAAATAATTCTCTTTGACAGATATCTCTTGTGGTTTCATTACTAGCACCACATACCCATGCTCTTATTGGCTCTTTAAACCTCTTACCTTGCCACCAATCAGGATATTGTCCCGTTAGGTGTATAGACATCTCCATAGCCCCTACATAGGACTTTCCCACCCTGTTAGCCGCCATCAATAGCCTTTGATTAGCTTCTGATCCACTATTATGAAATCGTGTCTGAAAAGCATAAGGCTTGTAATAAGTGAGCTTGTTAGTTTCTCTGCGGGTATTTAGAGTGGATATTATTTCTTCTATTCTTGTGTTTTCAATAGACATAGTTATCCACCCCCTATTCTAATGATTTTTTTTCCAATTACAACTATATCTTGTGTTTTTGTTAGATTGAATCGGCACATCTTGTGTTTAGTTGGGGCAAGTAGCTTTACCCCAACCAGAGAATTGTAGCTTGGTAGCTGAACCAAACAATATCATTGTATTACATCTGTGATCTATATACAAGATATCGTATATACACTTATATTTACCCAAGAGAATATGGAGAGGACTACAATAATAATTATAAAATAAAAAAGGGGGTCGTACCCCTCTGGTAAATTATTATACAGGATCTGTATTGAATTAGTTAAGTACCGGGAATACATTCACTCTCACCTTATTGTAAACTACCAGTTCCTTAATTACTATAAATATATTTACTTTATTTACAATATTATTCTTGTAATAAATATATTCTCGTGGTAAAATAAATTACGGGGAGTAATAAATTTTGGATTAGTGATCTAGAATTTATGTGACCTGGAAATTGTGGGCTGAGAAAGTGTGCAGTAATAATAGTCTTTTCCTTATTCTTTACTGTCTATTTATTAACTAACCCTATTCGTACAAATACTCTACTGTATATTCCTCTATATGTGATTCTTCTTCAGAGGGCTAAATATAAAGGCTCTCGGCGATTTCAGTGCGCTTATTCCAGGTGTCTGATCCTTATTGCCGATGTACAACTAAAAGGCTGATTATGGCTATATATATTGGTCTATCTTCTATTACATATTTAGGCATGAAAAGTTGGGCGGATTCACTACATTCTTGTTGCAAAGGAATATCAATCTGATATACTTTATTACAAGAAAGGAGATAATCTCTGATCTTAATAACTAGGAGAAATAAATGAATAAAGCTATAAATATAGAATATGACAAGAAACCAAAATGGTTGTGTAGTTGGAATGGTGGCGAGACTGTTCAAATCCATACAAGAGAAACTTTATATGGTGAGTATAAAGAAACTCTTTTCGATGAAGAACTTGTCGATTACTTCAGTTCAATACATCCATGTGGAACTGACAGATATGAAACTATTGAAGAATATCTAAATGATTGTGTTGACTGTGATGGAGATTTAATCAATATCGAGTTTAAATGCGACAATATGTCCATTATTCAAATAATGTAATTAGGAGAAATAAATGAGTTACAACAAAATACAATATATTTCCGACATCGAGAAGTATAAAGGTGATATACCCAAAGGATATGACCTAGTCGTATATGAAAACAAAACTAATCCAAAGAATGGTTTTGTTCTTTATGGATTCGATGAAATCTATGATTATGACGATTTCGGGATTCGACAACCACAATATTGTTTTATTAAAACAATCTAAATTATAGGAGAGATAAATGAATATTAATGAACAAATCGAAAGAGATAAAAAGAATAAAGCTAAATATGACAAACTCTTTGACGAGATATGTAACAAGAAAAATTGGAAAGAAGAAATTGTTGCAATCATAGATGAGGATAAATTCAATGATTACGATAATGCAGTTATTTACTTTACAGGCGGTGGTTTAGAGATAGATGAGAAATTACCGAATGGTAAGGTGAAAGTTTATGGATATGGATATTATGTCCATTGTGGTTCTTAACTAGGAGAAATAAATGAAATTATATGAAACTACTGATTACTTTGATACTGACAACAAACACACAAGATTGGGTTTTGAGTTCGAGGGCATGTTTATAACAAATCCAATGTTGTCGATTTGTGCAAGATTCGAGGTTAATCCAATCAAAGAATATGGTTTGACACAATCAGAAGTAGATAGGCTTGTAAAATTTAATCAATTAGGAGAAATAAATGAATGACACACAAGATAAATATGCAATTCAACAACCTTTGGCAATTCAAGAAAAGTGTAAACGAATTGGTATCAAATCATTAAGGCATCTACACTCACATTATTTAAGTATTGTAGAGGATGTCAGTCTTTGCACCTTGAATGATTGCCTTTGGTTGATGTGTATAAAAAAAGAAATTGCCAACATCAAGGAAAAATACGGCACAGGCTGTCCTGAAAAGATAGCTGAAATACAAAGAAAGGAAAAAAACAGTAAGTTTTAGATTCCCCTAGTAAGTAGCTCATACAATCGTGTGGGCTACTTCCATGTATAGATGATACCACTTCCTAGAATCAATAGACCCACCGCATTTATAAAGATAATCGAATAATCATTCCATTTATAGCCTACAATTAGCCAACCAAACACTCCTATAAACTGTACATACAAGTTTAATGGATATATGTTCATAGCAGTCAGGCATAATCCACTCGATAATATGATTGAGCTAGTCCACTTGAGAATGTTCATCTTCTGCCTGTAATATGGCTAAACCTATCTGATAAGCAATCTGTGGCACAATCGCATTGCCTAATCCTTTAAGTCTGTCCACTTTATCGGAAACCCCATAAGCCACTCTACCCACTCTGGGTTCAGATGACCACCACGAGGTTTGTCTCTGTATGCCACTTCTGTCTCTAAATACTTCTTGTGGTGTAGTTTCTCCATGTTCTCTGTTAGTTTGAAGTGCATCCCCTTCGCTGATCTTGGATTGAAGTAAGATTGCGCACATTCTCGCCAATGACCCATCTTGGTTTCGATGCTTTGATGACTCGTAACATTTCTGGCCAGAGATGGCGATCATCTCTTGTACCTTTTCTTTTACCTGCGACTGAGAAAGGTTGGCATGGGAATCCTCCAACAACGATATCTGCTTTTTGTCCGTCATATTCTCTTATATCTCCTGCAATATGAACTCCAGGGAAGTTCTTTGCTAATATTTTCTGACACCATGGCTCGTTTTCAACAAATTGTATTGTCTCAAATCCACCTGTGGCTTCCAATCCTAAACTAAATCCACCTATTCCACTAAATAAATCAATTATTTTCACTATATTTTAATATCTCTTCGATTAAATTAGGAGGTATTGCGCCTTTTGCAGCGCCCTTTATACCTTGTAACCCAGTAGTCGATCCTCTAGGTGCTGCCTCATGGCATGTCATCCCTGCTTTGCAACTTTTAGCAATCATTTGCCAATCCTTATTGTTTGACCATATGTCTGTAGGTTTCATGTATTTAAAACCATATTGACAATAAGTTACGGTAGCATATGGATAAGGAATCAAATTCATTTTCCTTAACATTGCTCTCGGATTTTCTATATAAAAATATTTAGGATTTAGTTCTTTTATGATCTGGACTGTCTTTTTAACTATTTCTAACGCATGATATGTTTCTTCATTCTTCGGTGTAAAAGGTCCGTCTTTCGTGCCATGCCAATTGCGACCTAATGCAGCTACACTAAACTTTTGACATGGTGGACTCGCCCAGACAATGTCAGGTTTATAGCCATTTAACATGGATACATTGAAGTCCATAATATCCATTATGTAGTCAGGATTGAACTGATTATCGAAATCTAATGTTTTTGTAACGTAACCCCATTGACTTGCAACTTTGCTAAAACTTTTTGTCCCACAGAATAATTCTAAAGTCTTCATAGTTTTTTTAAAAATTCATGCGATATGTTCATGTATTCTGCATACCAATCATTGTATTCAGAACCTTGTATTATCTCTTTCGCATGAGGATGGGCATATTCTTCGAAAAACTTTATCTTATTTTCATTTGTGGGTATTTCTCTTGTGGCATTTCTGACATTTCTACTATATTCCCAGGAATCATAATCGCATAATCTATTGTATAAAATACCTCCTAAGTACTTAATGCAGCTAGTTACGGTTGGTTTATCAGTCTCTTTTTTGATGTCTAGTTTTCTGAAAATCTCATTATAAAATAACCCGAAATTAAACTGATTGATACTTTCTCTCAAATCTTTGTCCTGTTCAATAATTTCAGGAATCAACATATGTTCATTTTCGAAAATAGAATCAATTAGTTTTTCAACACCATGTTTTTTTTGATATATGTAAAGTTTATTCATTTGTTCTGGTTTGAGTGAGTATTTGCTAACATAAATTGAATTTCTATTGAAATGATTATTTATTAAATCGTTAACTATTTTAACTATTTTCTTGTGATGCTGCTCACCAGCATTGTTTAGCTTTTCTTTGTATTTTATGTAAGCCTGTCTTTGTAACATTTTTTTATGCATTTCATCAACTCGTGATTCTTCTAACTTAATGGATTGTTTTTCACCTAAAATCCTTGCGCCTTTACCACGATTACATTTATAACAAAGAGTTACTAAGTTATCTATGTCGTTTGTACCACCTTTTGACACAGGTTTAATGTGGTCCACTTCAAGCAAAACATCATCAGATTGTTTTGCGCCACAGGATTGACAGGTAAAATTGTCTCTTTCAAGTATATCGAATCTTTTTTTAACGCTTATCGGCTTTCTTTTATTCATCACCAATTTTAGCTAATGCATTTATTTCTATATTCTTTACCATTTCTAACATCTCCATGTATGGTTTTTTCAGTTCTAAATATTCATCTTTAGTAAATCCGAGAAACTCTGGGCGATTGTCATCGTCATATATAAATTGTCCTGACCCGGCACAGTGTTGACATTTTGTTATACTGTCTTTGGATTTAACAACTCCACGACCCTGACAAAACGGACAAACTGTCATAATTACTTCTCTCAATGCTAAATTAATCAGGTGGCGCATTAAAAATCTGTCCTCTAGTAGTTCTTTTGGTTTCATGTATTTGAGAAATATTGAGCAACTGTCTTCATAAATGTCATCGAAAAGCATGGATCGTGCATAATCATTGTCTGTATATTTTGCAATGAGCATGTCGTATTCTCTGTTATCCAAGTTTTTTGTCCCCAAGAAGTGTGCGATATCAGACGATGTTATAGCATCATTGTTACGGGTTGGCAATTCTAGGTTCATTCCTTTTGCAGTTAGTAAGGATAAGATGTCAGCTTTCATTCTTGTTCTCCTTAATATAATCAAAGACAGAAACTTCTTCGCCATCGATATTCATTACACCAGACTTTCTTTTATCTAATTCTTCCCTGATTTTTTCATCTTGTTTTCTTAATTCTACTGAATTATCTTCAACTTTTATCTCTTTTTCTCCATTTTTTTCTCTCATATACCTCTCTACTATGTAAAGTTGCATGTGATAATGCACTCCCCAAGGAAAATTAGAGTCACTGTGGTCCTCATTTACACCGCTGTCAATGTTACTGAGTATTCCTAATTCTTCACGATTAAAGAGACCCGACTTGTAGACCTCCATTTTGGCATCTCGTTTTAACTTAGTAGGTTCTTTTTCTTTATCTTGTTCGCCATACACGATACATCTCCGGGTTTAACTTTCTATAAGATATTTCTTTATTAGTTTTTTTTGCATGTACTCGTAATGATATTATTTTTTTTATGTCATCAACAACGAATGACTGTTCTACATCCATTTTGTCGAAAGCTTCATACATTTCTCTGTGTTTTGTTGCTCCAGACGCTTTAGGTATCGGTATATTGCTTTCTATTTCAATCACTTATAATTAACCTCTCTGTTTCTATTAATGTTTGCATTGTTCTGATGTATGCTTCGTTCCACATTTGCACACGTTCTTTTTTGCTCATGGCTTTCCCGTTGTCGAGTTCGTAATGACATTTATAACAAAGTGCCGCTACCAATGAGTCTGGGCATTTTAATCCGGTACCTTTTCCATGTTTGGACTGATTACTGTGCGCTGCACAAACCGTACCATCGCTGATTCCGCAGTTCATACAGCGCATTTGTCGTAGGAGGGACAAAAGTTTTTTATTTC
>BCSF01000102.1_pt1 | contig 37332 bp, 66 predicted proteins | sample 1016431 | NCBI WGS metagenome assembly BCSF01 (sample SAMD00045685;SAMD00045686;SAMD00045687;SAMD00045688;SAMD00045689;SAMD00045690;SAMD00045691;SAMD00045692;SAMD00045684;SAMD00045690;SAMD00045691;SAMD00045692;SAMD00045684;SAMD00045685;SAMD00045686;SAMD00045687;SAMD00045688;SAMD00045689, study... | reverse complement strand
GTTCTTTAACTGGACCTATTTTTGGAATCTTATCACCTTCTTTTTTTTGAGGATCCTGTATTCCACCTGATAAATCTGTATCTGGTTTAGTTGTTTCTAATGATGGTTCATTAAATCTATAGCCACCTATAGCATATGGAACTTGTTCTGCTTCTCTTGCTAGTCTAGGATCAACTTGACCTTCACCATATCCAACAGTTGCAGGTTGTGTCATTTGTGATAATGATCCTAATGTTGCTACTCCAAGTAATCCAGGAAACATAAATCCTCCACCAAATTTTTCTACTGGTAAAGTACCACCTCTTTTATCTCCAGGGCCTACATCTAAAGCTCCTGTTGAACCATAAACAGGCATAGATGAAAATGATCCACCTCCTGTTGCAATATCTTTTATATTTAATGGTATTATTGGGTTAAATCATGTTGACATAATAATCTCCTATCCTAATAGTCCACCAAGGCCACCAAGTATTGCACCGAGACCTCCGAATCCAAATTGTGAACCTAATCCAAAACCTGCTCTTGCTAAACCATATGCACTAGTTAATGGATTGGCTTGTGGTGCATATTCAGTTGTTGGCATACCAAATCCAGCAGCTGAAAATGGAAACTGTGAAAACCTAGTTAATCTGTCATAAGGTGCTTGTTGTTCAAAATTAAATCTATTAATACGATCTTGTAATTCTCTAGCTGCAAGATCTTCATAAGCAGAACCAACTCCACTAATCCCAGATATTCCTGCAAGTCTCCTTGCATCAAAAGCATCTTGTAATCCAGGTAATGCTCCTGCTGCTTGGAACTGTCTACTTAATGCAGTTTCTCTAGATTGTAATTCTCTAGCTCTTTCTGCTTCAGCTGCACTTTGAGCTATAGGTGCATATGCAGTTGCAAAACCTCTTGCTGCTGCTTGCTGCGCACCTGGACTTGTTCCAGTTCTACCCATACCACCAAATTGTGTAGAGATATCACCCATAACATCAGCACTAATACCTGATCTTACATCAGATAAATAATCAGCTTGAGGTGTTAATTGAGAATATGCACTTGGCATAGATCCAGATGCAAATCCACCTAATGTACTGCCTGCCATACTATATAAAGAACTTGGTCCAGCCATTTCAGTTCCCAATCCTTTAGCCATATCTAATGCAGCTGTTGTTTCAGGTGCAAATGGTACTACTGTAGATCCAGGATAGTATGATGAGCCTACACCACTAGCATATAATTTAGCAGCTTCAGCCATAATATCTTTAACATAAGGTTCAGCTGGTTCATATATACCGCCACCTTGCATTATTACTTGTGGATCACTTCCTCCGAATGACATATTTTAGTCCTCCAATTTTCTTTCTAATAGATAATGTGTTATTTTATAATTATATTTTTTAAGTATGCGAGACCAACCTGGTCGAGCATATGTTTCTAGATGAGTACAACCTTCTTGTTTGGCGTAATCTTCTAATGTATCAATTTTATCTTGCCAAGATTTTTTATCTTTGCCAGTCACTATAAATAAATTTAATGATTTTGTATTACTACGTTTTAATATCTTAGTTACTATACAACCTTGATATTTATTTTTTCTTTTTTCATTCCATAAAATCCATAACTGAGCTTTACCTTTATATAATTCTTTATGTACATCTTCTAAGTTATAGTGATTACCAGAATACTTTAATGCTTTTTCAATAGACTCATTAACAAATGGTTCAACTGATTTAATATTTTCTGTAGGTATAAATACAGGTATTGTCATGTAATTTCTAATATAGATATTGTTCCACTAAAATGATTTGCAGATCCAGCTTCTAATCTTAATATATCACCAGATTCTAAAACTATAATACCATCAGATATGTCCTGAGAAACACCTGAGTTTATTGTGTGTTCGTCTATTTGAAACTCTGTACTAGCAGAACTATCATAGATATAACCTTTAATAGTATGATTACCAGCACCATAATTTACTACATGAATATTTTTGACTAAGCAAGTAGATCCAGATGCACAAGTATATACATCTGTTTTATTTGTATTTGTTAAATTAAATTGTGCGTTGTTATAATTGTGTGCCATTACTCTTTATTATCCTCATCTACTCTTTTCCAAAATTCGTCAAGAGCATTGTGTTCGCAGTTAGAACAACCACAGCTTTTACATTGACCATTGTTGCTACAATGACATTCGTGTTCACAGTTTTTACATTGCATATTAACCTCCAAAGAACCAAGATGCTACTTCATAGTTTTCATCATTATGATAGCGTACCAGTTGGTTTACAATATCTTCAAGCACTAATTGAAAGTTTGCTTGGTTATCTAAATCTTGATAGATAAATTCTAAATTACGTTCACTAGTCATTAAAATCTAGATGTCCCTGTGTTCTTACCTTTGTTTCCACCAGCAGGTCCGTGTTTACCACCTTGTTTTCCTGAACCATGTCCACTTGGCCCACCGAATTTGCCTCCGCCAGAACCCATAGGTCCTGAACCGTCTCTAGTGACTGTAGTAGATCCTTGAGCTGTGGTAGTAGTTGGTCCAGGTTTATTATTATCATCACTACCTTTACTAGTATTACTTACTAAGTCTGATAGTGAAAACTCGTTTACTGCATTTACTACTTTACCTACTATTCCACCACTTTTAATATAATCACTTATTGAAGATGTTACTGGTTTCATAGCATCAAAGGTATTGACTAACATATCTCTAGGTTTACCAATATTTCTTATTCTACCATATTCATCAACAGCTAATCCCAATCCTGGTGCTGGACTAAATGTATCTCCAAGTTTACCAAATCCAAAACTACCTCTAGGATCATCTCCAGATTTACCACCAGATAGTACATTTGGTAAAATTTGTATAGGCAAAGGTTCTTCTGTAGTTTCTTTTAATTTACCAGTAGTAGGATCTATTTCACTTTCTCCTGTACTGTATATAGATTCAAATAGACTTGATCCTGGAAAAAAACCTTTTTGATCTGTTCTATATGTACCCATATATTCAGGTATAATCATTTCTGTTCTTCCAGTTACAGGATTTGTAATAAATTCTATTTGTTGTCCAGGTTGTGTTGCGTCTTGTCTAACAGTTCCTGATTGTGTATTACTTAACAAACCAGAAGGTACAGGAGTTCCAGAAAAATACTCTGTAACATTTGGGTTTGGAATATTAATTCCTTGATCTCTATCGTCTATTCCATCATTATTATAGTCTCGAAAATCAGCAGTTCTTACATTTCCAAAACCTACACCTCCAAAACCTGGTTGTATAGTAGGCATAAAATTATTACCAAATGTTTTTTTGCTTTCAGGGTAAGTAATAGAATCATATCTTTGTCTTATTCTATCAAAGTCGATTGGGTTTCCAATAAGTGCCATTATCTATATCCTTCTTTAATTGCTTCTATATCAAGTCCTTGTGCATCTGACCAAGTTGTTGATGCAGGTACTTGAATGTTAATTTTAAAATATCTTGCAGATCTATGGAATGGTATTGTTCCTGTAGAGTGCATACTAGTTTGTCCAGAATTAGATGCAGTATCTGATACTCTGTTTCTAAATGATATAGAGCCAGTTGCAGACGAAGTATCTATAATAGGTCTTACATGAGTTAATAAAGATCTACTCTGTGGAAATATCTCTGTTTCTCCTGTACCAAGTTCACAAGCCAATGTATTACCATTAAACTGTCCAAGAAAGTGTGATGTATTAAATACACCAAAACTTGTTAGTCCACCTGAAAATCCAGCATCATCAAAAGATACACTAATCTGTTCTATGTTGTTTGTACCAGCAGATGGAAAGTCATCTAATTGTTCTAGTGTTTTACCTTCTGATAAATTTTGAAACATTAACTCATGATCAATTTCTACTACTGACCATCTTCCAGTTTCATAATGAAATACTAATATCTTATCATTTTGTGTACTAGCTGTTAGTCCAGTACGAGACGGATAAGACCAACATACTAATTTATTTTCTTGATCTACTGATGCCCTTACTCTTTCTCTTAGATCTCTTTTAAGATCACCTTGAAAAAAACGATCTACTTTACCATTACCAATAGGTTTAGATGAGTTTCCATCAGTAACATAAAAACCATCTTCAGATAAAAAATATACAAGATTACCAACTTTAATTACATTCTTACCTTGAACAGCACCTCTGTTATCTTCAATACGTCTAAAAGAAAATATAACATTACCACCTCTAAAATCCATTCTGGTAATTCTATTCTCTTGAAATATCAAACCATACTGTCCACCAACAATACCTGTAATAACACCACCCTCAGGTAATGTTTCAGAGTCTGCTTGGTTTACTCCAACAGTCCATGATGTAGCATTATTAAAGCTAGACCATTGTACTACATTTTGTGCAGTAGGTTGAAACCCGGTAACAACAAAATTACCTACAACAGCAGCATGTCTAAATGTAGGAGGTGATCCACCTAATGCAGCAAAGTCAGATGATGTTCCCATAGTCCAGGCTTGAGGAGCTTGAGTACCATTAAAGGCAATAACTGTTTCACCAAACTTTATAAAATCCCAATAGCTATTACTACCTGTACTAAATGTAGTGCCACCACTCTCATCAACAAATGAGTTAGCAGTTAGCTTATATAATTTAGTAGCATCACCTGCAAATATAAATACATTACCACTATCATCTTTAAATGTAGCAGCTCCTTGGCATCTTGCAGTCAAAGCATTACCACTAGATGTTTGAATACTTTTCCAAGGCCTGTAACTATTTACAGCAGGGTAAACATTTTTGGCTTCTGTTGAACCAGGATTCAAATGATCTGGTAAGTCAGGTAGCCATTCTCCAAAAGGTACTTGCATTATTTTACGTTATCAAAGTTATTAATATTAATGTCTGTTCTTTGTATTAATGGTGATCCATTATATTTATCTTTTTCATCAACTGCTTCTACTTGTTGTAAAGCTGTTTCATACTGTGATTTAAACTGAGCAATAGTAGTTTGATCCATACCTCTAATAAATGTAGATGCAAAATATAATGCACCATACAAATATACATCAGGATGATTTGTTAATATATGATTAGAAGTTGTTGTGCCATCAATACTATCAAATGCTTTGTAGTATGTTAATCTAGCTGTATATGCAGTATCAGGTGTAGGACTAAATCTAAAATTAGATCCTTCAATAGAATACATTTTAGGAACTCCAGATCTTTCAAAACCAGCAGTATTAGCTTGATGATATGCAGTAGTTAGTTCTAATGTTTGGTCAGGTGTAGAACTAGTTAAGATAAAACTACGAGCTTGTAAAAATCCTGTAGGTAGAGCTTCTGTTTCTGAGTCTACTGTAAATGATGTATCAACTGTTTCCATGTTTCTAACTCTTAATCTACGATTAAAGTCAGCTTCTGTTAAGTCAATAAAATCATCTATCTCAGATGTTAAATCATCTCTAGCTAGGAAATTAGCTATAGTTGTTTTTAAGTTTGCGTAATTGTTTAAAGCCATTATAACTTCTTATCTCCTACTCTAAAGTTTTGGAACTCATTACTATTAATCATTCTTTTAATAATGCTACGTTGATCGTCTTTATGTAGCTTGTACCAATTAGAATGACCAAATAGTTCTTTAGTTTTTATTTGTAAGGCAATCAATGGTATTTGTGCAATACGCTGAAAGTCACCTCGTTGTTCGTTAGCTCTATGATTACGAGCTATTTTATTATCTTTTAATATGTTAGTTGTATCTTGAGATTTTCTTACAACAAGTTTTCTTGTTGATCTATCAATGTGAACAGGTTGATTACTGTCGTAAATATTTTCCATTACCACTCTTTTGTTTTAGATATTACTTCTGGGTTTTTCTGTGCTTCAATTTGTGCATCTAAGTTTGCTTTCATTTCATCTTCAGTTTTATCTGCACTATCAACAACACAAGCAATACAATTATCTTTTGTCATTGAATCAAAGTCCATGTCAGCACCATTACAAGAACCATACATTCTTGCACTATAATCTTCATCAACTGCATTTAATGACCAATGTATTGTTTTTACTTTGTTCTCTAAGTTTGTTTCAAATTTTGAAAATGACCAAGTGTATTCTGTTGCCATTTTATTCTCCTTATTCTTTGTTAATTATTAGCAATGCAACGTACATGGAACAGTATAACTACCATCACTATACGTTTCAATTATTACATTTGAATTGACTTTAGCAACTGTTTTACTTCTTATGATATCATCATCTTGTAGCTTGGCTGTACCATCACCATTAGACACTAATAAGTCTCCAGCTTCTACAGTTACGTCTTTGTTTACTCTTATAATGTATGTTCCAACCTGTGCAATATTCATATCATTGACATCACCATCAAGTCCGTCATCGGCATCATCCCAGTTTGAAAATACACCATAAACTTTTTTACTATCTGCTGTGTCAGACACTTTACATTTATTATGCTTAACGTCATCTTCTTTAACAATAGTTCCTGTGTACTCAGTTCCATCAGATGTAAAAGTAATTTCATCACCTACAGATTTATCACCTAAAGCTATTGGTTCTTTTATTTCACCTGCAACAGCTTGATACCAATCGCACATTTCATCTATTGAATCCATTATTGTTCCACGAAGTATTGTTGGTTTAGAATTATCAGAAAGTCTTGACCAGTGACCACCAGTAAAACCATTATAAGAAACAGTTGAACCACTTACAGATATTGAACCTTCTTCTGTGCCAGCTTGATGAAATTGAGCTAATGTTCCATCATTGGTTAATCTGTTTATATAAAAAACTGTAGCAGAAGAAACAGTTGCCATTAGTTTGTCTGTAGCTGCTTCTACTCCAGCAGTTGCGATTGATGAAGATGCTTTGCCAAATAAAGCTACATTATTACCAGCATCAACTGTAATCATATTGGCATTACCATTAGACTCTACTCGGAAATCTACATCTTTAGAGTCATCATTAATAATAACTTCACTTGGAGTTATGCTAAAAGTTTGATCTAATGCACCAGCTCTCATTGTGTTTATGACATAACTGCCATCTTCAGTTCCATCAGAAACATCATTTGCTTGTACGTTAATCGCAACATAATTTACATCTTCTGAGTTGTCGTTTCGACCAACATAAACTGTTTTACCAATATAATCATTATCTGCAGGGCTACTTGAATTACGATAATAATTCATTACTGGACCAACATTAGCATCTGCATCTGTTGATTTTAATGTTAATAAATCATAGTTACCAGTTCCTGCAATAGTTAGTGAGCTATCTGGTATAACAACATTTGTATTCTCATCTATTGTTATTGCTGGTGTTGTACCAAGATTATTACCAAGCCCAATAGTTAATTTATCTTCTGAGTCATCTAGTCCTATGTGAAAGTTTTGTGCGTTACCATCAAATAATATTTTCCTATCTGCTGCTGCACCAGCTCCCATTGTAATTCCAGTACTATCTATAGAGAAAACTTCAGCCGAAGCTGTTTGAATACTGAAAGAATCTGCTGAGTGTCCATATCTTATTGAACCTCTATCAGCACCCCCATTATCACCAAAATTTATGTAAGAAAAATTATCATTAGCAGCAAGAAAAGTCATACCACTTCTAGTACCTTCTATAACTAACGCATCAGCATTACTGCTGACTAAGCCTGGTGTACTAGCAGTTGAAACTGTTAGTTTGCCAGGATCACCTGTAGTACCTATTGAGATATGTCCGCCACCATGAATACGCATTCTTTCAGTAGCAGCAGTATGAAAAGTCATTTTGTTTCCATCGTGTTCATACATAATACGACCTATTTGAGAGTCATCTGCATCACCAAAATGTAATTGACAAGCACCAGTAGAATTATCAGTACTTATAATTCCTATTCTAGCATTAGCAACACCACCTACACTTAATTCTCTATCTGGTGATGTAGTTCCGATTCCAACTTTTCCCGTTTCGTCTAGCAACATTACAACTTTTGATTGGTCAATATTTTTAAATTGTAATTGAGAAGTTGAACCACTTACCGCATTGAATATGTGCCACTCATCTCCATTAGTTTGAGTGCTGTCTATGGATAAATATACATTGTCATCTCGTGTTATTTTAACATTACCATCGTGGTCTATTATCATCCTAGTGGTATTTGATCCACCTGTTCCTGTGTTAAATACTAGTTTAGCTTCGCCACCTGTGCCATCAGCTTCAGCAAGTATTCTTGCAGCAGTTCCAGCAGAACCTGAATCAGCCGTTATAAATTCTATAGCACCTAAAGTTTGACCAGCAGTAACAGTTGTGTTTGGTCTTTTTAAAGATATTGTTCCACCAGCATCTGTTGCACCAGTTATATGTAATTGACTAGCTGGAGAAGTTTCGCCAATTCCTACATTACCAGAACTATCAATACGCATTCTTTCACTTTGTACTGTAGAAAATCTAAGTGAATTATCAGAATTAGCGTGTTGTATTCTACTTTGAGTATGATCATCAGTATCCCCAAAGAGAATACCAACTGTATTAGATGTTCCACCTTCTAAACCGATATACATATCAGCACTTGTATCTTTTAGCTGAACAAATCTTGTTGGACTTATTGTTCCAATACCAACTTTACCAGCACTTGTAATACGCATTCTTTCAGTTAATGCACCACTCGCTGGTTGCGTTCTAAAATTAATATGACCAGAATCAGTTGCTCCATCTGTTACACCCCCAATGTGTGCAACAGTTTCACCTGCTCTATTAAAGTTAATCATTCCTAATGTTGAGCCTGTACCAGCGTCTGTATGGTCTAAATTAATTTGACCACCTTCATTATTCTCAAGTTGTAAAACTCTATAGCCACTACCACCAGCTTGAGTTATTACATCAATAGAACTTGTGCCAATTCCAACGTTACCAGAACTATCTATACGCATTCTTTCAGTATCATCTATACCAAATTGAATTTTGGAACTACCAACACCATTTCCTTTATCAGCATCAAAATATAAACTACCTGCTGAATGATATACTCTACTAAAGGAATTATCATCTGTGTCTTGAAGTTTTATTATAGGAACAGCGGAGTGAATTTCTAAAGTAGCATCTGAAGGACCTGTCGTATTAATACCAACAGAACTATTTCCTCCGTCAACGTGAAGGCAGTTAGCATTACCATTAGATTCTACTCGGAAGTCTATGTCACCTGAATCATCATTTAATACAGTTTCAGAAGCAGTTGCTGTAAATCTACCCATTTGAGAGCCACCAATAACACTACTTATATTAAATGTTGCATCTTCAGCTCCATTACTAACATCTGTAAACGTAGCACTTATGTTTACTAATTCTGTTGAGTTTCCACCATCATCATCAGCTTTAAATTTAATAATACCACAATTATCACCATCTGCTGGAGAACCACTATCTCTGTTTAAAACAAATTTTGGACCATTGTTAGCATCAGCATCTGTTGATGCTAGTGTAAGTGTGTCAGAGTTATCAGTAACTGATATTGTACTTGCAGCTGTTGCAGTAAGTCCACCAGTAATGTCAACACCAGTAGCAGTTGTAGCTATTTTAGTTGCGTCATTAAATACAAGAAATGCAGCACCATCAGCAGTTCCTCCAAATATAGTTTCATTACCAGCAGCATTTTGAAATCTGACAGAATCAGCTTGTACTTTTAAAGTTCCAGTAGCATTGTTTATAATAGTATCAGTTCCATCATGGTAAATTTGTAAATCTTGAGATGCACCAAACTGAAGTCTATCATCAGTTGAACCACCACTATCACCAAACTGTATTAGATTGCCATTAGTATCTAATGTACCACCAAGTTGAGGTGAAGAATCTTCAACGAGTTCATTGTTTGCAGCAACTGTACTATCAACATATGCTTTACTAGATTGTTGAGTTGCAAGATGAGTAGCAGAGTCTGATGCCATGTTATCATCATCTTTAACAGCAGTACCAATTACACCAGTATTTAGAACTGGCGATGTTACTGTTTTGTTTGATAATGTTTGTGACACAGTTAGGGTAGCAACAGTAAAGTCCAAAGAACAAGCAAACTAATAAAGAACTGCATCAGAACCATTGTCAGTATCTGTCCAATTAATATCTATACCACCACCTTCAACAAACTTAACTTCATTATTGTTGTTAATTGTAACTTCAGTTCCATCTCCATCTTCCAATACAAATTGAAAAGATGATGATTGTAGATTAGATACAGTTATTTTTTTAGTAACACCAGCATCAGTATCAACAATAGCTAATACATCATCACTAGCTGGTGATGTTAATGCTGTTAATTCACTAATTTTACTGTCAGCCATTCTTTACTCTCTTTCTTAAAACTTTGTTTCTTTCTTTATTCTTTATTTTTTGTAGAGAAGATTTCTCTTTCTCTTTTAATATCTTTACAAGCTCGTCAAATTTCATTTAATTAGGTATTGGTGTACCACTAAATACAGTACCTACTGCTTGTTCTAGTCGAAGGTTTGATCCTTCTTCCATTAATAAATATGTTCTATCTTCTAATTGCAAGACATCATTAGGCATATCTGTCCTACGATCACGATAACGATCTTGTCCTCTAATAGAAAATCTTTTCATCTATTGCGTTAGTTCAGTAACTCTTGCAGTTCCAGTAACAGATCCTACTCTTAGAAATGCTACTTTAGTACCTGGAGTAACTCTAAAATACTCAGGTGTATATGCAGGTACAATTAAACTTGATGCAGCAGCAGTTGGTGCAGAACCAAACTCTACATAAGCATCTACTGTACATACAATTCTAACTTCTCTAGTTTCACTTTGGAATGCTGTGCTGTTTGCAGCAGAAGAATCAGCAACAGCTACTGTGTGATTTGTGTCTACTTTAAATGTAGTTGGGCTTTTTGTTGTTGTCATATTTACTCCGTTAGTTCTGAAATATACAATGATCCGTTACTTGCAGATCGAATAGCAGATACAATTTGACCTTCAGTAACTTTAAATACTTCATAGTCTTTTGCAGCTATTGGTGTTGCAGCGTTAGTCGCAGTTACTGCTGGATTACTAATAGTAATAAAACAATCAGTTGTTGCATATACTCTAATAAATCTTACATGATCTGAAATAGCAGAACTATTTGCAGCACTATCTGTGTAGTCAACTTTTTTTACTACTCCACTTAATTTATAATACATAATACTTTCCTTTAATAGAGGGGAGACCGAAGTCTCCCCCTAATTATAATTACTGATTAATATCAGCAATAATGCCGTGTGCGGCTTCGTTTCTCATTTCGAGAGTGTACTCAACTAAAAGTTGTTTCTTCTCAGAGTCACCAGTCTTTGCAAGATCAGCAACTTGGAAGTCTCTTAGATAAGCAGTTGCAGCCATATCAGACTGTAGTAAGAAAACGTGTTTCTCAGCAGTCGTAGCAATAACTCCTTTTGGAACCACCTGAATGTCTCCAAAATCTGAGCTATAAACATCAATAGCAGCATATTCAGTTCTTGATTCTGCTGGACCAAAACGAGTAGTGTTCGCATTAAATCCAGAAATCACTTGTTTAACTGAAGGTGGAACTACCAATAGATCCAAATCACCACCAGAAACATAAACGTCTTCAATAGCAGCTTTTAGGATTGTCTCAGTAAGGTCTCTGTCTGTACCATCATTAGGTAAGTCAGCTCCTCCACCAGTTGACATTGAACCAGTAGCACCTACGCTACCGTTTGTTGCAATCCAAGAAGGTAAAGAACCTAAAGCTCTAGCAGCAGTCGCTGATCCAACAGCAGCTACTTGACCTTCGATAAGAGCAAACTCCATATCTTTTTTAAGTTCTTTTGATTTCTTAGCAATTTGATAAGCCATTTCATCAGCTCTACCAGCAGCATCAACAGCACTTTGAGTTCCTGATAAAGCAATTACTTTGTCAGAAATTTGTGTGTAGTTGAAAGCTCTAGTAGTAGCACTCATAGCGTCAACAGTTGCATCGTCACCTTCAATTACTTTGTTGGCAGCAGGTGCAGCTAATGAATCTAATTGCCATTCATGCTTGGTTGCTTTAGCGACAGTTCTAGGTATCGCTGAAAGTATAGGAGTATCTTCAGGGCTGATATTGTAAATAACATCCACTAAATCTTCTCTTATACCAGTTGTGTCGTACGTATCGTACAAGTTGGTTGGTTGTGCCATAAGGCCTCCTTATTTTTAATTAGAGAAAGTCTTTAAAAATCTTGGCAGCATCTTTTATCTGACCAGACTTTTTAAGACGACTTAGTTTATCTCGTCTAAGTCTTGCAGCTTCATCAGCTTTTGTTTTAGCAACGCCAGCTTTAACAACTTTAGGAGCTTTAGCAACTTTCTTTGTAACTTTAGGATTTGCTTTTCTTAACTTATCATAAGTCATAGCATCTTTAATTAACAAGACTTGTCTTGAATCATAAATACTATTGATCTCTTGATCGCTATAACCAACACCTGATAGATATCTTCTCATATCAGATTTCATTTTGGTAGCTTTAGCAGGATCAGCAAAGTCAGGTATCAAGGTAGCAATCTTATTTTGTTGCTCCTGGATATATTTTTGAAACTCTTGCATTTGATTAGCTTTAGTTTCTTCCTGAATCATGTTTAAGTTTTCAGCACGCTTTCGCATTTTATGTTCTAGTCGTGCAGCTTCAACAGGATCATCTTCATAAAGTCTTTCAAAGTCTATATTGCTATATTCTCTTTGAAGTTCTTGTTGTGCCATTGTTGTTAAATCATTTAACTTAGACAATTTTTGGTTAATCTCAGATTGAGATTGTTGCAATAGATCGTTGTACTTTGATTTCTCTAAAGACAATTCTGATGTTTTGCGTGTATAATCAGCTTCTCGTTGATACCCTCGAAGTAGTTCATCAAGGGTGACCTCCATTTCGTTACCATCAACTTTGACAACGTATGCAGGTTCCTCTGAACTTTCATTAATATCTTCTTGAGCTTCTATTTCCAAAGGTTGTTCTGTAAGTTCTTCAGTTTCCTGATTCATATATGGAACATCACTTGGATTAACTGTTTCATCAACAGCTTCTTCTTCAACTTTTTCAGTTACTTCTTCAGCAACTTCAGTTGGTTGTTCTTCTTTTGTTTCAGCAGGTTTAGTTTCTCCAGTCATAAGACCTCTGATAACTTGACCAGCATCAATCACATTCATAGCTTCATCAGCCATAGTTCACTCCTTTGTGGTTAGTGTTATGTTAGCACTCCAGGATGGGTGGTGCTATTTCTTGCGAAGATCTTGTAATTGTTTCTCTGCAAGTTTCCCAGTCTCCATAACAGTACGGAGATGGTTTTCAACTTTACCTAATATTTGGTATGCAAGATAAATAGAAAATCTACCTTTGTCATCCGTAGGTGTAGTTTGAAATATTGCTTCTTCATAAGATTTCTTTAGTGTATCTAAAGTTTCTTTGAATAAATCGTTTTCTAAAACTTCCTTGGCTCTTGTGCCTCTATTAGTCTCTTTGTGGAGATCCGACATTTATTTGTACTTCTGCCTCAGGTTGTTCTGGTTGTAATAGTTCTTTAGTCGTAGCATCTAAAAGTTGTTTATTAGTATCACTAATACCTTTCATTTCTAATGCTTCACGCCTAATTGCTTTCTCATCTATATCAGCTTTGTATTTTAATTCAAGCTCTTTTGCTTTTGTTTCAAAGTCTAATATCATTTTTTGATATTTTAGTTCCATCTCACGCATTCTATTTTCATAGTTCATCTGAGCTTCAGCTGCTTTTTGTTGTGTTTGAATTTGAGAAACTTTCTCGAACTCTGTTTGTTGAGGTTGTTTTGGTGGCATTTGTTGCATACCTAATGCTGGTTCTGTAAAGTATGAACCTACATCTTTTAGTCCTGCATTTTCAATAATGCGAGCCAATGTATTATAAATGTTTTGTAAGTTTACGATTGGGCCTTGTGCAGATCCTTGAAGTTTAATTGCTTCAAGTTGTCTACCAAGAATAGCATTTAATATTTGTAATTGTTGATCTCTAGATCCAGTACCTAATCCTACATGAATAGTAACATTACATCTATCTCTCCATTCCATAGGATTCATAGGAATAAAATTATTTCTAATTTTAACAATACGTTGTTTATCTTGATACTTAACAACTAATTCAAATATTTTTTTGAATATATCTTTAACACCAGTCTCAGCAAATACTCTTGCAATTAATTCTAATCTCATTTGTGATTGAGATAGAATAGTATTAATACCAGTAGCAGTTTTATTTAATGTATCAGTATCCATACCTTGATTGTATTTAGTAACACCACTTCGTTCTTCTTTAATGGTATCAAGGTAAGTTAATAATGGAAATGCTTGGTTGCTTAGTGTTTGATTTTGTAAAGGCATCATAACTTGTGCAGGTGCGCCTTTTGTTCTAACAACTCCACCAGGTCTGTTTGTTAAAAGATCATCAAGATTAACCTGACCATCCATAACAGCAACTCTATTATTGTTTGTTAGATACATATTATCTAGTACCTGACGCATCACAGTAGATTTAATTAACTGAATGTCCTCTACTAACTCTGCAACAGATCTACCATGGAATCTATGTGGTACAATGATAGGTGTTAATGAACAAAAAGGATGAGAATCAACAGCAACATTATCAAGAATAGTATATCCATTATCACCAGCAGAAGTTATCTTTCTAAGTTCTGCAACTCCATCACCATCAACATCCATTTTAATATAAGATTCATAAACAATTACTTCTTCAGTAGATGCATCACCTACTGTTCTATCATAATCATCATCTACATTTCTATATCTTGTACTACGTTCTGAGTTATATTGTTCTTTGTTTTCACTTGGTAGTGAATAAACTTTATCATAATCAAAACCCATTTCAATTAATGCACTACGAGTAGTTGGAACTCTATGACACATAAAATTTGCATCAGCTAATGATTTAGCCTGGCGTTCAATTAAAAATTCTTCAGGTGGTATTGGTTCTATTTTAACTTTACCAAATGTTTGTTTTCTAGTTATGACAACATCATGTAGTTTAGGTGTTGGAACTTTGTTAAGTTCATCTCTCATTAATGATGCTTGTAAAGAATCTTCTTGTTCTGCTAATACATCTTCTGCTTTTGATTTTTGTTCTAGGAATGTTTCATCTTCGTACTCAGTATGTTCTTTTACTTCAACACCATCTTCATCAACAAGCATTGTAAATTCATCATCAGATAACTTCTCATAAGTTTCTCTTTCAATTTTTTCAGAGTTATCCCAATATACTTTACAGATACCATTTTTTTGTAGCAATGCATCTTTGAACATTGAGTATAGAACAGTAAAGCCTTCGTTATCTTTATTAAAAATATGATTAAGATAATCAGTTGCTTGTTCAGCAATCATAACATCTTCTTGTGAAACAGGTTCTACCTTAACTACATTATCACTTGCAGTAAATATTCTAAGTAATGGTGGTAAGATTGATTCAATAGTATCAGCTACATCAGTAGATACTACTTGTGATCTACCTTCTACTTCATTACCAAATGCTTCACCAAAATAATATTCATTAGCTTTACGTCTAGATTCTGTTAATTCAGAAGAATAAAATCCATAACTATTTTTAATATGATCTCCTAAAATACCTGAGATTACATACTCGTCTAGTGGTTTACCTTTTGCCATATATTTCCTTAAACTATATATCTTGTATCTACATTCATGGGTTGAGTCCAATCAGTTCTTGTTGGGCCATCAACAACACAGCCATATCGAAATGCATCTGCAGCATGTGAACTCCAATCGTGTAGGGGTTTATTTTTAAATGTTTGCATTCTATCGTCAAACTGTTTTCGATATTGTCGCAAACAATCAATACCATATTTACATCTGTTTTTATCAAACCAACAGTTATCTAAATTATTTCTCACAGCTTCTATACCATGATCTACTTCTAATCGAGGACATACTTCAAAGTCTAATCCAAGATCATAAGCAACTTCTAACCTGGACTTACCAGTACCAAGTTCTCTTGTTGTAATATCGTGTGGGCCAATATGCCTACCATAATTATATCCCTTATCTCTAAGGACTGTAGCATAATGTCCAAGTGATTCACCTGATGTTTCATAATAATCAATGAGTCTTACTTCTTCACCAGTTCGTTGTGCAAACCAAATAGAAGTTGAATCACCTATTCCTAAATCCCACCATGTTTCTACATCCAGGTTAGGATCATAATCTACTTCTGTAATCCTATTTTCTCTTTCAGCTTTTTGAATTTGTTTACCATAGTAAGCACCAGAGACTGCAGCTTGAAAACTACACTCATACTCCTGCTCAAATTGATCTTCTGGCATAGTTTCTCTAGCAGATTCCAGTTCTTCAGCTGAGATAATTTCTGTTTCACTTGCTCTATATAATTGTGCATACCAATCCTTTCCTGTTCTTTTTGCAAAATCATATACATCCCAGAACTGATTATGCCCCATTGGAGTTCCAATGAAGATTACATAACCAAGTTTATCTGACACAGCTGGTCTAACAACTTCTGTCCATGTTCTAGGAGACATTAATGCAAACTCATCCATGCATACGCCATCAAACCCCAATCCTCTAAGAGCATCAGGATTATCAGAGCCAAAGATTTGAACTCTTGATCCATTCCATAGATCAACTTTAAGTTCAGTTTCGTGACGCTTCCCACCAAGTTTCATTAAGGGTTCCGTATATTCTTTTAAATAGTCGTAAGCGACTGCCTTACCCTGGCGATAGGTTGGTGCTATATACGCCAATCTTGCATTTTGCTTTTCACATGCAGTCATAATTAAATGATTGATTGCAAATACGGTTTTACCGAATCTGCGGTGACAGCAAATAACATTAAATCTTTTTAGTTCGTTATGAATCTTTTCCTGTAAAGGGCGAGGTTCATAAGGTATATCAATCTGCACTATTCTAATATTTTATTTATATAGTTTTGAGTTTCTTTTGGTAGTTCTTTAAAACTACTACCTTTCTTTTTCCACTTGTCTACATTGCCTACACCCCAGTTATAAGCTGCAAGTGCTGATGTTGTATCATTGTTATAACGATCCATCAATGCATAAAAATATTCAGTTCCAAATCTTACATTATCTTCGGCATCAAATGGATCTTCAAGAGGTTTAATACCAAATCCTGGTTGTTTTGCTGTAGCATCCATTATTTGCATTAATCCTTTTGCACCTACAGGAGATACAGCGTTTGGATTACCAGAACTTTCTGCGTCAATAATTTTATTTATTAGAGGATCTGATGAGTAGCTTGGAGCTACAAGTAAACCTTCTGATCTAATCTTATCAACTGCTTGAGCTTTATTACTAGGCAGTAAAGCAAGTAATCCTTCCAACATATTATTTCTTTTTTCTCCAACCAATAGTAACAGCAACAGGCTTATCATCATCACCTTGCAAAGTTTTAGTAACAGATGATAGTTTAGAATGGACATATGGTGCTGACTCCTTTGCAGCCCACATCTTCTTTTCAACAGAAACCTGTGGGTTATTCAATAGGTTTAACATATACTTTAATGGTGTTGTTTGACCTTTACCTAGTTTAGCATCTAGGCGTTCTTGCTTTGTTCCAATAGAAACACCGCTTGGTCTACCTGCACCTTTACGTTTTCCTCCGTGTCCAGCCATTATATTAATCCCGTTAAGTTTGCCAATAACATTTTTCTTAAATTCATTGGTGTAGATTTTACTTGTGATTCTCGCATACCCATTGGTGGTAAAGCTGGTGGATTAAACGTATCCATTGGTGGTAGAGCTGGTTTATTAAACGTATTTAATTCTCTAGGTGTAACAGCGTCTTGACGAATACGATTCATAATACTAGCAGGAAACTCTCCCTGAACTGCATCCATTGTTTTCATAGCTCTTGGGCCTTTGATCTCACCACGATATGCTTTTACAGCATCTTCATATAAACGCTGCTCTCCAGGATCTCCCATATATAGATCATTCTGTGCAGTTTTCATATAAGGTGATAAATCTTTTGGGCCAACTCTTATGCCAAATATCTTTTCAATATCCTCATTAGTCTTAACATCCATACCATCAAAGCGTGAACCTGGACTAACAACTTTATTGTTTTCTAGTGTAGCAACTTCTTTGTCTACTGTTAAAAATTTCATCATATGATTATCCTTTAATTAGCAATTCCAAGCTCTTAGTGATTTGTTAATTCTAGAGTTCGGATCTCTTGCAGTTTTTGCAGAGGTTAATTTCTTTTTCATTCCCTTCATTCTAGCACAGAATGATGCTCGTCTAGGGTTGCCTACCTTCTTACTAGGTGCTTTGAGGTTACGCTTTTTACCAGTCTTTGTTCTTCCCTTATTGTAAGATGCACGACCTTTGGCATTCAAACCCCCACTAGGGCTTTTACCTTCTTTACGTTGCCATGCAGGAGACTTAGCCATGTTTCTTTTGTACCTCAAATTTAGCTGTTAATGATGCTCCTTTGTGTGCCTTAAATTTACCTGAATGCTTCATCAACTTATAAGATGAACCTTTCTTCATCCAATGAAAACCAGCAGGAGCTTTAATTGATTTCATCATTTCTGTTTTCTCTTTCTTCCTGATGCAGTAACAGACCAGCTTACTCTTTTCGGCCCAGTCTTTTTAGCTGCTTCTTTCTTTGTAATTCGTTTGGCTACCTTTTTGGGTCTACAAGCAGGATATGGTCGGCCTTTATCTTTCTTACCAGAACGACCACACTTCTTTCCGGTCTTAACATCACGCCAGTCCTCCTTGAACCACTTGCGCAAACCCCCCTTATACGCCATTAGTACTTGCCACCACGCTTCTTATACGTTTTGACAAGCCATGCGTTAGCATAAGCACTAGGATAGACCTTGAACTTCTTCTTAGCCTCTGCTTTTACCCTAGAGTATAGGGCTTTATTCTTAGGTTTAGGTGATGCCATATTAAACTATAAACTTTTTATTAGCTTCCTGTACTTTCATGCCAGGTTTCTTTTTCTTTTTAGCCTCCATGATCTTCTTTTTAAGAGAATCAGGTAGAGTCATTTGTTTCTTAGTAAGCATTAGTAAGACATACCCTTCTTTTTAGTTTTCTTCTTCTTTTTCTTCTTCATTGGTGGTCTACCTTTAGTAGAACCATATGTACCTTTACCCATTGGCATAGTTATCTCTCCTTTAAAATAGTGTTTAAATTGATTTTAAGGTATCAAACAGACGAATCTGAGTCGATCAGGTCTGTATCTACCATATTAAGGTTACCTGCTACTGTACGCCTCTCTCCGTCACCCTCAAAGGGATAGACACAATGCTGTGTCCAGGATGGAAACATCAGTAGTTTACCAACTTCGGGCTTAACAGTCCGTGAGAATGGTGGTCTTAGCTCCTCCAAACCCCGTATCCCTGTCTGTCCGAAGTGAAATTGCAGGAATCCGTCTGCGATTCCACTAGAATTGTAGAGATCTGACGACTTATAGGCATCTTTCTCTGCAATCTGGGGTGGTATCTTAGTCCATGTGGTAAATGATAAGCCCATAAGCGTATCAATTCCGTGGTCATGCAAGGGATTGTAGTCTCTCTCGTATGAATGAACCGACCATAGACTGTGAACATGGGGAGTTCTTCTTAATTCGTCAACTCCTATAGTCCTGCAAAACTGTTTTATGTACTCCTGGGACATATACGCCACAATATTAACAAAGGGGGTTATCAATGGATCCTCGGAATCGATCTTTAATTGTTCCCCGTGAGATATTTGACCTACCAGTTTATTTCCAAAATCCTCTCCACCCTTGTTATGTCGTGCATCGAGGTATTCGTTCAAACCCCCTATGACCTTTTCTGGTAACTGTGTCTCTAAAAATAGAACTGCTGGAGCAACTGAGAACTTCATGGTTATCTCTGTCATATCTCTTTGTATCGTTTCCTTGTGTGTGTGTCAATTACGGAATACTGTTTACAAACCTCCGTATATATTTATACCCCCTCGTGTGCTTCTCGTCGGCCTATGGCCTCCTCAAACCCCCCTCGGTTCCTTTTACCTCTACCTCTGTACCTCTTAGGTACTGTATACTCGTCTTGAATTATCCCCTTGCCTACGTTCTCTCTTTGATTGTGTACCTTGTGTCGTTGGGTACGAACTACGCCTTTATCCCCTACCTCAAGTACGCTAACTACTATTGTATACTCTACTACGTAAGTACAAGACTAAGTGTAAGTAACAATATCAATCAATGAGTGTTAGTTGGGCAATATTCATTTGGGCGTTGAGCGTTCTCTTTCAATCATGCTTGCAATCTATCGGAGATGAACTCCGAACTACGCTGGACTAAAGTCTCAGCTTCGTACGATTGCTATGATTGACGATCACTAACGCTTTCTCCTCATGTCTAGCTAAAGCTGACATTCGGATAATACTGCACATCTTTACGATGCAGTACCAAATGTCTGGAGGAAGGCACTCTCGCCGAGTGCGTGGCTATATCGCTCTTTCAGAGTAACACGAGCGTCAAGGACACTACGCACTTCGTGCGTTCCTCCTTCGCTACGCTCAGCCCTTCGGGCTTGACATCTCGTGAACAGGCTACGCCTGCGATATATTTATTATTATATGTAAAGAAGTAATGAATGTATTGTATTTATAAATAAATAAAAATAGGAGAATAACTATGAATAAAAATGTAAAAACAATCTATAATGTAATCACAGAATTCTGGAAAGAATTACATGATGAATGTATGACAAGTAATCCAGTAAGAGAATCTAAAACACTTGGACAGATACTATGTGACCAAGCGTATTATGGAGCTTGTAATGGATATGAGTATGCACAGACTCAGTTATCTTTGTTAGTCAAAGGTAATCCAAATCAAATAATGGAGATCAATAGATTATCTATGAGTGAGTTAGTATCTATGTACAAAACAAATCATTTAGATTTTTATGAGACTGCGATTGAGTTCAGAACACAAAGGATTGATGAACTAAATGAGCAACTAAAACTTGAAGAAGAAATCAAAGGTATCATTGAACAATTCTCAAGAGATATTGGTTGGACACTTGGTTACACTAGAAAATCAAAGGTCAAGTCTCAGACATCAGTTGATAATCTTATTGTTTACTCACAAGATATTGTTGAGAAAATCAGTAATGATCTAAAACAAAAAGGTCTACTGTAAAGTAATCTAACCCCTGGTTCTTAATTGAACTGGGGGTTTTTTTCTATCTAGGTAATTAGGAACAAAAGAGGAACAAAAAATTCGCTCGGCTCCGCCTCGCTTAATATCTGTAGAGTACAGAGAAAGGACATAATATGAACACAATATTAATATTAATAGGAGGATGTATATGAAAACAAGTACAGGAATAGTAATGCTAATATGTTTTGTAGTAATAGCATTCAGTATCAAAGCATTGTATGCAGAACCAATCACCCATATTGAAATACAAGAGTGGGATGATGTGTATGTAATTACTAATGGTGACAATACAATCAGAATAGATTGTGTACCAGATGAAGATACAACAAGAGATGTAGAAGGATTCTGTAATGTAATTTCATCAACATATTGGAGTATGTATGAGTGAAAAAACTGCACGAATAATAGCTATAAGTGTAATTATTTATACTATAGCTTTGATAATATATCTTAATAACTTTTATTAGAAAGGATAAAGTATGAGATCAATTACAATTATAGCAACAGTTGTAATGCTTGGACTATTACAAGGTCTAGCATTTGCAAGTGACTATGCACCTAAACAGAATGATAGAATCAATCTGTACAAAGTGACTAGTGATAATGAGAATGCTCCTATGTATTCTGGATACTATAGAGATAGTGAAGGAACTGTACATAGAGTTGCAGTATGGAGTGGTACTAGTGATAACTATCTAGAAGGTAGTGTAACAATACCAACTTCAGAATAAAATAGTTGGGGTGGATAGCATACCGATAAGTAGGCTTTAACTTTCCACCCCGATTCATAGAAAGGAACATTATGAATACACAAAAAGAAATGTATGGTCAAACAGAAAAGCAAGTACTAGCTGATTGGTTAGAAGTAAGACCATTCTATAGAAAAAACCCAGAGTTATATATTGCATCTATACTATCAGATGCACAACTCATGATAGAGTCTGAAGAATTATTAATAGCTAGACAATTTATAAACAAAGCTAAACTATTATTATTTAAGAGAATTAAATAGTGCGAGCGAATACTTGGAGCGAGCAGAAAGGATAGAGTCATGTCTATAGACAGCATAAAAAATACAGCGACTAGTAAGCCAAGAAATTACAGAGCTGTAAATATAAAAGAAGATACTTATGCTAGAATGAAAGTGGTATGTGCTGAATTAGAAGCAAAGCACAGTGCATTTATGGAACTAGCAATCAATAACTTAATAGAAGAATACGAAAGGAAAACAGCAGAATGATAGAACTAAATGTAAACCATGTAGTTAATATAATTAGACAAGATGGTACATCAGAGATGCATACCATGGAAGGTAAATGGAATGAAGAAGGATCAGGTGGTGTTTCATTCAAACCATTATGTGAGAAACTAAATTGTACTATGATTGAGATAGCATATGGAATAGAAAAGGGTGAAACAAAAGAAAGATCTATGTTCTTAGATGAAGAAGGTAGATTCAATATGAATAATCAAGTCAATGTATTAGCTACTGAGATGCAACAAAGATGGTGTGCATTGAATGGTCGTATGCAACTAAGTACAATCGTTGGTGATGTAGCTATAGACATGGGATTAGATGCAGATTCATTAGACAAAGTATCAATACAAATGGAGTTAATAAATGAACGAGAAGATAACGCAGCTTAAGCCTAAGAAAAAAGTACCAATGTATTTTATTATATGTGAAGGCAATAGAAATCCTATAGCACAAACTTATAATATTGATGCAGCTAGAGGTATCAGAGATCAGTTAGAAGATCTATGGAATGAATATTGGAATGATGAATTTGGTTGTAAACCATTAACAAACAGATATAGTATAAACGTAAACTAGAAAGGAACACTATGCCTAACCATTGGATGGATCAAATAATTAAATTGTATGATGAGTATTATGATGAGACTGTAAATCACATACAGCTTACAAACAAAATAGAAAAAGTAATGATAGACTACAAAGATGAGTTCAAGAAATATGATGATGCTTTGACAGCTCACATGGTAGAGATGGAGGGTTATGGCAAAGACTAAACAATGGGCTATGGATGAAGCAGATACAACAATAGATTATGCTATCAAAGAATGTCGAGATAATGACTTTGATGTAGACAAAGCAATCGAGATACTCAAGCGTAATCCTAATGTTATGCAGTTCTATAGTGAGAGTGATTTACATATGATCTTTGAGTTTGAATTAAGTGATGCAGTAAGGAACTATGATGAGCAATTTAAAGAAACCAAACACTAAATATACAGAGCAAGAAGTAAGATCTATTGTAGAAGAAATCAGAGAACAAGATAAAGAAATAAAACAACTACAAGCTATCATCAGATCACAGCGTAAGATTCGTACACCAAGAGAGTACATGAAGATTATGGCATGGTCATTTGTTGGTCTTGTAATTTCTGGATTACCTGTATTTGCTTATGGTCGTAATGCTTGGCAGATGACAGCGTATTATATCAACAAAGCATTATGGGAAACAAAGGAGTTCTGGTACTAATGGATGAGATAATAAAAAAGATAACAGCTATCATATCAGATATACATGATAGACAATCTAAACATACTACAGATATATTAAAATCTAGGTATGAAGTATTAGAATTACTAAAGATATTGAAAGATTATAACTTAATTACTACTGAAGATATCAGTAGAATTTATAAGAAAGGAGAAGAATATGAACAATCCAGTAATGAATCCAGAGGATCAACAGGAGATATACATCAAAGCCTATCCTAAAATTAAATGGACAAGCCAAGATGGTAAGTATGTACCTGATGGTATCGAAGGATATATACCTATTCAAGTTACTAATAGCTTGATGATTGAGATTAATAAGTTAATATCTTATGAGTCTGCGCAAGCATTAGTAGATAATCCTAAGATTGCATTTAGTGTAATAGCTAAACCATCTTATATAAAATAGAGTTTCTCCCCTGAGAAATGGGTGGTAGGTTTGTCCTATATCCTGCCACCTTAAAATATTTGAGTGCACAATGTTTAAATCTAGTAATAACGAATATGACTAAACATGGTACTCAATAGGTAGAGAGAGATGAGTGTAAGGATTCGAAATCTAGAATAATACTGCGCACTTCTAGCGTTTCTCTCTACTGCTACATTAGAAAGGTTCTAAACAATGAGTTTTAAATTAGATCAGTTCATGGATTACATGGCACAAGTAAAAGATAAAGATTGGTTGGATGAACATCTAATCATTGATGGCGTTGATAATGAAACAGCTAAACAAATTAAAGATGAAGTCAGAAAGAAGTTAAAAGATGAACGATTACCAACAACAGAAAGCAATGAGAAACGGAAAGTATAAAGCATTCTATCTCAATGAAAGACAATTCGATAAAGTAAATGGTATACTAAAAGAATGCCAAGATCTAACTGTTAAACAAATCAATGAGTTATATCCTGGTACAAAAAAAGTATTAATTAATATTACTGAGAAAGATATTATGATGATTGCTTTAGAAAGTTATCTAATAGAGTTACGAAGTAAATAGATATTCCTCATGGGATAGAGAGAGCGGCAAAGCCATAACGACAGGTGCGATTCCTTAGGCTCTCTCGCTAAAATATTCCAGCGATCAATGGATAGAGAGAGTTGTCTGAAATAATGTACTAGTCTGCCCTTTTGGGTGGGGCAACTCTCTCGCTAAAATATTCTCAAGAGAACAGAGAGCCGAGGTTACAATAGATTCGCAATCTGGTGGCGTTAGGCTCTCGCTATAATTTTTCTTTGAAGTAATCAAGCAGCCATTTATTCTCACGGAAGATACCGATCCAATAGTTACTGAAGTTGTTGACGATTCTTTCTTCAACATCATCTTTATCTAATGCACCACCTTCGTTTGTCTCACAAGTGAGCCAGGCTATAGAGTGCATGAGTTCGTGGAATACTGTGTTGGCCTCATCAATATCTGATAGACCTGCTTGTATTTGAATTAGGTTTTTACGTTTGAGATAGTGTCCGTAACAATCAGTAAGATTGTCATCACCAAAATCTGGGGTAGTTAATTCTATTTTAATATCAGTACAATGAACTTTGACTGATTTATTATTAATGGACTGTTTGGTCTTTGACATAATGTGTATGTAACTGATCCTCTAGATTATCTATATAGTCTTGCATATCTTCTTCTTCGCATACGATCTCAAGATAGATCTTAGCAGATATAAGTTTCCCTATAGCATTAGCTACTTTGTAAGGACAGTCTAGACTTTCTTGGATACCATTTACTAATCTATCCATATCTAGATCTTTAAGATATCTTTCTGATTTAGAAAGTTGTTTGTTATCAGGCACTTAGATACACCTCTGGTTATTCTAATTACTTTTATAAGTTAAGGATTACGTTTGTCAAGGGATACTTTGTACAGTATAGCTGCATAGATACCGGGTTCAAGGTTACGTTCTATCCAGAATCTACGTTCTCCATAGTGATGTAATTTGTGATGACACATAGGACATAAAGGTACAGTCCAACAATCATCAGACTTCATAGACATACCATTAGGTTTGATATGAGTCAGGTGATGAGCCTGAATATCTATATCAGTCTTGCAGTAAGAACAGGGATTATCCCTAACATTCTTTAGATGTTTAACGTCTCTTATTGCCACGAATAGTATTACCTTTGTCTTTTAATCCGTAGAATATTGATGCTTCATCAAGAGCTTCACGGAATCTAACACCACCTCTGGCTTTAGATAGTTTAAATTTAGCATTCATTTGTTTAATAGTATTACCAAAACCACAAACATATTCAAGAAGTTCGTAAGGTTTTTGACCAATAACACTATGCAATCTATTGAGTTCTTGGATAGCATCTAGTTTATTATCAGCTATTGTAGGGTTAGCAGAATGATCTACTCGTACACCTATCTCTGGTTTAGAAATAAGCTGAGACATCTCCCACTTCCTTCTAAAGATAGAGCCAGCTGCATATTGAATGTGATCTATATGCCTACGATAATACATAGTCTCTATAGAAGATTCACGGATGTTTACAATATGTGCAGGTTTATTCTTATTTGGTTGAGTGATTATGATTTCTCTATTATAATTAAAATGAGGTTCATCAAAGTTGGACATATAAAAAATATAAGTTATTCGAGAAAGGAATACAATGAAAATAAATGAGTACAGACATAGTGCAAGTAAGGGTAATGATTGGTATGGTAATCCTTCACTATGGATATACAGAAACTTACTAGGTAAACGATCTGAGACTACACCCCGTATGGCTATGGGTAACTCAGCAGAATTTGGTTGTGCTATCAATTTATTCTATAACAGATCAGATGCTGATGTAGTAGAGCATTGCACTAAACATATGGTCAATCAGTTTGATGGTGAATGGTTTGACGAAACAGACAAAGTAGGTGGTATAGCTTTAAACTTGATTAAAGGTATCAAAGAAGCGTATCCTGATATTGGAGTACCTCACCTATTCCAGAGCTACAAACGTCACAGATTGGACACCCTAGACTATCCTATCACTACTGTAACAGACTTTGAATGGGAGAACCTAATCATAGATACGAAAGCTACCCTAGCTGTACCATCACAGCCAAGAGAAGATCATGTAAGGCAACAGTCTTTGTATTCAGTATTGTTGGGAAAGCCAGTAACATTGGTCTATGCGTCACATAAAAAGTTTAAAGTGTTTGAATTAACTGACGAAATGATTAGCCAAAATTATAAGACTATGATAAATTCGTTTGAGTCTTTAGAAGTATTTATGGCTAACGTACCCAATACAGAAACAGCAATGAAAATGGTACCACTTAATACTGATGGGTATAAGTGGAGTGAGGAGGATCGTGAGTACGCTAAAGAGAATTGGAACAATTAACTACAAGGAGAAATATATGGAGTTAAATAAATCAGTAGGTAAAGTAGATTATATATCTGCACCGAAACCAGGTAAGGATCAATGGTTCATGCCTGTTGTACTAAATCAAAGTGGAACTAAGATAAAGTTCTACTGTAAGTTTGATCCACAAGTATCAGTGGGTGATGAAGTTCTAGTACATTATGGACAAGAACGTAATGGTAATGCTACTGCATTCAAAGTAGAAAGACCTGATAAAGATGTGAACGAAACAGAAACATCAAGCGGTGGAGCGAAAGCGACACCAAATAATTCTAAGGCTTTACCACAAGATATGATAGCAGTAGGATTGGCTGGTCGAATAACTGAAGTGCTTATGACATTACATCATGAGAAAGGTATCCAACTAAAAGATCCATCAGGTGAAGTAGCTAAATGGATTTCAATAGGTCAAGAAGGATACAACAAAGCAACTAATGTAGTAGATCAAATCAAAGATGCATTCCCTGGTGCAACTGTAGAGAATGTTGATGATGATATTGATGATGAAGTACCATTCTAGAAAGGAGTATATATGAAATATAGTTGGTGGAGTTTAACAATAGAAAATTACCCAGATTATAAACCCAATGATATTGATTTGGAACATATCGCAGAAATGATAAAACAGGGTTTTGATAATGGACAACTTGTGCAAGAGGAGGATGAATGACAATCATTACAAGAGAAGGTATGGAGAAAGCTCTCCAACAAAACTACGATAACGAAGATACTGAGGCAGAACATGTAGCTCAAGCTAGTTATGTTAAAGAGTATCTAAGGACTGTATTGGCTGAACAAGTATTCAAAGCTCCAGATGATTTATCAGGTGCAATGAAAGAACATTGGGCCAGACAAAGTGATGAATACAAACAACATCTATTAGCTATGAAAGAATCTATAAGACTCAAAGAGAAAGATAACTTCCGTAGAAAAGATAATGATATGTATTGTTCTCAGTTTCAATCACTAACTAAAGCTGGTGCTATATGATAGACGCTGTAAAGAAACTTTGTAAGGATGAGTTAGTTAGTAAGATCTGTGCAAAAATGATTGAACGATCAAACAACGGAACTATAGAATATGGTAATACTATGCGTACTGCTGATAAACCTTTGCTTCAATGGATTGAAGATACACAAGAGGAATTGGCAGATGCCATTGTCTACCTTGAGAAAGTAAAGGAACTTATCAATGACACCAGAACAAAACTTATGGGTTAATGTTATAGCCCAACAATTCCATGATGCGACTAGAAAGATACTGCCACCCAAACGTAAGAAGAATGGCAAGACTCAAGACAGACCAAATAATAATTCTATCTATCTAGCTCGCACTTGGCTAACTGACAACACAGAAGATTTTCAAATAGTTTGTAGCCTGGCAGGATTAGAACCTGAATGGGTAATGAGAGAATATAAAAGAGTTGAGGCTGATGGATTTGATAAAGCCTGGAGCAAGAGAGTTAATTATGTTTAATTTATAATCTTCTTAATTTTTAATCTTCCCATATCTTCATACACTTCAGCTTTTACTTCTTTGCATTGCATATAGATACCTTCTTGTTCTTCACCTATGTTACGAGAGATAGTACGCTTTTGTTTGAGACAATCACTAAGACCATCAGTTGGAACCATCTCTATTGTCGAACCATTCTGTATCATCAGGATTGCAAACACAACTTTAATGGTTTCCATTCTTTCTTTCCTCTAAGTCTATTAATCTTTCCTCATGAAACTGTATGACCATATCATTCTTAAGTATCATGGGTATTTCAGATTCCATTTGTTCTTTTAGTTTGTCTACGTTTTCACCCAGATATTCAACTAACATGTAGAGCTCTTGGACTTGTGGACTGACCATGCCCCCTTTAGGAACAGAATCTATAAAAGTATTAGCAGCTTCTAGGTCTTTCTCCATCAGCTGTAATTTTGTTTCTATATTATTAAGTCGCTCAACGACTCCAAACCCGAACCAAGCACCCACAAGGCAAGCGCCGATAATAGACAAAAGGTTACGAGCAGGCATTGAGATGGAGGTGTTTTCACTGATATCTAATCTTTTCATACTTCATCTAATTCTACAAATTTACTTTCACAAAAATAATCAAAGCCTGTTAGTTTCATGTTGTTGTAATTTCTAAATTCTTCTAGAAGTGAATCAACTAACATAACCTTATTATTAAAGAGATAGTCTTGACATTTTGATTCAGATATAAAATGCATATCCTGTAGATATGACATACGGCTTTCGTCTACTTCCCATAAGAAAGCATGACGCTTAATATCCAAATCATTTTTTAACTAACGATCCACCAAAGTAGAGTCCGATTATAGCTGATACAAGATTGGTATCTAATGGTGTAATGACGATACCTCTATGAGCCATAGGAACCCACTTCATGACATCTTTACCTTCAAAGAATAAGAAACCAGGGTTCCATTCTAGATATCCTACAATAACATGAGCTTCTGGATCTATTAATGGAAGTATCTTAGGCAATACAACAATAGCAAAGATAGCAGTCAATGCTATAATTCTTCTTGTCCATTGGAATCCTACATTTTCATATTCTCTTGCTTCTTTAAATGCTTCAGTTTGTACTTCAGCTCTTTGTATAAGAAGTTTTTGTTCAGCTTGTTTAGCTTTAATGGACTGACTCCAGATGGACATCACCCCTCCTAGGACTGTAGATCCTAGCATAGTAATCATTTCAAAAGGCATTTAGTTCTCCAAGTAATAAGACTTTATGAGTTCATCTACAACCAAACCTTGTATTGTAGACGGAGTACCATCACCCCTACGAGGTGCAGCAGCTGCCATTCTCTCTAAAGACTTATCTAAGTTTTTTCTTATTTGTAATCGTTCAGTAATATCGTCAGATAAATCAATCAACATATCACTAAATACTGTTCCTATTTTCATATCACTCCAGATGCGAACAACTCTAGGCATCATATCTTTAGGATCATATCCTATGTTTACATAGAACTTATGATTATCCATTTCATATTTTCTAGTTACTCCAGGTCGTCTATTGCTTTCAGGCTCATACATGATTGGCTCCTCAGTTAAGTTGGTTTGCTCCGTTGAGTAGTTGTCTTGCGAGATTAATTGCATCTTCGCTTGTGAGTCTGTTTTCTGCATAGATTCCCCTTGTTGAGTTGATATATAAATAAAGTTTTTTCTTAACAATTTTTACTCCCTGTTTAGGAGTTGTCAAATATTCTAAGTCAGTTCTTTGTTCCATCTTCCACCTTTATTTAAAACCATAGGTATCAATCTTGGGAGTCCATTTAATATAACGCCACATCCAATGATCGGTCTAGATTTTTGTGTTTTCATGTACTCGAATGCTAGAGACTTAGCATCTATTAAGCATCCGACTTGCATACCCCAGTTTAAACTGTTGGGGTTACCCCAGTATTGAATATTAAAAGAACTATGATAGTGTCCTTGAACTGTTGGGCAACCATATTGTTGTGCTACTTTTAATACATTAGAATATTTACCATGACAAAAGTAACATTGTTGTCCATTAGACATAGTAATCAAAAGATCATCATGCCATTTCCAACCAGGTCCAACTTCTAAAAAATCATTGTAAGATTTCATAGCAGCTCTTGGTAGACCACTAGCTTTCTGTCTACGATAAACTAGGCTACCATGATTAGAGTCCATAAGATCCATAACAGGAAACAGTTTTTCCATAGCATGGATAGTTGGCAAGGATGCTTTATGTTCATCACCTGCACTATATAGATCAGGATCTGAGTCATGGAATGATATAGCGTGTGAGTCAACCTCATCTCCTATATGTATAACACGATCTGGTTTATATTTCTTTTTGATAGCAGTAAGAAATGCTATTAAATCTGGATGATGATACGGACAATGAGTATCAGATATAATTAGAATTGATTTGTTCATAGCGAACTGTAGACCGATTTGATCTTTATTGTCAAATTAGGGTTCTTATTATTAAATAACACATTTGAATAAATACTGTAGTACCAATAAACCATACTAAAGTTTTGAGTTGACGCATATCTTTTTCGACATGATAGAGATGATTATCCTTGAGGGTAGTGAGTTTTTGATCCATCAACTCTAGTTTACCCTCAATACGGATAATTGCTTCTCTATTCTCCTGTTCCATTTTCCTCTTTCTTTTCTTCTTTAGGAAGATTGTCTTTCAGAAGTTTGGTGTAATGTTCTGCTAAAACATTTAATTCATCATTTTGTATTGTAAGTTGATTACGTTTATTTGCTATAGCTTGCATTTGAATTAAAGCAAGTTTACCTTGATCGTTTAATTTACTTTCATCATATTCTTTTTCGTCTAATGTAAACATATTATCTCCTTTATTGATTTGCTTTAATATAACAAATTAGGCTGTTCTTTTCCACATATAAACAGTAATAAATGGGGGCATATTATCATGTGAATCACTACTTCCTTTGCTATCTGTTTTCATTGAAAATCTAGATCCATTACCAGATCCACCTGCTGTAGCATAATCTCCTGTAGATGTTCCATTAACTCCAAACTCACTAGCTACTTTTCTATTTCCAGTATCATCAATAAAACTACCTGTTCCATGAAAGTGTGTTGGCATTTGAGCTTCAGTTAGTGTTACTGATTCTGATCCACCAGTTTCTTCAGCAGTATCAAATCTTGAGTTACTACTATCTTGGCTTATTAACATTTTACCTTGACCAAATCTTGCCCAAGTACCAAAACCTAGCAGTGTATTTGGATTAGCATCATTAGTAGCATTAATATAAACAGAGCCTACTGGATAGACTGTTCCTAATACAGAGTCAGCGAGTGTACCAGATATTGTTCCACCAACTGTAACATTACCTGTAGTTGTTAATGTATCAACATAAGCATCTTTAAATCTTTTAGATGTTGTTCCAAGGTCTACATCACTATCAGTAGTTGGTCCAATGCTTCCATCTTTAACTTCTACTTGTGCTGTACCAGAAATAGTAATATCTACCTGGTCATCTGTAGACGCAGATATATAACTATCCTCATCATCATCTAAGATAACTCGACCACCACCAGCTTTCATAGCTGGGCCAAGTTCTACTTTAGTAGGGTTTCCAGAGGCAAGAGATATACCTGATAAATTTACAGTTAAAGTTGGACTAGAATAACTACTACTACTAATAGCACCAGTAACTGTGTTACCACCACCATCAAGTATTCTAATTGGTCTACCAGCATAATATATACTTGTTAGATCTGAAGATGATGTAATTGTTATAGTGTCAGCATCAGTACGAGCAACTGTATATTCACCATCACTATCACCATACTCTACAAATCCTTCACCAATTTGATTGTACATACTACGCATATTAGCCATAGTTTCTCTAGCTGCGTTATTAACGTCAGATGGAGCCATGCCTTCTGCAAAGTTTGTACTTTGTACTGTTTCGTTATTACTAGCTGTTGTACTGTATTTACCTACGCCTGTTCCAGCCATATTTTTATTCTCCTATTTGATATTAAGACCTGGATATTTGTATTGTTTACCTTCAGTATACACAGGTTGTCCAAATTCTCCAAGTAAAAAATTAATTGCATCCTGAAAATGTACGCCATCTTTCATCATTTGTTGTATAGGGTTTCTAAATGCAAATGGTATAAAAGATTCGCCTATTTGTTGTCCATAATCTCTAGCTCTATATAGTGAAAATAAATCTTCTTCACTTATAGGACTAGGCCAAGGACTTGTTAAGAATCGTTTATTAAATAATAATTGTTCTGTTAGTTTAAGTGTACTACCTTGTTTAGATACTAAGGTTTTATATGGGTGTACAGCCCAATGTAAAGGTTCCATCATTTGTTTTGAAAACACCATAGTATCTCCATTACCTAAATCTATTTTAGTTGGATCTTTGTTTTCAAATAATGATTTACCAGTAAAGATATATTGTAATGCACTACCAAATGTTGCATATATTAATGCAGCTCTCATAGCATATGCTTGGTAAAGTTTTCTTCCTATTGGATCTTTGTTAAATCCAGGAAATGCTTTACCTATAATTCTTATATTTGCAGTAGTCCAATCAGGAGCAAATAATAATAACTGTAATATTCTTCTACCTGATGGATTAAATGCTTCGCCTAATATTTTTTTAAGAAGTGGATTTGTAGTGTCCTCATAAATCTGTCTCCAGTTTAATCCACCATATGCATCATTAGTATATTCAGCAGCTCTCCTATCTAATATGTGCATAGGAACATCTTTGTTAGCAGGATCTCTTAATAGTTTCATCCTTGCAGTTTGAAATGTATACAATTTACCTGAGTTGTAGACATGATCCCATGTAACCATATCAATAAACTTAAATGGTTTTGTAACAAGTTTATCTATACCTTGTTGCATAGTCCATTTCAGTAAAGGACTACCAACTTTATCTGCTAATCTATTTGCACCTTGTATTAAATCATAGAATCTATGGTATCCAATGTCTTCAGGGTGTGAGAATATAGCACCAGCTCTAAGTGCAGCTTCATAATCATCACCATTACCACCTTCTTGTATCATACGTTTTGCACTTATAGTCTTTGGTATAAAATACCTTATGCCAGGTACTTTATCTAAACCTGCAACAGTTGCTATCTTAGCTGTGCCGACACCTGCAAAGATCATGTTTTCAAATAATGCAGCTCCATGAAAAAATGAATAGCCAACACTTAATCTTTTTTGTAAAAAGTTAAAGTTTGATATAGCTCTAAAGAAACCTTTCTCTACACTTGTATCAAACATCATTTTAAGATGTGGTGCAGCTTCCTTAAATACATAAGGTACTTTAATACTTTTATCTTCTGTTATAAGTTTGTTTCTTAACTTAATAATATCTTGTGGTGATTTTACTTTACCAGTTTCTTTTGCTTTAGATATAGTTTCATTAATACGATTGATTGCTGATCTATTTAATGGGTTAGCACTTATAATACCATCATGTGGAAACTGTACATATTCATCAATATCAGCACCTCTTGATAGTAGTAAATCTTTATCTGCATATAAAAAGTTTTGCATCATACCTTTTGGTGTAGTACGACCAGGTATCTTAGAATTATATAAACCTTTTAATGCATCTCGTTCAGCAATAGCTTTAAATAAAGAATGATTATACAAAGCAATAATCTCACCAAGATTTTTAGTTCTTGGTTCTAATCCTGCATTTATACCTTCATCATATGCATCTACAACTTTAGTATTTTCAGTTTCCAGTCTACCTCTATAACCTGCACCCTTTTTTGTTTCAGTAAAAAAATTAGTAAAGAATGATTTAGCATCATCATCTGTAATCATAGCTGATCGTTGCCAGAAACCAGGTAAGAAGTTTTCTATCCACTTTAATTTAAGTGTATCGTTGTTAGCTAATTCTTTATGTATTTGTGCAAAGAATTTTTGTGCAGCTCTTGCAGCTTTTAATTCATCAGAGCTTAAATCAGATTCTTTAACTACAAGTTGTTTTGTTTTTTTATCTCTAACTTTTTGTATAAATTTAAGAACATCTTCTTCTCTACTTTTTGCAATAGGAAATTCTTTTCTAAATAACATATTCAACTGATGTGAATACATACCACCCAGTTTATAGAAAGTATCCATGTTATAAAGAATCTTTCTACTTATAGCAGTAGCTTTAGAGTCCAGTAGATCTTTGGTAACACCAAGGTCTGCTAAATCTTTATTAAATCTTTTATTAAGTTCAAGAGCTTCAAGATATTCATCTCTTGTTTTAATATTAATTTTATTAGTATCTACACCTGTACCTTTTATTTCATTATAAAATCCATCCCATTCTTTTTTATCAATAAATTTAGTAGCAAGTTTTTTGCCTCTACTAGTTTGTAAAGCTCTATTAATACTTTTACCAACTACTTTACCAAATGTAGTACCAGCTAATACTGCTCCACCAGTAATTAAAAAGTTTTCTGGTTCTCCTGTAGCTAATGCTCCACCAGCTCCAAAGACTCCACCAGCAACTAAAGGTGTTGTAGAGTTTCTGTATATTTTTTTAGCAAGACTTGTATCATACATATCTACTGAACGTTTACGGAATGTTTCGTTTAATCTACTTTCAATATCTTGATACATTGCCATAGCATTTCCATCATTTAATTTAACCTCTTTTCCTTGTAATGCTTCTATTACATCAAATGTTTTATCTTCAAAATAAATTGGTTTACCTTGTTTACTTAGTTCTAATTTTTCTAATAATCTAATTGCTTCAGGTTGACCTGCTTCTGCTCTTGGTTTTATAATACTATCTTTTATTTCATCCATAGTACCACTAAATTTACCTATAGTATTTAGTGATCCACCAAATGCTACACCTAAACCTAAACCACCAGCTCCACCTAATGCAGTTTCAACTGCCATACGATTAGCATCAAATTGACCATTCTCTCCTGCTTGTTGTATAACAGAATACAATGCAGCTTCAGGTACAGCAGCAGTTCCTATTGCAGCTCCTCTAGCTATCCTAGGTACTTTACCTAATACTTTATTAGCTTGATAGAATTTAGTAAGAGCATTACCTCCTAATAAATATGGAGTAAATATAAGATATGGATCTGCCATAAATGCATTTACAAACTCACCAGCCATTTGTCCTGGATTAGTTTTTACTGCTTCTTGTAATGCTTTAAAGCTAAATGGTTGTCCTTGATCTAATAGATAACCATAAAGTTCTAGTTTTCTTTGTGCATTTATATATTCAGATGTACCTTTTAAGTTAGGGTTGGCTTCAATAAAATCTTTAGCTCTCTTAGCTTGTACTTCTTGTGTATCACCAGTAAGAGCATTATAACCTTGTCGTATAATAGATTCATTATATATAAGATCTATTGGATTTCGTAATGTGTCAAAGAAACCTTTTTGTTTTGGTAAAGGTGTTGCTATAGTAGAAAATTCATCAACTAAACTATCAAATTCTGAAACAGTTAAATTGCTAAATTCATCTGTAGTTAAAGAATCAAATTCATTTGCTACTAGTGATTGAAATTCATCAGCCATCAGGATTAATTATATACCCTTGTTCTTCTGCTTCTTTTTGTTTTGTTTTATAATTGTCTCCATATTTAGATTTTAATGTAGATAAGTTTATAACTCCTTTATTAAAACTTGTTCCTTCAGGATCAATTACATATTCTTTACCATATAAAGATGCTACATTTTTAAGTCCACCACCTTCTTGTTGTGCAAGTTGATAGGCTAATGTAATAGCTTCATTGAAAGATATACCAGTATTTTGTTGTATTGTTTTTGCTCTACCAGCTATAAAGTTTGCAACAGCATCTATATCATCTTTATTAACATCATCTTTAATAATATTTTTAGCTATTTCTAATTCACCTTTTTCTACTTTATCTGGTGTAGTTGCTTCTTTCTCAGCTTTTAATACTTTCATTTCACTTACTTTTAAATTATTAGCAGCAATAGCTGATTGTAATAAAGCAGATGCTTGTTGTTTTTGAAATTTATTATTACCAAGTATAGCTTCTGCTATTGTATCACCTTTTTGTCCACGAACATAAATATCTAAACCATTAAGAATTTGATCATATGCTTCAGGATTATTATCTTGTAGATTAAAAATTGTATCAGCAACAGAGTTTAATTTAGACATTATAGTTTTAGGTTTGCTTTCAGCTAGTGCTTCATTAATTTCTTTAATTGGCCCAGCTTTAACAATTTCTTCTCCTGAAGGTATTGTTCCACCTTCTCTATATTGTGCTTCTTTTAATCTTGCTGCTTCTTTAGCTGCTCTTTGGTATTCAGGATTTAAATTCATTCCTGGTTCAAAATAATCAGGATTTGATAAAAAAGATTCTTTATTACCACCAAAAATATCTAATGTTTTATCAGGATCTCTTAGAAAAAACCCACCAGTAGACGGAGTTTTATAGTCTGCTCCTATTAAACCTGAAAAATATTTTTCATTACCATTCATAATAATCTCCTATCCTAATAATCCACCAAGGCCACCAAGTATTGCACCGAGACCTCCGAATCCAAATTGAGAACCTAATCCATAACCTGCTTCTGCTAAACCAAATGCACTAGTTAATGTATTGGCTTTTGGTGCATATTGAGTTGTTGGCATCTTAATTCCAACAGCTGAAAATGGACACTGTGCAAATTTAGTTAATCTTACATAAGGTGATTATTGTTCAAAATCACATCTATTACACCGACCTT
>BCSF01000101.1_pt1 | contig 37792 bp, 69 predicted proteins | sample 1016431 | NCBI WGS metagenome assembly BCSF01 (sample SAMD00045685;SAMD00045686;SAMD00045687;SAMD00045688;SAMD00045689;SAMD00045690;SAMD00045691;SAMD00045692;SAMD00045684;SAMD00045690;SAMD00045691;SAMD00045692;SAMD00045684;SAMD00045685;SAMD00045686;SAMD00045687;SAMD00045688;SAMD00045689, study... | reverse complement strand
TAGTCAAATTTATCATAACCTTTATTGTTTAATTAATATATCTAAATATAAGAAAAAAAATGTTAGGAGGCAACTAGCTCCCTAACACTTTCATTAATTACATCTTCTATTTCTACAGCAAACTTCTGTCTATCTATCTCTTCTTGAGACCATCCATCTCCTGAAAGCTTTACACTATCCCAACTACTGATATCATAACCTCTAGTATCCATTTGAAGTTCGAATTGATGGCTCTTATAATCAGTCCAGAATTGAAAGTATTGGTTATCTCTTTCGATATTGTAGATGTTGAATTCTCTTACTAGATGATTTAAGACCTTTTTAGTCTCCTGTTTTTTTAATTGTGTTTTTGTCATAACCTTTATTGTTTTAAGATACCTTAATATACGAAAAAAAAGATTAGGAGGCAACTAAATGCCTCCCTTTCTCCTAATTAAAAACAATAAAAACTAATCAACAATAATATCTTTATTCCAGCTTACTAGATAATTAATCTTATCCATTCTTACTCTTTCGTAAGTATTGGTATGAGAAACTATTTCGTATTCATCTTTTTCAGAATTCCAATTCTTTCTAACAGTTACTAATTCTAAATCTCCACTCTTTCCGGATTTAGTTTTACCAGTAACTTTTATCTTTTTGATACCTCTTACATTCCAATCAAATCGAACATCTAAATCAGGAAGTCTATATAAGTTCTCTTCATCAACTTCAAACTCAACACCTTCACTCTCTACCTTTTTCATTAAAGCAGTATTCTCAATAGTATCAATTTCAGAATTCATTTCTCTTACTTTCTTCTCTAAAGCCCAAATCTCTTTATTGAATTTAGATATATCAACCTTAAAGCTTGCTCTAGTAGAATTGTATTCAGCAATAATATCATCCTGAAAATCTAGAATTACCTGACCAACTTTACCAATCAGTACCATTCTTTTCAATTCAAATTCATTATTAGCAGAAGTAGAATAGAAAGAAGTTTCAACCTTATCAGCTTCCTCATCTCTCCAACTAGTAGGACGGACAGAAATAGATAACATCTCCTTATGGTAATTATAATCGGAATCGAATCTCTTAAAGTAGACATAAGTATCTGATACCTCAATTGTATCATCATCAACTAAACACTCTCCAAAATATTTCATATACATTCTGGAAAGAGCATCAGTTTTAGATTCCTCTACTTTACGTTTTTTAGTTTTAAGCTTATCTATCTTCTCTTCATTCGAGATAATAGCTTTTTTGATAATTTCAATTTTTGTCATAACCTTTATTGTTTTTTAATTATATCTAAATATAAGAACTTTCATTCGATCTAGCAACTTTTTCCAATAGATTCTCCCTATAGTAAGTAACTTTATCAAATCCCTTATATCTTCCTTCAGATATCAATTCTAAAGTAAAATGAGTAGGAGTATTCGAGACTTTAGATCTCTCATAATCAGTCAATCCATTAGGAATCTTTTTATATTTCTCCTTATCAATAGGAGGGTCTAATTTTTTCATCATCTAAATATACGAATTATTATTCAATTATACAACTCCATTAGTACCAGGATTTTCATCTCCATAATATTCTAAAAACATTACTTCTTCATCTTTATCAAAAGAAAATCCTAAATCGAAATCATATATCATTACACAATCTCCTCCATATCCTCCTGTATCAAGAGTATGGAATATACTTACTTCTTCCGGAATATCTGAAGATTTCAATATCTTTAAGTTTCTCTCTAGTACTTTTATTATTTCTGATTTCTTCATATTATTCAAAAGTAAAATAGTTAGACATTCCAAAATCTTCAACTAAATTATAAAAATCGTTCACATCATAAATTCCAGTCCATTCTTCCCATTCATCCATATCACAATTAGAATCTAAAACAAATACATCTCCATTATCCATTAACAAATCAGTTTCCCTTTCAGTTAACAAATAATCATAAACAGTATTTTCAGACATATTTTCAGACTGATAAACAATACTAAACTCCTTTTTCGGATCTTTTAATTTTAACATAACCTTTATTTTTTTTAATTAATATACCTTAATATACGAAATATAATTGTAAGTACCAACTATAATTCAAGTAATTCATTCATATCTTTATCATAAAAAACACTATAACCCCCACTACTATCTTTCAAATCTAATTTACAGAAAACTTCTTCTACACCAACTTCTTCTTCATTATCATTTTCAAACATCATTTCCTTTTCCGTAAATCCCATATCAATATAATCCTTCTTTACAGATTCATTATCATATATTCCTACAACTACTCCTCCATCATTATAATCAAACTCTTCTAATAATTCAAATGATTTCCCATTACTGAAAATTACTTTTTCAAGTCTTTTTTTACTACTATAAACTAATTCATTCATAACCTTTATTGCTTTTTTAATTAATATACCTTAATATACGAAATATAATTGTAAGTACCAACTTAATAATTAAAAATATCTTCAAATTCTAATACGAACATATTTTCACAATAATTACTAAATCCTCTATTCAAATCTCCTTTAAACAGATCTTTCAATTCATCCACAATATCTTCATTACTTCTACCTTTCAGCAAAATATGATCTTTACTTGCTTCTATTAAATCTTCTAAATTAAATTCGAAATTTACTTTTACTTTCATAACCTTTATTATTTTTTAATTATAACTAAATATAAGAAATATAATTGTAACTAGCAACTAATTAAGTAAGTTTATAATGATTCTAAATAAGAGCTAGAGTTGGAATAATGTAAAAAAAGTTCTAGTACTTTTCTTTTAAAAAGGCAACTCTAATTCCTTAATTTGAGATTCTATATAATGAGATAATTCAAATCCACTATTCTTACCACCAATTGACCAGGTAGTCAAAGAATTCTTAGTATAGTGTCGATCATAAGTCTTCCAGTCATATATAGTAAATAACTCATCATTGAATTCCACAACCCATTCAACCTGAGTCTTATCATCTCCGGAAGGACCATCAATAGTGGGCTCTCCTAGAAAATTCCATAATTGATCATAACTAACGCCATTAATAGACCCCACTTTAAAAGTACCTCCAGTAGAAGGAGCATCTGTATCATGATATACTGTCAACTTATCCATATTACTGCTCATTTAAAATTTCTTCAACATTCTCTAAAGCGATCTTATAACCGAAATTCATAGCCATCTGCATTAATAACAAATCAGCCGAACCACCATTTGCATTAGCAAATCCTTCCAAATACTCTCTTGAGTCTGGAGTTGCGACAATCCCACGATCGAGCATCTTATACTGCTCTTTTAAATACTTTTTTAATTCTAACATAACCTTTATTTATTTTTTAATTATTATACCTAAATATAAGAAGAAGGATCCGAAGATCCAACTTCTTTTTAATTTTTTTTTAGTTACTTGATAGAATAATAAGTAACCCCATTCACCTTTATCATTTTATTTATCTCCTTATTAAAATTTTTAAGTCTAGATTCAGAATTAAAATAATAAAATGGTCGGAAGTTTTTTAAATTAATAATTGATTGAGAATTTTTTGATTTTAATTTCATAATATAACCGTTTTTAAATTAATATACCTAAATATACGAACTAATATCCGTTATAGCAACTAATTCACAAACTTTTTTTTAATTTAGAATGATTCTAGGTAAGGAGGAGAGGAGTTATATATGTATGTATATATTAAAAACCCCTTGATACCCTTATATAGCTTGAATGGGCAAAAGGTTGAATAGATAAAGCTTGAATAGGTTGAATGAGCAAAGGCTTGAATAGAGGTCTATTGCTTGAATAGAGGATGGTTGATTAACGCAGATCTCAAAGCTGACCCGTAATAGGTTGATAAGATAGTTCTTGAATAACCTTTAGGAAACTCTCCTACATCTTCCTTACTTTCTATGTAAGTTAGAAAACCTTCTACCATATTTATACTACCGCTGTATTGCTCGATGGTCTCACATGACTGGATTGTCTTTATTACTTTTTCGTAGATTGGATGTAGTACTGAGAATGCTGTTTTACTTGTAACCATAGAATAACCCTTATTAACACCTATATAGACAATATACGAATAATTACTCAGACATACAACTTATCTATAGATTCTTTTACTTACCCTTACGTATGGAGAGATATACATATATACGGCGGGAAGACGGCGTGAGGTATTAATGGCGTGAGGACGTAGTGAGGATGGCGTGAGGATCCCGTGAAAATACCCATGAATGGCGTGAGAACGGCGGGAATATGCATATATAGAGAAAAAAATTTTAGAGAGACACACAACCCTGTTACTATTCCTTACTTTTCTATACATTACTATGTGTATTTATACACGCTCTATATATCTCTATATAAAAATATACCTATATACATATTTAAACCTATACATATATATTATTTACTATACTTCCACTATTTCAATGACCATTTACCGTTTACCTCTCTTTTATAGCTTATTTCTCTTATAGTTTCTACATGGTTTGTATATCTATATAGCACCAAAGTCTATAACTACTCAGACACTAGCTTTAGCTATTATCCATATAAGCAGAAGGTGATGGCATTCCGGCATAATAACACCATTCATCGGCCGGTATTTGGTTGTCGGTTGTAGGATTGTTAGGATGGTTGTTAGAATTTGCGCGTGGCGACCTTCGGTCGAGAGAGAGAAAAGCGCCCCCCTCACTCGCCCTCAATCTCTCCATATCAAACCCCCACCCGCTTAACTTGTCTTCTATAGAGGTAATTTCATCCATCCAATGCCATTCTTTTCCTATATTAATCATAACTTATTTACTTATATTGGTAAATTAAATCCTATATACATATACAATGCCGTTATTGCTATTATGAATAACCAGTATAGTATCTTCTTAGGAGTTATATACGGCTTACTTATTAACCATTGCCATCTTTGTTCTCCTTTATTCTTTTCTCTCTTATGCCATTGTCTGGATTCTATCCATCCTTCTGAGAACCACTTTAGCCATACTATTGCTAATATTATTAACGCTAGGCCTAATATTTCTGCTATATTCATAATCTTCCTAAATAATTTTTATAATCACCATCATTAATCATATAACCCCAATGTAGTAATGATTGTTGTATCCTTATACTCACATCCCAATCTCCTGTCTCATGCAACCTTTTATATATCCTTTTTCTCCATCTACCATTTCTACCACAAAAGTCTTGCCAACGTCTAATCTGCCTATCATCATCTGGATGTCTTCTACCCATGCTATATTTACAATACCATTCAAACCAACCATAAGGATCATCTTCATGCATCCATCCCATCTCTTTCCAATACTCATAATCCATTCCGGACCTAATCTTAAACTTGTTTAACTTAGGTTTGTATGTCTCTCCTAAGTATAAGCTTGTATCTAAACCATTAAAATGGTAATCAAATAGCTCTTGATACTCATAGTTTGTGTATTCTTCAATAGGAAAGCCAAAATAAGATCCTCCAAAAGCTCCTTCTTCGATTATCTCTCTAGGGGATAATATTGGATAAAATTCATAACTACTCATCTCCTATTAAGATCCGAATACCTCATCTATACTATCCTGTCCAAAACCTACTCCTCTAGATAAAGTTCTTAACATATCTACAAACTCATCAAATGTAATATCACTATGATCTTTTTCTACTGTAATCTTTTCATCCCAATGTTCTACTGAGATTTTAAATGGTGTGTTTTTCATAAACTATTTTTTTTATACATAAAAATATCATCTATAAGAAAGTCTATTCTCATCATTGCTATCTGAGGAGCATCTTCTTTTATTAATTGTTTGATCTGTTTTAACTGTTTGATTATTTCTTCTCCTTGCATATTTTTAGTCATTAAATATATTATCTAAAATAAGCTCTCTATTTTGAGTAGCAACTCTAAATTCTGTTATACCGCTAACGTTCTCACATAAACTAAAATCTTTTTTACCCAACATCGTACCAATATGCTCTTCAAATTTTATAGCCTCGGCTTTAGTCTTAAACCCTCTAATAATTCCTCTACATTGAATATTCTCCCACAATTCATACCAAGTAGGTTTAATTCCCTTATCATATTTAAGATTTTCCATCACTCTACCAAACTCTTGTTCTCCTTTTTGATGGCCGGTTTTAAATAATTTACCTCTATATTCATTAGTGTATGGTTTAATCCATTCACCTTTATATCCTGAAAACTGATACCAGTATACGCTATAATTCATTTGTTATCCTAAAATTAAATTATATAGTGCCGAAAATGCTAGTATTGTAAATAATCCTAAAGCTGCTATTAGAAAAATCTTAGCACTATCTTCATATTGCTTTTGAGTTCGACCTTGGTATTCAAAGTCATCTTTCTTTATATACTCTTTTCCTTCGTTGAAATAATGTTTCATAACTTATTTATTTTACTCTTCTTCTAATTGATCGTCTATATATTCTACTATATCATTTATTCCCTGTTCAAACCAATACTCATCCATATCATAAACATAGATTTTAAATATGTTGTCATCAGCTGTTTGATTACCTAACTCATCAGATAAATCATTTTCATAATAATATACATTGTCCTCTATTGATATTGGAGTTTTATTATCATGTGAAACATATACTTCATATCCATCTGCTGTTGATTCACTATAAATGTACCAATCAAGATCATCACTCCAATCTTCAGTGTATTCAACATTATAATAGTCTTTAATTTTATTTAATTTTTCTTGCATGAGTATTACGTTTAATTATATCTATAAGTTGTTTAACATCTTTTTTCTCAACAAAATTAATTTCAGGTGCTTCAAATACTTCAACATACCATCTGTAATGACCAGCAACTAATGTCTTTTCATCACTACTACAGGATATTAAACTAAAACCTTTACTGAAATCTAGAGTGTAGTAATGCCAATCTCCTTCATGTCCACTTACTTCATCATGAGGGAATTGTTTTTCGAATCCTAAATCAATTAAATCTTGCTCTTTCATATTCCAAATATAATTTCCCATTTTAACCAACCAATGATAAGTTCTAAATCACCATTAAGCATTCTATCATGTGTTAACTTAATAAAGGGTAAGATATAAATCTGGTCCCATATACTATACATTCTTATCTTCATTTTCTCTTATTATATTCTCTAATAATAGCATAAATAAACGTACCTAAGCTCCAAGGCCATAAAAAGATATGAAACAACCTCTCTCTCCAAACCCATGGCTGTCCATATACATTATCAAGATTTGAAGTAGTATAGAGTTCCAGCCACCATGACCAAATAATTCCTATCAATCCATATACTAACATAATTCTTCTTTTACTTGTTTAACATGCTTGCATTTCTTATGAGCCATATACCCCCAGCAATCACAATATGGATTACCGTCTCTCTTAAGCTTAACAGTATACTCTTTATCTGAAGAAGCAGATTTAAAAGACCAGCTTTTTGGTTCGACAAATAGCTCTTGAAATGGTTTTTTATCTACAATTAAATCATCATGAGTAGTTTCCGGATGAACTTCTTGATATGATGGGGTATGGATTTTCTTTCCATCTCTCATCATAAAACCTCCCTTACCTACATTAGAATAAGGTACTTTATAAAAATGCCTTCTAACAAATACTCCAGACATCTCTTCAGCAGAGATAGATAGAGGTCCATCAGAATAAACTATTTCATCTTTAACTTGCCACAATGCCATATAACCTTTATTTTATACTTAAATATAAGAAAATTAATTCAGTTAGGCAACTATTAGTTATAAATTAATATCCTAGTATTACTTTTCATACTACTTAATTTTCTTTTAAGAGATCTTCCTCTTGGTTTTCTAGATAATCTCTGATATGTAATACCGTCTATTTCGATATGATTACCTTCTATAACTAAATCAGATACTTTTGCATTTACCTTCAACGAAGGTATGTAAAATAATTCTTCCATATTATCTTCTTACTTTATTTAAATTAGAACCCCATCCTAATCTCTTATCCATATTTTTAATACTTTCAGCAGCGATAGGATCTTTGATTACTTCTGCTTCAGCATATTCAGTCTTTCCGGAAATAACATTTCTTACATACCATCTTGAGGTAGTAGAGCAGTTAACACAGGTTTTAGTTTCTGGTAATGCCTTTACTCTTAATGGATTTACTTCTTTCTGACATTTTACGCAATTCATCTTTCTCTTTTTTACATTTACATTTTTTATAGTAAGCTGATGCACTAGCTACTAAAGCTACTGCACCAACCTCTAATACTCCAGCACAAATACACATTATACCAATGCTGTTGCGAGTTTAAACAACTCTTTATTAACTTGTAAATCTTTTTCAAAAGACTTAATCTTACGCACCTTACGAACTTTAGCTCCTTTTAAAGCAGCATGAAATTCTCCTTGAGTAATCTTCTCTTGAATTACATTAAATACTTTCCAAAGATCATCTCCTTTATCCTCATTTCTTTTAGGTTCTAAAATATCTTCGATAGTTTCTTCATCATATTCAAACTTCTTCGCTTTATCCGAATCAGGAGTAATGCCAGCTCGGATAAGCATAGCATCCAGAGCAAGTTTTTGCTTTTCATCTTTAGTAAGTATTTTAGTTCTCATTTTATTTAATACCTCTACCTTATTAGGAAGGTCTTTAACTGCTTGCATTACAACGTCTCTAAGCTCGGCAAACGTATATCCCTTATGTCGTATTTTAAAATCAGAGAATTTTTCATCAGCTACTACCAAGCCATTAGAACAAACTAATCTAAAAATACCTACTGAGAATTTAAAAGCCTGGAGTCCGTCATGACTATTGGTCATAATAATTCTAGGAAAAGCATTATCCCCATCTTTAGAAGTAATCTTAATATCTGGGTTCTGAAAGGTAACCATATGTTTAGAGAAAATAGTATCCTTGCCTCTACTCTTACGCATAGCGGCAGATACAGGCTTCCAGCCTAGCTTATCTAGATCATCTACAATTGTCTCCGTATTAACAAATAAATACTTATCTGTTACTTTAGGATTAGTAGGAGCGTCTTTAAACGCTACAGGACATAATTCTCTTAATTGATCCTTTGTAAGGTAAGAATCTAAACCTTTGTTGAAATTTTGCACTAAATCTGCCATAACCTTTAATTTTAAATTTTTATCTATACTTAAATATAAGAAATATTAAGTTAGGAGGCAACTATCTCACTAACTTTTTTTTAATTATTCTACTATTTCTGCATCTAATACTCTCCTTACCATAAGGTATTTACCTTGATATTTTAGAACATGGTCACAATGCAGCATATCTCTCCATGCTTTTAGACCATCCATATTACCCATCACCTGTTCTACTTTTATATCTCTAACAAGCTGATAGTATTCTCCGTCTAGGTAAATTAACTTAACCATTTACGAATATCTTTTTGAAGCAAATAAGTATCAATAGCTTTGTCTGATGCTTCTAAATCTCTATAATGATTAAGACAAGTTTCTAAAGCTAATTCCCATTGAGTAGATGGAAGAGTAATTTCATAAACCAAATCGGCATCTTCAAAAGTAATTTCAAATAACTCAGCTGACTTTTTCTGATAAGTAAATGCTTCTTGAATTCCCTCTACCATAGCGTCAGTCACTTCTTCATCAGTAGCTTTAAATACTCTTTCGAATTCATCTGTATTTTCAAAATGTAATTTTCTCATACTCCTCTATTTTATGTATTTTCTCTTGCTTTATCCCAATAAGGGCTAGTAACTATTTTACCCTCATCAGCAGTTTCTACTTCATTATTCGTACCAAACATATAGACTGGTCCGTTATATTCGTAAGTCCTCATAGGAACTATAACATTGCCTAATTCTACTTTAGTAGGTTCTGTTATTCTTCTCTTGCCGTCAAACGACCTAAATTCTCTAGAAGTAGCTCTATACCAATCTCCTAATTTAGGCATATATACTTCCAGTAATCCAGCTGTATTAAAATCGTTAATAAGCTTTACCGTTTCTCCTCTTTTCTCAGACATCTAAAAGTTCTCTGCTAGAAGTTTATCTATATCTTCTCTCGATTGCCATCCTCTTACATCATCTTCTCCTTCAACAAAAACTTCAAAAGACACTGCATCCTCTACTCTCTGACACTCAGCTCTGTTACCATCCTTAGATGAGCTGTACATATCTTTACCACAGACTATGGAAATACGGGTACCACCGTCAGTAAATACCTGAGTCATAATAGCATCTTTAATGTGTGGATGTTGAATAAATCCTAAATTTCTAAATTTCATAACTTTTATTTTGTTTAAAACCAATTGTTTGTTTAACTACTTCTGAGCGTACATCGCTTGTTTCTCTAATAATCTCAAAAGCTTGAGATGGAGTAATCATTTTTTTGTCAACTGCTATTGACATTGCTTTAATAAACTGTTCTGACATAACCTTAATTTTTAAATATACTTAAATATAAGAAATAAAACTTAGTTAGGCAACTATTTTTTAAAATAAATCTAAAAAAGATGTCCCTATATTCTTTTCTCTTAATTTCTCGTTTTGCTCTGATTTCTTTACTAAGTCATCAGCTATTTTTCTTTCAAGAGGTTTTTTCTTCTTGAAGGTAGAAAATTTACTTATTTTTTTATTTTTCTTCATCTAAGTATTCATTACTGATTGATATGCTCTAATATAAATAGAATCTAAATACTCATTAGGTTCTTCTTGTATAAACTTATTTACTGTTTTTATAAATTCAGTCTTCTTACCATGAAGTTCTGCACTGTATGTTAATTCTTCTATTTGACTCATTGCCTTGATATGTATTTTTCACCTGGTTTTTCTTCTTCCTGATAAAGGCCAAGCTCTTTAAGATGTTCAATATGATGCTCATCTAATTCCCAGTTAACTTCTTCTACATTTCTATCAACATAATCCTCCATAGCTTCAACCTGCTTATCTGTAATAGGAGAAGTTGCATATAAAAATGCATGGTTATAACATAAGAACTCTATATTATCTAAGTTCCAATTTTTTTTATTACCATCCTTATGATTCAATACTAAGGGTACTTTTGTATCAAGCACTCTTCTCTCTGAAAATCCACAGTATGCGCATTTCTCTTCTATTAGAGCTTCAAAAATTAATCTCTGTTTAATTTTTTTAGGATCAAAATGCTCTACAGGTACTCTTCCTTCTATCAAATCCATAATAGGAGGTTCCTTACCTCCGTTAGAAAGAAATTTAGGAATACCTTTGCCGGCTTGATTCTTATGTAATTCGTACAATGTTGAACCAGTCTCCTCATCTTTGTACGTTTTAGCGTATTTTTTATAATGAGTAAAAGATACATGAAGATATCTAGCAGCTGCTCTATTAGAACGAGTCATTTTCATAGCCCTTTGAATATCTTCTTTCTTTAGTATCTTAGCTGGTCTTCCCATTAGAAGCTCTTTTTAAACCATTTAATTAATATAGAAGCTGTCTTATAGTTAGTAGCAAGAGGTACATCGTGCACATCACAAAGTCTCATTAACATATTAATATCAACGTCATGAGGGTGTTTATCTAAAGGATCTCTCATAAACAACACCGCTGTTATTTCTCCTCTAACTACCATTGCAGCTATCTCTGCATCTCCCCCAATTGGGCCAGAATTTACTGTTTCAACTTTTTTTATACCTGCATGCTTAACTTTTTTACCTGTAGTCCCGGTAGTAACTATATTAACATCTTCTCTATTAAAGAAAGGTAACCTCTTTGATACGAAAGCTACCATATCTGCTTTCTTGTTGTCATGTGCTATTAATGCAAACTTCATACTATTCTTCTAAAGCTTTGTTAATTTCTTCTTTGATAGATTGAGAAACTGCAAATTCATCTTTATCTAAATCTAGCATTTCTAAATGTACTTTTCTTCCTGACAACTCTGCTTCTTTTTCGGCAATGGCTCTTGCTTTACTTTGATCCATAATAATGATATCATTGTAAGTATGATCTCCTGATCCTTCTACAGTAGTTATACCTACAACTGGTTCAACTGAAGAGCAGTTAACGCAAACGTGGTATCCTAGTTCTTTTCTTTTTGGGTGTAGTGTAAATTCTCCGCAAGACGGACATTTAAGCATTTTGACATTTTCCATATATATAACCTTTAATAATTAATAACACCTTAATATACGAAATAATTACTGTTATAGCAACTATTTTTCAAACTTTTTTATTACATCCCAAACTTCATCAGCAGATTTAAAGGGTACTGTTTTTTCTGACTTACCTTGTTCTATTGTAATCATACCATCCCAGTCTTTATCTGGAGTAAGTTGGTAAAGATACATCTGAATTAATCCTAATTGAGATTTATTGAATGCTAATTTAAACAGATTTTCTATAACGCTAAAGAATTGATCCTCATAAAGAGTCATATCCATTCCTATTTCTTCCGCCATGAAATCTCTTCTATCTTCTATTTTTTTTAGCTGGTCGATAACCTCGACAAAGATTTTTTTATTCATAGTTTCTCGGTCAGGGCCTTTAATTTTAATTCTATAACTTACATCTAATCTTGCTTTTAATATCTTTCTAATATTATTTTTCAACGACTTCATAAAGTTCTAAAAATTTATCTTCTGAAAGTTTTTTTAATTTTGCAAAAAAAGATATCGCCTCTTTACTGTTGTTTGCATTTATAATTTTAATACCCTCTTTACTGAGTTTCGAATGAAAACTATATTTCGCCATTATCGGAACTATCTATTTTAGATGGGTTCTGTCCTGATAAAGCTTTTCTTACTAATTTATCAAAATACTCTATATAAACAAAAAACCCGATTATTGTCTTATCTTTTAAGTTTCTATCTCTTTCAACTCTCATATCGTACTGATCCAAGCCTGCTTCCAGTCTTGATTCTAGTTCAATAGCTATATCGTTTTGCTCAGTTTTAGATAACTGTCCGAATGTAGTTGGTATAAACTGTATCTTTAATCCTTTCTTTTGAGGATCTTCATTAACATCTACCTTAAGCATAAATTGATGCCCGGCAAACTTAATTTTTGCTGCTTCTGCGATAACCTGTTTTACAGCTTCTAATATGAATTTTCTATCTGCTTTCATTTATATTAATATAAGAAAAATTATTGTAGTATACTTATAAATAGCTAGTTATTTTATCCAAACAACATTTGCTTTTTACCGCCTGCTCCTTCATTTATTACCTTATGACTGATGATGTGTCTATTTCTACTATACTGTTCTATAGATAAATCTATATCATCTGTTAGGAACTCGAATTCATATGTAGAACCGTTAGCTTCTTTAAATTCTACTAAGTATGTTTTTTTCATATTACAGTGTTTTTATATAATTAGTTAACCATTTTTTTAAATCTCCTTTTGGATTCCATCCTAGTATTTTTTTAGCTTTAGAATTATCTGCTAATGTTTCAAAAGGTTCTAAGACTTTCTTAAAGTAATCTTTCTTACCTCCAAAGATATCCGCTACTTCATTAATAGAGTAGTTATCTCCGTTACCTATATTAAAACTTTCTCCTTTTAGGTCTGATGTATTTGTGGCTGCAAGTATATTTGCATCTACAACATCCCCGACATAAGTAAAATCTCTTCTTTGATTTCCGTCATTAGTTATAGTAAGAGGCAGTCCTTGTTTATGTTGATTGGCAAATATAGAAATGGCTAGTTTGTATGCTCCTTCCATTGCCATATTTTCCCCATAAACATTAAAATATCTTAAAGATACAGTATCAATTCCGTAAACTTGAGAAAACATCTTACAATACTGTTCACCGATATATTTTTGAAGTCCGTAAGGAGATAGCGGGTTAGTCGGATGAGTTTCAGGTGTTGGTAATATTTCTGCATTACCGTAGCAAGAACTACTTGCGCTATACACCACTCTTTTAACTCCAGCTTCAACACAAGCCTTTAAAAGATTTACAGTTCCGTTGGTATTTACTTTATCAAACTCTACAGGATTTTCTATGGATGGTTGTACTCTTGCTAAGGCTGCTGTATGAAACACTACTTCACAGTCTTTTAATACACCTATTAACTCTTTTTGGTGAGCTGTGCTGATATCTAGTTTGTGAAAAATAGCTTTACTATTTATATTTTCTTCTAAACCAGTAGATAGGTTATCAACTACTGTTACCTCTACTCCTCTATTAATTAAAGTATTTGCTATATTAGATCCTATAAATCCTGCTCCTCCGACTACTGCTGCTTTTTTCATATTAAAATTTTTATTAAATTCTTATCTATTAAGTGTTGTAAGTAATCTTTTTCTTTTTTTGGGCTATGGTCGATTCCTTCCTTATTTTTATATTTATTAGGTTTATCTTCAAAAAAATGAAGATGATCGTACTTAGTATCGTATGTATCGAATCCATAAATATATACCTCTTTAAAATGGTTTATAGCAAAATGTATAGCTACTACTCCTGTGGAAGGCCACTTAGGAGAAAAATCAACTATACTATTAATATCATCTTCATAAGGTGGAGGTATAAAATGTATATTGTTATACTTAGCAGTCACTGTATTAGCTAAATTTCTATCAAATTTAAATTTAGGAGTAACTATAAAAATACCTTTATACTCACTATGCCTCTGCATAGCAAGCTCTACTCTTAAGTCACTTGCTATCCAAAAATCACATTTAGACCCTACATACTTTTTATACTTGCTTATAGCATCAGACCCATCATCTAATTTATGCCCTCTATTAATTCGAATAACTGCATCAAACTTGTCTGAATCTATTACTTCTCCTAATTCAGCCTCTAAAGCTGATGGTCCGTTCCCTATTATAAGTACCCTATTCATTATCCTAATCCTTGCCAGGTTGCTCCTTTATTTGTAAAATAATGATTAACTTCTATACTTGGAGTGTAAAAATAGTTTAAACCTTTGCTAACTATTTCTTTTGCCCAGTATCTATCTTCTTTACCAGATAATTTTTCATCGAATGGAAAATCCTGTAATACCTTTTTAGTATAAAAACAAAATGCATTGTGAAGAAATAATCTATTTTCTATTTTTGAGAACATATTTGTTTGTTCTTTATCATTAAAATGACTCCAAATATATCTTTTAGTAATCTTTTTACCTCTAAAGATCGGTATTTGATTACCGAATACAGCTACATTATTCTTTAAATGCTCTTCTACCGAATCTAAATCAAGTTTAGTTATTTGTGAGTGTGCTGAAAGGATTAATATAGTATCGTTAGAGCATTTATTTACTCCTAAATTTAAAGCTTTGCCAGGAGTATAATCATCTATCGAGTACGTTTTAATATTATACCTATCAAAAAGAGAAACTATCTTTAATGAATCATCTTTTGAATTATTATCTACTATAATAATCTCAGGATCTTTAATATGGTCCACTACTGACTGTATAGCAAATCCTATATACTCAGCTTCGTCTCTATTTCTTATAATTACACTGACCATTACAACTTAGTTCTATTAAAAATATTTTTTAAAGTAAAAAAATCAATAGCTTGATCTGGATCACTTATAGAGTTAGCCGGATCTGGATGAGCTTCTATAATTAATCCATCAGCTCCTATAGCTAGTGCAGCTTTAGAAACAGGAGTAACAAAATTACGATACCCAGTCGCATGACTTGGATCATAAATAATAGGTATATTAGTAAACTCTTTCAAAGCAGGTATCATCATTAAATCTGGCGCCCATCTCGTAGAACTGAAAATATGTCTATATGATGGCATTCCTACTACTCCTCTTAAACATATAGCTACATTCTTATTACCGCCTACTAATATTCTTTCTACAGCTCCTAATATCTCATCTAACGTACCCCACGTACCTCTTTTAAGAAGTACGGGTATATTCTGTTTACCGAGAGCATCTAGTAGAGTATAGTTTTGAAAGTTACGAGTACCTACTTGAAAAATATCAGCTACATCACCTACCTCTTCTATCATTCTAGCATCCATAACTTCAGTAACGATAGGAAGTCCTGATTGTTTTTTAGCTTCTTTTAAAAGCTCTAAGCCTTCTTTTCTCATTCCTTCTTTCCATCCATTAGTTTCTTTAGTAATAGGAAAAGTACATGGTTTATATGCTCCAGCTCTTAATGCATCAGCACCGCATTCTTTTATTTGCTTTGCTATCTCTATAATAGATTCACCTTCTACCGAACATGGACCTGCTATTTTAAAATAATCCCAGTTAAACTTTTGAGTTAAGTCTGTAGAAATGTTTAGCTTATTTTGATCTTTAAGGGACTGTATATATTTATTCATTATATAACTTTTTTACTTTATTTAAATCTTCTTCAGTATGTATATCACTAGCTGTCTCTTTAATACATCCTATTCTATAACTCACTTTACCTTCCTTTAAAAACTTGTAATTAAATAATCTCATTGCACCGCTTCTCCTATAGTTTTCATCTATAGTAATTAAATCATCGTACTTATTTTCTACCATGTAATCTATACATTCGTCAAAGGTATTAACTCTATTTGGATTATCTGGTTGCAAACCTACAACTATATCGTATTGATTACTTAACTGATTATTAATAATGTATTCGTAAACGTCAACTACTTCTGTATCTCCGCATAGATGCTTAGGTCTTTTTAAATACTGAATTTTATGTTTATTACATAATTCTTCTATGACAGAACTTTCAGATGAAACTACAGTATCTACATCATACTTACTATTACCAGCATACTCTACTGAGTGTATAAACATAGGCTTTCCGTTAAGTTCCCTAATATTTTTATTCTTTAGTCTAGTTGAATCTAATTTTGCAGGTATGATAGCTAATATCTTCATAGTTTGTTTATTGACCATTTATATGCTTTTGTCTGTCCTTCTACCGTCATGCCGCCGGTATGAGGTGTTATTATAATATTTTCTCCTTCGTTCATTGCTCTTATAATAGGAGAGTTGCTAAGATCCCCGAATTCATCTTTTACTACATCTGTACCGTATCCTGCTAACATTCCTTCTTTAAGCCCTTTTACTATATCATCTTCATTAACTATTTCACCTCTTGATGTATTAATAATATACGGATTATTCTTATTATTTACAAATAAATCTTTATTTATTATTCCTACTGTTTCAGGAGTAACATGAACATGTAAAGATACAACATCACATAACTTAAACATATCTTCTAAAGACGTTTGAGTTACTTTTACATACGGGTCGTAGATATAAGTATTTGCATCAAAAGCCTTACAAAATTTATCCATCATTTTTCCCAACCTGCCGTATCCTACTATCCCTATATTTAAATCTTTTACTTGTCTACCCATAAACTGAGTGTAATCCCACATGTACTTTTCAACATGCTTTGAGCTTTTTTGAATATTTCTCAAAAGAGAAAGCATTAAACCAAATGCAAGTTCTGAGGTTGAAGGAAGTTGGTTGATTAATTCATAGTCGTTTTTATGACACTGTATTTCTATGTTGTTACTTTTGCAGTATTTTATATCTATATGGTTAAGTCCTGTTGAACAAGAATTAACTACTCTTACTTTAGTACCCTCTAAAAGCTCCTTATCTATAATAAACGTTTGTTGATTTGGATTACATACTACAGTATCTATATCTTTTTCAACTAAGAGATTTCTGACTTGACTTTTGTCTCCTTCTTCTAGTAAGTACGTATCACCTTTAGATTCAAGTAAATCTACTATTCCAGGGAGATGAGAAACTGGTGTAATTACTGCTATTTTTTTTCTCATACTATTATCAAATCGTTTTGATATTCATTCATTTTAAATATTTCTATCGTAAGATTGCTTAATTTAAACTTACCTACCTGGCCGCTGTCTTTTATAATTTCTCCTAGTTGCTGTATGATTTGAAAGTCTTGTGAGGTAAATTTAGCACCGTCTATAGAGATAAGTATTTCGTTATTTTTCTCGTTACCTATAGGAAGTACTTTCCTACTTAAGTCGCAAATAGTATTCTCTTGCTCTAAATGTATAAACTGCTCTCTGCTATTATCAACATATACAGTACTACACCAGGGTTCCAAAGCCTCTATAAGTTGAACATCCTTAGAGTTATTGATAATAAAACCAATATCATATTTAGGAGCAACGATTGGCTTCATTAGAGGAGTATGTTTTACATTTGATCCCCATTTACGAATAAACTCTTTTGTTGATTTATTCATATCTTCTTTCCATTTATTATGTCTTTCTTCATCTCCATCAAAGCTTCCAGCTCCTCTACCAGTAAGATGGTATACTAGACTATTCCAAGGCTGTATAAACTTAAATCCGGCAAGTAACATTCTATTAAAAATATCTGAATCTTCTCTGCAAGAATGCATCCTTATGTCATGTCCTCCTAGCTCCAAGAACTCTTCTTTATACATCATCCATGGAGCAAATATACCTTCCGTAATTTTAGTATTATTTTTTTGCTGCTCAACATAGTTATTAAAGCTTTCCTCTGCAAATTCTTCTGGCCATATTCCAAAATTAAGTAGAATTTTTTCGCCGTTGTTTGGATGAAGAGGAGGTTCTATTCTAGTAGCACATACTACAGATTTATCTGTAAGATGACTATAAGCGTAAAGGTCTGCGTCTTTTCCTAACATCATATCTGCGTGAAAAATCATAAAAATATCTGTTGAAGATTTCTCTATGCAAAAATCATAAGCTTTTCCAATACCATATAAACTATTACCAATATCTGGGTTAATATAGTATTTTATTTTATATTTATCTTTTACCTCTTCAAGCCAATTTACAGTACCATCATCATCTGAATCAACAAATATAATAATATCGTGGTCCTCTCTATAAGCATTTTTTCTTATAGAAGGTATACAGGCTTTTAAGTACCTTAAGTTATTTTTACTAGGAATACAAAAAGTAATCTTATCCATTTTTATAATCTTTATTAATAAACATTCCATCGCTTTTGACAAACTCTACTTGATCAAATTCAGGATATTTATTCCACTTAGTTAACCACTTCTTTTGATTATCTCTCTCTGCTTTTATTTGTCTTTCAGATCTGCTATCAAAATTATCATCAGAAAAATGGCTTCCTCTTGCTCCAAAATGATATACAAGAGAACGACTAGTAAGAACTATTTTTATTCCTTCCAATTGCATCCTAATAAATAAGTCCATATCATCCCAACTAGCAGGAGCAAAGAGTGGATCGTTTCCTCCTACCTTATCCCAGTCTACTTTTCTTATTAACCCACTTACTCCTTCTCCTTTTCGAATTTCAAAATTATTTAATTTAGTAAATTCATCAGCCCACTTTACAAAAAAGTCTTCATCAAAATTGTGATAATATTCACCAAAGGTGTCTTTTGGTACTATGTGAGTACCTGGTCTTCCTGGCTTCTCATTAAATATATTTGGCTGAACTCTATGACTAAACGCCATCATAGGAGTAAGACAGTATTTATCAAAAACATCGAATAAAGCTTTATCCCAATTTTTAGCTACGTAGAAGTCTGAATGAAGAAACATTATAAACTCTGTTCTTACTTTTTGTGCACAAAAGTTCATACCACCTCCAATTCCTAGAGGTATGTGGTTTTTATCAATATAGTATTCTAAATTATACTTACTACTATTTTCTTCAAGCCATTCATCAGTACCGTCTGTACAGTTTTCAGCGTGAATAACAAAAGGAGCATTGGTAAAGAAACTATTCTTTCTAACAGACTTAACAGCTTTTTTTAAATAATTAAGATTATTAAAAGTACTTATACAAAAGGTTATAGGATTTTCCTCTTTTAATTGTTTATCCCATTCTTGCTTTAAAATATTAGGATTGATAAACCTTAAATCATTAGCGCCATCGCCATATATAATCTGTGTTAATGGAGATTTATTTACAAATTTTTCTTTCTTTAAAGAACTTATATCTATTATCTTAAAGTCAGAAAAATCCTTATTTACAATTATGTTATTAGGAGCTACATCGCTGAATGATACTCCTAAATCATCATAGATTTTCTTATGTTTAGAAATAACATTATTATAAAAAGTAACTGCGTTTGATCTTTTTTTAAATTTAGTATAAAACCTTTTCTGCAAATCAATAGCGTATTCCTTAGGATAAAAGTTATTAGCTGATTTAATTATAAGAGGAGACCAATCTTTATTATATTCTGTAATTGCAACTTCATTAGATATTTTAAAAGTTTTAACTATTTTATTTTCTGGAGTTTGAGTATATTCTAATATGTCTTGTATTAGTTTATTGTCTGTTAAAATATTAACATCTACCCAAGGTTCATGCCTTTTGATTATAAACAGGTCTATTACTTCATTCCCTATATCACACCCCTCCCAAACTTCATATACTCTTTTAGGTTTGTCCACATGAGTAGAGTTAATTAATACAATATTTTTAGGAGATACTTCTACCGTACCTACTCCTTTTACGAATATATTTTCTTTAGCCATTATTATTATGTAGTTTATTTAATGCAGTTGAACAGCCTACAGCAAGCTTTAGAAAATCTCTAATTGTAAAGTCCATTCTTATATTTTTATAATGAATGTGAATTGATTCTCCAATATTATCTTCTATATCTAATCTATCATTCATTATAGTACCTCTTAGTTTATCGCCTGCTAATGTTATCATACCTACATTTACATTCATACGAGCGTCTAATTCCTCTAAAAAGGAACCGTCATCACATCCCATATAGCCGTACATTTCTAAATCTTTTTCTATAGCTGTTGGTTTATGTCCACATCCTGCATAATGCATCATATATATGTCCTGAATTTTATCTACATCACCATCTTTTAAAGACTTACCTCTATACCCATCAGCCCATATTCTAGTGTAATGCCACCTACCTGGTAGTTCTACAGGCTTTAATCCTGATTTAGCTATAGCCCAGTTCATATGTCCCATTTCTCCTCCCCATTGTCCTACTACATACGGAGGTTTCCAATACTCCATCATCTTCTCTAAATGAACTCTATCGCATAGAATTATACCAGAACTCCAATAAAACTCAAATAAATCCTGTAATCCATCCATAGGAAGTTGAGTTTGATTTTTAGACATCCAGTCAAACCATAAATCATATGTATTACCATACCTAAGGTATAATTCACCTTTTTTAAATTCTTTAAATATATCTGGTGTATTTTTATGAATGATAATATCTGCATCCATATACAGAAATCTTTCATGATCAGATTCTAGAAAATGTTCGATTGCAGAAATTAAATTGAAATGACCTGTTGGGTATTCAGAGCGGAATACTTCTTCTTTTAAGTTATAGAATTCTGCTCCAATACTCTCTGCGTAAAATTTTTGCGAAGGAATGCAGTATTCTGAGTATTCCTGTGCTTCTTTACCAACTACTATTGTGTATATTGCATTCTTCTTCATTTTAATAATCTTTAAAAGTTATATAATCATTAAATAAATTCTTTACATCTTTATCTAATACCTTTGAGTAAATTAAATCTGTAGCTTTATAGAAGACCATACTCATAAGTTTATGTACAGTTGGAGGATTTATTTTATCAACCAACTCCAAAATTCTTGATTGATATTTGTCTGTTGTTTCCCTTTTATCAAAAATACAGTGGCATACTAAATGAACTAATTCATCGTTGGTACTTAAGTGCTTTATGTAAACTTTATCTACCGTTACTGCATTATCTAATGCACTTCTGGTTAATCTTTTATCTATATTAACAAAAGCTGTATTGTTAGCGACACTCCTATAGTACATACCAGTCATTATATCAAAATGAACATCTAAGGTACTATGTTTAAAATGTATATGAGGATGTGCTCCGTAAAGGCAAGGAGAATTATCTTGGTATATTTGGTAGCTACTGCTCTTTACTGCTTCTACAACTTGTTTAACGTAAACAGAGGGTATAAGTAGATCAATGTCGTTTTCTAAAGAAGAGCTTTCTGGAATTAAATCTAAATTCCTTAATGTACTAAATCTTCCATTAGTAACTTTATTAATAGTTTTAAAAGTCTCTTCTATAAGTTTAATTTTATTCATCATAAGAAGTTATATTTTTATACTGAATCATTTTGTTAGCACTATTTACTACTTGTGATGCAAATTGAGTAAATTCTTCAGGTTTCATTTCTATCCTAAATGCATCATTTTGTAAATGTATTATAGGACCGTCATTTAGTTCTATTTCTAAATACTTTAATGCTTGATCTTTAAATTCTATACTTGCTAATTCTTTAGTAACGATTCCCATATCTTAAATTCTTTTAATAAACTTTTCTATTTCTGTTTTATAGTAGTTTGTTGATAATTCTCTCATAGACTCTTGATTATTATTTAACTTTATAAACTTATCCATAGAGTATGAACGGTATACTCTATCTTCTTTAATTAATAAGTCATTGATTATGTACTGATTTACTTTATATCCTTTTTGTCTTAAAATAGAAGCTGCTGAAGCAATAAAAGTATCATCTAATCCGTAATGACCTAAACTGTCAGGAATATCAATAAGTTCTAATAATTTTTTACTAAACGTATTAAACCATCCTCCTGCAAATTTTATAGTATTAGATTTAATTAATTTAATATCTCTAGGTTTATGTTCAAAAACTTGATAAGGATTTTTAGTCCACTGTTTATTCTCTCGAGGAACGTTTCTATAATCTGGGTGAGATATAACATCCCAGGATGTGTCCCAAAGTTGAAAAATTTGAGGAGTAATTAAAAAATACTCATCTTTAATTAATTTAAGAGAATTTTCTAAATAAAACAACATATAATCAGGAAAAATAATATCTGTATCTAAAAATACAATATACTTACAATCATCCTTTGATCTAATCGCATCTCTTCTTACAGAATTACAACCTGATTTTAGTTCTGATATCTTATTAAAATTTACAAAAGGACTTTTTTTGAATAGCAGATTAAATTTATCTATACAGTATTCTTTAGATAACATAGATTCTTTCCAGTTTACATCTTCATCACTTACGTTTAAAGTAAAATCTAAAATATAATTTTTTGGATTAACTGACTTAGAATTTCTTACTAACTGGTCTATAATCCACATGACTTGATCTAATTCATTAGGTAAAGCATGTAGAACTATTTTTATCATAATGTATCGTAATAAGCGTTTTGTTTTTCCTGTCTATCTATAGTTTTGGGATGCTGTAAAGCTAGATCGTGTAAAGCCGGTATGGGGGCATAAGTTTTAAACCCTTCTAATCTTTCATGTACCTTATTAACCCATTTAATCTCAGGCTTATTCTTCCATATACGCCATTGATAGTCCGGCCAGTTAACTCTTCCTTCATCATCAATATTCCATCTCCATTTAGTAATATGTTCTTGAGTTAAACCAGATACAGTATTAACTCTAGGTATTAAGAATACTTCATTATCAGGATTATCTTCTAGTATTGTAGGTAAGTTACCAATAAGCACTTCTGTGATCATCTCATCAGCATCTATCTGAAATATGTAATCTCCATCACAGTAAGTGGTTAATTTATTTTTCCAATCAGCAAAGTGTCCATCGAAAAATCCTCTCCAAAATTGAAAATTAGGATACTTACTCTGTTTTGTTAACCAACTAGCTATTTCTTCTGTTCCATTTTTTTGATCAAATAAAACTACTATTTCATCTTGTTGTCTTTTATTTTCTCTTAAAAAATTAACTAGTCTTTGAATTTCAACAAATTCATTACAAACTGTTATAGCGTAACTTATTTTCATAAAATCTAAGCAAATTTAAACATACCTATATAATCTGCAGCTTCCATAAAATCCTTTTGATCAAAATGCTTTACATTTTTCATATCCATTTTATGAGTTTGATCCTTAGAGATTTTTTTATCCTCTTCAGTAACAGGAATAGCTCTTACTCCTGCCCATCTCCAGTTTTTCTTATCTGTACCGTCTATAAATACCATACCTTTTTCCGGTAAGGTTATTGTAGCAGGAAGCCATACTCTTCCTTCTTTATCTTCAAACATTAAATCTTTATAGAGTTCAGGAGATGTTTCTATAGCGTTATTTACTGCTGGACTATCTTTTGTCATTAGAGTAGATGTTGTAAATCCACTTCCAAAGCATAACCATGTTTTTATATCTTGTCCTTCATGTTGGAAGGTTTGTTCATAACAAGCATTGCTACCAAAAGGTCCTTCTACTAATTGGTCTTTATTCATATTATAACTTTTTAAGTTGAGGTAATTCTAATTTAGGTAAATTTAATTTAGGTAAATTAAGTTCCACTTGTTGAGCTATAGTAGGTACGTTTGTATCTAGTATTGATTTTAATGTGTCTCTCATAGCTTCGTAGGAGAATTGTGTTCGACTCTTATGACCTTGTCTCTTTGCCTTAGTTAACCATTTTTTATAATCTTTGTATATGTCTTTATATGCCTTAGCCGCGTCTGCCGAATCAGGTGTAAACCATTCTGCTTCATTAATAATTATATTCTTTACTATTGCTGAATTATGAACTTGGGTTAAGTTTCCTTTAACGTATCTTACGAACTCTTTATCTAAGAAATCTGTTTGTCCTGACCATGACGATGCTATAATAGGTTTATTAACTAAGCTAAATTCTAAGAACGGTCTACCGAAGCCTTCTCCTTTTGGTAAAGAAACTAATGCTTTAACCTTATGATGATTATACAGTATATTCATTTCAGAGTCAGATATTTCTCCATGTATTAGGTATATGTTAGGAACTCTTCCTTTAACCGTCTTTCTTACTGAGTCTATCTTCTCTAATATACGCTCTCTATCCATAATGGAAGTTGTAGAGCAATGGCATTTCATTATTAAAGCAGGTTGATTTTTCTTATTCTTAAAAGTTTCTAAAAAAGATTTAACTGTAAATCCTAAATTTTTTCTATCTTCACCAAAATTACCTTGCATCCAATGACCTGTTGTTAGAAAGCAAAAGCTTTCTGGGATACTGTCTAAGGTTTGTTCTATATCTGTTAAACTTACAGATTTTGGAATTGGGAAGTATTTGGATAAGTCTGCTCCTTCAAACAATACTTCTACTTTAGTGTTTAATTTAATCTGTTCCTTTACTTGACCTGTTCTTTCATCTTTAGCAGTAAAGACACTATTCTTAAAAGACTCCAAAGCATGATTAGATGATGCTATAATTAAGTCCATATTATTTGCTCCTTTTATCCATGAAGGGTCACAGAGAGTAGTTTCTATTCCAGCAGTTAGTCCTATGTTATATTTCCCTACTTTCTGGAATTCACTAGGAATTGTAACCTGTATCCAAATATCTGGTTGTTGTGTAAGTTTATCTATAATTCTAGGAGTAAACATAGAATCTTTATGGTCGGCTAAATAACCCCATCTTGTGTTTCCCCACCTTTGAGGGAGAATTTGAATGTTATATTGATCTAATTCGATTAAGCTTTTAACAAAATCTCTTGCTCTTGCTCCATACCCACTGTACGTATCTATAGGGCAACTTACTACTATAGTTGATTTACTCATTTTAATAACCTGTTAATTTATGTTCTATATACTTTGCTTCTATATCTTTTATCTTAAAAAATTCGAATGATTTTCTAGGTTTAAAATTAGCAAAGCCTTTGTCTAATACTTCTATAACTCTATTCGACATCTTCTCAGCTGTAAAGTTTGCTTCGTTACCTGTTGCCCACTTATGCCCTGCTTCACCACATTCTAGTCTTTCCTGTTTTGATAAGTTATAAACTTTTTCTATAACATCTGCAGCTTCTTCAGGAGTACATCTATCATCAAATATGTATGGAGTAGGAATAGAACCTGCTAATGAACGATTTGAAGGGTATACTGGGAATGCCCATTTACCATGTTCTTTAACAGTTCCTCTATGATTCGAAGGAAAATCGGGAGTAAAGTCTACCCATTTATCGTTTATGGAAAATCTCATTTGATCTTGCATTCCTCCTGTTACATTAGCTATGATAGGTGTACCTGTAACTAAAGATTCAGTTAATGCTAAGCCCCAACCTTCATTAGATGATAGGAGTATTGTTGCATCTGCTATATTATACAGCAGGTTAAGTTGGGCTACTTCTATTTTATCACTTGAAAAATAAACGTTAACATATTCTGGGTCGCATAATGCTTCTCGAACTGCTCTTAAATCTGTACCGTGTTGGTCTTTAGGGTCAGTATGTAGAATAAAAGCACATTTTTTAGCTTTCTCTTTTCCTATTTTATCACAAAAATGTCTATATGCTAATATAGTGTCGGCTGTACTCTTTCTTCTGATGTTTCTTGAATTATAAAAAAGAACAAAGTCTATATCTTTATTATTCAAAACAGCTTTTTTAAATTCTAGTAATTTAGGATAATGTTCACTATCTTGCTTGATAGGAAAGAAATGTTTAGTATTAATTCCATGAGGAACATACTCTATAATCTTACTTTTTGCATCTTCTCCTAATACAATCTCATTAATATTTTTAGTTTGTTTTGAGATCGCCATCAATACATCTACAGAATTGTAGTAGGGCTTATTGTACAAAGGAGCAGGATAATCGTCCCATATGTTTAACCAGAAAATTGGAATATTAGATCTTATTTCTCTTTCTATTTCAAATAACCATGTCCAGTATCTAGGATCAGTAAAAATTAATATTGCATCTGGTTTTTCCACTTTAATTAATTCTCTAACTCTTTTAACTGTACCGTACCCACTGGAAGGTATTAACCTAACATAAGAATCTTCTATACCAACTTGCTCATTTACTTGCTTGGATAGGTCAAATGCTTTGCCTTCTTCAGGGTGTTTTAGAGCTGCTCCTAAATTAACCCAATTAAAATGATGAGCAGTTCCTAATACTATTTCTTTCCCCATACTTCCAATACCGGAATGCATTCTAATATCGTCGCATAGTAGTAGTATTTTCTTACGATCCTCTTGTTTTAAGTGACGAACCTTATCTTCCATGTAACTTTTTTATTTTAGTAATTGTTTTTGTAACTTATTCTTAAAATCCTTATCATTAAGATAAAGATAAATTGCTCGAGAGGCAAGCTTTTGAAAAGAAAAATTATCTTTCAAGCATTGAAATTTAAATTCATCGTAAAGCTCTGGATCTAATCTAACTGATGTTAGTTTCTTGTCTTTATTTCTCATAACTTTTTAACTTTTATATACATATATAAATATATACCTTTTTTAAAAAACTGCGTCCGGGCATAGTCTCATTTCTTTGATTGCACAGAATCTACATGCATCTCTAGATGGACTAGTTGGATAGTCTTTATCAATATAATTACCTTTCATATCAACTGCTTTATGAACAAAATTTTCCATAAGGTTAACAGCTTGTTTCATTTTACGAGGGCCATCAGTAGGTCTGAATTCTTGAACTCTTTTTTGCATAGATGCAAATTCAGCTTCTACAGGTACTTTTCTTTTTAAAATAAAATATTCAACATTTATTTTTTCTATAGGTATATTAAACTGTCTAGAGAAAAATTCTTTGTAGAGTAAAATTTGTGATTTTCTTTTATCGTCATTTTTAGCAAACTTATTCCAACCTGATGTTGATGTTTTAATGTCCATGATTGTCCATTCGTCTACTCTTTCATCGTAGAATACTAAGTCTATAAGCCCTTTAAATACTACTCCAGGGCGTAACTCTTGGTATAGGAGTGTCTCTATCCCTGCCAAATATACTCCCTTAGTACTAAAGTATCCACCTCTTTTTTTCTTTAGAAAATTGAGAATATGTTTACCATCTAAAAAGAACATATTCATCTCTTCCTGGTTAGTAAAATGTTCATGAGCGTTTTGGGCCTTTTGTCCTTTGTAAGCTTTGATCATATTTTCATACAATAAAGCATCTAAGTCCATCTCATTAGCAGTTTTAACTTTATCGTGGTAAAGTACCTCTAACCACGACTGTATAGTCTCATGCATAGCTGTTCCAAATACTGCATGTATAGAAGGCTGGTATGGTGCTAATCTTTTAACATAAGTTAAATACCATTGCTTTTCACAAGTAGCAAAGCTTGATAATTGGCTATATGAAATATGTTTATTAGTCTTAGGTGATTGTTTGATTTTACTCTCCCAAACTTCCTTGACTACCTTTGGTAACTTTTTTGGCATGTGTTAATCGTTTTTCCACATACCTCTTTGAACTAACTGAGCTATAATTCCGTAGTTAGTAAGATCTTGATACGTATCTATTAAAGTTTCATTTTGAGCTTTTCTGCCAGTGATAATCATATTCTTCCAGCGGTTTACTTTATCGCTTATTCTATACCAAAGTCCCGTAAGAGCGAAAGACCTTTCATCTTCATTAGCAAGGCTAGTACCAGCAGTAATATTATGCATACCGTAGTCAAGATGCTTTTTGCTGAATAGCTCCAGCTGCTCTTCCATGATAGCCATATAACCATCGTAAATAGTAGGATATTCTTTTTTAAGGATGTCACTTGCTTTTTCTGTTTTTTTAGCGTTCATTATCTCTCTGTCGCTCATACAACTATTTTATTTTACTGAATTAATAACTCTTTTCATAAACTTATTTAACGCCTCTCTTAAAGGTGTACCGTAATGACGATGATCATCTATTACTATTTTAGCTCCTTCTATATTAGAAATAAGCTCTCCAATTGTATCAATTTCTTCTTCTTTAAGACCTCTAGAAGTAGATATCTTTTCTAAAATTCTAACAGTTGTCTTTAGCTCTCCTTCTAGTATAGAGTCATCTGATGCTATTGTTCTTATAACTGGTAGTTTCATTTATCCGTTTAATGTCTGTTTTTCTTCTAAAGGAAAGTATTTACTAAGTGCTGATAGCCTGTCATCAGCATCTACTAACATCGATAATGCTTCTTCTGCGTTATTATAAAAATCTAATGTAGAATGGTCTCCTATACCAACTGCTTTATTATTTAATAAATCTAAAGAAAGTAAAGCTTTTGCTTTATCTGCTTCTGCTGTCTTTTTCAGCATATCTATAAGTTTGCTCATATATAACTCTTTTATTAATACAATATACGAAATAATTCGTAATAAACAAACTACATATACCTAATTTTATTACTATCTAATCCTTTTTTATCTACCCACTTAAGTGCACCGGTTGGAAGAACGATCTGGTACTGAGTGGGGGTTTCTTTTATTGCAATATAACTACCCGAATTTTTAGCTTTTTCAATTTTGTCTACTTCTTTAATGAATTCTTCTGAGGTTTTAAGTTCTTCAGCATCTTTAACGTCAATATTTTTGAGAGCATCTATGACTTCTTCTTCATCTACTACTTCCATATCTTTAACCATATCATTTAAAACCATATCTAAAGCATGATCCTCATCAAACTCTTCTTCATAATGCAGTCCGTCATTACCATTCTGACCTATAATATCCATTCTCTTTTCATCCATCTTTTTAAATGCATTTGATACCTCTTCTTGAGAATATTTTTTATTAAACTTTAATCCATCAGGAACTGATCCTTTCGTTTCTTTTTCTAAATTATCCCATTCGCTAAAATCATCTTCTAGTTCCCCATATAGATTTTCTCGTTTTTTTGGATATGCTTTATCAAATGCAAAGTTTGCAGCAACTACCAGAGATATTGCTAGTGGGTCAAATACAAATATAATAATTAGTAATAGAATATTAATAATTTTATCCATAGAAGTACCCGTAAGTCCCGATAGGTACTGTAACGGTCCTAATTCTCCAGCTACTTCAGTATTATTATCTAATCTCAATACCTCTAATTGGAATTTTTGTAAACTATCTGCTGCTACTGATCTTTTTTCTTGTGCAATTTTCCTATTTTCTTCCTCAATATTAATTCTATTCTGCGCCATTCTAAGCTCAGTTGTGGAGATTGTTGTTCTAACGCCCCCAACCACCGAGGTGTCTCGTACTTGGATGGACGAAGCTTTTGCATTAGATAGAGTACTAATGTTATTAGATATTCTTTCAATTTCCGTATCATATCGATCTACATCATTTTGGTAAAAGTCAATTTTCTTTTGAATAAAACCTTTTTGATTTTCTACTACTGATAGTTTTGAATAAGTTTCTTGATAAGCTGCGCTTAAGAACCCATAAATACCCATACTAGTAATCAATACCAGTATTGTTGCTGCTACTACTAAGTAGGTTCTTAGTAGCTTGTTTAATGAAGACCAGTATTGGTATAGCAGAGACGCTGTAACTAGTTTAGCTACCTCTAAAGAACCTGCCATAATAATAACCTCAAATGAAGCTCCGGCAAATAACTTACTAAGGCCGCTAACTGAGTAGAAAGCGGCCGAAGCAGATACTGACAGGGCAGAAGTTGCTATTAAAAATGGTAGTATTCCTTTTTTTAAATTTTTCATTTCTGTACTAAGAGAAGAAGTGTTGCTACTCCTCCTGCTATTGTGCCTACTTTATATAAAAATGTTCTTCTTTTTTGAGATTTAAGAGCTTTTTCTAAATCTTTAGAAAGTTGAGATTGAATAGTACTTTTAGAGTTTAGTTCTTCTATAATGCTCTTATAATTAAAAACCTGGCTTTCTAAATTGTCAACTAATATAGATTGAGTTTCTAGCTTACCGTTAGTTTGATCTAAAAGTTCTTGTGTAGTCTTAAGCTGAATTTTTAATTGATCGCCTACAACTATATCTTTTATTACTAGCTTAGCTACTGGTTTAGTTAATACTATCTTTGTCGAATCCGTAACGGTCTGTGAAAAACTGCTGTAACTCATCAGAAGAATAGTTATTAACAGCATCCAATTTTGCTTTAGTTTCTTTTTTAATAACATTAATTCTATAATTTAAATTATTTATTCTATTAGTATAGCTTGTAATTTTAGCTACTAAAGAATCTGATTCTTCTTCTAAGTGGCTATTTTTAGTATGTAGTGAATCAACTTTTTGCTCTAACTTATCTATTTTGTCTTGATAAGCTTTAACATCTACATCAATTTTCGACTGTCCCCACACCATCCAAGCTACAAAGCCTCCTAGTATAGCAAAAAGCAAATACCCTTGCAAGCCTTTTCCTCCTCTAGCCTGTACGACTACAACTTGAGAATCTTTTTTATCTTCAGTTTTATCTGCCATAACTATAATTTAATAAAAATACTTTAAAAAAACAACTTTTATGCTATATCTTTACTTTCTATTAGTGTATATGTGAAAGAGTTACCCCAAATTTCTCTAGCTGTTTGACAAATATCTAAGAATTCGTGCCAATCATCATTAGAAGCAATCACTTGACAGCCTGCTGACCATTTGTCAACCCTGATTGACTTACCTCCAGAACGTCCTGTGGCTCTATGAATATTGATTCCGAAGATTCCTTCATCAACATTTTCTTCTAATAAATCGTATTTACCATCTCGGTTATTATCTCTATATACTTTTACAGGTGATTTTTGTCCTAAAGCTAAGTACTTTCCTTGATGTAGTCTAAGTTTATGTGAACCTCTATATTGACCTGGTTTAAGAATTGCTACTCCTTTTTTATTTAAAAGGTTTTGCTCCCAATGAGAACCGGGATCAGTTGTAGCTTTAAAGCAATGGAATTTCCATTCCCCTTCTGCTTTATACGATACCGTAATACAGTCATCAAAGGCATTTGTTACTCTTCCTTTCGTATCTGAATTTCTAACTCCTATAATGTTGACATCATAATCTCCTCCTGTAAAGTATTTGTAGCCTTTAGCTTTCATTACTTCTTCTATCTCTTCTCTAGTATAACAACTCATAATTAACTACATTTATTTTTTATCTTATTAAACAATTCTTCTGCATATCCAGCTGGGTTTTCGATATGTTCTTTAGTGGATTCCATTTTACCTATTAGGCAATTTTTAAAATGTTTACCACTTTTACCTTTCAGTAAAGTTTCTATTGCACATGCTTTCATCCAAGTTCTTGGGTCATTCCCTTGAACTGATTTTTTTACATTATTTATTGCTTCAATACATATTACTGGGTTTGCCATACTTTAATTATCTTGTAGTAAATGTATGTAAAGTAAAAAGAATTAACCCTGATAGAAGCACTCCTAATACTGCATGGTCATTTTGAGTTACTTCGGTTCTATCTTTTCTTTCCCAAGATGGTTTAGAAGCTCCACAACTAAAAGTAAGGGTGCTTGCTAAAGCAAGTACTGTTATCTTCTTTTTCATATTATTCTTTTTTACCAAATATCTTACCTACTTCTGCTATACCAAATGCTCCTAATACAATCCATACAAAAGAATCATATATAAATTCATTAATAACTAAATCTTTTCCAATATACCCAGTTACTAAGTCTGCTACAGCAAATATTACCATTACGGCAAATGCTAAAAACCCTACTACGGATTTTTCGTTGATGTTATTATCATCATCAAATAAATTTTTAAATGCCATCCATTTACGTTTTAAATAGTTTATCATAGTATAACGTATTAATTAGTAACTTATTTTTATATAACTATACTAAAATGCACTCATAATGAGTTCATCAATATAATCTTGTACATCTTCTTTAGTAGCAGCCATTTTAAAACTAATGTCTGCTTGAAATCTCTCTGCTTCTTCTCCATCTTGAAAAACAATTATAGTAGGTACTACTACTACTTTAAATTTTGAGGCAAGAGAAGGATCAGCTCCTATATCAAATCTTTCTAACTCACAATCAGATAATTTACTTACCCATTCTATGTCGTTAGCTTTATTCCAACCTGCATTAAAATACTTTACTTCAACTTGACAAAATAAAGGAAGGGATATTAAAAATAATAAAACACTTATTATAGATTTTTTCATAATTTATTACCTTAAATCATCTAACTTCTCTTCAATACGCTTAAGGTCTTCTTTAACCTCTTTTATATCGTCTTGAGTAGTCATGATAGTTTGACGGATCAATTGATCTTTCATATCATATTCCATTCTCGTAACATCTGGCGGGAGTGGTTCTGGAAGTTCTTTTGCTTCTTCTATATCTGCCTGTAGAGCAAACCACATACCTACAACTGTAGCTATACCAAATGCAATACCTATTAATGTTTGAATACTTATTGTGAAACTTGTATTTTCGCTTAATTCTTTTGCTTCCTTTGCCATTTTTTAAAATATAATATAATTTACACCCATTGAAAAGTTATGCCAATTTCTATTCCAATATTGGTTATACGTTCCTTCAGCAAACAATCCTAATGATTTTGTTAGTTTATAGCCAAATATTAAACCACCTGAGTAGTCTATCCATTGTCCTCCATTATAATTATGAAAAGAAAATTGATCACCTGTTTGAATATGGTAAGGCATTACATTTCCCCAAGCATGTAACCAGAAATTTTTAGTATATTTGTAGTAATCAAATCCTAAAATTAATGAATACTCTAATCTTAAGGGTGCAGCATCTGTTTTCTTTTCTACATAATCAACTAATACTTGAGGAATAATCACTTCTTCCCATACTTCTGTACTTGTCGCTACAACATTACCTGATGGGTCTAAGTATGTTTCTCCACCTACTCCATCAAATTCTACTTCATACCCTTCTTGAATAGCAAGCCATGTATAATGTAAATTACCATTACTTAACATCCATTCTTGTAATGGATCGTATCCGTAAGGTTGAGCTAATCTTTGGGCTGCTCCTATATTAACTGAAAATTCTTTGGTGATATTTTTCTTATATCTTTGTGATGCTTGAAAGTATTCTATATCAATAAAACCACCTACTAGGTACTCTACTTTGGCTACCCAGTCATCAGCTACGTATCTTAAAAAATGGTGCTGATCTAAATATTTAATTCCTTGAATTCTTCTATAATCTGCTTCAAATAAAAACTCAAATCCTTTTATTCTACCTAATGTAGCATTATCTGAATAAGATTCTTCTGTACCATTATAGAATACATTTTCTCTATTTTCATATTGGAATCGAGCAATTTTTCTAATTCCTAACGATAAAGAATAATCAAAAGGAGTTTCTATTACTCCAGGTACTAATGTTCCTGTATTTACAGAATAAGTATTTTTATCTGCTAATGAAGTACCTCCATTAATTGCAGCAAATATAGTTGAGAATTTAAGAGTTTTCTTTAATTCTTTCTTAAATTTAGATTCAGAGTCTTGACTAAAACCTAAAAATGGTATTACTAAAAGTAGTATTAATATTTTTTTCATTTTATTCTTTAATTATTCTTTTATTATATACTTTATCTCCATTCTTAATTGTTAAGAAATATACTCCAGCATCTGCTTTTGATAAATCTATTACATTTCCGTTAGATTCAGTTATAATTAACTTACCTAGTATATCCCGTACTTCAAATGTTACACCTTCTATATTAGAAGATATGTTTATTATTCCAGATGTTGGATTTGGATGTACAATTATGTTACTAATTCTTGAGAATTGAGATTGTATTGAACTAATATCAAATCCTTCTGGCCATCCGTCTTCACAGTAATTATACATTTCTTGACATATAGAATCAAATTCATTATCACAACAGTAGTTATCTACATCAATCACCCAAGCATAACAATTATCATTTAGCCAATAAGGATTACCTGGGCCGTCTATACAACCTGCATCATATAAACAAGCATCTGGATCTGATACGTTAGCTTCTGGATTATAATTATAAGATTCAGGATCTGTGCAACCTATTATAGCTGTAATACAGGAACCGTTATCTACGTTAGCTTCTGGATTGTAGTTTATTGAGTCTGGATCTGTACAGCCGTATACTACTTCTATACAACTAAAATCTTCTGTATTAGCATCTGGATTATAATTTAGTGCATCTGGATCTGTACAGCCGTATACGATTGGAATACAACTTCCATCATCTACAGTTGCTAAAGGATTATAATTAAATGAATTTTCATCCATACATCCATAAAGAATGGGTATACAAGAACCGTCGTCTACATTAGCATCTGGATTGTAATTTAAAGAGGTGTTATCTGTACAGCCTTCTACTACTGGAATACATGAACCATCATCTACAGTTGCTAAAGGATTATAATTAAATGAATTTTCATCCATACATCCGTAAAGGATTGGAATACAACTACCGTCATCAGTATTTGCATCTGGATTGTAATTTAAGGAAGTATTATCTGTACATCCTTCTACTACTGGGATACAACTACCATCGTCTACAGTTGCTAAAGGATTATAATTGAAAGAATCTGGGTCCATACACCCATAAAGAATAGGAATACAAGAACCATCATCGGTATTAGCTTCAGGGTTATAGTTTAATGAAGTATTATCTGTACAACCTTCTACGATTGGAATACAACTTCCATCATCAGTATTTGCTAATGGGTTGTAGTTAAATGATGTTGGATCTGTACAACCCGCTAAAATTGGAATACATGAACCATCTTCTGTATTAGCATCTGGGTTGTAGTTAATTGATGTGTTATCAGTACATCCATAAATTACAGGAACACAAGTTCCATTATCTGTATTAGCATTAGGATCGTAATTAAATGAATCAGGATCTGTACATCCAAATACTACTGGTTCACAAGTTCCATTGTCTGTATTTGCATCTGGATTATAATTAAATGAATCTGGATCTGTACAACCATATACGATAGGTATACAACTTCCATCATCTGTGTTTGCATTAGGATTGTAATTAAATGAATCTGGATCTGTACAACCTTCTACGATAGGTATACAACTTCCATCATCTGTGTTTGCATTAGGATTGTAATTGATTGAATTTTCATCCATACACCCTTCTACTACTGGAATACAGGAACCATCATCTACATTTGCATTTTCATTATAATTAAAGGATGTTGGGTCCATACAACCTTCTATAACTGGAATACAGTCACCTGGGGTATTAGCATCAGGGTTGAAATTGAATGAATCTGGATCCATACATCCTACTATAACTTCAACACAAGACCCATCATCTACTGTAGCATCTGGGTTGTAGTTAAATGCTAATGGGTTCATACATCCTTCAATGTAAGGAATACAAGAACCATCATCTACATTAGCTTCAGGATTGTAATTTAATGAACCTTCAGTCATACATCCTTCTACGATTGGGATACAAGTAGTACCACAAAATGGTAAAGCTGTATAGCAAGTAAAGAATGGAGCTTTAAAGCTTTGTAGAGCTCCTTGCCCATTGTCTGCAAAGGGGTTTGTTCCTCCATCTAGTAATACCTCTCCATCTGGTCCTTCTATAATAAAAGAATTTTGTAATGTTTGGAAACTTAATTCTTCTGGTGTTGTTTGAGGGCTACCTACTTCAAAATAGAATACCGCTACTTCTTCATCAGAATTTAAACTTAAAGGAAAAGATTGTTCTGCAATTCCAGGTCCTATTGTATAAGTGCCAATTGGCACTCCTCCTTGAGAAACTCCTATCCAAGAATTACCCCAACCGTCTGATGCAGCATCTTTAATAATTAAGTTATAATCACAAACAGGTACTAATTCTTGTTTAGTAGCATCTGGGTTATAATTTATAGAATCTTCATCCATACATCCTACAATATGTAGTTCAGTACAAGAACCATCATCTATTGTTGCTAGTGGGTTATAAGATTGATAAGCTGGATCTGTACAACCATAAATTTCTTCTACTCCTTCACATTCAACTCCAAACTGTTGACCTGAATATGCTACATTTCCAAAATCAGGATCAGGTAATTCCCAAATAAGTTCTCCATTACAGTCATATATTTTTACTGATCCATCTATAGTTCCTCCTGAGGTAGAACCTGCTATACCATCACCATAAGTATCATTAATAATAAATTCAAATCCTGCATTTTTATCTGTACAAAAATTATAGGTAAATGTTTTTCCAACATCATTAAAATTATATGTTCCTACATTAGCCGCTCCTATTATACCTAAAGGACCACTATTCATAGTCCAGCTAGTTTCATTAGGCCAATTATCTAATGTAATTTGCATTGTAATTTGATGATATAATTCTCCATCACAATTTGTTCCAGAACAAGAACCATCATCTACTGTCGCCCATGGGTTATAACCTTCAGAATCAGGATCTGTACATCCTGCTATACATGGGGTTGGGGTATAGTAAATAGGATCAGATGAAGTACCGTCTGCAAAATTAACTACTAATTGATGTTCTACACTCCAGTTAGGAGGCATTTGACCATTTCCAGCATAAACTCCAAAATTAGTTGCATCAGGATTTACTTCATATACAAATGGACCTGCTCCTTCTACATTAGAATATGATACAGATTCTACTTGGCATTCTGTTTCCCATTCAAATACTATTAAAGCTTGAGTGTTTTCTAAACATTGTTGGTAAGCATTAGTTGAGGTTAAACCATCTACACATGGTTCTGGTGCACAAGGTGCATTACCGCAAACATTAAAACAATGAGTTAACTTATATTCTCCTGAAGGGTTTACATAAGTACCGTTATCTATTAATTCTTGAGGGACTCCTATTGTTCTCATTCTTCCTCCGCTTAATCCAAAAGTAGCAGGATCTTGTAAACAACTATTATCTGCATTAGAACCTCCTTCCCATGCTGTATAGGGTAACCCATTATTACCAAAAGATGTAATTTTAAACCTATAGTATACATCTATATTTTCTCCTGTTGGATATCCTATATTAATATTTTTTCTGAAAATTCCATTGCCACCAACATCTTCCATTGGTATATCAGTCCATCCAGTAACACTGGTTTGGATATACACATTCATTTGATCTGAGTTGGGGATGCTTTCGGCTATTGTATTAGTATCTAGCCTAAAGGTTACGGGGGCTGTTTCTTGGGCTATGCTCAAAAAAGGTAGCAT
>BCSF01000100.1_pt1 | contig 37828 bp, 50 predicted proteins | sample 1016431 | NCBI WGS metagenome assembly BCSF01 (sample SAMD00045685;SAMD00045686;SAMD00045687;SAMD00045688;SAMD00045689;SAMD00045690;SAMD00045691;SAMD00045692;SAMD00045684;SAMD00045690;SAMD00045691;SAMD00045692;SAMD00045684;SAMD00045685;SAMD00045686;SAMD00045687;SAMD00045688;SAMD00045689, study... | reverse complement strand
TTGTGTGGTGTATTTTTACGTGGCCATATTCAATTGTTTCAACACCGAATGGACCGCTGTAACGGTGTACCGTTCGACGTATAGGTGGTGCGATCTCTGTAGTACAAGTGTACCCGTCAAGATCCTTGCTCCGATAACTGCAAGATGCAGTCGGTGCAATAGCAAAGGCACGCACCATGTTGTTCTTTCTAGCAATGAGAGCAGCTTCACCAACTCCCAAGGCAAGTTGCGTGACCAACTCAAATGCTGGTGTACGAACAGTCTCGTTGTTGTTGTACTGCTCCAAAGCAATACCAAACTGTTCGTAGGTTATTCCGTACCGCCGTAGAAGGTTAGCAAGTCCGAGTAGTCCCAGCCCAACTTGTCGGTCGGTTTCTGAAGAGAGGTACTCACCGCTTTCTCCAACACCTGTTTTGCCATGGAGGCTACACAGCTCGGACATACCGTCAGCAAAAGCTCGCGGGATGTCATCGAACTCACAGGCACCGAGATTGACATGCTGTAGCAGGCAAGTTCCACGTGAGGGCAGGTATACCTCCAAGCAGACATTTCCCCTGATTCGGTTTCCTTCATCGTCATACTTAACTTTGTTTAACCAGATGTCTCCAGACTTAATGCCGTGGAGCAGCTGTTCTTTAAATTCACACTCATCCCACCACTCAGGAGTGATGTTGATGCAACGCTTTACCCAAGGCAACTCAGACCTTGGAGTTTGGATGAACTCTAGAGCATCCTTGTGCCGGAGATCGAGGTGACACACCACAGCTCCGTTCTTGTACACGCCACCGCGACGTAGAATCTCATTCAGTGTTGAGTAGATTTTTGCAAACGAGACAGGGCCAGAAGCCACAAGTCCCTTTCCGTTTTCTGCACCTCGGGGTCGCAGTTCCGACAGGTGTACCGCGCAGCCTGCTCCGTATCGCAAAGCATGCGACACAAATCTCCAGCTTGCTTCGATTCCATTAGGTCCCTCCATGGTGTCTTCAACAACGAAGACAGTACAAGATACGGGTAGACGAGAGGTGGGATTATCGAGCCAGGATTGAACACGTCCGGTCCGAGCAATAAGGTTAGACATTAAACTAAATCAGATAAATCAGGTGGTTGATAGTTTGGTCCTTTGAGGACTTTTCCGTCCTCGCGGTAGATCGGTTTGCCGTCGTTACCTAGCTTGGACATGTTGGATGCATGGACACGTCGCAGTGCTTGCTCGATGTCCCAATCCATGTTCTCTGCGTACTGAGCGCAGACGTAAATTAAATCAGCTAATTCTTTTAAGCAATCCGCTCGCTGTTGCGGATGCATAAGTGCCATGTCTTGATCAGCCTGAAGAAACTCTTTGAACTCTTCAACGATCAAAGACCTCTGCATCGAACGGCGGCTCAAATCGTTCGGTATATTGTACGACCGGCGGAACTCGATGGCTTGGTTGCTCAGCAATGACATGTTCTAATTCATTCTCAAGATAATGGATGGCTTTTTTCAAGTCGTCAACCTTGCTGTCTTTGTAACCAGCACGGCAGATGTACTTGATTGAATTACCGAGATGATAGTTAAGTCCTTGGTCTCGAATAAAATCCCAGACTTCTATTGATCCTCGGGTGTAGTGGGCGGGTGATCTGTGTTCCAATTTTTTACCAGGTTTGAAACAGTGTTACTGAGACAGAAGTTCTGCCGCTGAAGGGCAAGTAACAAAGTAATGATGTCATCCTTGTTTGCTTCAGGCAGCAGATCTGTAAGGCGTCTAATTTTAAACTCCTGCTCCACCGTTAGTTCAAGAACTGGAGGAGGCGGGAGTCCACGGAATGACCTTGTGTTCTTGTGGGTCATAATCTTCACATGTGAGAATGCGTGCGAGTCTGGCATTAGTCAGTGCTACCTCTTCATCAAGATCTTTGTCAGCAAATGCTTTGACAACAGTATCCCAAGTGTAGCCGCCCTCTTCAAACAGAGCAACCGCACGCTTGATCCCAATGCCAGGCACGCCGCTGTAACCATCGGTCTGGTCACCAGCCAGCGTCTGAACTAGATGCCATTTCATACCCTCTTCGGCAGTGATCTCAGTCACTTCCTCAAGGTTGAATAGTTTGCCAGGGATCTGACGCATGTCTTTGTCAGGGCTGACAATGATGTTACCAGGGTGAGCTGTAGCGTAGATACCCATGGCATCGTCAGCTTCAAGCTCAGGCATCCTGATAACTTCGTAAGTCTTTTTCAGCTCAGAAATTACCCGACGATATCCACAGGGCTTCTTACGATTTCGATGCCCTTTGTATTCTGGGTAAATTTTTTTCCTGAAATTTCGAGAGTCACTGAAAAACAGCACCAGTTCTGGTGTGTCCCATATGAAGTGGTTCTTGATCTTGGTCAACTCTCGCTGCACGTTGGTCATTGCGTCTGAGAACTTGCTGACAACGAGGATAACGTCATCACCAAAGTCGATCTCATCCTCAGCACCAGCGCAGGACTTGTATACGATATAGTCGGCGTCAACTAACAGTTTCATCAGTGGACCTCCGACCAGTCCCTCCCTTGCTTTGCTTCTGCTTCGATTGGGAGGCGTAGTTTGTAGTATCTGCCAGCCTCTTCAGCGCTGCGTACCAGGGATGCTGATAGCTGCTCGGCGTGTTCAGGGTGGCATTCAAATTGTAATTCGTCATGTATAAAGGCGAGCTGAGAACAACACAGCTCTTGTGTATTTTGGTGGTTGATAACCATCCATCGCTTAGCCAAGACACCAGCTCCCGATTGAAGCAGGTAGTTCAGTGACTTGTGTGGGCTGTCAACGTGGATCTTGCGACCGTCTACCGATCGAACAAAACCCTTCTCACTCGCTGTCTTGATTGCCTCAAGAAGCTCGGCAAGTCCATCAATAGCGTCCACAAACGCCGCCCTGATCTCCTTGCCCTTACGTTTGGCAGCGCTATCATTTAAGGAAGAGTCAAAGGAATGTCCGATTTTGGCATCACCTGCTCCATAGAGGAAGGCGTAGGTGACAGTTTTGACATCTCGTCTACTAATTCCAATTTTGTCGGCATTAACTTGGTGAATGTCTCCGTTAAGGAGGATGTCAGCGTAACGACCTTGGTCATACCTAGCAAGATAATGAGCAAGCATCCGGAGTTCAATACCTGCAAGATCAGCAGCAACCATAACTTGCCCTGGTGTTGGGATGAACAACGCTCTGAATTTTGAGTCACTGGGAACTTGTCCTAAATTTGGGTTTCGGTGTGCGCAGCGGTGGGTGTTTGTAGCAACAGAACAATAATGGTGAATACGATTAGCACTCGTACATAGCTTCAGCCATGCGTTTGTGCCTTCCGAGATCATCCCCAATTTCTTCGTAATATCGAGACACTTTAGAAATAACATAGAAATCTCCGTCCCAATATCCTTTAGGACTACCTCGTCTATGATCGGTTTGCCTGTCGGTGAGAACTGTTTCGGTTTCCACTTGTATTTTGTCTGGAGTATCCATGAGATATGATCCCTTGATGTTGGATTAAGTTCTTTTAACCGTGTGAAGGTAGCACCTTCTACATATCCAGCTGGTCCGTTATTTCTTTTAGGAGTAAATTCCGGTCCCGCGACGTAAGGGTGCTGGTTGCGTAGTAATTGATGAGTTTCTTCAAGCTCTGATCGGAGAGACGATGCAAGTTTCCATGCAGAGCGCTCATCAAAATACCATCCATGCTGCTGCTGTTGTGTGAGAATTGTGTGAACTTGGTGCTCTAACGCAACCCAAGAAGGTAGGGGTGGAAATGGTCGCATAGTTTGATTGTTACAAGAACGTCTTGAATACAATAATCTTGCATTTCTTGGCTCCATTTTTTCCAATCGGTATCTTTACCGAAAGAACCTTTGTATTCACCAAGTCTGTAGCCGTAGCTTTCTAAACTGTGCCGACCGTAAAGTTGCAGCGGCATGTTTTTCCACTCATTCTTTTTGTCAATGTCTATCATGTTGTTGTGATAGAGCCGAGACAAAAGCAAAGTGTCTACAACCAGGGCGGTTGGTGAGAACCACGGGTAAATTTTTTGGAGACAAGGTAAGTCATACCCAATGACGTTATGACCCGCGATGATGTCTGCGTCTTCCAGACGTTGCACCCCACGCGTAATTGGTTCAACATTGCCTTGATCGTTGTAGACAAGTGTTTGATCAGTGTCGCTGTCATAGATAGCCAGACAGTGGATTTCGGTAACATCATCGAGTAAACCGTTTGATTCAAGATCAAAAATTAACATCGTTCCAATGGCGAATAACGCCAGCGCAAATGAACATGTTGGTTATTAAGATAAATCCATCAATCAGGATTAACTTAGCGACCATTCCAGCGGTAGGTCTTGTCTTTGAATTGCGCTTTTTCAACTGCCTGAGGCGTTGGAGGGTTAGGACGCTTTAGTTCAGAAGTCTGTGTTAGGGTTAAATTCCTGTTCGGATTCAGTTTCATTAAATTTACAGGTGGCTAAATCATATGAAAGTGTGCAAGCTACGCCAACTTCGCCAGAATAGCGATTTTTAAGGACTCTAACTGTCGTATCACTTCCATTTTTGTCGGATTGTTGATTGCGTTCCAGTCCAATGACTGCGTCGCTAAGTTGAGCAATTGCAGCAGATCCGCGCAATTGTCCGAGAGTAACTCTTGCTCCTTCTTCATGGTTTTTATCTTGTGTAGTACGTCGTAGGTGACTAACAAGAAACAATGCAATACCTGTACGTTCAACTAGTGAACGAAGGCGAGTCATTGTAGTGTCAATCATTTTACGTTCGTCGCCGTCAAGACCACTGAGCAGAATAGACAAGTGATCAAGGAAAACAACACGGGTCTCAAGACCGCTTGCCAAATACTCAATCCTTTCGTAAATCGTATCGGGGTCATAAGAACCGAAACCTTCAAATAAATGCAGGTCCCACTTCGCAATACTGTTTTCAAAGATGTCTACAAGATCTTTATGCTTGTGTTCACCAATGTGCAGAGATTTGCCAGCGTGGACTGACATCAAACCTAAGGCTGTACGACGGTTGGATTCTTCCAGTGCCAGGTAACCGACCCGTTCTCCTTTACAACAAAGGTCAGTTGCAAGTTCACGACAGAAGCTTGATTTACCGATGCCAGATCCTGCAGTGATAGTAACAAGCTCTCCATACCTGATCCCGTGAAGCTTTGTTTGTAATCCTTGAAACGGGTAGTCATGGTCAGCTGCTGGTGATGGTGTGGTTACAACTTCAAGCAGAGTTTTTGCATCGACAATACCATCAGGTTTGTACAATTCATGATCGTAATTACAAACTGCGCGGATAGCTTCCGTATCGTCAGCTTGTAAAGCCTCTGAGGCGTCCTTATAACGCTCTAAAAAGCCGATGAAAACCTTTCCAGGTGGCAATACACCTGCAGCTGTTTTTGCAGCCTCTCTGCCTGCTTTGTCGTTATCAAAGAACAGAACAATTTTGTCGTAATAATTGATCCATTCGTAGTTATTTTGGATACATTTCTTGGCCGCGGCAGCACCATTGCTGATACTGACAACGTCCCAGTTGGGTTGTGCTTCCCAAACTGACATTGCATCCATTTCGCCTTCGGTGATGACGAGTTTCTGCGCTTTCTTCGTCGTTTTGTGACGAAAGTTTTGCATACCAAAGAGTGATTTGACCTCACCTTCGGTCCTGAACTCTTTACCTACGGTTCGGACTTTAGCCCCAGTAAGGCTTCCATCCACGTCATAATAATAGTGACGAAGAATGGTTCCATCTTTGTAGGTTTTGAAGAACTCTGCTGTTTTTTCACTGATTTTACGGGAAGGTAATCGGACAGCAGAACCTGTCAGTTTTACGTCGGTGGACATTTTGTGATTGTGAAAGACCTCTATGCCTAAAGCTGAAGTATGATGCCCACAACGAAAGCAATGTGTATGTCCGTCTGAATACAAACTGTTTGCATCAGACGAACCACATTCCTGACATTCAAGATGTCTTACGAATTCGGATTCTCCATCAACCATTTGAGTGGAATGTTGGCGTAAGAAGTCCATGGGATTCCAAGGCGTTCGCAGAATTTTGCGTAGGTGGTCTTAGATTTTTTGGAGATTGTGTTGAAGGGAGACTGAAAGACCATGCGCAGATCTAGGTCAGGGTTTTGTTCCTTGACCGCTTTGATCTTGCGACGGTCTGCTGCATCCCAATACCCTTTACATTCCAGATGCACACCGTTTGGCAGTATGAAATCTGGGCAGTACTTGTGGGCAATGGTGTAATCAACCTTGACGCTTTCGTACTCGTACTTGACATCAAGGTTGACCAGCAGATCAGCTACCTTTTCCTCCAATTTGGAGCGAAAAGCCATCAATCATCAATCCCTTTTTCAATCATCTCTTCGACAATTTCACTGATGGCACGACGCATTTCGTATTTGAAATCGTTTCGATCAGCTTTGTATCGAACAACACTGAGTTCAGGCAGACTGACAGTCAAGGTACCTTTGTACAGCCCGGTGACTGTATCTTTTTCAACGTTAAATTCAATCATCAGAAATCAGAAGCAGCTTCAGTTTCGGGTTCATCAGCAATGACGTTGGGTTGAGTCGCCTTGTAACCCTTGGTCGTGCCAAAGATTTCAGCCACATCATCCTCGCTCAAGTCACCGACATCAACGCCAGCACCGCCGTTAAGTGAAATAATTTGAATTCCTTTGATGTAAAGCTTGGTGCCAGTGGTGGTGCCATTGGGCAGAGTGTAGCCACCATGTTGGAAAGCAACACGAACGGTGCTACCAGACCACAGCGGGATGTCAGGATCAGTGACAGCAGTGCCTTCGGTATCGACGACACCAGGCTTGTTTTTGGCATCCCAACGGAACTTGAGCAGATACTTACCATCTGCAACTTCTTCCCAGGGCTCGGGGTTGACCACCTTGCGCCGTGGGTTTTTCATTTGGGACTCTTGGTATTTGAGTTCCTCAACTCGCTCTTCTTCAAGCTTTTCAATCAGGCTTGCATCAGAGCAAAGGATTCCCATGCTGTACCCGTATTCACTGGGCTTCAGGATGGCTTGGTAACCTTCCAGCTGAACTGGTTCGGTTTTGTGAATCGTGCGGGCCATTAACAAAAAAAGTAGGTGGAGTCAATCACGCGTGACGGTTCAAGGTCACCAATGATTGGTGGATCTGTTTCTGCGCCAATCTGCATGGCAAAAGTATTTAGGTACTCTTGCTCCGCAAATAAATGCATGTATGTTTCACGAACAATTGTTGATAAAACACCCATGTCAGTAGCACGACAAAGAACCGAGTCGTGTATGAGGGAAAGCGGAGCGTCGAAGCGTAATGCAGATAAGCACAATAGTGAGGCATCGAGAGAATGAATTAAGTTTGGAGCAGTTGCGTTTTTATGATGTAATTTATCTACCTTGTCACTATCTTCTGTAGCGACATTAATTTTACATCGACCCAAAAGAATCAACTTGACTTCTTGGGTTTGTTTTTTCATAAGACGCTGGCTGACAATAAAACCTGATGGTGTTGACCAAACAAGCTTTTCAGCACCGCGATCAATGGCAGCAGCTACTTCTTTTTCAATCCATCTCATGACTTTCATTGGACCAGGGACGACGACATCCATGGCATCACGTACAGCTTTAACTGTTACGTTCAAGTCATCTTTTTCAACCTCAACCCCTTTGTCTTTTAACGCTTCACGAATGTAAGCTCTATTGCTAAAAGGTTTGGAGTTGTATGGAATTGTCATAACTGACCTTTTTGTAACCTTACGATCCATGTGCTGTTTGATACAGTCAGGAACGTTTGGTTTGGCTTGCTCAGCTATAACTTTGTAGGCATCCTGTGGTTTGTCACTTGGTAAGACATTGACCAGTTTTGCTGTTGATGCGTCTTTTGCAAGACCTGCAAGGATTTGCAGACCACTGCATGTAGCATCAGTTGCAACAGGTAAGCCTGTGTGTTGACGGGTGCAAGAGATAACGCAAGCGTTGTACTCTTCACAGGCAGCAAGGAACTGCCAGGGTTCGTCAGCTGCTTCCCATTCGGATAGGTTGCCGATGGGATCTTCTGCAATACGTTTGATGAGTGTGAGGTTGTTAGCCACCCACTCCAAACGCTCTTGCATGGTTGACTTGTCTAGCCCGTAAGTGGTTGCAACTTGGAATGCCAACCATTCTTCAGCTTCAGGAGTGACGAATGATTCTTTATAAAACCTAAGAAGACTCTTTCCAAAGTCTGTGTCTTGGGGTGTCAAGAATGCAGGTATTGGATAGACCCTCGATCTGTAGTCAAATGACCACGGAATGAAGAACTTCTTGTGCTTTTTAAAGATCTTGACAGCGTTCATGGTCATGCGGGTTCGACATGACTTCTGAAATGCCTGGGCATTGAGGTTGCAAACCTCTGCTGCGTCCCTTCGATATTGCTTACGTGACTCCGCATTTTCAGCGATGTCTACGGGCTTAGGAGGCAGTGGAACTTCGACAATAGGGATGAACTTCCCAACGCTTATGCGCCGCTCTTGTAGCGTCTCTGCGACATCTACAATGAAGCGGTTTAAGCAGTGGGCGACCTTCTGAATCTTGTTCAAGAAGTCGTAGCAGTTGCTTCCCTGTATAAGGGTGCTATCGCCCCGACGGACCATGTCGTGACCCTTCATGATCTCGTTTAGCAGGTAACCACCCTGCCTTTCTGGTGTCCAGTCGTTGGGTTCAATGAGCATGGGCCAGGCAATAGGGCTGAATAGCTCAGCCGTTGCCATGACCGCATCCTTCACCTCCATGAACTCGGGAGAAGGGACCACATAGTTATGTGTTTTACGTCCCTCCCTACGTACATCACGGATAAACCACTGACTTGCTTCGCAGATACAATCCAGTAACCAGCTACCAAGCTTGATCCGATTGGCAATGCCCCACGCCTTCCAATGTTCCACGTCCATGCGGTTCATTAGAGTGCGAATGACGACAACCTTTTGATGGGTGCCGATGGACTTGTGCCAATAATTCTTAGTTAACGTGTTGAATAAACCGGGAACACTACTTTCGTAGTACCGCATCATGCATTCGTTTTCGACTGCCTGACCGATTGCATCAGTGACGTTCTGAACTAAGTTTGACTTGGGCTTGGTGCTGAATACCTTGTCGAAGGTAACTTTGCAGGCAATAGCTGAGACATCTTCAGCGGTTACATGCTCAAGAAATTGGTTGATCTCTTTGAACGCGTAACCGATCTTACCTTCCTTTATCCGGTTGGTAGTTTGCTGAACACGTCCCACAACAGCAGGCATAAGCTGCTCAATAGAAGCAACTCCGTATACAGAAGCACTTGCATAGTCTTTGTCTTCAAGTTTGTAGGTGTTATCTCTTAATTGCTGTTGACCTAAACGGATTTGTTCCCGTTCAAGTTCAATTTGTTTAGCAATTTCAGAAGGTGTCGGCAATGGATTCGTCTAAGTATTTAACTTGATGCATGTCATCAATCTGTTCTGACATGAGTTGAATAAGCTCGTCCCTGTGTGGATGATTGTTGATCTCCATACAAAGGCTTTCGTACTCACTCATCGTCATCTTCATCCAGCATTTCCGGGTGGACATAGTAGACAGCTTCATCTGAGCAAATAACAAGTTCGTGTGTTTTGGCTTTTAGTAGTTCCCTGATTCGATTCTCAGCAGCAGAAGTTCGCTTGTAGACAAACTCTTTAACTTTGTGAGATTCGATGTCAGTTGCTCTAATCACACAAGCCACATCGTGGTTTAGTTCCCACCCTGCTACTTTCCATTCCATTACATCTTCGTAAGGAATGGATTCAAACTCACTGGCTGGAATGTCCTTTAACTTCTTCCATTTATTTGGGAAGTACCCCTTTTTACCACTCATTAGTTGTACGTCGTAAAGTCTAAGACCGAGCTTATTGGACAATTCCAAAGCACACCATGCGGCGTCTTCGTCATTGGCAGCGAGAATGTATTGTGTCCCGCTGCTAAGTCTTACTGCGTACTGTCGAAGGCTTCCGCTTTCGTCGAGTGGTTGGCTGTTTCGGTTGTGCATAACTTTCGCGTTTAGCTAATTCTTCATACTTTTGCCTCCAAGGGTGTTTTTTGAAGTAGTACAACCAGCAATAGATGGCATTGCGGATGTACCAGTCATCGTCTTTTGGTTTGGGCTCGTCCATGTGATGAGTGTGAATATTTGGTTTTCAAGTTACTTCATGAACAAGGGTGAACCTCGTCCACGAGAAATAATATAGCGGCTTTCACCTCGAAGTTGTCCCCATTTAATAATCACTTCAGATTTCAATTGTGTAGCGTAACTGACATTTAGTTTTGTAAACTTTGACTTGACACAAAAAAAGAGCCCCGAAGGGCCCGAAGTCGTGATGCAGCCGCTCACGCGCTGACACTGCTCTGGCGGTCACGTCCGCGAGTAACGCATCATGCCTAGTTAAGTTTACATAATGTGCGGGATTGCTCCCGCTCCATGTTAACTAGATTTGCAGAACTCCGGGAGGTCAACTTGCCTGCGGCGTAGCGTTTGCTCTGTGGTCTTGCGCCACCTGACTTGATACCACGTCCGCGTTTCAACCAATGTCAAGACGCGCCAGGCTTCGTTCTCGCTGGTTACGTAGACCTTATCGACCCACTTCTGTGTGGCGTCTTTACGGGTCTGGATGACCCAGCAAGGATTAGTTTTTGACATAGTCGTTAAAGCAGAGAAGGGACAGACCAGAGGCCAACAGCAGGACTGAGAACCATGGGCTTACAGTACAAGCTGCAGCAGTGAAGAACAAGCAGGCAAAGAACAGGATCACGCTTTCTTCTCCTTTTTTTCAACATGCTCCGCGATTACCGTGGTGCGGTGCTCCGCGCAGGCGTAGCGGTTGTGAAGGACAACCTTGCCGTCGAACTTGTCTAGGTCCATGGGTTGACCCCTCGACGCTTCTAGGTTGGATTGCCACTCGTTCATAGCTCCTGAGATTTTCAAGAGCTTGAACATGTAGTGACAGTCGTCCTCATCGTCATCGCACCATTCCATGCACACCTCCCCGAGTAACTCGATCAGTGCGCGGATGGTCTGGTCGTTGTCGTCTAACCATTGCCCGTAGTTCAGCAGACGCTGAGCACGGTAGAACTGGCTTTTGTGTGGAGTGGTCATGATCAGGTGTTGATGGTTTTTGCGTCCTTGAGTCTGAGGCGCAGCTTGTAGGCTGGCTCAAACTTTGGATCGTCGAAACTGAGGGTCTTTAATTGGTCGTCCAGGAGCAACACAAGTGAGTCGCGCTGCTCTGGTGTGATGTTAGGGCGGACGTAAATCATCAGATGTTGTCGAAAACAAAACGATCGTTTGCGTCCTTGCTCTGTACATATGTCAAGGCGCCATTCCAGTAGACCTCCGTAGATTCCAGCTTTTGCCGGGCCATGGCGGCGGTCTCGGCTGCAATGGTGTGTTGTTCGTTGCAGGCTTCTTGGAAGAATGTGTGAAGGATTGGCCAGGCTGCGGGCTCGCCCGTGCTGGTGTGCATTTTTGGCATGAGTGCGTTTGTGTGATTGTGAATTGTTGACCTAAACGGTCAAGAGCAGAGAACCGGATCCGATCCGGCAGCGTCGCGCTAAGTGAGCGCAGTGAGCGCCCTGTGTCCCTGCTGTGTTGTCAAACGTCAAGCTCAAGAAAGGCTGCGAGCTTGTGGGCCATGTCCATGATGCAGACATACTGACCGCACTTGATCTGTTCAAAGATGTCATCAGACAATCCCCCGAACTCGTCACGTGCTGCGTCAATGTAAGCGGAGCGGCTTGGGTTGTCCGCGAGCCAGCGGGCCAGGTCTGAGCTGTAGACCTCGACCTGTCCATCAACGATGTCAGAGAGGGCATCGCTGTCAATGGTGCAGTCTGCTTCCCCAATGCCGATTATTAGCGAGACAATTACGTGATAACGCCAATCGTTGGGAAGCTCTTCATCATGGCAATCATAGACAAGATCAGTCAGATCTGTATCTACGTTGTTGCCCATTGTCCAGTAGGTCGTTCCGTTGGGGCGGAGGTGACAGGTGAACTGGTCGATAAGTTCGGCTGCGTTCATCGGTGGTGGTGATGGTTCGGTGTATTGACAGGCCTGGAAGAAGTCCAAGCCCGTTGCGTCCATGATGTCAGAGAATGACAAGAGCTGACAGCAATGTAACAAGTGTTAACAGAATGGTCTGTCGGTCCCTGAGTTGCTGGATCTGTTCGGCTTGAGTGTCGATCAGTTCGCAGCTGGCGTCGATGATGTCCGCCTTGGTGTTGTTGGTGGTGACGTTCATCAGAAGGCAGGGATGCAGTCAACGGCGCCACTGCGCAGGTAGCTGACAACGCTGTCGGTGCTGTTGTTGCTGCACATGCGCATTACGTGATCGCGCTGTGCCTGGCTCATGACTGACCAGCCAAGGTGAGCTTCACGGGCGAAGTTGAGGCCCTTGATGGTCTCGGCTAGATACATGTAGTGGTTAAAGACGTTGAAGTAGTGGTTGTTGTCCAGTCGCTTACCAGCGGTGCTGTTGTCGGCGATCTGGTGATGGATTGCGTTGTAGTTCATGTGGTGAGGTGTTGTGCCGGGTTGACCGGCTTGAACTAACAATACATGATTGGCAGCGGTTGTCGAGGGTTGTCAGTGGTTGTCAGTCAGTTCATCTGGTCTGATCCGTTGGTATGACTGGGATGTCGAGTATTGTTAACAGTTGTTACAAGAAGGAGGGGCGACAGATTGAGTGAGTTTGAGATGAGAAAGTGTAGCGGTTGATACAGTTTTGCAGCGGTGGTGTCCAAAAAAAGCTTGCGTAACTGCCTTTGCAGCAGGTACTCAATGCCCCAAACCCCTTGCTATGACTGCCTTCTTACCGGATTGGACACGCTGTCCAGCCGTTTTTGGACAAAAGAGAGGGGGGCCCTGGGGGTAAATTCGTCCCTGGGCCCGCGTGAATAGGCTTAAAACATTTTTGTCATTTTTTATCGACCGTTAAACCGGCGTAACACATCGGAAAACACTCTTTAATTAGCTCCCGACACTGTTCAGCGATAATACGATGTTCATATTGAGTTCCATTGCCACAACGCAAGTCACAATAATGAATCCACGACCTCAACGTTCCATTCATATACATCCGAGTAGGACTAGCTAACGGCAAAACTTCTCTTGCACACTCTTTAGCAACGCCTGCACCAATCATTTCATCATAAAGCAGCATTGCCTGATCAAACACATACTGACTTTTAAGTTGGAATTCTTGAACAGTCCATTCGGACATGTCATCAGTACTGTTTTGACGGTTTTTAAGATCTTGTTTACGGATGTTAGGAATTACAGGATTTGATTCTACCTTAGCATAGCGTTGACTAAATTCTTGAAACGAGAAAGACCTATGTCTCAAGATTTGGGCACTAATTGCACGTGTGGTATTAATCTCTACACACATGTTCACCATTTCAAAGGGTGACCAATGTTTATGATTTATGAGATATTTAATTAGACGAGCACTGGTCTCAGTGTTGTTTTGATTATTGGGATTAGATACACGTGCCATGTAACTAACAAGGTCATCACCATTAGGTGTGGAATGGACTAGTGATACGGAATGCATAATGAAGGTGAGTAGAGGTATTGATACGGATTAAGTACCCAGCTTAATCACATCAATTAAATGAATACATGTTTATAAATACATGTTGTGTCACTATGATCTTCATCAAGAAGATGATGTTCGCTTCGCTCACTTATCATAGACTTGATTGTCATCATAGAAAAGGGACAAAGAGCTTGTCAGTTTGTCGAGTCCACTCTTTGTCTCACTTGTCGGAAGGGCTATCCACCCTTTCACCCTCCCTTATAAGGGTGCTACCGTGAGATCAGTTGATATGACATGAGTCTCATTTTGTCTTAAGTTAAGATTTAAAGTAGTTATAAACACCCCCTTGTCGTGCTTGTTCTCGTTGTTCTTTATTGAGACCAAGTACAAGATGGTTAGTTAATTCATGTGGATTTTCAATGGATGCCTTTAAGATGTCATTCCATTCATCACGTTTACGGATGTTGATTTGTTCTTGTGCGCTAATAGCGAGAGCGTCAGTGAAATACTTGACACCTTGTGCCAACGCATCCAATCTGTCGTCATGTTTAACTGCTCCCTTTTCGCGACACATGCGACTCATCTGATAGAAAAGCATGTATAGGAGTCGTTCTTCAGGGGGAGCGTCTTTGTTCGAGGCATAATCCCAATCAATGACACTGCGGTCAACAACAAGACGGTGCTGATTAAGAACGGGTTCCAATGCGTCAATGATTCGGTCTTCTTTACGGACGTTTGCCCGGACTTCTTCGATGTCAATGTTTTGTTTGGTTTGGACAAGATGTTTTTTAAAGAGTTCGCTGACAATACCGTCACCAAAGTTTGTTTCAATGACAAGTTTAGTCACGCCAAACTTTTTACACCCTCTTAGAATGTCCAAGAGCGTGTTGTCGCTGTATCCGTCTCGGTAAGCACGCATTTCATGCAAGTACAAGAAACCGTTGCGTTGCGAGATATAAGCTGCTGTCGTTTCATCCGAGCCACGACCCGACGGGTCAATTGAGCAGATTGTCTCTTGGTAAGGGTGCCACTCTCCGACCAACTGCATTGGACTGTAGAAATAATCTCCAGGTAGACCGACAGTGGGAGCGTCTTTGATGACGTTTTGGGGATCGCTGCACCAGACGATGGAATCAGGAGCAGTAGTAGGATTAACAGAGGTGACCACGAGGTCAGCCATTTTAAGCGGGAATTTTTCAGCATCACTAAGACTTGTGTCGAGCATGAACTGCAACATGAAGTTGCTACGACCCATCGAGGCTTCACGTTCAACAAGGTCGTTTTCGTTAAAACGGTCAGGGTCAGTTACTTCCCACTGATCTTTACCGTTGTCCATATCAGCCACTAGCTGCGGCGCTAACAGGCCTTCGTACTGACTTACCTTCCTAGGGTACCTAGCAGGCCAAACAAAGGGCTTGTAGGACCTCTCAGCAAGCTTTCTGTAGACAGTAAAGGTAGTCTGAGGAGTACCAAGGTACATAATTCGACTATCTTCTTTAGGCGTAAGGATTGACTCAGCTTCTGTACAGAGTTGAAGCAACTTTTCGCGCATAAGTTCTGTCATTGAGTTACCAGGAACTTCAATATCGTCAAGAATCATTAAATCTGCACGGCTACCTGTAAGCTGACCAGTAATACCCACTGATTTAACAGAAGGTGCTTGGTGAGGGGAGCAGTTGACATCAAAACTGATGCGTGACCAACGGGAGTCATCAGATTTAGGGCGCAAATGTACCAACCACGGTGTTTCAATGATTAATTTTTGTAAAAAAATGGACATGTTGTCGGCACGTTCTTTAGATGCCGAGATAATCATGATCTTTTTTTCAGGATCGTTAAAAAGAGTCCAAAGCACAAAAGCCCCAGTAATCCAGGATTTTCCAACACCCCGGAAGGCTTGGATTTGTAAACGCTTGGGGCCGTGTTGTAGGTAATCAGCGATTGCATATTGGGCGCGTGTGGGTGAAGGGAGGTCAAGCTCCGCCCACATTGCCTGCAGGAAGAGCTTGAAATCACCTTGTAACGCCTCTAGGACGTTAGACATTAACCAATATTGCGTTGTGCTTTGCGGATTTGCAGTTTCCCGGTTATATCAGAGCCTTTTTGCTTTTTCTGCAGGCGTGCAAGACGTTCACGGGCTTGCTTAACAGCATTTTGCATTGCACCTTTTTTGTTTTTGTGCGCTTCAATAAACTGTTTGGCACCGGAAATCTCTTTTTGCAGCGTGGTGCGGGTGTCTTTAGCAGGCTTAGTTGGCTTAGTTGGGCGCTGTGCTTGAACCGGACGGGTGCCGCCTTGCCTTGGACGGGTGCTTTGCTGTCTACTAGCGGGACGTCGGGTGCTGGCTTGTCCAGTACCTACATCAGTTCTGCCGCCGCCTTGTGCAATAGCGCGGTCACTGCGTGCACGGTCGGAAGCACTCTGACTTCGGCTAGTGGCTTTAGCACCACGACCACCGCTAAGACGCATTCTGCGACGTGCTTCTGCTTCAGTTTCAGGGAAAACGCGGCGTTCGCGTTGTGCTTCAGTTTCGTCTTTGCTGCGATCTCGATCAACAACGTACGTACCTACCGGCTTACCTTTGCGGAAATCTTTGCTGTAACGGTCGTAGTGGCTTGCAGGCATCCAGTTACCTTTGCCGTCAGCAATAACAGCTTTGCCGTAGAGAGTTGCGCGTTGACCGCGACGTACTACACGTGCTGCTGCTTTTTCTTTTCGTTTTTTTGCTTGTTCCTTACGACGTTCTTGACGTTGGGGTAAAGATGCGCGTGACATAATTAATTAATGTGTGAAATAATAAGTTGTTCTCGTTTTGGATGGAACCCAAAGGTTTCTCTCATCCATGTAAGCCAATTACTGCTTCCTTTGTCCTGATTACACCTGAGACATGCTGGTACCAAATTGCTTGTAATGTCTTCCCCGCCGTAGGTGCGAGGATGAACGTGATCCAAAGTAAGTTCGTGTAATTCATAAGATTCTCCGCAATAAACACATGTACAGCCGAAATGTTCTTTAATGCTGCGCCTCCAAAGGCGCTTTGCTTCAGAGGATGTCATGGTTATTAGATTTTGAAGATAGTGATCAGGACTAGGAAGTAAAGGTGTCATGCGTAACGTTTTCCAAGACGGGGTCTGCGGCGGTTAGTAGATGGTTTTTCAAGTTTTCCTTTGTTAGGACCTGTGTGTGACGCATCTAACCCGTCTCCGTTACCGTAAGTACCTTTTTCTCTATTTAGTTTGTTCGCTGCTGTTCTAATTTTTAAACCAGCGCCTTTGTTATACTTTGCCTGCTGCTTAAGGCGCCTTTTACGTGCAGCAGGGTTCTGTTTGTAGTAAGTTGAAGTTTTCACCGTTTCCCATAAAGTCGGTTTTGCACAAGTTCTGGATCAATTTCAGGCATAAGACCTGCAAGCTTCGACAAGGGACTACCTTCAACAGCAACTCCGTTCATGTCGTTGGTCTTTAGCCAGTCACAAGCGGCTTTTAGATCCTGAGTAGTAGCTTCGCCAGACTTAATGCGCGCCAAAAATTCTTTTGTGACGAGGTTGTGGAGTTCATTAAACTGATCTTCAGTTGCTTTTTTGTTCATAAGCCACAATGGGAACGACATCGTGACAAAGTTTTGCGTATGGACTTTCAGGTCTAAACATAAATCCTGTTTTACCTAGCTCAGCACATTTAAGTGCCCGAACTAACTCGTAATCCAAGCGCATCTTTTGCTCGTGTCGTTTTGCAATAGATTTACATTGTTCAACCATACTGCCGTCAAGCGGTACGGAAAAGTTTAAGCTAAGTCCAAAATTACTGGTACGCTGATAGTTGTCAGTATGTACGTCGCCACCTGTATAGAAGGGGCTGACTGTCATTGTTGTGCCGTTACAGGAATTGTTAGCGGCAAAATGTTGACGACTAGGTGCCCCAGTGTTTTGAAACTGAATAGCTTGGTTAGTTACGTTGCCCGTGGCTGCAGCTACAGGAGACGCACTGTTAGAAACTGTCGGTTCTTCTGCGTAAGCCGGGCTTACTGCGAGAAGACTGACAAGGAAGTAGTAGTAGAGGTTTGCTGGATAGTTTCGGTGATGTCGATTGTTTCGATTACTCCGGCTACCCTGTCCGTAATCTCTAATTGAAAAGGATCGCCAGCGGTGGTTACTGAAAAGGTTGTTGAAGAATCTTCGATTGAACCACTGGGTGTTACGTTGGTTCCAGACCATGATTTGTAATTTCCGCCGTACACTTCAGTAGAAATAGTACGGTCAATATCAATAGTTGTAGTGGTAGTAGATTGCATACTACCTTGTGTAAAATTAGGTGTAACGGTTTGTGCTTGGGCAGCTAGTGGAAAGAGTAGCAAAAATAAAAGATATTTCATGGTTTTGTGGTGGGTTCTTTTTTGTCAATACGGCTGATTCCGTACGATGCAAGCGTGCCGCTAAGCAGCGAAGCTACAAACGTAGGATCCATCTTTTGAAGCATACCCATGTATGAAGCAGTCAATACACCTGCGCTCCATACAAGCACTAAAGCTTTGACAATTTCGCTAAAGAAGTCATGTACAAAGTTTTTAGTCTTCTGCATGTGATTGTTTTTTGGTTAGGATCTTTTTAATAACTGGTTTCATCAAAGAAACTAACCGTTTAAATATTGCAGTGGCGGTTAGGGTGGCAGCAACAGAAACGGTAGCTGTCGTTGCAGCAGTAACCAGAATTGCAGTTTCAGGGACAGGTATACTGATGTCAGTATTAGGAATCTGTACTTTCCTTACTTCTGGTATTGGTGGAAGTGTAATAGGCGCTACGGGAGGCCTAGCAGGCTCTGGAGTAGCCTTTTCCTGTGTCTTAGGTGTGCTTACACCTGGAGGTGGTCTAAGGTCGCTAGGAGGCACCACAAGCGGCGTGTATGAAGGCACGTCCGCCTGCGGTATCTCAATAATGGGAGCCGGTAGTTGTATCGGTTCAGGAATTGTTATCGACGGAAAGACCAGCGGCTCGCCTAGGTCCATTACTTGTTAGGGAAGAGACCGTTACGAATAAACTCAACTGCTTTGTCGTCAACATCATTATCAGTTGACTCAGCAAGTTTCTCCAGCATCTCAACGATCAACGCTTTGACACGTTCAGACTGCAAGAATTGAAAAAGGATTGGACGAATAATAGAGATAATCATTGTTCATCAGCGGGTAGTGGTTCGTTGCCTTCGGCTAGCCAGGCTAGGTATTCCTGGTAGTCGGTGTTAGCAGGGTCAAACGGGATGCCCCATTTGTTGTCCTTACAGACTGAAATTTCTTGCGTTCTTGGATGAACAATTAACTTGTAAATCGGTTGAGTCATTGTCAAAGCTCCGCAATAAATTCCACTTGAGCCCACCATTGACCAACGCATTGATCAACAGCGGCACCTCCAAGATTAGTGTTACCTGTTAGGCAGGCAAATCCCGTTACGCTGTCACCTGAATAAGATATAGAACCCGTGCCGTTTGGGGTCATACTACTGTTACCATTTCCACTTGGATTGAAATAGAAAGTGCTGTGGGTGATTAATCCAGCTGTAGGTGTTGCACGCATTGTCACTGGATGATGAGCAATAACACAAGCATACCCTCCATTTCCGTCAATTATGGAAGGACGGTATTTAGCTTGAGGATGTTTGTAGTAATAACGTTGACACCTCTGAAGCTCATCAGAATAGCTCCGATGTTCAAAAGGTGTACTTTTGGTGCCTAACTCTACCTGAACACCAGTAATACCTAACTCGTTGGACGTGCTATCTAGGAAGTTAACTTGGTTAGGGGTTGAGTGGTAATAAGTACCGCTAAACCAAGATCCAGTAGTGCTGCTTTGATAGCCTGTACCGTTGCCGATACACAATTCAAAACGCCAACCTTTTTGATTGTCAGTTTGCCAAGTTCCTGTCGTATCTCCTGGAACCGTATAAGTAATGGTTTGCCAACTACCATCTGCGACTGGCGTAAACTCGTGCAGGTAGTTTCTATCTGCTAATCCATTCCTATGAATCATGCAATAAGTGCCAGCCTTGTTTGTTTTGAATTTGAAGCTGACAGTTAATGTTTGTGCATTAGCAGTGCCGTAACCAACATGGGCAAAATCTAAGCCCTCAATATAAGAAGCCACAGTACCGTAGTCAAGACTTGCAAGAGAGCTATCAACTACGGATGGCGACAATTTTAGCCAATTACGAAATCCTTCAGGCGCACCAGTTGATTCCTGGGAATGGGTAACAGTAGCTTGGCCGTCAATGTTAACGATAAAGCCATCTACTACATAATTATTGTTGCCGACTTGTGAGATGCCTGTAGTACCACGCTGCGCTACTTGCATAGCTCCATTGTAAACTAAATTACGATTACTAAGCGGACCAGCAGTAGGCAACTGTTGACCGTCAATTGTGACGTGTCCATCAACATCAATCTGAACGCCGCCGTTGGTTGTATCGGTGTTCTCAATCTTGTTTACTTTAATAGTACTCATATTCAACCTCCCGGTTTAGTGGGCCAAACAGGGTTGGCTGGATCAGTAGTGTTTGCAGGAAGATCCCGCAAAGCTTGGCGGTAAGTAGCCATCTCAGCGCTCAGGGTGCTGTCAGACAGTGCCAGGTAATCGGTTTCCGCAATAAGGCGGTTACGTTGTTGGCGTAGTTCATTCCAATTACGCTCTTCAGTAATCCGAATCTTTTCGGCTGCAATTGCTTCATCAGATGGCATGACAGCATCTGCTGGCTGAATGATTTCAATGCCACGCAAAACACAATTACCACCAAGAAGGCTAATAATAGCGTTTTGTGTAAGTTCAATGTCAGAAATATTCATGCTTTAACCTCCATAACTGAAAGGCTGTTTGAAATAAATCTAGCAATATGCGTTATATTGCCAGTTGCTTCATTATAAGCAAAACCTTTTAGGTAAAAAGTCTGGGCATTAGTATTAACAGCTGGGACAGCTATGGTAATAGTCTGATCACTTCCATACGATTGCTGCTGGTTTAAAGCGTCGTACTCGGGATAAACACTGTTATCATAAATTGAAGCGTTATCTTTTACAATTACAATTCCTTGAGCACCACGATCAGACCGTGTAATACTTGACATGCCAGCTTGAGCGCTAATCAATAAAACACTATTTGCATATGTTGGCGTAATAGTTACGCTTGCAAGATCTCCATATTCACGATTAGCAACAGTGGAGCCATATAGTGCATTTACTACAGTCGTATTTTTACTGACAAGTATCATACTAACTCCTAAAAACTGGTGGTTTGAAGTTACAACCTGCAAGATATTCCCAGCACGCTCAAGGCGGTCAAGCGTGCCGTTAGCGTCAGGCAAAGTCAGGGTGCTGTTACCTGTGGCATTGAGAGTAATAACCCTGTCACTGCCTAAATCAGCCTGGGGGTCCAGTTCAATCGAACCGGACGTTGCCCCATTTAGTTTGAGTCCCATCACTCACCCCCTGGGGTTTGTTGTGCAGCGATCATTGCGTTGTAAGCATCTACAACTTCAGTAGTCCACAGAGCAGTAGCAACTGCCTGCATTTCAGCGCACTCACCAGTCATGTCAGAGCCAGGGGTCTTGACGTGGCGGTGGTAAGTACGACCCACCTCAACGCCATCCTTTTCAACGATGTCAGCACGACGGCATTGAAGGATGTTGTAGGGAGGGATGATTTCGATTTTGTGTTCAGTGCGTTCTGTGAAAGCCATTTTAAGATAATCCGTTTGTAATTAAATAGGTTTAAATAGCTGTAATGTAAGAGCCGCCCACAATAAGGTCAAAGCCGTTGTTTATTTGACTGGCGACAAGAGTAGATACCGAACTGTCAGCAGTGCTAGCGACCTTTCTTAATAATATGGTATTGCTCGATGGTTGCGCTGTGGCACATAGAGTGCTGTGACTAGCGGTCATTCCAGAAAAAAATGAAACAACCAAAGCGCCGTGCAATTGTCCGTTTGAATCAGTTGCGTAGGGTAAATTATCAAGTGTTACATTGCCTGTATTTGTACCTTTAGAGCTGCATTGAATGTAGCAAGTGATGTAAACAGTTCTTCCAATTTTTACATATTTTGCAGCCCTAGTTACAGTGCTAACAGTAATTGCACCATTTGCGTTATTGAAGAATCTTGGCTCCCAAACTCCCTCCTCGTAGTCATCCAGTGCGTTTGCGGCAGCAGTGTCACCATTAAATGAGATACCGCCGCCTGACTGAATACGCATCCGCTCAGAGGTGCCGTTTGTTAGAAAACGGGTAGCGTTGTCACCGTGGTTGTAACGAATTGACCCACCAACTCCACTGCTATCGTTAAAAAGTAATGCTGATTCGGCAAAGTCATTGCTAGTTTCAATAATTAACTCAGCATCTGAGCCGCTGTTATTTTCAGCAGCGTGGATCCTTACTTTTGCATCACCTGTAGGTTGAGTAAATACAGTTTCAACGTTGTCTACCTTTACCCGTTCAGTACCACCAGTAACAATACTGACTTCATCTGTTCCAAACTGAAGACCTGTTGTTGTAGCTACACCAACAACTGCTGGTCTATTGACGGTTCCGTCAATTCCGCTAATACCATTTGATCCGTCTAACTTGAGTGGTGGCATGTTTATACAGTCCCCTTAAAAATTATTTATACGATTGTCCAGACAGAACCAGATGGGATAGTCACCGTAGCTCCAGCACTAACCGTAATTGGACCTGCACTCATGGCATTTTTCCCTGCGGTGATTGTATAACTAGTTGACACGGTAATATCATTCTCATAGAAAACTGCATCTCCACCAGCTCCAGATGCACCACCAAGACTTCCCCATGAACTAGAATAACCCTCAAACTGTTCGTTTTGGGTATTATAACGAATCATACCAGCATCTGGTGATGCGGGTCTCTGTGCCGTTGTACCAGTTGTTAGGCCAACTGCATCAGATCCAGTGAAGGTTGCTGTAGATGCTGTTAAGATACCAACAACAGAAACACCAGCACCAACAGTTACATTTTGAGCATCAATTGTATTGTTAAATGTAGAAACACCAGAAACATTTAGAGTGTCAACTTCAGTATGGCCAACAACGTCAAGTTTTCCTATTGGATTGTCAGAACCGATTCCTAAATTACCATTTTCATCAAATCTTGCATATTCATTCGTGCCAGTATTATCTCTACCACGGAAAATAATTTGACCATCAGAAGCATCATTTCTACTTTCAATTACAAAAGTGCCATTATTTGCAAGAATTTGTCCAAATTGATTGGTTCCATCTAAATCAGAAATTCTAAATGTAGGAGATCCAGTTCCAGCAATTTCAAGTTTTGTTCCTGGATTATCAGTCCCGATGCCAACCGAACCAGCAAAAAATCCTTGTCCTTTATGGCTTACATGGAATGTATTTGTATCACTGTTATTTCTGACTCTTAGTGCTTTATTCGTATCAGTTGCTTGTGTGGAATTAGAACGAACAATAATGCCTTGAGAATTACCATCTCTTACTTCTAATTTTGCTCCTGGATTGTCTGTCCCGATGCCGAGATTACCCGTTCCATTATACCAACTATCAGCATCAGTATGTAATTTTATAGCATCTTCAGTATCATTTGTATTACGCATGACAAATGAATTGCCAGCAGTATTATGTGTATATAAAATAAATCCAGTCTGAAGACCCGTAACAGAATCTCTCTTAAATCTATATCTACCAGTATTGTTATTTACAATGAAACTAACATTATCACCACTAAAATCACTGGTCTCAATATCAAAGAATGGACTATTTGATCCAATCTTTTTACCAAGAGATAATGCAATATCCTGATCTCCTGTTTCATTTGGTTTGAACCAGGCTCTTTCACCAGAAAGTTCAAGTTTGTATGTTGGAGATTCTGTATTAATACCAACATCAGCTAAAGCATGAACTCTACCATTAAAAGTAGAAACACCAGAAACGTAAAGATTAGTAAGTGTTGAAATCCCGAGATCTACAGTGGATGCAGTAAGAATTCCAGTTACATTGAAATTTGCAATATTAAAATAATCTGCATTGATTGTTCCTTTGACATCCAGAGGTGCAGTTGGTTGTGTACTACCAATACCAATTGATTGGCCAATGGCAACAATTATATCACTATTAACTTGACCACCAATAGTAAGATCAGTACTGATTGCAACCGTATTTGCATTCAGATTCAGATTATTGGGACTAGTAATGTTGGGAGTGCCAGAAGAACCAATAAGTTCTACTCGCCTAACTCCAAAATTCTTATCAGCCATCTGATTTTTTAGTTATTTATGAATGAGTAAATGAAAATCCATCACCAGAAAACTCAACACCATTGATAGATGGTCTATCATCATTATCAAAGGGATTGAATATAATTCTTTTCCTCGCACCTCTCATATTATAAAATGCAGTCCAATAACTCAGTGATGTATCATCATCACTACCCTGCTGATTCCAAAGCATTTCACCAACATCAACACTTGCAATTCTCTTCAACCAGTTATGAACCTGTCTGGAGGTTGCCGTGGGATATGACTGAAGATATAGTGCAATTACACCAGTAACAACTGGAGCAGCTGCCGATGTTCCGTTGAAGTAACAATCATAGAATCGATTATCATCATATCTTTGATAATCAATATAACCACCAACACCATTTGTTCCAGGTGCCAAAGTCTCATCTGCAGGAGCCCAGACATCAATTCCAGATCCATTATTGGAATAATTTGCCTTTCTTTCAAATAACAGGCCATCTGATAGACTAACAAAATCATCCAGGGCACCAACACAAACAACTGGATGAAATTCTGGATCAACAGTTTCATCAAATCCAATACCCTGTGGATTCAACCAATCGCGATGATTACATGGAACAGTACCAGCAGGAAACTCTGCTCTTGGATCAGTAGTACCAAAGAATACATCTTCCATATAATTTAATCTATCTGGATCCATGGATCCAATCCCAAGTCTCTGATTATTATTTCCAGCAGCCGCAACATAAATCACACCCTCAGCCATCATTTCATTTGCAGCAGTATCAGTGGAACTTGATCTTGAGGATGATGACCATTCATAATCAGCACCATACAGATAGTTTTTCATTGCAGTAACGGCATCAGTGGTTGCTGCGCCTGCACTAAATTCCCCTGTTGTTCCTCTGAACTTGTAAGTAATATTACCATCAGCAGAATCAAATTTAGCAATATATCCCCAACTGCCATTCACAATCGTTGGATTTTTAATATTGGTTTCAGTATTGACTGGTTTATACTTATGAAAGATTTTGATCAAATCATAATTTGCCTCAATACCCATTGCAACATTGTCACCAATACCAGGAACATTCCAGATATTTGCTTCAAATGCAGCACCCATATTATTACCAGCAGCCAAACCAGCACATGCCGTTCCATGACCATTAGTGAGTGAATTGGTTCCATCCAATCTATAACCCATTGATCTATCTGCAGTATATACTGAAGAGATTTCTACAGTACCTACGGATGAAAATTCTGCGGATCTACTTGCATTATTTTCCCACCAATCAATAGCTGAAGTTGTGGTAATTCCAGTTCGACCATCGTCTTTGGTATAGGTATATCCATTACTGGTGAAATAATCTGGATCAATGTAATATGGGCCATCAAGAACAATATCCCTGACTCTAGATTGTCCATTAGCATCCATAAACTCAGGATGATATTGGAGAACACCAGAATCATGAATCACCACATCAACATTTTTTCCAGTAAGACTATAACTTACATCACCATACTTTGCCGCAAAGTTTCCATTTCCAGCCCAGAAATCACCATTGGTTTTAATACCGACTCTTTTTACGGACCATCCAACACGATTTAATTCTGCAGATGTTGGATTACTTGCTGGTGGTCCAAGACTATCAAGTTCTCTATAGATTTTAACTTCACCCTTAAATTTACTTGAAAAATGTACTGGTGGTGGATATGCATCAGCATTACATGTTGGGCAGAGTTCTATCCATTTGATGTATTCATGATTTCTGAGTTCATCAGCCTCATCTGCTGTCAAATCAAAAGTTCCTCTTGTGGGACTATGAAGTTTATCATCGGTACAAGAAACAACACGATCTGGAATATGTGGGCAAGATGATTCACCACAAAGAAGGTCATGTATCTCTTGCCAATATTCAGATTTTGTGACACAGATTGTAAATTTCATTTTAGAGAATCGTTTGTCTAGCGAATCTATAAGTGGTTACACCATTGATTCCAGTATCAGGAGTGACTTCAAGATTACATGTAGTACCATCCAATGTTCCTGTCGCAGAAAGAATTAGATTTGGATTGTACATCACGGCATATTCTTGTGCATATGCGGTAGTTCCATTCTGCATGATCAAAACTTTCTCGGACTGAATATTGTTGTTGTACTCAAAGAAGAGAGTATATTCGGCAGTCTTGAAGTCAGTATCTGTAATAACATAACTGTCAATGGTATGTGCAATACCAGCGATAGCCGTAAATGTTCCGAAACCAGTCTGAACACCAAATCTTTCAACCTGCAATGTTGTCTGTGGATTGGTGGTTCCTACACCAACATTCTTCGTGGTGTGAATACCAACGGAAGTAACGGCCCAGGTTCCTGCAGCACCTGTATTTCCACCTGTTGCAGTGATCGTAACAATACCAGAAGAAACTGGAGTTACGGATAGATTTGTTCCGAAGTTTATGGTCTGTGCAGTACCGACAGTTACATCATTGTCTCTGACTCCGATACCACTACCCTCTGCGGTAACTCCAGTAATTCCAGATCCATCACCAATAAAGCTTGTTGCAGTAACAACACCAACAACAATATTTGGAGTTCCAGTTAATCCTTGTGCAACGGTTGCAGTATCAGCTAATGTTGCGGTGGTTGCAGTGCCAGTTAGATCTCCAATAAAGGTTGTTGCAGTAACAACACCCGTGAATTTTGCATTACCAATGACATCCAAATGTGTTGTTGGTTGTGTTAAACCAATACCAACATAGTGATTAAAGACTGCACTTGGTCTGGTTGGATCACCAGCAACGTCAAGGAATGCAGAAGGTCTCGTACTACCAACACCAACCTCACCATATCTATTGAATACGACGAGCATATTCTCGTTAAGTGGTAGTCCTGGTGGTGCAGATGTTCCACCCAGATTATAACCAAAGATCTCAATTTGACCATTGGAAGGAAGTTCATCCTCCGCATTATAGTCAATCTTCATTCGGGCATCTGTACTAGGATTACCCTCATGGAAGTGAATACCAGTCTTGTAATCAATATTAGCTAAATCAGAGTAAAAATTAATAACTCTATTTGCACCTGTTATATCAATGTTACCATCAACTGTAGCTGTACCATATACAGTAAGATCTGTGGTCGTAATTGTAGTATCAATGTCGGCACTGAGAGCAGTAATCTGACCTGTTGCATCAACATTTCCAACATTAATATCTGGCCTTCCATCCAATCCAAACGAAGTTGTGGCATATCCAGATGTTCTGGCAAATCCAGTAATACCAATATCATAATCACCACTCAGTCTGGCACGATCAATTGTACCAGTTGTGATATTGGCTGCATCGGATAAATTATTTGCAGTTGTTGCAGTACCAATAATATCAATGGTGAAAGAACTTCCGACAAGATCAAATGCAGTGGTGGCATAACCAGCGGTATCTGCATAGGCAACATTCAGATCAGCTTCGACTACACCATTCAATGTGAATGCAGTTGTTGCAAATGATGCAGTTTGTGCTAGTCCAGTGATACCAATATCATAGTCACCAGAGAGTCTTGATCTGTTAATTGTGCCAGTTGTGATATTGGCTGCATCGGATAAATTATTTGCAGTTGTAGCGGTTCCTGCTAAATCACCGACAAATTGAGCAGCAGTGACTACACCAGCAAATGATGCGGTTCCTGTTGGTAGTATTGTGGCACCAACGCCAGTAAAAGGAATACCAACATGAAGTCCAGATCTTGCGGTAATAAATCCAACCGAGTCAATATTATTAACATCTTCATAAGTAAGTGTTCCACCAATGGTTACGTTACCAGAGAAGGATGCACCAACACCAATTAGATTTCCGATTGTGATATTTGGAGTTCCATCCAATCCATATGATGTTGTCGCAAATGCTGCAGTAGAAGCAAAGGAAACCGTAGCCGCATTTCCACTAATATCAATATCATACTCACCAGAAAGTCTGGCATTATCAATTCTACCATCTAAAATACCACTTGCATCATTCAAGAAGTATGAAGTGGTTGCGGCAGATGCAGTGGTTGCAGAAGCAACATTTAGATCTGCTTCAATCTTACCGTCAAGAGTAAATGCAGTGGTTGCAAAAGAGGCAGTCTGAGCTAAACCAGTAATACCAATATCATAATCACCAGTCAGTCTATCTCTAGAGATTGTGCCAGTTGTAATATTGGCCGCATTAGCAAGATTAGTGGCAGTAGTTGCGGTTCCAGTAATATCAATACCGTAAGAATCTCTAGCAAGATCAAATGCGGTGGTTGCATAACCAGCAGTCTCGGCAACAGCAACGTTTAGTTCTGACTCTATCTTATCATTGAGATAGAATGCTGTTGTTGCATATGAAGAACTTGATGCAAAGGATACAACCAGTTCTTGCTCAAGTTTGCCATCTAGGGTGAATGCTGTGGTTGCATATCCAGCAGTCTGAGCAAATCCTGTGATGCCGATATCATAATCACCACTCAGCCTTGCTCTATCAATTGTTCCTGTGGTGATGTTAGCGGCATCGGCAAGATTAGTGGCAGTGGTTGCAGTGCCAGTTAGATCTCCAACAAAACCGCCCGTAGAAGTTGTGATTCCAGAAATATCAACATCACCATCAATGTCAGCACCATCGGAGACCATTTCCCCCGCGATGTTAACACCAGTGTTTGTTGTCTGGAATTTGAATGATCCGTTATAATATAAGTATGCAGAACCATCATTGGCAAACAAAGCCATTGGTTCATTACTAGTTTTCGTAATGCGAATATTACTTCCACCACGAATATATAAATCCCCGTTTCCTTGGTCATCAATATAAGAATGTGATCCACTATGGTAAATTCTTAAGTCTGAGGATGCACCAAAAACAGCTCTGGCATTATCACCAAACTCCAGTGAATTTGCACTGGCATCCCATATCATGTCATAAGACGTTCCATAGAACGTCGCATCACCATTCACCTGAAGTGAATTTAGTATTCCAAGATCAGTCAGTGATGATTGAGTAACTCCAGATCCAAGAGTTGTTCCATTCAGAACTTCATTGGTATCAATATAGTATGCATTATTGGATGTAACAACCCCAACCATGAGGTCTGGTTCACCCTGAAGACCAAATGCTGTGGTAGCAAATGAGGCTGTCTGTGCAAGACCTGTCAGATTACCAACAACATTTCCTGTAAGTGGTCCGACGAATCCACCAGCCGTTAGAATTCCAGTGATGTTGGCATCACCAATAACATCTAATGGAGTATCTGGTTGAGTCGATCCAATACCAACAAACTTAGTCGTAAAAATACCGACCGTAGAATAATCTACCCATTCCTTAGAGTCGGATTGTGAAAAATCAATATCGACAAAAGTATCGTTGGATGTATTGGTGGAAATTGAAACAAAGTCACCACCTCTGAAGTTAATCCCTACATAAGAACTTACACCAAGGATTTGGTCATCTTCGGTTACGAAAATCGCTCCAAGGCCTGTTGGTTCTGGTTGAACCCACTTAATACCACCAGCATCCTTTGATAGATATAAACCTAAAGTTCCTCTATTATCATCAGAGTCTACAAGGTCTCCTGGTTTGAAGTCACCACGGACTTCCATGGTATAGTTTGGAGTAAAGGTTGTAGTACCTACACCAACTCTACCAATAACGCCAAGAGTTTTTCTATCTTCAGAGTGTTGTTCAACACCTAATTCTTTTTTTAGCTCTCTTCCGCCAAGGTATCCAATGTCTTTTGCCATTTTTAGATATTTGTAGTTTCTAGAATACTAGTTACGAACTTTAGATCTGTTGCACTACTACCAAGAGTTACCAGTTTGTCTCCAGTTTCTAGAACCAACTTTCCAGTAATCAATTGAGCGGTTTCATTACCAGGAATTGGAAAATCTTTTAGAAGCTCAGTATCAGTTCCACCCCTTCTGAACACAAATGTAATAGTCTGTGTGTCAGAACTTAGGTTTGTGCATTGTGCTAATAGAACAACACCAACAAACCCTACAGGAGCTTCATATACTTCACTTAAAGAAGTATCAACGACCTGAGTAACTGTTTGAAATTGATTAACGGCAGCAGCTGCAATTGCCATTTTTTAGTCTCCTAGTGCCAGAATGAATGGGGTAATTTGTGAGAATAAACTCTTAGAATAATCTCTTCCAGAAATAGTACCAGTTGTTTGATTAATTACAACACCGTCACCAATTCTAAAGTTTCCTCGTTCATCTGTGCTTGTATAGATTACTTCACCGCCATTTTGTTTAATGACTTCATCTTCTTGACGAGAAACACCACCGCGAGATGGATATGCTAAAGTAATTGTGTTTCCAGCACCAATATATTCAAAGGAGTGAGAGGATGCGATTTGCAAACTCTGTCTTGAGAAAAAGACCGTAGATCCGATACCAATATCATTATTTAGATTCTGTACCAAAGTAACTGTACTGACTCCAGCGGAAGGAACTGTTGATGAGTCAATTGTATAATATAGAGGAACCATAAGTGCTGTGGCTGCAGCACCAGCACCGCCACCACCAGTAAATGTAATTGATGGTGCTTCAACATACTGAAGACCACCGCTCAATAGATTGATTGCAGTAACCTTTCCATTGCTAACGACCGCAGTAGCCTGAGCACGAATAGTATTACCAATTCCAGTTGGGAATTCAACGGTGACAACTGGTGCTGAAGTGTATCCAGAACCACCCTCGGTAACATAAATGTCACCAACTGATTTATAAAGTTTATCTATGTATACAGCTTGTCCACTATAAGGTCTATTTGAACCGATACCAGCAATTTCTAGAGTTGCATTTCCTCTTGCCAGTGAAGTTGAAATATATCCAGTATATCTATCAGTACATTTAGAGGTATAATCTCCAACACCGTTAGCTACAAGTCCTCTTGTACCAAAAGATGAGTTTGAGTTGGTTAAGTCTAACTGCCCACCTCCACCAGCATAGATTGCCGTATCATTACAGATGGTAAAAATTGATACCAACTGACAGTATGCACCATTCGTAACGGATACGCCAATACCACTACCTTGATTAAACTGTGTATAGGCATCCACGTTGAATGAACCCTGAACACCAATGTCATCAATCTGATCACCCTCATCAGAATCAAATCCATTGATTCTTGCACCAATACTATTCTTAACAAAGTTTGTGCAGTTACGAATATATGGGCCCTTACGAATAACACCAACACCCTGAGAAGGAATGAGTGATATATCGGTTACACCAGCACCAGCATTTCCTGGATAAGTTGTTGTGAATCCAGTTGTGGCATCATTACCATCAAGTCCGTTCTGAATGATTCCAGTAACAATACCAACACAACTATAGATTGCAGAAACTACGTTTGCACATCCATTAATATAATGATTCCATCCAGTAATTGGATCTGGTTGGATGGATTCATCCATCGTCTGAAGAAATTCAGTCTGATAATTCTTCATTCTTTGGGCAGTTCCACCAGTATCATAAGTATGTTCGATGGTGGAAATTCCAACGTTTACTTCAAATGTATTATCATCAATAACTCTCTTGACTGGGAAATCATAACCATAAGTTCCATCTGGGAAAATTGTTGTCGTTACACCAGCATGTTCAGATGAGCATGTAAATGCCAATTGAGAAAGTCTTACAGTATCGCGAATTGAAAGGCCATGAGATGCTGCTGTAATGGTTGTAATGCCAGTATCCTTACCGTAGATTGCATTGGTTACGTTTGTAGATGCAGCAGCACCAGTTGGTGCCCATGGTGCATTGTTAATTATAGCTCTTGCAATCTGCCTTGAATACATAAAGGCATCGATTGAAGTTGAACCAAAACCAACAATGTGATCAAGGTTTCCATTAATATCAAAATATGACTTACCAGCACCAATACACTTGGAATTACCACCTCTAGTAATATCATGACAGATTGCACGATATACATCTTTAATATCATCTCTACAACTTGTACTATCAATCTCAATTGCAGGATTTCTATAATCAGTACTCGTAATATAACCTACAGTCTCATTAGCAATAAAATTAATGTTTGATCGGATCAGTCTGGCTGCATCGAAGAATCTATCAGATGCAGTGCCAAGAAGAGGTCTATAAGTGATTACAGCTGCTCCAGTTGAAGCAACACCCACGAATGATAAATCCTGTACTGTTCCACCCTGACCCAACTGAATGACATCTTCTCCAGGATTTGCAGGAGATATTTCACAGTTTCTAATATCACCACCAATAATGGTAACAAAATCCTGAAGAACGATAGGATTATCTTCTATGTAAAGTCCAGCGGCGACATTGATTGTATCTCCAGATGTTGCAATGCCGGCCGCTTGCTTGACTGTTAAAAATGCACGATCTTCAGATAGACCAGTGTCATTATCATCCCCATTCTTATTAACAAAATAACTATTTCCAATTGGATTGGCATTTATAGAAACAACTCTTGTTCCAATTCCACTTGGATCATCTTGTTTTAAGAATAACTTACCATCAGGTAAATTAACAGCTAACTCTCCAGCTGCTAATTGTACGGCAGTTGGAATCTTACCTGCTACGGTACTTCTTCTAATTCGTATTCTTCCTGCCATTTGATATAGTAACCGTAGTCGGGTTTTTAGTATTTATAAACCATTCAAATCATTGATAAACAACCATTCTTCTGGTTCTTCACCATCAACTACGAACTCTTGATAGAAAGAATCAGCATCATCTTTCATCTCCATGTCAATTAGATTTGTGATTTGTTCACAAAAATATTCTTCAACATAGGTGATCATTTTTTCACGAATTTCATCAACAGTCATATTCACGTCCATTGCTAATAATTTCAATTTGGTCCTTTAGAAGAGAAATTTCTTCTTGATACTTTACAATTTCTGATTCGAGGAAAGCAATCCGTTCATAGTGAAGGTCGGAAAGATCAGTCATTGGCTCCTGCTGTTCTGCCTCACCATTATACCAGAAATCTTCCCAATCTTGGTAGGTTGCGTCTGAAATCATTTTGAATCCATTCTCCACACAATTGTTTTCGACCCAGCGATAAAGAGCTTGATAACGCTCTTTCCAAATTTGTTCTTGGTTCATGATCTGTTGTATGTATGAATCCAGTATAGACAAAAAAAGAGGGGTTGGCAACCCCTCAAATGTTAAGTATTTGTTTACTTGGTGAGAAGAAGAATCTCACCATAAAGCAAGGCCATAAATGCAACGCAACTTATGGATAAGATCCCAGTAACTTGTAGTGCTTCCATGGTTCACTTAACGTAAGTACGACCACGATAGCAGAAACTGCCATGAGTTTCCCCATTTGCTGGGCATACCTCGTACTCAACACCACGATATGAAGTGTGGAGAATTTGAGCGTTATGTAGAGCAGCAGCTTTATCAATCTGCTTTTTGATCATTTGAAGTGTGTTCATGATTGACTCCTAAAGAAATGAGAATTAACCTTCTCTGCCGTAGCAGGATCCGTTTTCCCGTTCCTTCAGTCGTTTGCGTCCTATGCTTTGAAACACTTAAGCGTCATATTGCGGCCAAACAATCGATATAAAAATCGCTGTTTAGCTTTATCAGATAAGTCAGATTCCATTACGGTCTCTGCTATTTCCCTGATTTGAACACAAGTCAGGTCTGGTTGTCGCAAATTGGCTATAAGAAAAAGTTCAATCATAGGATGAACGCTCCGTTCCGCGACTTACTTGCGTCTGGTTTCCCAGATGAACGACAGGTCTATTATAGACCATCATTAGTATTTAGTCAACCCATGTCAAAATTTTCCGATTCTCCGATCAAACGGTCGATTACGGTGTTTTTGCCACTTAACTTCTCAATGGCATGAAGATTGGATTTTTGGTATTTCTTCAATTTCTTATATTTCTTCACTAAACGGATGAGATCCTGTTTTGGAATCTCAATGTCAATGTTGTCAATATCAAATCCTTTAGTCATTTTATAAAAAACCCTACAGAACAAAAAAAGCCAAGGGATTTTTTCCCCCGATTTATGGAATTAAAAGCTAAATTTGGTTTTGGACCTCTTTCCAGTCCTTATCAAAGATCTCTAAACCTTTCTCAGTCAGGATGTGATCATACATTTGATCAAATACCTTTGGTGGCATTGTACAGATCTGAGCACCATTGTACCAAGAACGAATAGCACGTTGAACACTACGAATTGATGCAGAAAGAACCTGAGTCTTCACACCATGAATACGATAGAGTTCAGAGATAGAACGAACAACTTCCAGACCAGCCACAGATTGATCGTCAAGGCGTCCTACAAAGGGTGAGACATAAGTTGCACCAGCCTTTGCTGCCAAGACTGCTTGAGCGGCACTAAAGATCAGTGTGACATTGACCTTAATGTTCTGGTCTGAAAGTGATTTGCAAACTGCAAGTCCATCACGGGTACAAGGTACTTTAATTGTGGCAACATTACCAAACTTTTCATAAAGGCGTTTACCTTCACGATACATTTGGCCTTCATCACCAACAACTTCCATACTGATATCCTTGATACCAATATCTTTGATCTCTTGATAAACATCTTCTGGATTTCTACCACTTTTCATAATCAGAGTTGGATTCGTGGTGACACCATCAATCAAACCAGTTCGATAATACTGATTGATTAATTCTGTATCTGCTGTATCAAGAAAGATCTTCATGTAATTGTGAGTGTACTTCATAAGAGGAAAAGTATAACATTAGGAACTGAATTCGTCAAGCATGTCTAGAATATCATTTAAAGCTTCATGATATCCATTATGCCATTCACCACTTTTGTCGTGGCGCTTTCCATCATATAATGCTGTTTTTAGTTTGTATATTCTTGGAAGAATATCAACCTTTGAAAGTCTTGAGCTAGGCATCGGAATTAATCCTCTACATCATAGTTTAATATTGTATACACATAATAACAAACTCCAATAAGAAGTAAGATTATTGAAATAATTACACTCCATGTCGGATCATTCAGATTTTCGTGAGACCTTAGAATGAGATTCACGGAATGGTTCCCAATGTTGCCACCCATATTTATGGACAGCCCACATACCCACAATGGGTACGAATACAAGAAAAAATGACATGAACCCAAGAGACCATGGGTTCTGCATAACATGGCGAACAAATAACATCATTGATCGAAAAGAACGGCAAAGAAAAACATGAGAAGTCCAAAGACAATAGGAAACATTAATAACACTAATTGTGAGATTTCCATAGTTCTCTAAAGTAAAGATCTACTTGATGGAGACAACCTAAAGGAGCATTCTCTTCACTTAAAGCCCATTCATAACAAAATGCCTCCATTTGGGGAGTAACCCTTGGTGGGGTATACATTCTTGCAAATGAAGACACTGCGAACCAAAATCTTTGCCTAATGGGCGGTTCCATTCCCATTGTAGTCATCGGAGTCATAGTAGTGTCCTTTCTTTGATCCGAAATAGATTGTAGTCAATACGAATGGGACCGCAATAATCATGAGTGCTTTCCCTAACAATTGGTCCATCTTACTGTGTAGTTTGTGAGATTGGTTTTGTTTCTTAAGAATGATTCAGTAACAAACCATTCACTAGCACGGGAATAAACAACGTGTTGTTTTTCTCCAATAGTGATGATGTATTTTTTCAAGTTAGTTAACATGAATAGTACCGATCATGCCAGCTCCTTTATGAGGGCCGCACCAGTAAGTATAATCCCCTGCATCAGGAAATGCAACCTCAAAGTCTTCGCCTGGTAACATTGCGAGACCTTCATGTGATAGTTCTGGATGATTCTCAACTACAACATTATGAGGAGGAAGCATATTATTAACAAAGTGAACTGACTCACCAGCACTAATAGTGACTTCAGCAGGATCAAAAACCAGATTACCGTTGGAACCCATTTGAACGTCAACAGCCCATGCAGGCAGTGCAAAAAATAGTGTAGCGAGAAGAGTGAAGAAGATCTTCATGTTTGTTTACTCAACTACACTATCTAGGTATTCTCTCTCATTTTTGTATAAAAAATCAAGTTTTTTATCAAGATATATTTGTATTCCCTGACTTATTTCTGGAAGTAACCACTCATGAACTGGTAGGCAGTATTCCCAGTTTGCTGGTTGAATACAGTTCATCACAACAACAGTCCAGAAAGCTGTCAAATGATTGACAATAGTAGTCATGAAGTAGTCCTCATTTCTCTCATACCTTTACACTCAACTCCACGTTTTAACATGGACATCATTGATTGCTGTGCAGAAATCATATCAAAATAGACAGCAACCCGTTCTTTTCCCCAAAGAACGTAATCAACACAATAAAATCCATTTTTAAGAGGGTCTCGTATTTTACGCATAAAAAAGAGGGTCCGAAGACCCCCAGTATATCATAGAAATATCATTCCTGCAAGCATAATACCGAAGCAAAATACAGTGAAGAGTAAGAGTGATCCAGCCATCCACCATACCCACTTTGGTAATGGATCAGAGGGCGTTTCCACGGGGAAGAACTTCCTCAGGGAAGACAAACTGCTCATGTGGTTGATCTACTGGTGCCATCCAGGCACGTAGACCTTCATTCAATAGGATGTTCTTCGTGTAGAAGGTTTCAAACTCTGGATCTTCTGCTGCTCTGATTTCCTGGGATACGAAATCATAAGCACGTAGATTAAGAGCAAGACCAATAATCCCAATAGAGGATGTCCAAAGGCCCATGACAGGAACAAAAAGCATAAAGAAATGAAGCCAACGCTTATTGCTAAATGCAACACCAAAGATCTGAGACCAGAAGCGGTTCGCTGTAACCATTGAATAGGTTTCTTCTTCTTGAGTAGGTTCAAACGCTTTGAAAGTATTTGCTTGTTGACCATCTTCAAATAATGTATTTTCTACTGTAGCACCGTGAATAGCACAGAGTAGTGCTCCACCCAGGATACCTGCAACACCCATCATGTGGAAGGGGTTGAGTGTCCAGTTATGGAAACCTTGGAGGAACAAGAGGAAACGGAAGATCGCCGCAACGCCAAACGAGGGGGCAAAGAACCAACTAGACTGCCCGAGAGGGTACATAAGGAAAACGCTGACAAAGACAGCAATCGGGCCAGAGAACGCAATAGCATTGTACGGTCTAATCCCTACGAGACGTGCAATTTCAAACTGCCGAAGCATGAATCCTATAAGAGCGAAGGCTCCATGGAGCGCCACAAAAGCCCAGAGTCCCCCAAGTTGGAACCAGCGGACGAGATCTCCCTGAGCTTCTGGACCCCATAGAAGAAGTAGGGAATGTCCGAGAGCGTCAGCAGGAGTTGATACAGCAGCAGTAAGGAAATTACATCCCTCAAGATACGAAGAAGCAATCCCGTGAGTGTACCAGCTTGTGACGAACGTTGTGCCAGTGAGCCAACCGCCCAGTGCCATGTAAGCAGTAGGGAACAGAAGAATACCTGACCAACCAACAAAAACGAACCTATCACGCTTAAGCCAGTCGTCGAGTACATCAAACCACCCCCTTGTTTGTGTTTGTATTAGTGTGCTTGATACCATTAATTTTTTCCTTTTTTTTCTTTAACCAATATAGTTGAGGCCATGTGTCACGAATAATCTCTCTTAACTTTTCTGGAGTTTGTTCGTTGTACATAGATGGAAAAAGGGACCCGAAGGTCCCTTGCGAAGTTATTCAGTTATGAATCAACCAACAGTTGGTGCGGTGAGAGCAACAGGAGTGCTTTCAGCAGCAGCAAGGTCGAGAGGGAAGTTGTGAGCATTACGCTCGTGCATTACTTCCATACCGAGGTTAGCACGATTAAGTACATCTGCCCAGGTGTTTAGTACCTTACCTTGACCATCCATGATGGACTGGTTGAAGTTGAAACCATTGAGGTTGAATGCCATGGTGCTAACACCAAGAGCAGTGAACCAGATTCCTACGACAGGCCATGCTGCAAGGAAGAAGTGAAGTGAACGAGAGTTGTTGAAGGAT
>BCSF01000099.1_pt1 | contig 38007 bp, 53 predicted proteins | sample 1016431 | NCBI WGS metagenome assembly BCSF01 (sample SAMD00045685;SAMD00045686;SAMD00045687;SAMD00045688;SAMD00045689;SAMD00045690;SAMD00045691;SAMD00045692;SAMD00045684;SAMD00045690;SAMD00045691;SAMD00045692;SAMD00045684;SAMD00045685;SAMD00045686;SAMD00045687;SAMD00045688;SAMD00045689, study... | reverse complement strand
GTTCTTAACTGGTTGGAACAAAGATAAACTTCATATATCTACAAACCGTAACATACGGTAGCTTGATTTTTGGGTAAATAGTACTATAATAGTTGTATCAATGTGATACTCGTATGGTCTCATTCTATTTGACCGCTACCATCCTCCTCTGTTTCATAGCATATATTGGAATGGAGAATTCGATGCGATTGGTTAAATTTATTGAGATCGATATCCGTTGGCACTGGGTTGTTTTCCGAGCTTACTTCCTGAGAAGAAAGTTGGAAAAAGAACTAGGAATTGAACCAACCACTTTCACAGAACACTACAAAACCTATGGAAAACGATAGAGAGTTTTCTGATCTTACCATGACTAGGGCAGAATGTCCTAAGTGTGGTGCGCTTTGGATTAATGGTCAGCACTATTGGAGCGGAACTGGAGTACTAGGTGATCCTCACGATCTTGCTGGTCTTGTTTGTAACAAATTAGGAAATCATCAATGCATCAATCCATGTAAGGGGTCTGATTCTGGTGATACTTGGGAAAGACGACTTGCAGATTTAGATAAGTTTGGAAAGGAGCATGGTGAGGGCGAAACCCAGTGGTGGAATAAGTGAGGAAACACACATATTAAGCATTAAATAATACTTAAGATAAAAACTTCATTGAGTAAATAGTCTTAGATGCTATAACCTAATGAAGTTTTTTATTGCTTTATTCGCTTCATTGTTTCTCGCCCTTCCAGCATGGGCAGTAGACGTTCAGATGGGTTCCAATGGCAATCTTGTGTTTGATCCTGCAGAGGTTACTATCTCTGCTGGCGAGTCGGTGCATTTTGTTAATAATATGCTCCCTCCTCATAACGTTGTCGTTGAGGATCATGATGAGTTAAGTCACGAAGCCCTGGCAATGTTACCTGGTGAAGAGTTTGATGTTGCATTCCCTGAAGCAGGTGATTACACTTATTGGTGTGGTCCTCACAAAGGTGCAGGTATGATTGGAACTGTTCACGTTGAATAAAGACGATAAGAGAGAGTTCTATAAATCCCTCAGAGAGCGCATTACTCAACTAAGGATGCAACATCTCTTTGAGGAACCTTGCCCACTTTATGAACCAGAGTGGGAAGAGGATTATGCCTGGGACTGCAGACTAACCTACGACTACGAAGAAGATGAAGAAACTCAATGAAGTAGTTTTAAACATCACTGTTGCAATACTCGACTTTTTATACAGAGGTCGAGATTATCAAAGGTTTTGGGTGCTTGAGGAGATTGCTCGGGCACCCTATTTTGCGTTCTTAAGTGTATTACATTTTCGTGAAAGCATGGGACTTCGTGGTCCTGAACATCTATATTTGATGAAACAGCACTTCGAGCAATCCGTAAATGAAACAGAACATCTGGAATATATGGAATCTAGGGGCGGTAATCTTTATTTTATCGATCGCTTTGTTGCCAAACACCTCGTCCTTATCTATTATTGGGTCAACGTGGTTTATTATTGGGTGGCTCCTCGTTCTGCTTACCATTTGTCCTACGAAGTAGAGATCCACGCTGCAACTACATATGCTAAACACTTAGCACTTAACGGACATGATGACAAGATCCTTGAGATCTTGAATGATGAACTTGAGCACTCAAGAGAACTACATAATGCAATGGATTTAATCAATGGCGCATCGAATGGAAGAGATTAAACCAGACCACTTAGTGACACGAAAAGAGTGTCAGGAGATGATTGATGATGCAATACGAAAACATAATCGTAATGCTTCAATTATCAGTATGTGTGTTGGTTGGGTTGTTCTCGCACTTTTTGCTGAAGGTTTGCTTCGACTTATTGGAGTAATCGATCCTGTATTCCCATGGCTCAAAATCACATTATAGACTGGATAGGAGTAGTGTTGCTATTTCTGTTCGGAATGACTATGATTTGTCAAGGTCATTTTATTTTTCATCAAAAACATGGATACTCCAGAAAAGAAACAGAAGATCCAGAAGCAAGAGACCGAATTAGACGACAAGTCGAAGCGGTCCTCAGAGGTGAAAAGGATCACTAAACATATTCATCCACATGATGATGAACCAGACCCTACAGCATACATGGGAAACTACAACTTTCCACAAATGCTATTTGCTTTTTGCGTAGGGTTCGCAACAATGTTTGTCTTAGCAGTCGATGAGATAAACGATTTTAAGGGATGTCCCTTACCAGAATATTTTCAAAACGAGGTTAAAGGATGAAAGTAGGATTAATCGGATTAGGACGGATGGGCGAAGGAATGTCCCGTCGAATGATCAAAGCAGGTATTGAAGTTCATGGATATCGCAACAATTATAAAAAAGCAGAAGAACAATTTGAAAAGGGTTATATCAGTGGATGTGCCACTTCTCTGGAAACTCTTGTTCAAGTAGTACATGCACAAGATGGATTGGTTGGTAAGGCACCTGGTGTCTTCATGATGGTAGTACCAGCAGAAACAGTAGAGGAAACACTCAATGAGTTATTACAGTTTTGTATGGAAGGAGATATTATTATTGATCATGGCAATAGCAATTTTAAGGACTCTCGACGCAGGGCAGACAGGTTGGCTAAACTTGGCATCTCGTATCTTGACTGTGGCACTAGTGGTGGTGTTTACGGTCTGGAGCGTGGATACTGTCTTATGGTTGGTGGTGCAAATTTTGCAGTATCCGCCTGCGCTCCAATCTTTAGGGCACTCGCACCAGGTATCGGCGGAGCTCCAAGGACAGATCCTTTCGACTATGAATCGTCTTCCGAGCATGGTTGGTTACATTGCGGACCACCTGGAGCAGGTCACTTTGTAAAGATGGTCCACAATGGAGTTGAATATGGAATCATGCAAGCATACGCAGAAGGATTTAATATCCTGCATGAAGCTAATGCTGGGGCAGCTTACGTTAAAGCGGGCGATGCTGAGGTTGCTCCGATGGAGAATCCAGAAGATTATCAGTATGACATTGACGTTGCTGAGGTGGCTGAGCTTTGGCGTCGTGGTAGCGTGGTTGGTTCTTGGTTACTCGATCTTACCGCTACTGTATTACGCAGCGATAGAGAGCTTAGCAAGTTCGATGGGGGAGTATCAGACAGTGGTGAGGGTCGTTGGACTGTTCACACTGCTGTGGATCTTGGCGTACCCGCTCCTGTCATCAGCAGTGCGTTGTGGTCACGCTTTGAGTCGCGCCGTCTTGGTGCTTTCGCAGCCAAGGTTTTGAATGGAATGCGTGCTATGTTTGGTGGTCATGACGTTCGCTGATGTCCTCAAATGGATTGCAGTACCATTTGTACTGGCCACGGTATATTTCGGGTTACGAAAAGGTGAAAATAACTATTACGAATCAGACGACTATGACGGAAACGGCACCGCTCACTAAGGGAATTGTTATCTTTGGAGCAACAGGAGACCTCTGTAAGCGCAAATTAATTCCAGCACTTTACAAACTCTGGCAGAAAGAACTTCTGCCAGACAATTTTTTAATTGTAGGTAGTGCCAGGAGAGAACCAACAACTGAAGATTGGAAGAAATCATTGGGAGAATATCCTGATGATTTTCTACATCATCTAAATTATCAATGTGCTGATTTGTCTATGCCTGAAACGCTTAGACATTTGCCAGATTATATTGATGATATGACATATTTTCTTTCTGTACCACCAGAAAGATATGAAAGTGCAATTGTCAATCTCAAAGAAGCAGGATGTTTAGATGACCCAGAAAGATCGCGTGTGGTTATTGAAAAACCCTTTGGGCACGATTATAAATCTGCTCATAATTTACAGTCTGTGGTGGAGCGACATCTACGCGAAAAACAAGTCTATCGCATTGATCATTATCTCGGTAAAGATACTGTCAATAATATACTTGCTACTAGGTTTAGTAATATTCTGCTGGAACCACTTTGGAACCGCCAGTACATAGAAGAAATTCAAATTTTTGCAACTGAAACTATTGGTTGTGAAGGTCGCTCACAATACTACGAGACTGCTGGAGCAGTCAGGGATATGCTACAAAATCATATCCTACAAGTCCTTGCTTTGGTAGCAATGGATGCACCTTGCAAGATGAATGCTAGGGAAATCAGACGTGAGAAGACAAAAGTCTTAGCAGCGACTACAATGTCACCATCTATCATTCTTGGTCAATATGACTCGTATCGTTCTGAAGAGGGGGTTGATCCTAACAGTAATACTCCTACCTATTTCGCTGGCACTTTATTCGTTGATAACTGGCGTTGGAAAGGAGTTCCTTTTAACGTCATGACGGGTAAGAAAATGCCTTATGGTTGCGTTGAGGTTGTTATTAAATTGAAAGAACCTCCATTGAAATTATATGAAGGTGAAGTTAGTGATCGTATTGTTATGCGTCTCCAACCCAATCCACACCTAGACATCAGTCTTGATATCAAGTCCCCTGGTCTTGGTGATGATCTTGAAGTTGCTACACTTACTCATGCATATCCTGAAGATAGAGCAATTGACGGATATGAAAAACTTCTGCATGACGCTATTGTAGGAGATCAATCTCACTTTGTTCATGCAGATGAAGTGATGGAATCTTGGCGCATTGTTGATGATCTTCTTTGTGAAGGTGATCAATGTCAAATTCGTACTGTACCTTATGTCTATAGACCTGGTTCATGGGGTCCTATGCATAAAACAGGAGAAGTTGCTAAGTGGGATTATCCAGCATGACACACGTTCAACTGTTCGTTAGAGCAACTATGCAAACCCCCTGGTGCTTAGGTGTCATGGGGTTCTTGCTAGTATTTGTTCCCATCTTAGGTATGTGGGCGGTTCATAAATATGGATGGGAACATTGGGAACCATTTAGTCGTCATGAACCTCCTACTCCGCCCACTGAATGATATTAATGACCCTGTTTGGAGCGTGATCTTTTCGATCGTGCTCCTTCTTATTGGGGTTGGTTGGGTCGTTAGATATATACTACTAGTTGATACCCGAGAGGCACAAGAGCATGGGAGCCATGACACCCCCGAGCAGAAAGAGTTGTTACAACTTCCGAGTGACGAAAATAAATAGAGTCGTCGATGGGGATACGATCGATGTCACGATTGATCTCGGTTTTGATCTTTATAAAAAAGAGAGAGTTAGAGTTGCTGGCGTGGACACGCCAGAGAAACGCACCCGAGACAAAGAAGAAAAGGAGCTCGGACTAGATGCGACAGCTTGGCTCAAAGAGAAGTTGGATGGTGCCATTAGTGGGGATGATGATCTTGTTATCCGCACTGAGCTTGTTGGTGGTGTCGGCAAGTATGGTCGCCTTCTCGGTTGGTTGTATGTAGGGGATGGTGATACTTCTCTTAATGAGCAGATGATCACCGAAGGATATGCATGGGCATATGATGGTGGCACTAAGAAAAAAGACTTTGAAGAACTGCGCGAAATCCGCAGACAGCATGGGACACTTGTATGACACCAATCTTTGTTTTTGGATTTGCAATCTTACTAACAGTAGGGATGGAAATCACTTGGCCTGTAAGGAATAGAAAATGAGTAGCACTGACCAGTATCTTGGTAATCCTAATCTAAAGAAAGCAAATACAGCATTAGATTTTACTCCTGAAGAAGTTCAGGAGGTTATCAAATGTTCTGAAGATCCTGTATATTTTATCAAAAAATATATTAGGATCGTTTCTTTGGATAAGGGTTTGATCCCTTTTGACATGTATCATTTCCAAGAAGAAATGGTACAAAAGTTTCATGACAACAGATTTAATATTGCCAAACTACCACGTCAGTCTGGTAAGTCTACTATTGTTACTTCATACCTTTTATGGTATGTTCTCTTCAATGATAATGTCAACGTAGCAATTCTTGCTAACAAAGCAGCAACTGCTCGTGAGATGTTACAGCGTCTACAATTGTCTTATGAAAACCTCCCCAAGTGGCTCCAGCAAGGTATTCTCCAGTGGAACAGGGGCAGTCTGGAATTGGAGAACGGTTCTAAAATCATGGCTGCATCTACTTCTGCTTCTGCTGTCAGGGGCATGTCTTTTAATGTCATTTTTCTGGACGAATTCGCGTTCATTCCGAATCATATCGCTGACCAGTTCTTTAGTTCTGTTTATCCTACTATCTCATCTGGTAAATCCACAAAGGTTATTATCATCTCTACCCCTCACGGGATGAATATGTTCTACAAACTCTGGCACGATGCAGAGCGTGGAACAAATGAATATATTCCCACAGAAGTTCATTGGTCTGAAGTTCCTGGTAGGGATGATGTATGGAAAGAACAGACAATCAAAAACACATCAGAACAACAGTTCCGAGTTGAGTTTGAATGTGAGTTCCTTGGTTCTGTTGACACGCTGATCTCGCCAAGCAAGTTGAGGATTATGCCATATCATGATCCGATGAAAGAAAATAGAGGTCTTGCTGTATTTGAGCAGGCAGTGCCAGAGCATAATTATGTTATTACTGTTGACGTTTCTCGTGGAGTTGGTAATGACTATTCAGCATTTACCGTAGTAGATACTACTACCATCCCATATAAAATGGTTGCTAGATATAAAAACAATGAAATCAAACCAATCATTCTGCCTAATGTAGTTGTTGATATAGCGAAGAATTATAATAATGCTTATATTTTATGCGAAGTAAATGATATTGGTGGACAGGTAGCGGATATTATTCAATTTGATTTGGAATATGAGAACTTATTGATGGCAGCAATGCGAGGTCGTGCGGGTCAGCAATTAGGTCAAGGGTTCTCTGGTAAGAAGACCCAGTTAGGTATTAAAATGTCTACTGCGGTAAAGCAAGTTGGTTGTTCTAATCTGAAAGCTCTGATTGAGGATGATAAACTTCTTATAAATGATTACGATACTATCGCAGAGTTAACTACTTTCATTGCGAAAGGACAAACATTCCAAGCGGAAGAAGGGTGTAATGATGACCTTGCCATGTGCCTTGTTATCTTTGCTTGGATGGCAATGCAACCATATTTCAAAGAGATGCATGATAATGATGTGCGACAGCGCATCTATGAATCTCAGAAAGATATGATTGAACAAGATATGGCACCGTTTGGATTTATCAGTGACGGAATGGAGGATGAATACTTCGCAGATGCTCAGGGTGACGTGTGGCAGGTCGCGGAATACGGGGATAAATCCTATATGTGGGAGTTTAGATAAGGTTTCAAAAATATAAATAATCCTAGACAACCGATGACGGCATTAATTCTAGGAGATTTAAACAATGGCAGCCAATCAATCCTCGCCAGGTGTAGTCGTACAGGAAAGAGACCTGACGACGATCACTACTTTATCGACCGCAAACGTTGGCGTTCTCGCTGGTCCTTTTGATCAAGGTCCTGTTGAAGAGATTATCGATATCTCCAATGAAAGAGAACTTGCCGAGCGTTTTGGTAAGCCCAATGAGTACAACTATGAATATTGGTATACTGCAGCTCAGTACTTGAGCTACGGTGGTGTTCTTAAAACAATCCGCGTTGCTTCCACTGCACTTAAGAATGCTGTTGATACTGGCACAGCACCTCTGATTAAGAACCTGCAGAACTACGAAACAAACTACCAAACCGCAAACAATACTTGGACTTGGGCTGCTCGTACACCTGGTGCTCTCGGTAATTCTATCGGTGTCTTCATGACAGACGCTGGTGCTGATCAAATCGCCGTCATTCCTGCTCCTGGATCTGGTAACGAATTTGAATTCGTTGCTGATGAAGCAGTTACTGCTGCATCTGGTGCTGCTGGTAAAGTATTTAAGTATAGCATCGTTCTCACTGTTGAGAATGTTGTTGGTGATTTCACCCCTGGTACTTCTACAACGATTGCAATCTCTGGTTCTAACGAAGCAGTTACTGTTCTGGCATGGGATCCTGCTAACAAGAAACTGGAAATCTCTCTTCCTGGTGGTGGTGTTACTGGCATCATTGCTGATGCACAAACTGTAACTCAGGGTAGCAATACTTGTGACATTGCCACCAGCGGTATTGAGCGTAAACTGCTGATTGCTAAAGATAAGGGCAGCATTGATTTTGCTGCTGCAGATTCCTTGAATGATACTAACTCCAACGCTGCTGCCGTAACCTCTGTTCGTGGTGAGTATGCTGAGCGTGAGTATCTGCCTGGTGTTAAGTGGGTCAACGTTGCTGAGCGTCCTGGTACTTCTCTGTATGCAAGCAATGCAGGCGGTCACCGCGACGAAATGCATATCGTTGTCATTGATATCGACGGTAAGATCACTGGCACAACTGGTGCTGTTCTTGAGCGTTTCATTGGTGTTTCTAAGGCATCTGATGCTAAGTCCTCTGTTGGTGAAACCAACTATTACGTTGAAGTTATGAAGCAGAAATCCCAGTATCTGTTCTGGGGTGAGCATGAGACTGAAGTATTCAACGCAACTGCTACTCCTGCTGATGGCAACTGGGGTCTGAGTGCTGCTCGTCAGTTCAACCTGCTTCGTTCTGCTGCTGGTTCTACTGACTATCCCGCAGGTCGTACAACCGTAGGTTCTAAGAACAACTCAACTCACTACTATCGCCTTATTAATGGCACTGATTATGCAAACTCTGGTGGTGTATACACCGTCTCTAATGCTGACATCGCATCTGCATACGAACTCTGCGAAGATCCAGAATCTCAGACCATCGATTATATTCTTACTGGTCCTTCTGGTGCTGATGACGCTGCTGCTCTGGCTAAAGTAACCTCCCTGGTTAACATCGCTGAAGAGCGTCGTGATTGCATGGTCTTTGTATCACCTCGCCGTGGTAACCTGATTGGCGTTTCTAATGCTACCACTCAGACTGACAACCTGGTTAAATTCTTCGATTTACTGCCCTCGTCTTCCTACATGGTATTTGACTCGGGTTACAAGTACATCTATGATAAGTACAACGATGTCTATCGTTATGTACCTTGCAACGGTGATGTTGCTGGTCTCTGCCTGCAAACCACTGAAGTTGCAGAACCTTGGTTCTCCCCCGCTGGTTTCCAACGCGGTGTTCTGAGAAATGCTATCAAACTGGCATATACTCCTAACAAAACACAGCGTGATCGCCTGTATTCCTCCCGCATCAACCCCATCGTTTCTTTCCCTGGTCAGGGCGTAGTCCTGTTCGGTGATAAGACTGCACTTGGTTTCGCATCTGCGTTTGATCGTATCAACGTTCGTCGCTTGTTCCTCACTATTGAGCGCGTTATCAGCGGTGCTGCTAAGTCTCAACTGTTCGAGCAGAACGATGAATCTCAGCGTTCCTTGTTCCTGAACATTATCGAACCTTACATGCGCGACGTACAGGGTCGTCGTGGTGTCACCGACTTCCTGGTCAAGTGTGACAGCGACAACAACCCTCCCGAAGCAGTTGATCGTGGTGAGTTCTATGCAGAGATCTTCGTCAAGCCCACCCGCACTATCAACTACATTACTCTGACATTCGTTGCAACCAGAACTGGTGTTGCATTCAGCGAAGTCGCTTCCTGATCCAATCAAACATAATCAAGAGACCCTACGGGGTCTCTTTTTTTGTCTGAAAATATCGTTTAGTCTAAATATAACTGACGGAGACACCGAAAAACAATGGCAAAAAGAGGAACACTTGACGATTTTAAAGCAAATGTCGCTGGCGACTTTGCGCGTCCTAATCTATTCCAAGTTGACCTGCAGTTCCCCTCTGGCATTATCAACAATGCAAGTCTGGTAGAATTGGGTAAGTTTACTGTTCGTGCAGCAAACCTTCCCGCATCTCAGATTGGTGTTATTGAAGTACCTTTTAGAGGTCGTGTTCTGAAGATTGCTGGCGATAGAACCTTTGAACCCTGGACAATTACTGTTCAGAACGATAGTGCTTTTGTTCTGCGTAGTGCATTTGAACTCTGGGCATCCAGCATTCAGGCATATAACGAGAACTTCACTTCCGCAGCTGGTCTTGGAGATGCTGATGATGCAACTGGTTACTTTGCTGACATGACAGTTCATCAACTGGCACGCGACGTTAAGGATGGCGAGAAGCCTAAGATCCTTAAGTCCTACAGGTTCTACAATGTATTCCCCAGTGCAATTGCTGCAATTGATCTGGACTTCGGTAACAACGATGCTATCGAAGAATTCACAGTGGAACTCCAGACACAATACTGGACCCCTGTAGAAGCGACTACGGATGCTTGATAAATAGAACAGGACCAATCAAGTTTAAAACATAATGGCAAATCAGCTCTTCGGATTTTCACTTGAAAGAGCGAAGAAGGTCCCCAAGGGACCTTCTTTTGTTCAAAAAGATAGTATGGATGGATCGCAACCTATTGTGGGTGGCGGTTATTATGGATATTCTGTTGATTTTGATGGAACTGTTCGTAATGATTACGAACTAATCACTCGTTACAGAGAGATGGTTCTGCAACCAGAATGCGATAGTGCAGTTGATGATATCGTCAATGAAACTATTTGCGGTAACTTTGATGATGTACCTGTTGAGTTAGAACTTTCTAACCTGAAGGCGTCGGATAAAATTAAAAAACTTATGAGAGAGGAGTTCGATGAAGTTCTTCGTCTTCTCGATTTTGAAAATCGTTCATATGAAATCTTTCGTCGCTGGTATGTCGATGGAAGATTATTTTATCACAAAGTAATTGATCCACAAAACCCTCGTGCAGGTCTTACGGAACTTCGTTACATCGACCCCCGTAAAATTCGCAAGGTAACTGAGTATGATCAAAAACGCCCCGAGCAACTGCGTGGGCAAGATCTCAATCAGCAATTAACACAAAAGGCAGCAGAGTATTTCCTTTATAACCCTAAGGGTTTGAAGAACTCTACTAATCAGGGTATGAAAATTACTGCTGATTCTGTCACTTATTGTCATTCTGGTATTCAGGATCTCAATAAGAACATGACGCTAAGTCACCTACATAAAGCAATCAAGGCAGTAAATCAACTGCGAATGATTGAGGATTCCCTGGTCATCTATCGTCTGTCTAGGGCTCCTGAGCGTAGAATTTTCTACATTGATGTTGGTAATCTTCCCAAGAATAAAGCAGAACAATATCTGCGTGAAGTCATGGGACGTTATCGCAACAAACTTGTATATGATGCTAACACGGGTGAAATTAAAGACGATAAAAAATTCATGTCCATGTTGGAAGACTTCTGGCTTCCTAGACGCGAGGGAGGGCGCGGGACTGAAATTTCTACCCTTCCTGGCGGGCAAAACCTCGGTGAACTGGAAGACGTAAAGTATTTCCAAAAGAAGCTGTACAAAGCTTTGAATGTGCCCTCATCGAGATTAGAAACTGAGACTACATTTAATATTGGACGTGCAGCTGAAATTACTAGGGACGAAGTAAAGTTCCAGAAATTTATCGCACGTCTTCGTAAAAGGTTCTCTGAACTTTTTATTGATCTTCTGAAAACTCAACTCATTCTCAAAGGTGTTGTTACCATTGAAGAATGGGAAGACATGAAGCAACATGTTCAATTCGACTTTATTGCGGATAATTACTTCACTGAACTGAAGGAAATTGAAATTCGTAATGAGCGTATGAACCAGGTAAATACTATGGATCCTTATGTTGGTAAATATTTCTCTATCGATTATATGCGCCGTCAGGTTCTGAAGCAAACCGAACAAGAGATTAAGGAAATTGATGAGCAAATCGACGCTGAACGAGAAGCAGGTCTTATACTTGATCCAAATGCGGAAATGGATCCATCTATGGATCCTAGCAATGCCCCACCTGCAGACGACATGTCCGCTCAAGAAGCTCCAGCGGTAGACGCGGGAGATGCTAAGAGAGGCGAGTTTTAATTTACTAAATAATACTATTGGGAGTATATTATGCCAAGTGATATTGCACAACAAATTGTCAAGCAAATTTTTGGGGACGAAAAAGCAGCTGCTATCGACTCTATGAATGATGCTCTGAGTGCTGCCGCATACGATGCAATTCAACAACGTAAAGTTGATTTTGCTAAAAGTATGGGGTTTGAATTAGATGATACCGCGCAGGATGCTGCAGATGAAGTTGCAGATGATCTTCCTGATGGTACTGAAGAACCTGAAACTGTAGAGGTTGATGGTCGCAAACCCGAAGACCCTCCTGCCGAAGAAGAACAACCCGAGGTACAAACCGATGAGACTGATAGCTGAAGAAATCAATAATGTCGATTTTCTCTGCGAAGAGAATGAGGGCAAAAAGAATTACTTCATTGAAGGTATCTTTCTGCAAGCGGAACTAAAGAACCGCAATAACAGAATGTATCCTCAGAAAACTTTGGCACGAGAAGTTGCTAAATACGATGAGAACTACATTCAAAAGGGGCGTGCCCTTGGCGAATTAGGTCATCCCGATGGTCCTTCCATCAACCTTGACCGCGTTTCTCATAAAATCCTTTCTCTTAAGGAAGACGGGAATAACTTTATCGGTAAGGCAAAGTTACTCGACACTCCTATGGGTAAAGTCGCTAAGTCATTACTCGATGAAGGGGTTAAATTGGGTGTTTCATCCAGAGGCATGGGTTCTATCCGTAAGGAAGAAAACTGCAACGTAGTCATGGATGATTTCATGCTCGCTACTGCTGCTGATATTGTAGCAGATCCTTCTGCTCCCGACGCATTCGTCGATGGAATTATGGAAGGTAAAGAGTGGGTTTGGGATAACGGGATCCTGAAAGAGTCTGCAGTAGCAGAAATTAAACAGGAAATCGACGAAGCAACTCTTATTAACCTGCAGGAGCGTAAAATCTCCGCGTTTGCAGCGTTTTTAAAGAGTTTGTGATTTATAAATAAACATAGACAAACGCAATGCAAACGGAGTTAAAAATGTCTGAGACCCTCGACAAAGAGTTAGATAACATGGAGCAAGTGGACGAAGGCTCTAACGCTGTAACCAAAAACGCAAAACCTGGTGAAAAAATCGACACCTCTAAAGGTGGCGCTACCAAGGTTATTGACGTAACCACTGATTCGGAAGAAGGTGCTAAAGGCACTAAGAACGCTGGCGCTTCTGCTGCTAAACCAGTAGGTAAGGCACCCGTTCCTTCTACCAAACCCAGTGATGCATCCGCAAAGATGGAGGAGACTGAGGAAGATGGCGAAGAAACAATCGCTGAAACCAAGTACGACTTTACTGAGGATGTTGACGCTCTTGTCGCTGGTGAAGAACTTTCAGAAGAGTTCAGACAACGCGCCGCAACAATCTTTGAGGCAGCAGTAACTGCTCGCGTCAATGATGAAGTTAAGGCATTGCAAGAAGCATTTGAAACCACTCTGACTGAAGAAGTCGAGAAGGTTCAAACAGAATTGGCCGAGAAGGTAGACGACTACTTGTCTTATGCTGCTGAGACCTGGATGAAGGAGAACGCTCTCCAGATCGAGCACGGCATTAAGACTGAGATGGCAGAGTCGTTCTTCAACGGTCTTAAAGGTCTTTTCCTTGAGCACAACTTTACCGTACCCGAGGAAAAATTCAACCTGCTTGATGGCATGGCAGGTGAGCTTAATGATATGGAAGCTAAACTCAACGAGCAAATCGATGCTAACGTCGCTTTGAACAAGCGTGTTGGCGAGTTTGTTAAAATGGAGATTGTGAACGAATGCGCTGTTGGTCTCGCAGAGACACAGAAAGAGAAGCTTGCTTCTCTCGCAGAGGGTGTTGAGTTTGAAACTGAAGAAGATTTTCGTAAGAAGATCGAAACGATTAAGGAATCCTACTTCACTAGAAAGGCTGAGGTTGCAGCGGCAACTGAACCCACTGAAGAAGTTTCGGAACCCCTTGTCGAAGAAACAGTAAGCGGCACAATGTCGAAGTACGTTGATGCTCTCGCTCGCTGGTCCAAATAATTGTAAACTTATCTACTTAAAACTGGAGTACAAGTCAAATGGCTGATTTAAAGCAACTTCAGGAAAAGTGGGCACCCGTTCTGAATCACGACGCTCTCCCCGAGATCGAAGATTCCCATAAGCGCGGCGTTGTTGCACAACTCCTGGAAAACCAAGAAAAAGCACTGGTCGAAGAAGGTCAAATCCTTTCTGAGACTCTTCAAACCACAGGTTACACTGGCGGATCTACTGAAACAGGTCCCGTTGCTGGTTTCGATCCCGTACTGATCTCTCTGATCCGTCGCTCGATGCCCCAACTGATCGCTTACGATATCGCAGGCGTTCAACCCATGACTGGTCCTACTGGACTGATCTTCGCAATGCGTACCAACTATGGTAGCGAGCGTGATCCTCAGGCATCTGGTTACGATGAAGCATTCTTCAACGAGCCTAACGCTGGTTTCTCTGGCGGTCCTGGTTCTGCATACGATCCTGGCGCTTCCTCTTCTGCTAACAACGATGCTGAGGGTAACAACCCTGCACTGCTGAACGATTCCCCTGCTGGCACTTATGAGCTGGAAGGCGATGCACAAGGCATGGCAACTGCCACCGCTGAAGCACTCGATGACAGCGCATCCAACACGGCATTCCGTGAGATGGGTTTCTCGATCGAGAAGGTCACCGTTACTGCAAAGTCCCGTGCTCTGAAGGCAGAGTACAGCATCGAACTCGCACAAGACCTGAAGGCAATTCACGGTCTGGATGCTGAGCAAGAGCTCGCTAACATCCTTAGCACCGAGATCCTTGCTGAAATCAACCGCGAAGTTGTTCGTACCATCTACACCAACGCTGTTGCTGGTGCTCAGAACAACACTGCAACTGCTGGTCTGTTCGACCTCGATGTCGACTCCAACGGTCGCTGGTCTGTTGAGAAGTTCAAAGGTCTGCTGTTCCAAATCGAGCGCGATGCAAACGCAATCGGTCAGCAAACTCGTCGCGGGAAGGGCAACATCCTCATCTGCTCCGCTGATGTCGCTTCGGCACTTGGCATGGCAGGCGTTCTGGATTACACCCCTGCTCTGGCTGGCAACAACGCTCTGACTGGCGTTGATGACACCTCTTCTACCCTCGTCGGTACTCTGAACGGTCGCATTAAGGTCTACGTTGATCCTTACTCTGCAAACGTTGCTGACAAGCACTTCTACGTTGCAGGTTATAAGGGCACTTCTCCTTATGACGCAGGTCTGTTCTATTGCCCTTACGTTCCTCTGCAGCAGGTTCGTGCAATCAACCCCAACACCTTCCAGCCCAAGATCGGCTTCAAGACCCGCTACGGCATGGTCTCGAACCCCTTCGCACAAGGTCTGACCCAAGGTTCTGGCGTACTGACCGCTAACACCAACAAGTACTATCGTCGCGTACAGGTTGCTAACCTGATGTGATGTCAGCCCTAATGGGCGTACTTATCCTAAGGACCCTTCGGGGTCCTTTTTTTATGTAAATTTTATGTTAAGCAGAGTGTGTAGTCTGATATACAAAAAATAAGAGTTGTTATTAGTCATACCAATTTCGTCAGAAAATGCACACATTGCATATAACTAGTAGCAGAATTATGCGAGGTGGAAAAATGATCCCTGAACCCCAAATCTAAATCATGCGTCCAAGTTACGGGGGTGATTATGCACAACATAACCTCTCGCAGTCAACTAGATGAATGGCGTCATTTTGAAAATACTATTGATGAACTTGACTCCGAAAATCAAAAACTAAATGACTACTATGAATGTCTAATTGAATGCGATCTCCAAAATCAAAGCCAATGTAAACGTATATGCAAGAGGTTGCTATTATGATCTGAAACTCCTATAAATAAAACTACCGTGTGAAGGAAAGTGCAAAGGGGGGCAGAAATGCTCCCCTCTTTTTTATGCTAAATAATTTTATCCTGAACCCTATATCATGGATTATAAACCATACTCCCCAGAGTGGCATCGTAAAAGATATCTCAAGGAAGCACTTGACAAATATCTTGACGATTATATTGAGAACGATATAATCATGAGTGATATTCTTAGTATTATTTGTGAGCGGCAAGACCGAGCACATGCAGAGTATCACAAACTAGAAGATCTAGAACTAAAATTGCGCGACTAAGTATGCTATCGACGAAGTACAGACTCCGACTAGAATTCATCTGTAAGAAGATCGCAAACAACGAAGAAGTAAAACTAGAAGATATGATTTGGGCAGAAAAAATTGCCAAGTCATATACAACTGCTAGAGATTGGTTAAACAAGGCACGCCGTCAATCCAATGGGATTGAAGAGGGTAGTATGGATGATTTTATGAATAGGATGGGTCTTGGGGACCCCGATCCATCCAATCACAGAAAGGGGTTCTCTGGAGCGGATGAAATTGTAGATTGGTTCCAACGTGACAAACCTGATGACTGGAGGCAGCGTGACTGAATTTGACAAAATCACTCCAGAGACATATGAAAAAATGAATAAAGAGTTTGAAGAGGATGGTCTTGCCTTCCGAATCAACGTTCCCACTCAAGAACAAATCGATGACTGGAAAAATGCAAGCAGTAATCTACAGCAACGGCAACCAAGAATGTGAACGGGCTAAAACCCTACTAGAAAAACTCGACTTCCAACTTCAAGAATACAAATTAAATCAACACTTCTCGGCAAGAGGTTTTATTGAAGAGTTTGGTGAGGAAGCAGAATATCCACAAGTCAATGTTGGTTTCAGACACATTGGCGGATTAAAGGAAACTCTTAAATATATGGAACAAGAGGGTATGCTCTCAACATAAATAATTTGACCAACTATATCATCATGATTCTTGATTATTATATCGAAGATTTTATTGGGGTCTTCGAGACTGAATTTGATGGCACCGAATTTATAAACTATTTCGATAGTTGTAAAGACACTGGTGTTGCATTTGATCGTCGTGGTTTTCGCGCTTCTGATGGTCGAAAAAAAGCAAACACTAGAAGAGATGCTGCTCTTCCAATCGACTATTTTATGGATGAAACAAATGCCCCTCCCGAGGTGCAGTCATTCATGATTGATAAAAATATGAATTCACGGTATCTCAAGCAATATAATGGTGTATTAAATACATGCCTTAATCATTATGCTGAGGAGTATGAACAACTTACTGAATACTCTCTACAATCAGCATATTTGAACATACAGAAAACCTCACCTAAACAAGGTTATCATATTTGGCATTCTGAAAATATTGCAAAAGGTTGTGGTAGAAGAATTCTAGCACATATGATGTATCTCAATGATGTTGAGGAAGGTGGAGAAACAGAATTTCTGTACCTTTCAAAAAGATTTAAACCAAGAAAGGGAACTCTTCTTATTTGGCCTGCAGGATTTACTCACACACATAGAGGCAATCCACCAATTAGCGGTGACAAATATGTTGCAACTGGTTGGGTAGAAAACGCAAACCCCTAAAACTATGGCAAACTGGTACAACGATCAACTAACAAACAAAAACTTTCTTTCTCCTATCGGGTTTATTTTTCTTCTCGATAAGGCAAAGAAAGCATCGTTCTTGTGTCAGAGAGCAGAGATCCCTACAATGAGTTTAGGGGAAGTCAACATTCCTACTAGAGGACTGGTTCCTATCCCTGTTGAGGGTAACATGAGATACGGGGATCTCACAATCAGTTTCATTGTAGATGAAGATCTAAAGAACTACATGGAACTGCACAACTGGATGCGTGCATTAGGTACTCCTCAAGAGTTGGCAGAAAGAAAATCCTGGAGGGATCTGCATAGAAAAGATCCATCTCAAGACCCTAGATTTTCAGACGCCACTCTACAGGTTCTCAACAATAACAATCAAGTCAATTTTGATGTTGTGTTCAAAGATCTGTTCCCTGTAGAGTTATCCACACTTGCATTTGACGTGACTGGCAGTGATAATGAATATTTCACAGCAACTTGTACTTTTAAGTATACTGTCTTTGAAGTCAGAAACAAGAACTCTCAAACTCGCAGATGAACGAAGATCAATTACCAGAATGGAAACGCAGGGCGCTTGCTGACCCTAGTGTGAAATATAAGCAAGCTCGTATTATAATGGAAGGACCAAAGTGTCTAACTGATGCATGGTTCCTTCAAGCAATGAAATTAAAGTATTCTTTTGGCAATGAATTTAGAACAACTTCAGGAGATGTGGACGAAAGACAGTAAGATTGATAACGATCTTTACTGTGAAGAATCTACTAAGATCCCACAACTTCATATGAAATATATGGAGTTTTTTAATATGTTCTCTCTGATGAAGAAAGAGCGTGAGTTGGAATTGAAAAAATTGATCAAAGAAAAATGGTTGTATTATAAAGGTAAGGCACCATCTTCTGTTTATAAGGAGATGCCCTTCGACCTTAAACTCACTACCAAAGAAGAAATCTCTATGTTTATTGATGCTGATGAGGACATCTGTAAACTACAATACAAAGTTGGATACATAGAAACAGTTCTTACATTCCTCGATGGAGTGTTGCGTCAGATTAACAGTCGCAATTTCCAAATTAAGAATGCTATTGAATGGGAGAAATTTAAGAGTGGGTTCTAATGAATTACGGACTTTATTATAAAGAGGTTTCTTTTAATCGCCAGGCTATGCAAGTTGTGAACACTGCATTGTCTGGCGATAACTTTAGGTGGGAAGAAAGTAAATTACACAATCAAATAAATCAAACAAAACGAAAATCTAAAACAGCATGGGTGAAAGATGAGCAACTCTACATCATGCTATTGAAGATGGTTAAAAGTGTTAATAGGTCTGCTGGTTGGAACTTTAAAATCGGTGGCGTAGAACCTGTGCAGTATGGTCTCTACGAACCTGGCGGAACATATAATTGGCACGTTGATCAACACCCAAGACCTGTTAGAGGCAACGTGAGAAAAATTAGTATGACACTCTTCCTCAATGAAGACTACGAAGGAGGCGAGTTTGATTTGGAACTATATAGTCCAGATACAGATCCACGTTTCAAAACTTTTAAGTTGAAAACTGGGTCTGCTATTTTTTTCCAAGGGGATCAATGGCATAGGGTTCGCCCTGTCACTTCTGGATTGAGAAAGTCACTTGTAGCATGGTTTTATGGACCTCCTTATTCGTAAGAAGAATGAAGTATATCTTAAAGTTGAGGCAGAACCTCACATCAACTATGAATTAGCAGATTTCTTTTGTTTTGAGGTTGAGTCTGCAAAGTATATGCAGAAGCAACGGCGGTGGAAAGGATGGGATGGAAAAATTAGATTGTACTCCCCAGCAACAGGAGAGATTTATGTAGGTCTCCTAGACTATCTCTTGGACTGGGCAGATAAGAAAGGGTACAAATATAAGATGGAGGAGTGTAAGTACTTCGGACATCCTATGAGTGTGAACGAATTCATTACTCCCAAGTCGGTTGTAGGGTTCGTAAAATCACTGTGCCTACCCCCGTCTCTTCAGGTTCGAGATTACCAATATAAGGCAATATACGAAGCACTGAAATACAACCGACGATTACTATTATCCCCCACAGCATCAGGGAAGTCTCTGATGATCTATGCATTAGTTAGATTTCATACGAATGTTGATAGAAACGTATTAATTGTAGTCCCTACCACTTCCCTTGTCGAGCAGATGTACAAGGACTTTGAGGAATATGGTTGGATGGCTACCAAAGATTGCCACAAAATATATGCGGGGCAAGAAAAATACACGGATCATAGTGTAGTAATTACCACTTGGCAATCTATCTACAAGGAACCTCGTAAGTGGTTTGACAGGTTCGACGTAGTAATCGGTGACGAGGCACACCTTTTCAAGGCTAAATCTCTGACTTCTCTGATGGGTAAGTTGCATGAGTGTAAGTACAGGATTGGTTTTACAGGTACGCTTGACGGTGCAAATGTCAACCAGTTAGTTCTGGAAGGAGTATTCGGCAGATGTTCACAAGTAACAAGGACTGCTTCATTGATGGCAGCAGGACATGTTGCCAAACTCAAAGTTAAAATTGTTCTTCTTAAGCATGAAGAAAAACTCTTTGAAGGATATCAAGATGAGATTGGATATCTAGTTGAACATGAGGGACGAAATAAATTCATCAAAAATCTTGCAAAAGATTTAAAGGGTAATACTCTCATCCTATTCAACTATGTAGAGCGTCACGGGGTGCCTCTTTACGAACTGATAAATAGTTCGACAGACAGACCTGTGCATTTCGTACACGGTGGGGTTGATGTAAACGACCGCGAAGAAATTCGTAGACTGACTGAAATTTCTGACGATGCTATCATCATTGCATCATATGGAACTTTCTCTACAGGCATCAACATCAAAAAATTACATAACGTTATTTTCGCCAGTCCTTCTAAGTCCAGAGTGAGGAACCTTCAATCTATTGGTCGTGTTCTAAGGAAAGGAGAAAATAAATCACAAGCAACATTATATGATATTGCAGATGACATTTCCACCGATAGGGGTAATAACTATACCCTCAATCATTTGATGGAAAGAGTCAAGGTATACAACGAAGAAAAATTTCATTATGAAATCATAGATGTAAAAGTAAAAGCTTATGATTAATTACGCACGACACGACGAAGAATTTCACGGTATATTCAAACTCCTCAATGGAGAAGAAATTCTAGCAAAAGCAGTTATCACTGAAGATGAGGGAGAATCTCTTGTCTTTATTCAAGATCCCGTTCGAGTTGAAAGTGTGACCAAACAGGTTGACGAAGATAAGATGGTCCGTGGAATGGGTTTTGCTAGGTGGATGCAGATGTCTGATGAAGAATTTTTTATTCTGAGAGAAAAAGACATTGTAACCGTCGCGTCTATGAGTAAAGAAATTACTGTAATGTACGAAGCATTTATTCTTGGTGAAGATATTTCAAACAAAAAAATCAGCAGATCCCAGACCAATGTCAAAGATGCTGCTGGTTATGTTGGAAAGATTGATGAAGCAAGAAAGTTGTTTGAAAAGATCTATAAAGAAAATAAAAGCTAATAGTAATCTCTGAACCCTTACATGGTTATTCTACAGAGAATTGACAGAATTGTCAAGTGTGTTATAATGTACACAAAGCAAAATATTATATGAAATCGGCACCCAAGAAAAAACAACATTATGTTGACAATCAAGAATTCCTTGCTGCTATTATCAAGTACAAGGAGAAGGTTGAGATTGCAAAGGCAAAGGGTCTGCCGAAACCCCGTGTGAATAATTATATTGGTGGTTGTTTTTTGAAGATTGCAACTCACCTATCATATAGACCAAACTTTATCAACTACATGTATAAAGATGATATGGTTTGTGATGGTATTGAAAATTGCATTCAATATATTGATAACTTTGATCCTGCAAAGAGTAAGAACCCCTTCGCGTATTTTACACAGATTGTATACTATGCATTCCTAAGACGCATTGCAAAGGAGAAGCGTCAGATGGACATTAAGGAAAAAATTCTTGAGAAGTCTGGTTACGATCATGTCTTTACAGTTGACGGGGACGCGAGTTCCGATTATAATCACATCAAGTCTCGTGTTGAAATGAATACCAAACGATGAAGATCCTGCTTATTACCGACCAACACTTTGGTGTTCGTAACGACAATCAGCACTTCATTGATCACTATAAGAAATTTTACGGAAAGGTAGTTATACCCTTCATAGATGCATACAATATCGATACAGTTATCGCTCTAGGAGATACCTTTGATAAACGTAGATCGATCAATTTTATGTCGCTGGAAGCAGCAAAAGATATGTGGTTTGATCCTCTTGCAGAGAGGAACGTTCGTATGCACATGCTTGTAGGGAACCATGACATCTACTACAAAAACACTCTACGAATTAATGCCCCAGCAGAACTTCTTCTGGGATACACCAACATCACTGTCCACGATCGATCTACTACCGTTGATTTTGACGGTCTTTCTATACTTCTTCTGCCTTGGATATGTGACGAAAACAGAGAGCAATCCCTACAAGCTATTAATGAAAGTAATGCTTCTGTCTGTATGGGGCATCTTGAGCTTAACGGATTTGAAGCCCATCCTGGTCATGTAATGATGAATGGTATGGACCATAACATCTTCAAAAAATTTGATAAAGTGTTCAGTGGACACTATCACATGAAGTCAAATCGTGATAATATCAAATATCTTGGAAACCCATATCAACTTTATTGGAATGACTACGGATGCAAAAGAGGATTTCATGTCTTTGATACAGATACTCTCAAAACTACTTTTTATCGGAATCCCTTTAACACTTTTCATAAACTGTATTATAATAATGGAATTGGTACAATCAACGAAGACCTCAAAGGAGCCTTCGTCAAACTAATTGTTGAAGATAAAGGTGACTATGCAAAGTTTGATTATGCAGTAAAACAACTTCAAGATCAAGATCTAGCAGATCTAAAAATTATTGAAAATCTCAGTGTTGAACTTGAGAACGGTGATGCAGTACTGGAAACCGAAGATACTTTGACCCTGTTAGACAACTACATAGATGAGATAGACTTGAAAGTTAACAAGAATAATGTTAAAGACGTTATGAGATCTCTTTACATAGAAGCATCAGAACTATAATGTTTATTCTTACAGACATCGAAAGTGGTGGTATCTACGCAACCACCACCGATGACAATTTAAAAGTTGTTCATTTGTTTGAGCAGAAAGACGACGCTGAAAGATATGTTACACTATTAGAGTCTGATGATTATCCAGACCACTTAGAAGTTATGGAGGTTGACCAAGAGGTTGTTGCTATCAACTGCAATCAATATGGTTACTTCTATACTATAGTTACTCCCGATGACCTTGTAATTCCCCCTTAATATGATTACCTTTGAAAGTATTCGTTGGAAGAATTTTCTTTCAACTGGTGACCAATGGACCGAAATTCAATTAGACGAATCATCTTCAACTCTTATTGTTGGAACAAATGGCGCAGGGAAGTCTACTATGTTGGACGCCCTGTGCTTTGCTTTGTTTAATAAACCTTTCAGAAAAATCAATAAGGGGCAATTGGTAAACAGTATCAATGAGAAGGGTACAAAAGTAGAAGTCTGTTTTTCTATAGGATCCACAGACTATCGAGTATTCAGGGGTATCAAACCAAATCTTTTTGAACTGTACGAAAATAATAAACTGGTTGACCAGGACGCCGCCAGTAAGGACACACAAAAGTACCTTGAACAATCCGTACTCAAACTTAACTTTAAGTCATTTACCCAAGTCGTCATTCTTGGGTCCAGCACCTTTGTACCCTTCATGCAACTCACTGCTGCACACAGACGAGAAGTAATTGAAGATCTGTTGGATATTAATATCTTTTCCAACATGAATACGTTGCTAAAAGATCGTGTTCGTACAGCGCAAAGTCAGAGCAGGGATTGTGATCACCTTTTACACATTGCTGAAGAGAGAGTTTTTTCTCAAGAAAAATTGATCGGATCTTTGTCTGAGGTAAATGAGTCTCGTCAGAAAGAAAAACAAGAAAGGATTATTTCTAATCAAGAGATGATCTTGAAAGAGCAGAAAGAGAAGAGTGATTATGAACTAGAACTTGAGACAGTTCAATCTGAATTGAATGGAGTTCAAGAGCATAAAGAGTTGTTGAATAGTCTTCGTCAATCTCAGTCTGATATCAACTCTGAACTCAAAAGTGCTGCAAAAGAATTGAAGTTTTTCAAGACACATGATGAGTGTCCTACTTGTTCTCAAGAGATTGAAAAGGCATTTAAGAATGCAGTGATTGGTGGTCTAGAGGGGAAGGGTAAGAAACTTACAAAAGAATTTAAAGGATTGACAGAACAAATTGCTGATGCAGTTAGTGTTGTTGAGAATATGGAGAACGTTTCCAAACAGTGTTACGAACTTCGCAGTAGAATTTCTAGATGTGAAAAAGAAGTAGTTCGACTAGAGTTTGAAAATCTGAATATCAATAAAGAGTTGATTGAACTTCAAACCAATACTCCTAACCTTGATAAAGAGAAATCATCCTTGGTTGAGTTTGAAGATCAGTTGAAATCTACAAAAGAAGATTGCGGTAAAATCAGTAAGACCCTTGACGAGTATCAAGTTGTTCAGTCTTTGCTGAAAGATTCTGGTATCAAAAGTCAAATTATCAAGAAATATGTACCTATCTTCAACAATCTTATCAATAAATATTTGCAAAGCATGGACTTCTTCGTCAACTTTACCCTTGATGAAGAGTTTAATGAAGTTATCAAGAGTAGGTTCAGGGACGAGTTTTCTTATGCTTCATTCTCTGAAGGAGAAAAGCAAAAGATTGACCTAGCACTTCTGTTCACTTGGAGAGAAGTTGCTCGTATGAAAAATAGTGTTGCTACCAATCTTCTCATTCTCGATGAAGTCTTTGATAGTTCTCTAGATGCCTCTGCAACTTCAGAACTTCTTGCAATTCTAAGAAGTCTTGGTAATGGAACTAATTTATTTGTGATCAGTCATAAAGGAGAAATCCTTGTAGACAAATTCCTTAGGACGATTAAGTTTGAAAAGGTTAATGATTTTTCCAAGATGTCAGACGATTCATAAGGCATGGAGACTATGGGCAAAAGCACTAGGAGAAAAAGATGGACGAACAGATAGAGAGGCAGATACTATTGCTGGCATACGCACCTTTATTCTTATTTCTTACATGGTCACTAATGTTGCCATCGTTGCTAACGCTGTACGGCACTGGGACGATGTGAAAACTGTCCCACCTGTTGCCCAATGCGATCAACCTCTGCTATAATTACAAGGTAATCAACGGAGAAGGATGAACACTCAGGAAGTCAAAGGAACACTCGCCAAACTGCTCGCTACCGAAAATTTGACTGTTGAGCACCGTAGGGTGAGCACCGCTGCCTTTGACGTTGAGAAGCGTCTACTTATCCTTCCTATCTGGAAGACCGCTTCTAACACCGTCTATGACCTTCTGGTGGGGCATGAAGTCGGTCATGCACTCTACACCCCCAACGAAGACTTTGGTAATGCTCCTAAGTCTTTTGTGAATGTCCTAGAAGATGCTCGTATTGAGCGTATGATGAAGTTGACCTATCCTGGTCTTCGTCGTTCTTTCTTTGAAGGTTACAAAGAATTGTGGGACCGTGATTTCTTCGGTGTGAAGGATGACGATCCTGAAACTCTGTCATTGATTGACCGTATCAATCTTTACTTCAAGGGTAATCCCAATATTCCATTTGCCGACGAGGAGATGGTGTGGATCGATCGTGCAGAGAAAACCAAAACTTTCCAAGATGTTATTGATCTTGCGAAAGAACTTTATGATACTTGTTCTACAAAACAAGATCAGAAAGAATTCCCTCCTATGCCACTATCTCAGGATGGGCAACAGTCTGCTGATACTGAAATCGAAAGTAGCGATGACGGACAATCTGAGCAGCAAAATGAAGAGAAGGAGTGGTTCACTGATAATGATCCTGAGACAGATCATCGTTCCGATCGGGATGCAGATGATGCAGATCTTGAAACTCCTTCTTATGAAGGAGGATCTGATGTTGATGAAACCAAGTCTGTAACTGACGAAGCACTTGCTCAGGCACTTGAGAGTTTGGTTGATGATAATGCAAAGGAATGGGTGTATCTCAATGCACCAGATCCTAAAGTTGAAGATTACATCGTTCCTTTTCAAGAAGCACAAGACAATCTCTACAATCACTTCTACGATGAAACTCGTCCCTCTGATTGGGCAGAGCATGTTTATTATGCTGTAGCTCATTACAATACGTTCAAAAAAGATACTCAGAAGACTGTCAACTATCTGTGTAAGCAGTTTGAAATGAAGAAGTCCGCAGACGATTATCGTCGTGCTGCAACTTCTAAGACTGGTGTTCTTGACACTAACAAACTGCACACCTACAAGTACAACGATGACATCTTCAAGAAAGTCACCGTTATCCCTGAAGGTAAAAATCATGGTCTTGTAATGTATCTTGACTGGTCTGGTTCTATGCAGCACCAGTTGCTTGACACCCTGAAGCAAACCTATAATCTCATTTGGTTCTGTAAAAAATCTGGTATTCCGTTCAGGGTGTATGCTTTCCAGTCTGGATATGGGTATGGTGATCTGGATGAGATGACCAATCAGAAAGAAGGTGAACTTGCCATTGCTTCTGATTTCCGTCTCTTCGAGTTCTTCTCTTCTCGTCAAAACAAACAGTCTCTAGAGAAGTCCATGCAACTTGTTTATACTCAAGTGTTTGCAATGGGTGGTTGGCGATTGTCTCACTACTCTCCATATACTCTTGGTGGCACTCCTCTCGCAGAAGCAGTTTACTGCACCCGCAGTATTGTGAACACCATGAAGATGGTTGAGCGTGTAAGCAAAGTCAATGTTATCTGCTTGACTGATGGTGAAGCAAATCCTATGAGTTATGTTCATCGCTTTGAAGATGATCATCCTTATCGTGCTGGTGAGTATCGCTATCAATATCTGTGTCATACTCGTGGCAAAGTCTTTTTCCTTCGCGATCCCAAAACTGGATACACTCGTAAAATCTCACATCATCCTTATGCAACTACAAAGGAGATCGTATCCTTCTATCGCGAGATTACTGATTACAACTGGATTGGTATTCGTCTCTGTGCTAAAGGTGATCTAACTAAACTTGTTCGTGAGTTTGCTGGTGATCAACTGGATGCTATTGATAAGCAGTGGAAAAAAGAACGCTTTGCTTCTCTTAAAAACTGTGCTGGATTTACTGAAGCATTTTACATGCCAGAAAAAAACATTGGTATGGGTTCTCAGGATCTTGAAGTCAAACAAAAAAACGAAGTTGTTACCAAAGCAGAACTAACTCGTGCATTTAAAAAGCATATGGCATCTAAGATGGCAAACAAAACTATCCTCAATGCATTCATTGAGCAAATCGCATGAAAGTTAAAGTACAACTCTTTGTTGCTGGCACCCTTTTCGATGAAGTGGTTCAAGCCAGAGACTATGAACACGCTAGGGAAATTGCCCTGGCACGAAACCCAGGAGCGACAGTTATCCATGTGACAGCAGTGTTCGACTAAATAACTGTCCCACACCTGTCCCTCGGGGCAGGTTTTCTGCTATAATTACAGAGTAATCAAAGGAGATCAATGCCCCGCAAGTCTGACATCACTACCGCTCAAATCGCTGAAACTCTTATCAAGGATTTTGGCACTGAAGTTTGCACTGAGCAGGTTCGTTCCGTAGCAGATTCTCTGGGAGTATCCTATGCTACTGCTTGTAAGCGTCTTGACTCTTATAAATCTGGTAGGGGTAAGTGGAACTTGACTGCTCAAGAGATTGAGCAGGCATATGAAGCACCCTCTGCTGTTTCTTCCGTAAACTACATTCCCGAGAAAGATGATTCCTACGTCCAGTTTGGTAATTTTTCATCTGTACGCAAGGTTGTACAGTCTCGTCAGTTCTATCCGATCTTTATCACGGGTCTTTCTGGCAATGGTAAAACCATGTCCGTTGAGCAAGCTTGTGCTGCAGCGAAGCGGGAGTTGATCCGTGTCAACATCACCATCGAAACAGACGAAGATGACCTTATTGGTGGTTTCCGTCTTGTCAATGGGGATACTGTTTGGCATAATGGTCCAGTCATCGAAGCTCTGGAGAGGGGAGCTGTTCTTCTTCTAGATGAGATTGACCTGGCATCTAACAAGATCCTCTGTCTGCAATCCGTACTTGAGGGCAAGGGTGTTTTCCTGAAGAAGATTGGTAAATATGTAAAACCCGCTCAAGGATTCAATGTTATTGCAACTGCAAATACTAAAGGTAAAGGCAGCGATGACGGTCGCTTTGTTGGAACCAATATTCTCAATGAAGCATTCCTTGAGCGTTTCCCCGTTACCTTCGAGCAAGATTATCCCGCTGCCACTGTAGAGACTAAGATCCTGCAGAATGCTGGTGCTGATGATGACTTTGCTGAGAACCTGGTGAAGTGGGCAGGTGTGATCCGTAAGACTTTCTTTGACGGTGGGGTTGATGAGGTCATCACCACTCGTCGTTTGGTTCATATTGTTCAGGCATACCAAATCTTTGGTGATCGTCTGGATGCCATCACTAAGTGTGTCAATCGTTTTGATGATGACACTAAGCAATCTTTCCTTGACCTTTACACAAAGGTTGACGCAGGAGAAGATTCCGACTACAATACTGAAAACTCTGACCTTCTGAATGATCAATGAAGTACAATGAAGAGGAGCTCCTAACGGAGCTCCGTGATTATATTATTGGTACATACAATCAGCACTATGCAACTGACAAGATTCAAACACTAGATTTGATTGATGCCTGTGGAGATGCTGAAGCATTCTGTAGGAGTAACATCCTAAAGTATGCGTCTCGATATGATAAGAAGGGAACTGCCCGTCGTGACATTATCAAGATCTTGCACTACGGTCTTCTCCTTCTTTATTTCAACGACCAATCTGCAAACCGTGAAGAGTATCCTCAATGACAGTTATTTCCAAGTCTACTATTGAAGTCCTTAAGAACTTTTGTTCGATCAATAAATCTATCGTTATCAAACCTGGCAATAAAGTCGCTACTCTTAGCATCAACAAGAATATTCTTGCTATCGCTGACGTTGAAGAACAGTTTGATACGCAGATTTCTATTTACGATCTGGGTGTATTCTTGGGCGGTTTGTCTCTCTTTGATTCGCCAAAGATCGATACTACCCAGTCCAATTACGTCACTGTGAGTGACCAGCGTGGCAAGTCTAAGACTCGTTTCTTCTATGCTGACCCTGACATTATCACTCAACCTCCCGAGAAAGAGATCAACATTCCTTCTGAGGATGTAAAGTTTCGTCTTGAAGCAGGCACTCTGCAACAACTTCAGCGTGCTGCTAGTGTGTATCAACTGCCTGACCTGTGTCTGTTCTGCTCCGATGGCACCATGAACTTGTGTGTCACCGATAAGAAGAATGATACTTCTAACAGTTATTCTGTTGAAGTTGGTGAGAGTGACGATCAGTTCTGCTATTGCTTCAAGGTTGAGAACCTCAAACTTCTTGCAGGTGATTACAATGTAACTATCAGTAAGCAAAATGTCGCACTGTTCCAAGGCGACGGTATCAAATATTTCATTGCTCTCGAACCTAACAACTGATGAATGATTTTTTATGGGTAGAGAAGTATCGTCCTCAAAAAGTTGAGGACTGCATACTTCCTGCTAGTGTGAAACAAACCTTCCAGAGTTTCATCGAACAGGGTGAGATTCCTAATCTTCTCCTGTCTGGAACTGCTGGTGTTGGCAAGACAACTATTGCTAAAGCACTTTGTCACGAACTTGGAGCAGATTACTATGTTATCAACGGGTCTGATGAAGGTCGATTCTTGGACACTGTACGCAATCAGGCAAAGAACTTTGCCTCTACTGTGTCTCTCACTTCTTCTAGTCGTCACAAAGTTCTTATCATTGATGAGGCGGACAACACGACACCAGATGTCCAACTACTCCTTCGTGCAAGTATCGAAGAGTTCCAGAAAAACTGTCGGTTCATTTTCACTTGTAACTTCAAAAACAAGATTATTGAACCGCTACATAGCAGAACAACAGTAGTTGAGTTTAACGTCCGTGGGCAAACTAAACAAGAGTTGGCAGCGTCTTTCTTCGATCGTTGCCGAGATATCCTCCAACGCGAAGAGGTCGCCTTCCAACCTAGAGTTGTTGCAGAAGTCGTTCAGAAATACTTCCCCGACTTCCGAAGAACCCTCAACGAACTCCAGCGATATGCAAGCACAGGGTCTATCGACACTGGCATTCTGGCGACGTTAGGTGATGCTAATGTAGACTCTTTGGTGGCAGCACTGAAAGATAAAAAGTTCAACGATGTGAAGAAGTGGGTGACACAGAACCTTGATTCTGATCCTGCATCTATCATGCGTAAACTCTATGATAATCTGTCTGGTGTGATGGATGGTCCTAGTGTTGCTGCAGCAGTTTTGATTATTGCTGAGTATCAATATAAGTCTGCATTTGTTGTAGACCAGGAAATCAATCTTCTGGCATGTCTGACTCAACTAATGTTGGAGTGTAACTTTAAATGAGTGATGTCTATAATGAGTTAAAATCTATCATCTTGGGACAAGACTTTCCTTGGTTTTGGGTAGATAACACTTGTGTTGGTCATTATGCAACACAACAAAGTGAAGCAAATAACTTTAGTTTCTTCTCCCATGTTTTGTTAGAGAGACCTGGTACTACAACAATGTACCCTAGACCATGTTCAAATCTTCTTCCTCAAGCAGAAACAGTTTTCAGGGAAATCTGTGATAGTAAAAATATTATTCCAGATGTTTTATATCGAGCAAATGTTAATCTAGTTCTTCCTAGTACCGATCGCACTGCTAGTCCTTTGCATAGAGATCATGATTTTCCTCATAAAAACATGATTGTATACTTGACTGATTGTAACGGTGGTCCTACTATGGTTCATGGACAAGAAGATTACTATGGCAAAGAAGATGAGGTTTACATTTTTGAGGGACTTCATCAAATGAAACCACCTACTTCTGATAGAAGAGTTGTTCTTGTTTACACTTTTATTTGATTATGCCAACTTTGAAAACTCCCCTTCGTTATCCTGGTGGAAAGTCTCGTGCCGTCAAAAAAATGGCAGAGTTCTTTCCACTTTTTTCTGACTACAAAGAGTTTCGTGAACCTTTCCTTGGTGGTGGTTCCGTAGCATTGTACATTTCGCAGATGTATCCTCACCTAGATATTTGGGTGAATGATCTGTATGAACCGCTCTATACGTTCTGGAAGCAACTCCAGTTGAATGGTAATGAAATTAAGAACGAACTGCTCCAACTTAAACAAAGGCACCCTGACCCCGCTTCGGCAAAATCCCTTTTCCTGGATGCTAAGGAGTATCTCAACAGAGATCCGAGAGTCACTACTCTTAAGGACCGTGCTGTCAGTTTCTATATTGTTAACAAGTGCTCTTTTTCTGGTCTCTCTGAGTCCTCCTCGTTCAGCAAGCAAGCGTCAGACAACAACTTTAGTCTGCGAGGAATCGAAAAACTCCCCTACTATTCCCAACTCATCAGCAACTGGCAGATTACTAACCTGTCGTATGAGCAACTTCTGACTGATGAGAAAGATATCTTTGTATATCTAGATCCTCCATATGATATCAAGTCGAATCTCTATGGAAAGAGGGGTGGGATGCATAAAGGATTCGACCATGATAAGTTCTTCTTTAACTGTGACAAATACCAGTGTGACCAGATGGTCTCGTATAACTCTTCTAATCTCATTAAGTCTCGGTTTATTGACTGGAAACCTTATGAGTACGATCATACATATACCATGCGATCCGTTGGTGAATACATGCAAGAACAGCAACAACGGAAAGAACTCCTGCTCTTGAACTATGTCATATGAATAGAGATCTCATAAGAGAACACTACGTTGTAGTAAAAAACTTTATTTCACCTGAACGTGCGAAAAGAGTATCTGATGATTTTGTAGACTTTTACAAAGATGAAAAGTTTACCCCAGATACTCATGTTGCTAATGCACCATCTTGGACTAATCACAGAACTCACTTAGAACTTTTATGTGAGTTTACTCCAAGGATTTCTGATATTGTTGGACATGCTGTACTACCAACCTATACTTGTGGTAGACTATATCGAAATGGGTGTATTCTCACAAGACATGTTGACCGTCCTGCTTGTGAAATATCAGTGACTCTTCATCTAGAAGGTGATAAAGAATGGCCATTTTGGTTGAGGACTTCTTATGGTGAAGAGCATAGTGTTATTTTGAATCCTGGAGATGCTATCATCTATCTTGGATGTTGTGCCGATCATTGGAGAAATCCTTATCAGGGACAATACTACAATCAAGTATTCCTTCATTATGTGAGAAGTCGGGGATTTTGTGGACCTGCATGTTTTGATAGGTATCACTTACCAGAACATATTGAAGAAGACAGCACTTATATTAATAATGTATTGAAACAGGAGTATTATGAGTTACGATGAAAGGTATCCTCTGAAGGATTATCTAAACACCATCAATCAAACCAAAAAGAATCTGATGGAGGATGACGATCCCGCTTGGGAAAAGAACTATCCTCCATTCATTATCAACAAGTGTATGTCTCAGCATGTGGATACAATCATGTATGCTAATGAGATGAATCAGTATCCAAACCTGGATAAGAAACTTCAATACGATTTCTTTATAAATACCGTCAGGTCCCGTAAGAGATTTTCTCCTTGGGGTAAAAAAGAAAAGGTGAAGGATATTGAACTTGTCAAAGAGTTCTATGGTTATTCAACCGAGAAAGCAATGCAAGCACTCAGGATTCTTACCGAAAACCAACTCATAGTTATTAAAGACAAATTGAATAAAGGGGGTAAGAAACGATGAGTGAACTGAAAGAAGTTCAGTGGACAAAAGAAAATATGGTAGAAGTTAACCTGAAGGAACCTGATGATTTCCTGAAGGTACGTGAAACTCTTACCCGTATTGGCGTTGCTTCTAGGAAAGAAAAGAAACTATTCCAGTCATGCCACATCCTGCATAAGAAGGGACAGTATTATATCGTACACTTCAAAGAACTGTTTGCACTCGATGGCAAGAAAGCAAATCTGTCTGAGAACGATGTACAGAGACGTAACCGTATTATCAAACTGTTGTCTGACTGGGGATTGGTAGAGATTGTCAAAGAAGATGTGGTCAAAGATGCTGCACCTTTGAGTCAAATCAAAGTTATTGCTTATAAGGAAAAGGGTGAATGGTCCTTAGAAAGTAAGTATAATATCGGTAAGAAACGTCAACCTGTAGAATCATAAATAGAGCTGCCTTGCTACTCTACTAATGGCGGAAGATAAATCCAAAGTTGTAGAGGAGAAGGCAGACGATGATGATAAAAGTGAAGTATTAGGTAACCTTGTAAAGGTTGTCGTTCTTATTTGGTCTGCTTCTCTTCTTACATTCAGTTATGTTAGACTTCCAAATGGTCAAAAGATTTTAGATTTTGATCCTACCTTTATCGCATCTGTGTTTTCTGGCTCTTTAGCTGCGTTTGGATTGAGTCCTGCCAAATCTGGTGGTGCTCCTAAGAAAGCACCTGAGATTAAGAGAAAGGAAGAAACACCCGAACCTAAGGTTTAATCATGCAAAAACTTATTAACGTTGTAGCACTGCTGTCTGGTCTGACTTCTTTGAGTCTGATCGGCGGTGGTGCTTACTTGTATCTGAATAAAGATGCACTCATCGAACAAGCAAAGAGTGCTGCTACTAAAGCAGCAACAGAAGCGGTCGCTGGTGCCCTCCCAGGGATGTTAGACGCTGCTATGCCAGCGATGCCTGAAGTCACTGGAGGTGCCCTTCCTGCCGCTCCTGTGCCCGCTAAAACTGGTCCTGCTATCCCCTTCTAATCATGAACCTATTCAACAGCAACAAAGAGCAACCAGGCGATTATTTTCCAGAACCGACTCCGAAGAAACCTTTTCCTTTGAAGTCGATTGGTATTATTGTCGGTGGTCTTTTTGCTGTTGCTCACGTAGGATTACTTGGTTACCTTATGCAGGAAACCAAACCAGATTATCCTGTTATCAACTTCCCTTCTGGGGATTATTCTTCGTATGAAGTAGAAGCAGATAAGGATGGATACAGGATTAGATATAGGGCAAATGATCCCACTGTAATGCAGTCTGAAAAGTCTCTTCAGTTAGACCAACATAAGAAAGGATTTTTTGGTGGCGGTACAACTCGTAGGAGAGAGTATCGCATTGATGAATATACAATGGATGGCATCCGTAATATCGGAGGTAGCGTCTCAGACGCTGAGGGAAAGAACCTTGCAAAAACCGAAGAGTGTATCGCGGCGGACGCTGGAGCACGGAGTCAAGGTGCAATGGCAGGGACTAGTATTGCCGCTGGTGTTGTAGTTCCAGCAGTCTCTAGTATTCCTTACATCGGATGGTTAGCAGGTGGTTGGGCACTTCTGTTAGGTCAGCGTGCAGGATCTGAACTTGGTTCTCAAGTTGGTGAAGTATTTAATGATTGCTAATGATAGAAGAAATCGGCATTGATATTAATGAGGTGAGTATTCCTGATATTCGTGTTTATCAACCACCAGGTTGGACAACGAATCCGAATGCTATATTTGTTGCTCCTCCTGTAACGCAAGAGGTTGGTGTGCCTGTTGTTGATATGCCTGGATGTGTTGAAGCACACGAACAAAATACTAGTAAAGAGAAGAGTGGTGTACTTGGTGATGATGATCCTAAGGGTGTGAAGGTGTATTGTGATGCTGGTGTTCCTTCATTCAATCCTCTTGATTACAATAAGGATAAGTTGGAGTTTGATTACAAAGCACCAGTACCTAAGATTGGTTCACCAGAGCAACCTGAAGTTAACGCACCTGCTGCAACTCCAAATACAGAACGTGCAGTCACTGTTAAGTGTCCTACAGAAGCACAAGAACTTAAAGAACCTGTAGGAACGTTCGTAGAGAACGGTACAAAAAAGATTATCTCTTATAAATTGGTAGGAAAAGAATGCATCCCAGTAAAGGCAGATGTCAAGATTCCTGACCAGATTATTCAAGCAATCCCCACAGCAGGAAGTGTCACGACTACAGCATCGATTGCAGTTGTTGCTACAACATCCGCTCTATTAGCAAAACCGTTGGCAGACTTACTTTTGAAAGTAGTCAAACCAACGGTCAAGAAAGTTATTAAAAAGGTCGCGGCGATCCGAGGTAAGACACCTAAGGTACTGTCCACTGCCGAGCGTAGAAACGAGCAGAGGGATCGCAACCGTGCTATAATGGCAATAAGACAAACGCTCAAACGCAAATGATCTCCCTGGACAAGGAAGCACTAAAAGCATACGTCTGGCACTATTCTCAACGTGAGGGAATCATCCAACCAGAAACTTGGGAGAAGATTATTTGCCAGTCTGTTGAAGGTGGTGAATGGATTGGTGGTGATACTTACATGGCAGATGGTAAGACTCTTATCAGTGGATTGAATATCAAGTCTGTTTTGAAAGCGTTTACTAAGGGAGAACAGCAAACAGTTAACGTCATCCAATGTCGTTGCCCTTTGGAAGATGTAATAAAAACTCTTGTAGATAAAAGAAATGCGAGTTTGAAAGACTTTGATTTGAAGAACATGGTGGATGTTGATATCATTCACAATCGTATCGGAGATGATTATAACTATCGTGTCTTCATCAAACAACAACCTAAGTATGAAGATGAGAACTTTACTTGGAAGAACGGTTGTGCTTACAAAGAAAACTCAAAGCAGTGGAAAATAAAAAGGAACGCATCTGATGCCAGTGCGTTCCAAACGTGTGTTCTTATTAAGAAAGAGTATCAAAAATCAGAAGCAGTTGTTAGTGATAGTGTAAAGTCTATTGATAACTATGCAATCACTGCAGATGAAGTTAAAGAACTATATCGTCAATCAATAACTCCACCTAAATCTTTTGCATCTCTTGATACTGGTCGTGGAATCTCATGAACATGAGGTGTAATAGTATTTTTACCAACTACCATTACATCGGCACAAATCTTTGCCATTTTTGTACCAGGACGAAACATAATACCAGCTTTCATTAACTCACCACAATTTTTGAGTCTCGCGATCTCAAAGTCAAGTCTTTTGTTGGCACTGAGTTGTTGTGTATATGCAATCTGAGTTGCTGCTGCTTCTTTACAAAGTTCCTGCAGTTTCTTATCTGTTGGTGTACTCCATGTCATAGAGAAACCAATACCTAGACTATAGTTATCTTTCTGTCCAGTTCTAGTTTTTTTATAGAACTGAATGTCTCCTGGATTGTCAATCCTCCCATCCCCAATATCATTACCGTCATCATCGAAGGCACCGAAGTTATCACTTACATCGTAAACAGGATCATCATAATATGGTTCCCAAGGTTTGGAAGCTGATGCAGTTCCTGTTACATAGGGAGTAAAGTTTCTAGTGGGACCTTGACACTGAATACCGTTTCCATAAGTGTTAGTAATATATGGACCCTGTAAAACCTGAATAGCTTGGTTCGTCACTGAGCCTGAGCTATTCGCGATTGGAGATGCAGTAGCAGACACCCCACCAACTGTTTCGGCATTTACGGGTGCTGCTACAAATAGTGCTACTATTGCGTAAAGATACTTGTGGTGTCTGTTACGCTTGTAACCTCTGTTGTTCTTTGGATAATCGTGTGATTCTGAAGACCTGGAGCACTCAGAGTCTCGGTGAACTGAAACGCTGCCCCTGGTGTCGTCTGCGTGAAACTTGGTTTTCCTGTTACGCTCGTCCATGATGAAGTCACTCCTTCAATAGTTACATTGTTTGTTCCTGTCGTAGGTGACAGATTCCCACTAGCAGTTACGCCAGATCCTGTTACAGAATACTGATAACCAGTTGAATAGTCCATTGAATTTATGGTCTCGGTTATCTTTGATGTTGTCTCCGTGTGGCTCGTCATTGATCCCTGGGTGAAGTTTGGCACCACGGGGACCGCCTGGGCAGGAGCAAGTATGGCACTTACACCCACCACAGACAGAACAGACCACAATATTGTCTTTCCAAAAGTCATGATGACCTCCTTCAGTCAATGACAGTGACCTCTGACACAAACTGACCGATAGCACTAGTACCAGCTCCGCCAGCCGTCACCGTAAGGACACCAGCACTGGTTACAGTACCTGCCAGAGAACCAGCACTTCCAGCTGTGTAAGAAGTAACCGAACCGAAGTTAGGAATTGCTCCTACAGTAGCTGCACTTGTGGGCACTGCATCACCTTGTGTATAAGATTGACTGAAACTAAATGCTGCACCTGCAGTGTCTTGAGTAGCAGCAATCGTGCCAGGATTGTATACACCAGAGGTAATGGTGCCAGCAGAAACTGTGCCTGCAGTTGATCCGTCCGTAGTATCAATATTACTACCTGAAATACTGAACGACGAACCAAGTCTCGTTGCAGTAGAACGAGCAGCATCAACGGTCAGTTGAACGCTGGAAGCGTGCTTAGTAACAAGTCCGCCTGCATTTGCTGCACCAGCGGTCAATAAAATCATGACGACAGGAATGATTTTTTTCATCTTGCCATGAGATAGGTCTATGCTTATATGTAGGTCTGGAAAACCTTACACATGTGTTCGGTATGTTGCACAACATCTTTCTAAGTATTACTATTAAATAATAATGAATGCCTTCGGGGTTCACACAATCAAACTCGCTTATTAAAGGAGCATAACAAATGACTGGACTGCGTAAGTTCACCACGAAAGATCTTGGTGCCATCGTAGACGCTGCAGAAAGATACAGCGTCGGACTCGATGATGTTTTCTACAGACTGCATTCCTATGGAATGGGAACGGCAAACGAATCATATCCTCCATACAATCTGGTGCAGGAATCAAATGTCAAATGGAGGATTGAAGTAGCACTTGCTGGTTGGTCGAAGGACGAGATTGAAGTCTCTACAGAATCTAACGTCCTCCTAATCAGGTCCAAGGCAGCGAAGAATAAAGGAGAAGAGGAATACATGCACAGAGGTATTTCCACTCGCACCTTCGCTAGAGGTTTCAACTTGTCTGATGATGTTGAGATTGGTGATGTGGCATTTAATAACGGAATGCTGACAATAGAGTTAAAGAAAATCATCCCAGAGCACCAGAAACTCAAGGTTTATGAAATCGATTCTAAACCTTAACCAAACCTTGGTTTAAAATCAGATTAACCCGTGCTATATTATATTGGTAATAAATCAACCAACAATGAAACTCAAAGCAATCGCTGCTGCCCTGGTGGCAGCACCCCTGGTGGTGGCATGTGGTTCCACTGAGAAAGCAGAAACCTTCTCCCTTAACGGTGCAGGTGCTACATTCCCTGCCATGTATTACAACAGTGTCCTCAAGTCTTTTGCTGATGACACTGGTAACCAAGTCAACTATCAAGCAGTTGGTTCTGGTGCTGGTGTCCGTCAGTTCAAAGCAAAGACTGTTGACTTCGGTGCCTCTGATGGTGCCGTGTCTGATGCCAAGCAACCTGCTGAAGGTATGGTTCACATCCCCATGACTGGTGGTGCTATCGTTCCTACCTACAACTACCCTGGTTGTGAGGCAAAGATGACACAGACTGAACTTGCTGATGTATTCCTT